>Ga0302324_100023591_pt1 | contig 11894 bp, 6 predicted proteins | sample Palsa_T0_1_FD_201949 | JGI IMG/M metagenome (GOLD analysis project Ga0302324, IMG submission 201949) | Peat permafrost microbial communities from Stordalen Mire near Abisko, Sweden - Palsa_T0_1 | ecosystem: Environmental > Terrestrial > Soil > Palsa > Peat permafrost | place: Sweden: Abisko... | reverse complement strand
AGACCGGATGACGAAAGAGTGACATTACCGGTGAATCCGTTCAGTGGGTTCACGGAGACGTAGGTTGTGCTGGAAGTGCCCTGGCCAATATTCAGACTGCCAGCCGAGACCGTGAAGGTTGGGACATAGACTCCCAGAGTGATGGGAGTGGTTGCAGTCTGGTTGCCGGAAGTGCCCGTGATGGTCACGTTGTACTGTCCGAGGCTGGCGGAGCTGCTCGCCGTAAAGGTCACGGTGCCGTTTCCGTTTGTGGGGTTTGGCGAGAAGGATGCCGTTACACCACTGGGCAGGCCGGATGCCGAAAGAGTGACGCTGCCGGTGAATCCATACGACGGATTCATGGAGATGGAAGCCGTGCCGGAGGTGCCCTGGCCAATATTCAGACCGTACGAGTAATTGGTCAGCGTGAATGTAGGTACATAGACCCCTAGAGAAAGGACAGTGCTTGTGGTCTGGTTGCCGGATTTTCCGGTGATGATCGCGTTGTACTGTCCGAGGGTGGCTGAACTGCTCGCCGCAAAAGTCACGGTGCTGCTTCCATTTGAGATTGGCGAGAAGGACGCAGTTACGCCGCTGGGCAGGCCAGACGCCGAAAGAGTGACGCTGCCGGTGAATCCGTTCAGGGGGGTCATGTAAATGTAAGCCGTGCCGGAGGTGCCCTGGCCAATATTCAGGCCGCTGTAAGACGAGAGCGTGAAGGATGGGGCCGCGATGGTGAGAGCAAGAGTGGTTGTTACGGTCACAGCGCCGGATTTTCCGGTGATGGTCACGTTGTACAGTCCGGCGACAGCGGAACTGCTTGCCGTCAGCGTCAGCGTGTTGTTGTATCCGGTAGCCGGGTTTGGCGAGAAAGACGCCGTCACGCCGCTGGGCAGGCCAGACGCCGAAAGAGTTGCGCTGCCGGTAAATCCGTTCAGGGGGGTCACGCTGATGTAGGTTGTGCCAGAGGTGCCCTGGCCGATATTGAGGTCGTTTGCCGAGAGCGTGAAGGTGGGAACACCGATGGTGACAGCAAAAGTTGTGGTTGCAGTCTGGCTACCGGAAGTGCCAGTAATGGTCACGTTGTACTGTCCCAGACTGGCGGAACTGCTCGCCGTCAACGTCAGCGTGGTGCCGTTCGCGGTAGCGGGGTTGGGCGAGAAGGAGGCCGTCACACCGCTGGGCAAGCCGGACGCCGAAAGAGTGACACTGCCGGTGAATCCATACGACGGATTCACGGAAATGTAAGCTGTGCCCGAGGAGCCCTGGCCAATGTTCAGGCCATAGCTGTAGTTGCCCAGCGTGAAGGCCGGCCCATAGACTCCCAGAGTAAGGACAGCGGTTGCGGTCTGGTTGCCGGATTTCCCGGTGATTATCGCGTTGTATTGTCCCAGACTGGCGGAGCTGCTTGCCGTCAGAGTCACTGTGCTGCTTCCGTTTGTGGGGTTCGGCGAGAAGGATGCCGTCACACCGCTGGGCAGGCCAGACGCCGAAAGAGTGACGTTGCCGGTGAATCCGTTCAATGGGTTCACGGAGACGTAGGTTGTGCTGGAAGTGCCCTGGCCAATGTTGAGGCTGTTTGCCGAGAGCGTGAAGGATGGGGCAGAGGTGGTGAGAGCAAGAGTGGTTGTTACGGTCACAGCACCAGATTTGCCGGCGATGGTCACGTTGTACTGTCCGAGGGTGGCCGAACTGCTCGCCGTAAAAGTCACTGTGCTGCTTCCGTTTGTAGGATTTGGCGAGAAGGACGCCGTCACCCCGCTGGGCAGGCCAGAGGCCGAAAGAGTGACGCTGCCGGTGAATCCATTTAGGGGAGTCACGTTGATGGAGGTTGTGCCAGAGGTGCCCTGGCCAATGTTGAGATCGTACCCCGAGAGCGTGAAGGACGGTGCGGAGACCGTCAAAATGAGGGTAGTGGATGCAGTCTGGTTACCTGCTGCGCCGGCGACGGTCACGTTGTACTGTCCGAGGCTGGCGGAGTTGCTTGCCGTCAATGTCAGAGTGCTGGCTCCGGTAGTGGGATTTGGCGAGAAGGCCGCTGTCACACCGCTGGGCAGGCCGGAGGCCGAAAGAGTGACACTGCCGGCGAATCCGTTCTGGGGGGACACGTTGACGTAGGTTGTGCCAGAGGTGCCTTGGCCAATGCTCAGGCTGTTGGCCGAGAGCGTGAAGTTCGGGGCTAAGACCCCAAGAGAAAGGGCGGTGGTGACAGTTTGATTCCCGGATTTGCCGGTAATGGTCACGTTGTATTGTCCGACAGCAACGGAACTGCTTGCCGTGAGCGTCAGTGTGTTGTTGTAGCCGGTCGTGGGGTTTGGCGAGAAGGACGCGGTTACACCGCTGGGCAGGCCAGAGGCCGAAAGAGTGACGCTGCCGGTGAATCCGTTCAGGGGGTTCACGGAAATGTAGGTTGTGCCAGTGGCGCCTTGACCAATGTTGATGTTGTTTGTCGAAAGCGTGAAGGTCGGTACAGAGACCGTCAACATGAGAGTAGTGGATGCGGTCTGACTACCGGAAGTGCCGGTGATGGTCACGTTGTACAGCCCAGCGGCGGCGGAACTGCTCGCGGTCAGCGTCAGGGCGTTGTTGTAACCGGTTGCGGGGTTTGGCGAGAAGGACGCGGTCACACCGTTGGGCAGGCCGGAAGCTGAAAGAGTAACGCTGCCCGTGAATCCGTTCAGCGAATTCACAGAGACGTAGGTTGTGCCGGAGGTGCCTTGACCAAGGCTCAGGTTGTTCGCCGAGAGTGTGAAGGATGGGGCGCCGATGGTGAGAGCAAAAGTAGTTGTTTCCGTTAGAGCACCGGATTTTCCGGTAATGGTCACGTTGTATTGTCCGACGGCAGCGGAACTGCTTGCCGTCAGCGTCAGTGTGTTGTTGTATCCGGTCGTGGGGTTTGGCGAGAAAGACGCCGTTACACCGCTGGGCAGGCCGGAGGCCGAAAGAGTGACGCTGCCAGTGAATCCATTCAGGGGGTTCACGTTGAAGTAGGTTGTGCCAGAAGTACCTTGACCAAGACTCAGGCTGCCTGCCGAAAGCGTGAAGGATGGAGCAGCGATGGTGAGAGCAAAAGTAGTTGTTACAGTCAGAGCGCCGGATTTTCCGGTGATGGTCCCGTTGTACTGTCCAACAGCGGCGGAACTGCTCGCCGTCAGCGTCAGCGTGTTGTTATATCCCGCTGTGGTGGGGTTCGGTGAGAAAGACGCCGTTACACCGCTGGGCAAGCCCGATGCCGAAAGGGTGACGCTGCCAGTGAATCCATTCACGGGGGTCACGCCGAAGTAGGTTGTGCCGGATGTGCCCTGACCAAGGCTCAGGTCGCCTGCCGAAAGCGTGAAGGTCGGGGCAGCGATGGTGAGAGCAAAAGTAGTTGTTGCAGTCAGAGCGCCGGATTTGCCGGTGATAGTCACGTTGTACTGTCCAGCGGCGGCGGAACTGCTCGCCGTCAGCGTCAGCGTACTGGCTCCGGTCGTGGGGCTTGGCGAGAAGGATGCGGTCACACCGCTGGGCAGGCCGGAGGCCGAAAGGGTGACACTTCCTGTGAATCCGTTCAGGGGGTTCACTGTGATGTAGTTTGTGCTAGAGCTGCCTTGTCCAAGGCTCACGCTGTCCGCCGAGATCGTGAAGGTCGGTACAGCGACGGCCAAAGAAAGGGTAGTAGTTGCGGTCAGCTTGCCGGATGTGCCGGTGATGGTGAGTGTGGAGGTTCCTATGCTGGCGGAACTGCTCGCGACAAGGGTGAGCACGCTATTTCCGACCGTGGGGGTCGGCGAGAAGGACGCAGTAACACCGCTGGGCAGGCCCGAGACGGCGAGATTCACGCCGCCAGCGAATCCGAAAAGGGGGTTGACCGAAACTGAGGTTGAGCCGGAGGCGCCTTGGCCAATACTCAAGGCATTCGACGAAAGCGTGAAGGACGGAGCGCCGATGGTAAGAGCAAAAGTGGTGGTTTCAGTCAGGGCGCCGGATATGCCGGTGATGGTGATTGTGTACTGCCCGACCGCAGCGGAAGCGCTTGCCGTCAGCGTCACCGTGCTGTCTTGGTATCCGGTTATGGAGTTTGGCGAGAAGGACGCCGTCACTCCGCTGGGCAAGCCGGACGCCGAAAGGCTGACATTGCCGGTGAATCCGTTTAAGGGGTCCACTCCGACGGAAGTCCCGCTGGTGGCTCCCTGGCCAAGGCTCACGCTGCCCGGGCTGTAGAGCGTAAAAGTCGGCGCGTTAATTGTGAGGGCGATGGTGGTGATTGCTTTCAGTGTGCCCGAGGTGCCGGTGATGGTCAGGTTGCTTGTTCCGCCCGGTGCGGAGCTGCTCGCCGCGAGCGTCAGCACGCTGGTTCCAGAGGTGGGATTCGTGCCCCACGATGCGGTCACGCCACTTGGCAACCCGGATGCGGCAAGGCTGACGTTGCCGCTAAATCCATATTGAGGTGTAACGGTGATGGTGGAAGTCCCGGAATTGCCTGGGATGATCCCCAGGTTGCGGGGTAAAGCGGAAAGGACGAAGTCCGGCCCATGAACCGCGACAGAAATGTTGGCGGTCGCCGTCAGGCTGCCGGAGGTTCCTGTGATGGTCACCGTGGTTGTCCCAGGGGCGGCGGAGCTGCTCGCGGTCAACGTCAGCACGCTGGTTCCAGAGGTGGGATTCGTACCCCACGATGCGGTCACGCCGCTAGGCAGCGCGGAGGTCACAGCGAGATGGACGCTGCCGTCGAATCCGCCCGCGTCCGCCACGGTGATGGTGGTTGTGGCCGAGGCGCCCAGCGGAAGGGGTACGGTACTCAGCGAGGAGACAATCCAGAAGCCTGGCGCCTGCGGCCCAGCCAGGGTATCGATCAAGTCCTGCCCGTTGGCGCTTCCCCATCCTGTAACCAGGTCGTAACCGGTAACTGCGTTGAACCATACCGGCTGGTTTTCTGTGTCGTTGTTCCCCTGGGTGATATCGTGGAAGTCCTTGCCGTAGCTGGAGCCCTCGCCGATGAGGTAGATGGCGGGATTGAGAAAGCCGATGCCGCCCTGGGGCGCGTTGCCCGCCTCCACTGCCTGTTGATTGACCAGCGCCATGAATCCAGCCCAGCGCGGAGCCGCAAAGCTGGTTCCCGCGAAATTTTCGAAACAACCGCCTCCGACGCAGACATAGTTGTCGAAGTCGCCTTCCATGGCGACATCCGGCACATTGCGGAGGGTCGTGGAACCTGCGTTGGACGAGTTGGCCACGCCTGCCTGCCAACTCGGAATCGAAATGCCATCGGGACTGATGCCGCCGCCGCTGCCGGCGGACTGAGCGCCCGTAGTGGAGCCCGCCGAATTCCATGCCGATTCGGAAGCCCACGATCCACCCGCGCCATTTGTGGCCAGGTGGGTGCCGCCGACGGCCGTCACGTATGCGTCTTCCTGAGGATAGAAGAACGGGCTGATCGCAGCGTCGAAAGCGCCGTCATCTCCCGAAGAGGTGAAGAAGCTCTGCCCCTGCGCGGCGAACTCCTGGAAAAAGACATCGTCCGTCGACGGGTCCTCCGGAAGCCAGCCCCAGGAACAACTGAGTTGCTTGGCGATGTTTTCCGAGGCCATGGAGTTGAGTATGTTGGCGTCATCCTGCCCTGTCCCGATATATACGCGGACCTGGCTCAACTCAGGAGCCATGCCAATCGCTTCTACGATGTCCAACACGGGTTCGGCATCCGGCTGGGACTGACCTCCAGTTGCGCCATCCAGCAGCACGTTGTTGACGGGGACGCTGTAGGACTGCCCGGCGCTACTGAAGGTCAAATTCACGTCGCTGAGGTCGTAGCCATCAAACTCGAAGAGTCCGACCGACTGGCCGGCGCCGGCGAGCGTTGTGCCGCCGTAGTAGGCTGCGCGCATGTCGCTGGCGAGATAGGATCCTCCGGGGCCAGAGCCGCTTATATCGGCCATCGGCAGTTCAGCCTGAGGGCGAATGACCATCGGGCGCGGGATGGAGAAATTGTTCAGGCCGGAAATATGCGCCACCGGGATGCTCAGATCGATCGAAGGCTCGCGGTCCGGCGAATAAAAGGTGCGGTCCTCGGTGGGATGCCGGTAGAGATTCATCTCTACATGGAAGGCCGTTTCGATCTTCGCCGCCGTGCCGCGGATGGGCACGATCAGGCGATTGACGGGCGAAGCGGTAACAGCGAAGCCGTTGGCTCTGGCAAAATCGACCACAGCCTGGTAATCCTCCACCGTGGGGCCGAACTCCGAGGTGAACTGAGCCACGTTGAGAAAATGGCGATAATCGGGGCTGGACGGGTCGTAGAGACGGGCCAGCAGGCTGGACAGTTCGGCTTGGTTGCGCAGCGGCAGCACCAGGGTGAGATCCAATTGCTGACTGGGCGGAAGCGGACTTACAAGCGCTGCCGCTCCGCTTGAAACCGCGGGGCGCACATGACTGTGCAACCGTTGCAGCGACGCTTGAGCTATGCCAGCGATGGGAAACAGCAAGAGAACCGGAAAAATGCACAACAGCCAGAGCTTCCAGATTTTCACGGACTACGCCTTTTGTGGCCGGAGTTTGAGAGCACATCCAGCCATCGTATGCGATATTGGAACGATGAAATTAGGGGACGGAGTTATCCTAGCACTCCCAGTGGCGCGGAGCTACTTTGGGTCTCGATGTCACTGGATTTTGACAAATGGTCGATGAGGAAGAGCTAGCGGCTGGTGAGTTCGCAGCAGTGGAGCTGGTCGAACACGTCAAGCGGATGAAGGCTGCTGACATGGAATTGCGGGAGTCGGGATTGTGGCTGGTGCGCAACGGATCGGCGCATCTTCGGGCAGTGGCAAAGCGAACTGAGCGGCTTGTGCCCAAGAGGCTACCGCCTCAGCCGGTCGCACGCATTTCATTCAACAAAGTTGTGAGGGTCGTGACCGAAGGGCCTGTCATTTTGACGTATCTCAAAATGCGTGACGGGTTGCTCCCATCGGCCTCGATGAGATAGTGGATGTTCATAATTACCTGTAAAGCGTTCTCACCTCGTTTCACGCTAGTTGCCATTGTTATTCTCCTTCCTGCTCATACGTCATAACGTTGGATGCAATTTCTTGCATCGAAGCGAACTTACAGACAATATGTGAGGACGATACGGACGGCGCGAAGAAAACAGTACATCGCAGAGCACAATGCAGTCCGCCGACATGAGTACGATCTTCCCGAAGAACGTGAGTGGCGACAGGTTCTTCAAAAAGATCGTATCCTTGGATTACCGCTTCGCCATGTCCCGGAGCCCTAGCAAAGGCCAGCTATGGCCGACACCGCACATGTCTTTCTTCACCATCGGAACGCGGATGGGAATTTCGATTCGGTTTGCCCGATTGCTTCAAGACGATCGCCTCTGAGCCAATCGAAATGGAACTCCTGGAAGCCGAATTTAAAACTATGACCGTTCATGTGTGCAGACTGAAGGGCGTCCCTCGTAAAGTTCGTCAATCCACGCCTGCACTGTGAGTGATGCGCAGGGCAGCTCCTGGTTGGAAGCGCCCTGCTTTTCCCTGAGTCTCAACCGGACTGTTAGAACTTCACGCCCAGAGTGCCCAGGAATGCTTTCACCTCGGGCCAGACGGCCTTGAGGTCGGTGGCTGTTTGAATATCCAGTACGATATTCAGCGGGTTGGCGGCTACGCCGGCAATGTCGAGCAACGGCTTGTCCACGGCTGCCGCCAGGGTTGCCAGCGCGGCAATTACGCCGGGAGCGGCGGTGAGCGCAGTCTGCGCTTTGCTCAGCCATTTCAGAGCGTCTGCGGCTGCGATTTCGATTCCTTTTTCCACGTTTACCAGGATGTTGGCCATCGCGATTCGGTCCTCATTCTGCCGGAGACCGCGCATATGCGTCGGTTCTGGCCTCGATTTGGCCGGGAGACACGCTGCTCCGCGCCGCGGCTGGAGGCTCTTGTCTTGCATCGTTCCATTAGGGGAGGGCTGAAGAGCATCCGGCATGCGGCGCGGAGCAGCGTGTTCCCGGCCAATTTCAAGAGTAGGCGTCGGAAGGCTTAAATCCGGCAATCGCGGAGTAGAAATAAACCTATGCGCATCTATAGTTTATGGTTGCTGCGGGAAGATTCTTACTTGACAGCGGCGGCTTGGTCCACAGCAACCCGCAGATAACGCCGCCCTTCGATCCGGTATTGGCCGGAAAACACGCGAGCGATGGCCTCTGTATAGGCGATGTGCTCCTCGGTGAGAATGCGCTCCGAGAGCGTGTGGGCATCGTCGCCTTCCAGCACCGCGATGCTGCGCTGCAGGACGATCACGCCGTGGTCCAGATGTTCATCGACAAAGTGAACCGTGCAGCCGGCGATTTTGCATCCGTAGTCGAAGGCCTGCTGCTGGGCTTCGAGGCCGGGGAAGGCCGGTAGCAGCGAGGGATGGATGTTGAGAATGCGGTTGGGAAAGGCCGCAATGAACTCCGGCGAAAGCAGCCGCATGTAACCGGCCAGCACGACCAGATCGACGCCATGCTCGCGCAGGCAGGCAGCCACATCGGCATCGTGCTCGGCACGTTTGCGTCCCTGGGAGACGAACAGCGCGGTAGGCAACCCCAGCTCTCGCGCTGCCGCTAAACCCGGAGCATCTGCCACATTGGCGATGACGACAGCGATCTCAGCATGGGCCAGGCGTTCTTCACGGATCGATGCGGCAATGGCCAGAAAGTTCGAGCCGCGGCCGGAGAGCAGGATGCCCAATCGCTTCAACTTCGGAGCGTTCATGCAAAGTGAACCTTGCGATCGCCTTTGGTAATCCGGCCGATGACGTGGAACTTCTCTTCCGCGCGGTTGAGCAGCGCTTTGGCCTTGCCGAATTTATCCGCTGGAACCACCACGATCAGTCCCACGCCCATGTTGAAAGTGCGGAGCATCTCCTCCTGCGAAACCTGACCCAGCGCTTGCAGATGCTCGAAGATGGGCAGCACCGGCCATGAGCCCAGTTCGACGTGCGCCCCGGTGCCCTTGGGCAGGATGCGAGGCAGATTTTCCGTGATGCCGCCGCCCGTAATGTGCGCCATGCCTGCGGCGAGCCCGGCGTTGGCCAGCTTTTGCATGATGGAGAGATAGCTGCGATGCACCTTCATCAGCGCGGTCCCGGCCTTATCTCCGATAGCGCCGATATACTGCGTGGGCTTGTATTTGGCGACCTCAAAAAACAGCTTGCGGGCCAGCGAATAGCCGTTGGTGTGCAGTCCGGTCGAGGGCAGGCCGATCAGGATATCGCCAGGGACGATGGCCGCCCCGGTGATCAGCTTGGCCTTATCCACCGCGCCGACGATAAAGCCGGCCAGGTCGTATTCGCCGTCCTGGTAAAAGCCGGGCATCTGCGCCGTCTCGCCGCCGATCAGGGCGCAGCCGTTGGCCTTGCAGCCGTCGGCGAGGCCGGTGACGATCTGCTCGGCGATGGCCGGGTCGAGTTTGCCGGTCGCCAGGTAATCGAGAAAAAAGAGCGGCGTGGCGCCCTGCACCGCGATGTCGTTCACGCAGTGGTTTACCAGGTCCTGCCCGACAGTGTTGTGAACGCCGAGGTCGAAGGCCAGCTTGAGCTTGGTGCCCACGCCATCGGCGGAACTGACCAGGATGGGCTCTTCCCACTTCTTCAAATCGAGCTGAAAAAGCCCTCCGAAGCCGCCGATCCCGCCCAGCACGCTGCGGTTGAAGGTGCGCTTGGCGAGATACTTGATGCGGTCTTTGGCGCGGTCGCCGGAGGAGATGTCGACGCCGGCATCGGCGTAAGTCACAGGCTTGGTTGCCGCCGGCTGGGCGGTCTGCGATTGGCCTGGGACGCGCGGAACTGAGTCCGTATTGGAGGAGGCGTTAAGAGCTGCTTTGGGCAAAGTGTGCCTTCAGGAAGGAATGAAATACCGTCTGCGAAAGCAGCCCGGAAAACCCGATTCTATCAGGTGCCAAATGCTGTCTCGACTGCTGAAAAGCGAGCTAAAAAGACTACATAGCCCAGGGGTTGGGTGCTGGTTTTGCGGTGTATCCTCAAATAAATGTGATACTTGCGAGAGATTTTTAGTGCCGCTGTGACGCGATTAGCCGGAGATTTGCACCACGTTTGGGCACTTTTTGTTGCCAATTCACATCCATTCGCGGTGGAACGCAAGATAACTGGGAATGCCATGGAAACAGGCCGAACTTCCAACTCCAGTATGCGTCAAGCAAGGGTAATTCCACGCAACGTTGCTCTAAAGAAAATGGCTGCTTTCTTCCGGTGTCGGAATGGGACAGGTTTCATAGCGGCCCCAGATGCGATAGCGCTCGCGGGCAACAAACCTGTAGCCGGCCTCGCGCAACGGGCGCGGGACCAGCCGAAGCATTGCGCCAAGCATGCGCCACGGTTGCGGCAAAACCCGCAGACAGGCCAGGATCGCGTTCGACCGGACCAGCAGCTCCTCCAGAGGAGTGCCGATATTGCGGAAGACCATGACCGTTTCGCGAGCTGGATCTTTGCCAAAGGGCTGTGCGCCATGGGCGGCTAAGAGCTCCGCGACAGCGAGGTCGGTGGAGGGCGCAAAGCGAAGCCTGTCCTTGCCATCGCGGCGCAGCAGCCAGCGGATGGAGTGGTTGCAGAAGCCGCATTCGCCGTCGTAGACGACCAGCAAGCGGCCTTCGAGCTGAGGAAATTCCGACACGCTACGTTTTCTCCTCTCTTGTGATGGTAGAACCTGCTACCCGGATTCGTGGATGCGACGGCCTCTTATACTTGGATTCAGGTTATCTGAGAGCAAATGAAAGTGACGGACAAATTGGTCGAAACAATCAACAAGACGCAATCGCGAGCCTTGCAGACGCGGGCCGAGCAACTTTTTCCCGGCGGGGTGAACTCACCGGTGCGGGGATTTCGCTCGGTGGGCGGCGAACCGCCTTTTGTGGCGCGGGCCGAAGGCGCCTATCTCTACGATGCGGACGGCAATCGTTACGTCGATTACTTCGGCTCGTGGGGCCCGATGATCCTGGGCCACGCCTTTCCGCCGGCGGTTGAGGCGATTCAGCGCGCGGCGCGCGACTCGGCAAGCTTCGGCGCCTCGACCAAGGCGGAGGGCGATCTGGCCGAACTGGTGATAGCTTGCTATCCAGCCATCGAGCGGCTGCGGTTTGTCAGCTCTGGCACGGAAGCTACGATGTCGGCGATCCGCGTGGCCCGCGCGGCGACGGGGCGCAAACGGATCGTCAAGTTCGAGGGCTGCTACCACGGCCACTCCGACGGCCTGCTGGTCAAGGCCGGCTCCGGCGTCGCGACGCTGGGCATTCCTGGCTCGGCGGGAGTGCCGGAAGAGATTGCGCAGTTGACGCTGGCGCTGCCCTTCAACGACTTGGCAGTTGTCGAGGCTGCTTTCGCGGCCCATCCGGACGAAATCGCCGCCGTGATTCTGGAGCCGGTGGTCGGCAATGCGGGCTGCATCCCTCCTGCGGAAGGCTACCTCGCCGGACTGCGCAAGATCGCGCAGGAGCGCGGAGCCCTGTTGATTGTGGACGAGGTGATGACCGGCTTCCGGCTGGCGCTGGGTGGCGCGCTGGAGCTTTACAGCCTCGATGCGGACCTGGTTACGCTAGGCAAAATCCTCGGAGGAGGCCTGCCCTGCGGAGCCTTCGGCGGCAAGCGGCGCTTCATGGAATTGCTGGCCCCGCTTGGACCTGTCTATCAAGCCGGCACGCTCAGCGGAAATCCGCTGGCCATGGCGGCTGGTCTGGCCACAGTTGGCCATCTTCGTGAGCATTCCGCAGAGATTTATGCGCAGTTGGAATCCGTTTCAAAAGCCGTTGCCGAGGGCGTTGCGGTGGAAGCCGCTCGCGCGGGTGTGCCGATTACTCTGAATCGCGTCGGGTCGATGTGGACATGGTTTTTTACGCCGGACCAAGTGGCGAACTACGACGATGCCGCCAAAAGCGACACTACGGTCTTTGGGC
>Ga0302324_100023589_pt1 | contig 11894 bp, 7 predicted proteins | sample Palsa_T0_1_FD_201949 | JGI IMG/M metagenome (GOLD analysis project Ga0302324, IMG submission 201949) | Peat permafrost microbial communities from Stordalen Mire near Abisko, Sweden - Palsa_T0_1 | ecosystem: Environmental > Terrestrial > Soil > Palsa > Peat permafrost | place: Sweden: Abisko... | reverse complement strand
AACGATCATCGCGAACCTCCACCTCGGACCGTTATCCTGCCATCTCAAGCCTTTCACTGGGGTTTGAGGATAATCTCCTACTTGGTTGCGGAATCGCTGGAGATTCGCGGAGAAGTTCTTCGCCTGCCCCGGTTCTGCGCTATACTCCCCCCTATCCCGAAAATCCGCAAGACGGAGCCGCTTATGTCCACCCCCGCCCCCCAGCAATCCACCGATATTCACGCCAAAGCCTTGGCCATCAACCTGGAGGCTTCCTTCTACGGGACGTTTGCCGAGATTGGCGCCGGTCAGGAAGTGGCTCGGTGGTTTCTGAGCGTTGGCGCAGCCTCGGGAACGGTTGCACAAGCCATCTCGGCTTACGACAAGACCGTAAGCGATGACACGTACGGAGCTGGCACCCGCTACGTCTCCAAAGAGCGCCTCGTGGCCATGCTCGATCACGAATATCAGCTCCTCCTCGCCCGGCTGGCCAAAGATCGTGGCGCCCATACCCGATTTTTCGCTTTTGCGGACACCGTGGCCACCCGGAATTACCAAGGCACCAATGAGCAACATGGCTGGCTCGGTTTTCGCTTCCAGGCCGAACCCAATGACCCGCCGAATCAGATTCTTCTCCACATCAATCTCTGTGATTCCACTGCGCAGCTTCAGCAGCAGGCCATTGGCACGCTCGGCGTGAATCTGATCTATGCCGCCCATCACCAGCGGTCCTCCGCGGCGGCCTTTCTATCCGGCCTGTTCGACGACCTATCCGTTGAACGGCTTGAAATCGATGTTCTCGAACTGACCGGCCCCGCTTTCCCCGGCATAGACTCCCGTCTCTGGTGCCTCGACTTGCTTCGCGCGGGCATGTCCCATGCGTTGGTCTTCGATTCCGAGGCTCAGGTGGTGGAACCAGCCACTCCCCTCCGAAAGCGTCCCGTCCTGGTGCAGCGAACGTTAGGTGGCCATCCCGGCCCATCTGCGGCCGAAATCATTCAGGCCGCGCGACAGAAATTCAAGGCAGAAGAGATCCCCTCCGACCGCGAAGCCTTGGCCGTTGTCGAGGTCACCACGCGAAATCTTCAAGGCGCGGCGGCCTCTGACAACGCAGAACTGTTGGGCCAAATCGAGCAGCTTGCCTCTTTAGGCACGGTGGTCGTCACCGACTACAAGGAAGGTCACGAGGCCCTCAATTACCTTCGCCGGTACACCGCCGCGCCAATTCGGGTGATTCTCTGGCTCTCCATGTTTCTTGAGACCATGGAAGAAAGGGTGTATTTGTCCTCGCCCGGCGCGGTGTTGGAGGGTTTCGGCCGATTGCTCTCCAGCGACGTTACGATCTATATCGCTCCCATGCGCAAGGAATCGTTGGCAGCCGCGCTCGGCGGCCTGCCCGAAGGCCTTTTGAAGGAGTCTCCTGGCCGCGATCTCCTGACTCTTGACGATTTCCTTCCCAAGCCGCCCCTGGACCACCTCTTCCGCTATCTTCACGCCGCAGGGCGCATTGTTCCTCTGGAAGAAACTCCGGCGAAAACCTGACAAGCTTGGCAATCGCCCCGATCCGCTGCTGAACGCCGTCGGGGGCTTGTCGAGAAATGCCTCGCCGAATGCCTGAAAGACTGTAATGGGTATGAAAACGATCGAGACTGAGCGGGAAATCAGAGAAGACGGGATGTATAGCTCAAAAGCTGCATTCGCTCAAGCGACGATTCGATACAAACCCACAACCGTCCGAGTACTCTTCATCGCCGAGGCTCCACCAGCGTTTCGATTCAACCGCCTCTTCTACTTCGAGGATTTAAGGGATGGTGACACTTTATTCCTTGAGATGATGAAGACCCTTTACGGTTCCGCGGTGGGGTTCACAGAGAATGGCTTCTCGTCTGGGAGTTCTGCTGGAGGAATACGTAGCCGCAAGCCCGAGCTCCTTGCGCGTTTCATGCGCGAAGGATATTTTCTCATTGACGCCAGCGAGGAGCCGATGCCCAACCAGGCATCCTCTTCGCAAAAGCTTGCCCTGTTGCGGGCGTCTGTGCCCGGTCTGATTGTTCGATTGAAGGAGTTCGCAGTCGACAAAAACACTCCCGTCGTACTAATCGGCGGGGTGACCCATTCCGCCTGCGCACAATCTCTAATAAATCTAGGATTCAACCTAATTAACGAAGCGATGATCGACCATCCAGCGCGCGGGGGCCAATTGCGCTTTCGCCAAAAGCTTCGTTGCACATTGCATAGAACTTTTACCTGACTAGTTGGTGCCGAATTGATGAACACGTCTCCAGATTCATGGGTCCCACCGGTGGAGTCCAATAGAAGGGGCCAATAAGCGATGCGAAGGGCTTTCTGGGGCTTTCTAAGGCATGGAACGATTGAGCTGAGTCTGTTGAGAATTCGCTCATCCCAGAATTCACACGGTGGAAGTCGTGGGCTCGAATCCTGCTGCGTCCGCCATTAGAATCAATCACTTACGCCGTTTATCTGCAAGGCTTTAGCAATGGCTTTGCTACCAAAATGCTACCAAGGGCGCGAATTGCGAATAGCTAAACGCCTGATTTTAATAGCGATGCAGGTATCCCATTGAGGATGACTTCCAGCGTCATCGGCACAAGGGTTCAGAAGTCGTTTACGCGAAAGGCCGGTCTGGAAAAGCGATCCAAATGTTTACCGCACTTCGGAAAAATACCGTAGACTGGTGCTCGTCGCAGCACCATTCGCTGCAGCAATGCAGCGCCACTCGGGTAAGTCAACGGAGGGCGGGAATGGACTCCGAGCTAACTACCAGGCCGATTTTCTCTCTTGCTCTGCTGTTTCTGCTTGTTCTGGCAACAGTTCAGCAGCCGTCCTTGGCTCAGTCGACGTCCGATCCTGTTCAGCTTCAAACGGACGCGATCGCCAAAATCGATCATTGGCTGGACCACGTTCGCGCCACGGGCGACGCTGTCGGCACTCGCAGCGAACTGGCTGCGGCTGAGACCGAGCTGGAAGCCAGTGTGACTCTTTTTGCTGCTCGCCGCGATGCGGCCAGCACAGCATTGAGCGTCATCAAGCTGGGTGACATCCTGCGCTATATGAACCAATGGGCCCAGGCAATTCCCCTTTATCAGGAAGCCGTCAAGTTGGCCGGGCAGGCTGGGCGCACAGACTATCAAACCAAGGCGCTTGTCCAGCTGGCATACTCGGAAATGAAAACGGGAATGACCGACGCTGCCGAGAGTCACGCTACTGAGGCCGTGCGTCTGGGAGCTAACTGCGGCAACAACGGCTTCTACTTCGATGCGCTCGACGTAGCGGGTGAAGTGGAACAACAGCGTGGCAACCTCCTCGCTGCCGGCGATTATATAAACCGAGCTTTGACTTTAAGCGGTCTGACAGATGACAAAAAGCGGCTTTACGCAGGTTACTCCGACCGCGCTGATATCTATCACGAGGACGCTCGGAAGTGCGACTACACACGAGGCTACGAGGTTTGCTACGAGCTGCTGGAACTGGCGCGGGTTGACTACCTAAAGGCCGAAGACATCGCTCACGGATTAGGCTACCAATATCTCGCCAAGTTGTACGGCTCCTTTTTGCAGGAGCTCGACACTATCAAGGTGACCCTCCAGCGCTCGCAAAACGACAATCAGAATCTCACTTCCAAGAACATGTTTGATCCCAAAGTATCCAGGGACGTTCTTGTGACCGATTACTTCACCCTCGGAGGCGCGAATCCCCAGAATCTCGCCCTTGTCGAGCAAGCCGTCAAGGAACTCAAGGACTGGCAGGTGAGCATGCAGAAGCAGGGATTAGCTGTGCAGGATCTCAATCCCGCCGACCTGTCCATTCAAGGTACGCTTGCGCAAATGAGAGATGATCTCAACCCGGCCCTGACGAAATACCTCGAGGCGGTGCAGCTGCTGGAACAGGATCGGCGGAATATGCGCGACGAACAGACGCGCAGCGCGTTTATGGAAGACAAGATGGACTTTTATTACAACCCCGCGCTCATTCTGCTTCACCAAAAGCGGTACGCGGAGGCCTTTGCGCTGTTCGAGGAGTCACGTTCCCGCGCAATGGCGGATATGCTCGTCAGCCGCCCTCTCGCCCTGGGCACACCGCGCGAACGGGCGCTGTTTTCCGAGTTGCAGTCGCAAAGAACGGCCATCGCCGCATTGCAGGAAAAGCTCTTCAACTTGAGCGCCGGCTCTGAGCGCGACAAGAATGGTAAACAGATTGTTGATCTCGAGGCGCAGATCACGGGTCTGCAGCAGAAATACCACGCGCTGCAGACGACGATCGCCAGCGAAGCACCGAAGCTGAACCAGCTGACCTCTTCGAAGCCGGTTAGCCTCGAAAGCGTACAGCGGGCCGCCGCCCAGGGCGGCTACGACATCCTCTATTACGTTGTCCTCGGGACAGGCCTCATCGTCTGGCACGTCAATGGTTCTGAAGTCGAAGTGAAGAATGTCTTTCTACCGCATTCCGTACTGACGACGAAAACCGCAGCACTTCATGATCGTCTCCTCAGTCCGCGTGACTCGCCCGGCGCGTCGTTCAACGACGACATTTCGTGTCAGCTCTATCTGTATCTCATCCAGCCGATTGCCTCATTCATCAAAAGCGACCACCTTATTATCGTTCCCCACGAGGAGCTTGTATCCATCCCCTTTCAGGCCCTCCGGAATCCGGACGACCATAAGTATCTCGGAGAGCGTTTCAATGTCTCCTATGCGCCGAGCGCAACCGTGCTATCAACTTTGGAAAGGAAGCCCAATCTGAAGAACGGCCGCCTGCTGGCCATCGCTGACCCGGAGATCCACGATGCTGGCGATGAAGTAAGGACCATCGGTGCTCTTTACCCTGGACGCGGCAAGGTGGTCGCGCAGGATTCTGTCAGTAAAGCCGACATTGGCGCATGGGTAGGCAACTATAACCTGATCCATCTTTCCGTGCACGGCAAGTTCAATGCGAGCGACCCATTGCTCTCCTATCTGCAATTCAGAACCATGCCCTCTGACGACGGCCGCCTCACGGCCGCGGAGATGTTTGGCCTTCCGCTCGAAAAGAACAGCATGGTCGTGCTGAGTGCCTGCGAAACGGGTCGCGTGGAGGCAACTGCTGCTGGTGAAGTTCTGGGCATGGTGCGGTCGCTGCTGTATGCTGGAGCCGGCAATCTGGTTCTCTCGTCCTGGGAAGTCAACGCGGCCTCCACCAAACTTTGGATGGAGACCTTTTACCGTGAAGGACAGACTAGAGAACCTGCCGAGGCAGCCAGGCTGGCGCTCCTCGCGGTGAAATCGCGGCCGGAATTCAACCATCCTTTCTTCTGGGCACCATTCCTATTAACGGGGCAGTAGATGGGCGACCTATTCAACAGCTTCACCGAGAAGCTCGGTAACATCGCTGGCAAATGGACAACCTACGCCGCTTTCGGGTCGTTCCTGCTTTATCTCTTCGGATACCTGACGCTCCGTTTCCAGCTGAGCACATTCGGCGTGGCCACCGACCTGGACCTGTTCGACGAAAAATATGTGTTCGCCGGTTGTCGCTTCCTGGTGTATCTGGTGTCCTCTATACCCAGCATCCTGCTTCTTCTTCTGCTGCTGGCCCTCCTCGGCTATCTTCCCTGCCGGCTGCTGCCCATATCCACAAAAGCGCGGGCTCGACAGTGGCTTGCAGAGTGGTGCGCCAAGCCCTCGCATCTACCACTTCTCGGCATCATCCTGGCCGTGATCTTTATTCAGTTGGTGATGCGTAAGTGTTTCGCTTTTGGCAATCTTCTTCTGCAAAGACAATTGCCCGATGAATGGATCACCGCGGTCCTGTTAAGCAGCGATGGCAAATTGACCCTCTATTTCAGCGGATTGGTTGCAGCCACCCTGCTCACCGCTATGCTTGCCTGGCAGGCGATCGCACGGGAAAACTCCACGAGTGCCCTGGGTAGATTTTTTACCAAATTGCTCGTTTTTCTGGTGGCGATCGAGTTTCTGCTCCTTCCCGTCAACTATGGCGTATTGATTTCCACCCAGCAACTACCCCAGGTGGTCGAACTTGCCGGCGATGCAAGACTGCTGGACGGTCAGCGCGCCTGGTTGATTTGGGACACGAAAGAAACCTTGACCTACTTCATCTTTGGCGCTCCGGATAGCAGGGTGCTTCTCACCGTTCCCCGCAAGGACGCGCCCCTAAGAATCGTGGCTTATGACGACATCTATTGTGTGCTCTTCAGCGCCGACCACTCCTACTTCCGCCCCTGCCCTCGGTGAGCGTGTGATGCGCAGCCTTGCCTGGACCATATGTCTGGCATTGTTTCTGAGCGGCGTGTCCCCGGGCCAAAACCAGACATCGAAGCCTCCTGCGGCACCTCCCGCGAAGCAGAAACCGGCGCCCGGCTTCATCGACCGCGTCCTGAAGTATCTAGGCATCTCCGATAGTCCGGGCACGCTGAAAGGCCCGGGCGATGAGGTCGTCCACGGCGAGATTTGGGTCGCGGATCTCAATTCCAACACGACACATGTATTCGCAAAAGGCAGCTATCGCTCTCCGGTCTTCATGACAGGAAACAAAAGCGTGCTCGCGCTGAGCGGGACAGACTTAATCCAATTCCCCGCCGGATCAGGAGAGGGTAAGAAGCTCTACTCAATTCCGGGCATCACCAAGCTGGTCGGATCCTCCTCGGAGGAATCTGATAATTTGCTCCTGCTTCGATCCAACGGGGCTGACAGCCATCCTCAGGTATCATCAATTTCGATAAATACAGGGAAGATTACGCCTGTCAACTACGATCCTGCTTCGAGCGCCGACCTGCAGATGGTTGAGAACCTCGAAAGCTGGACCCGAAGCTACGGCGACAAGCAGGTTTACGTACGGCGCCAGACAAAACACGCTCTTTCCGGTACCGTGGAGTGGAGCGACGTCTTCCTCAAGACCGCCGGCCACGATGCGGTGAATGTCAGTCGGTGCGACGGGGCGAATTGCGGACAGCCGTCGTTGTCCTCCGACGGGCAGTTACTCATCTTCGTGAAGGCCGAACCGGAGTAGATCCTGCGATACGGCTCTTGGTCGGCGTGTGTCGGATACCGTCGGCAACTGCACGGCGAACGCAGTGCATTGCGATCCTACTCGAACAAGCGACCTCTGGTTGATCGACGTCACTTCATAATGCCTCTTTCACCCAGTAGGTAGTGGACACGCTTCCACGTCTACTCTTCGCTGAGGGTGCGAGAAGCCTCAGGCATTCGTCGCGAAGCCTGCCCTGAAAGCTCTCGAAATGGGCATTCTCGATCGGCTTCGACGCGCCTCAACCTGATTCCGTGCAGGAATGATCTGCGCCTCCCTATGCTTGTTCCTGTCCATAACCCGCCTCCCCAAAATGGTATCTGCAAGTGGACGAATTCAGGGGGTCAGCTCAGTGTGTCTTGCGAAACAGCATGCGGACTACGCGGCCGAAGAGGTGCCGCGCCATTCACATCGATAAATGGTTGATTTCGGGCGCGCTTTAGATGGCTGGCCGGAGATGGGGGAGCCAAAATACCGGAGCTCATGGACGAGCCAAGATCTTGACGTCGACCGCTCAAGTCGCTGGTGGCTCCTAGTCAACCGCAACCGCATCGGTTGCGCTTCACTCATCTCGTGGCTTGCGCAGGAAAATTGCGCCAGCCTACGCGCCGAGGCGCTTCAGCCGAAATAGCGCCGCTATCAACGCATCGATGTCCTCGTAGTTATTGTAGAGGGCCAGCGACGGCCGCACCGTCGTTTCCACGCCGAACCTCCGCAGTGTGGGCTGCGCGCAATGGTGGCCGGAACGCACGGCGATGCCTTCGCGGTTGAGCGCCGCACCCACCTCTTCGGTCTTAAATCCATCGAGCACGAACGAGAGTACGCCAGCCTTCTCCTTGGCCGTGCCGATGATACGCAGTCCGGGAACGGTCATCAGGCCCTGGGTTGCGTAGACGAGGAGCTCGTGTTCATAGCGCGCGACATTTGTCATGCCGATGTGGTCGAGATAGTCGATGGCTGCGCCAAGGCCGACGGCGTCAGCGATATTGCCGGTGCCGGCCTCGAAGCGCGACGGTGGCGGCTGATAGATGGTCTTCTCAAAGGTGACGTCGACGATCATGTTTCCGCCCCCTTGCCAGGGCGGCATCTCAGCTAGGGCATCCGGCTTGCCGTAGAGGACTCCGATGCCGGTGGGCGCGAAGACCTTGTGGCCGGAGAAGACATAGAAGTCGCAATCGAGAGTTTGCACATCAATGGGCATGTGCGATACGGCTTGCGCACCGTCCACCAACACCCGTGCTCCGTAACGATGGGCCATCTGCACCATCTGATACGCGGGGGTAATAGTGCCGAGCGCATTGGAAACCTGGGTTACGGAGACCAGCTTCGTCTTGGGACCGAGCAGCTTTTCAAACTCGTCGAGAATCACCTGGCCGTCGTGGTCGACTGGCGCCACCCGCAGACGCGCGCCCTTCTCTGCGGCCAGCATCTGCCAGGGAACGATGTTCGCATGGTGCTCAATCCAGGTGATGACGATCTCATCGTCCTTGCCGATGTGGCGTCTACCCCAACCCTGCGCGACCAGATTGATGGCCTCGGTTGCGCCGCGGACGAAGACAATCTCCTTGCTCGAGGATGCATTGAGAAAATGGGTGACCTTGCTGCGCGCATCTTCGTAGGCATCGGTGGCGCGCGCTGCTAATTCATGCGCAGCGCGATGAATGTTCGAGTTCTCATGCTCGTAAAAATAGGAGATACGGTCGATCACGCTCTGCGGCTTCTGCGTGGTCGCGGCGTTGTCCAGCCAGATCAGCGGGCGGCCATGGACTCGTTCTTGCAGAACCGGGAAGTCGCGCCGAACCGAGCCGACGTCAAACTCCTGGCGTTGGAGATGCAGATCCGGCGACAAATGAGGCTGGAGGGTTGGGGAATTGTTCGCCGTCGGAGCTGGAGCCGGTTTTGAAAGCGTGCCAGCATCCTGCAGGAAGTAGTAGGAATTGGCTGAACCAAGGGCTCCAGCCGCAACTTCGTCGCCCGGAAAAGCCGGGGCCGTAGAAAAAGGCGGGAACGATGGCTGAAGCGACGGAAGAGCGGTGTCGAAAACCGGCAGCGGCAGGGCAAACGGAGAAGCTGAAGGCGACGCCGGAGCGTTGGGCGCGAAGACTGATCCCGGGAACCGCGAGAATCCGTACTCCGAAGCCGCTAGCGGCGCAGTACCACCGGCGTTGGCGGCCGTTGCTGCGTCGCCCGGCACAAAGGAGGCTCCCGCCAGCCGCGGTGCATTGGTTTCACTGGGAGGCTGAGCCGCCGATGCCACGGGAATCGAAGACCCGGGTGCGCCGAACTGAGGCAACCGCGTCTCGAAGGCCGGGACAGATGCGTCGGGAGCCGAAGTAGAGGCTTCGGGCCGCGCCTGATCCGTTAATGGCTCCCCGGGCACTGCGCGGAAGTACTCATTGGCCAGTCGGCTGATCGCGGCGAGATCCATCGGACTACCCGGGGACGGAATGTCGATTCCGTCCACGTAGATGGACTCACCCGATTTCAGCGGGTTCTCCTGTTCACTTGTACTCATGGTAGTGTCCGACCTCGACGTTCTCGAGCACTCCGAGCGCATCCTCGGTCAGCACGGCGGCCGAGCAGTACAGCGAAATCAGGTACGAGGCGATCGAGTTGCGATCGATGCCCATGAAGCGCACGGAAAGCCCTGGGGTCTGCTCGCCGGCCAATCCCGGCTGGAAGAGCCCGACCACTCCCTGCTTTCTCTCGCTGGTACGCATCAGCAGAATGCTGGTCTTGCCGGCAGTGTCGACAGCCAATTTGTCACTGGGAACAAGAGGAACTCCGCGCCAGGTAAGAAACTGGGAGCCAAAGATGGTCGCCGTTGGCGGGGGAACGCCACGGCGCGTGCATTCCCGGCCGAAGGCGGCAATGGCCCGCGGGTGCGCCAGGAAAAAAGCGGGCTCCTTCCAGATAAGGGCGAGCAGCTCGTCGAGATCGTCGGGCGTTGGCGCGGCTTTGCGCACCTTAATCTTGTGGGCGGAATCGACGTTGTGGAGCAAGCCGTAGTCGGCGTTATTGATCAGCTCGCTCTCCTGACGCTCCTTGACCTTCTCGACGGTCAACCGCAGTTGTTCGCGAATCTGGTCGTGGGGATGGCTGTACAGGTCGGAGACGCGTGTATGTACGTCAAGGACTGTCGAAATAGAGCTCAGGGTATATTCGCGCGCCTTCTCAACATAGTCGACGAAGGTCTCGGGCAGCTTCCGCTCGTCGCGCGTTCCGCAGGCGACTTCAATGTCGCCGTCGTTCTTGACCCTGTTCACCCGGTAGGTGCCTGACTCAACTGGAACCCATGAGAGCAACTGCACCAGCCAGCGGGGCGTAATCGCAGTTAGCTGGGGAGGGGTCTTGGTGGTGTTGGCTAGCTGGCGAGCTGCCACATCGCCTACTGCGCGACGGTTTTCGTGTGTGGGCACGGTCTTGCTCCTTTACTCGTGTTACGTAAGAAATCGGTGATTCGCGGCCAGAGCTTTCTAGAGCCTGTCCATCCGGATGCAGGCATCCCCTGCCGAGGCATTCCTCATTCCAGCATCGATCATAGCCAGGCCGGTCAAACGCTGGAAGGGGTGATTGACGGTATTTTGGCGTTCATGGGATATAAACAACTAAGAAATCGCGCCTATGCCTCACAATGTAAAGTGGTCGGTTGGCACGCATCGAAACGGGGCCCCATGCGCCGGTTGAGACCGGCGCGCCGGGTATGCCAGGGATGATTCCTCGCGGCACCAAGATACGGCGAGGGCAGGAGCAGGGCTATGGGTGGATTGGAATTTCCTCACATTGACGATATCGATTGCCAGATTCTGAGGGAGTTGCAGGCGAATGCACGGGTTCCGTTCGCGGAACTCGGCCGCCGCGTTGGCTTGTCGACTCCGGCGGTCATTGAGCGCGTTCACCGTCTCGAAGAAAGCAAAGTGATTCTCGGCTACCGCGCGCTTGTCGACCCGGCAAAAGTGGGACTTCCGGTTCGCGCTTTCGTCAAAGTGACGGTGGCCGGTGACAAGCTCGCAAGATTCGCCACCTTGGTCTGCAGGCTGCCCGAAGTATTGGAGTGCCATCGGGTTACCGGCGCTGAATCCTTTATGGTCCAGGTGGCCGTACGAGATGTGACGCACATGGAAGAGGTGATTGACGCAATGATGCCTTATGTGGCGACCAACACTTCGATGATCCTGGCCTCGCCGGTGCCCTGGAATAGCATCCTTCCCGCCGCTCACTATGGTAAGAGTGTGCAATCGAGAAAGACTAGCAAATCTTAGCGGCCCAACTTCAGCGTCAACTTTTCCGGTCGACGTTCGATGGCGACGCGCGAGGTTCAGATTATGGGACTTCATCTCTTGCACCGTGTGCCTAGGGAAAACGAGAGACGCCGCGTAGCAGGGCTGTGAGTTGTTCAGAATTTTCTAGCGAGAAAACTCCAGCCGAAGACTGCGCTGCCGGCTACGGCAACTTTGTTTTTCTCTCTAACCGACGATGGCGCGCGGAAACCGGGCCAGTTGTTCGGGGGTAGAGGCGTCAGGCACAGAGCAACCGGGTGTGATGATGTACTTCCTGCCGGCCTGCTCCCGCGCCGCGAGCCACTGTTGGCGAATCTCGTGCACGGTTAGCTTATCGAAGTTGATTTCGTCCACGCCGCCTGCAATTGTCTGGGGATATTGCTTGCGCACCTCGGCGATGGGGATTCCACTTACCTTTTGCGAATACTGCACCACTGGCGCGTTGAAGTCTTTGAACTGATCGAGGAATGGCCTCTCAAGGTAATGAAGGTGCAAGAAGGTCAGCCGGGTCTCGGCGAGCGCATCGAGAACCCGTTTGTCGTAAGGCCGGCTGTAGTGTTCGTAGTCGGAGACGGAGCCAAACTTTTCTTCGGC
>Ga0302324_100023584_pt1 | contig 11897 bp, 10 predicted proteins | sample Palsa_T0_1_FD_201949 | JGI IMG/M metagenome (GOLD analysis project Ga0302324, IMG submission 201949) | Peat permafrost microbial communities from Stordalen Mire near Abisko, Sweden - Palsa_T0_1 | ecosystem: Environmental > Terrestrial > Soil > Palsa > Peat permafrost | place: Sweden: Abisko... | reverse complement strand
GCTGAGGCGGGCGCGCTCGTGAATCACCCGATCGAGGCCGTCATAAGCGAAGCGCGGTCCGGACGCCGGTCTCGACTTACGCTTGTTCATCGCAGCTCTCATAGCCGTATTGGAACACGGCGGCGACGAGTAATTGTCCGACGCCGAAGGCGATGCCCATAGTCCACGGCAGCAGCGCCGGTGATTCGGCTTGTACGATCAAGGTGGTCAACCCCGAGACCAGGTACCAGACCCCGACCGCGAAAGTGAAGCGCGGCAAGAAGCGGCACGAGGCGAATACTCCGAGGCTGAAGAGCAGTTGCCACAATCCCGGCAGCATCCAGGCCTCTCGCGGCGCGGCGCCCAGGACAACGGCGGTCAGCAGAGTTCCGACCACGAGGGCCGGCAGGAATTGTTCGACGGCCGCCAGGACCATCTCGGTTGCCAGCCCGCAGTGCACACGTCGCGCACGAAACATCGTCTGGATGGCGACCATCGTGAGGGACAAGAGCGCGGTCGCGATCCACACCGCGGCGAATTCGCGGAAGTCGGTCTCATTTCTGACCCAGTGGGACTGGAGCGCTGCAACGACGAGGGCCAGCACGCCGCTCGCGGCGACGGAGGCCGGACCGTAGCCACGGAACTGAGTATCGCGCGCCACCTGGCTGCGGATGTGCTTGATCTCGGCCAAGGCGCGGTGCAATTCGCTCACGACGGCGGCTCCACGTGCATTTACTTTGCGATAGCAAGTATCCTAAACGCATGAGCGCAAGTTGGAAAGCCTTCGCCGTGGGCTCCGCATTCTTCGCGGCGCTCACGGCGATTTTCGGAAAGATCGGCGTGAGCTCGATGAGCTCCGATCTGGCGACATTCCTGCGCACCGTCGTGGTTTTACTGGTGAGCGCATTGATCGTGAGCGTCCGCGGAGAATGGCAGCGACCGGGGGGGATTTCGGCGCTCGGTGCGGCGTCGCTCGGCCTTTCCGGCGTGGCGACCGGATTGTCGTGGCTTTGCTACTATCGCGCACTGCAATTGGCGCCCGCCTCGCGGGTCGCCCCCATCGACAAGCTGAGCGTCGTATTCGTCGTGATACTTGCGGCGGTCTTTCTGCAGGAGCACTTGAACTGGAAGGTCGCCCTGGGTACGGCGCTGATCACAGCAGGCGCCGTAATCATAGCCGTTTGAGACGCGGTCGATCGCGGCTCGTCGTGCCGGCGCTGCTGCTCTCGTGCAGCGCCGCTCACGCGCAAGGGGGCCCCCCGTTCCTGACCAATGACCCGGGAACGCCGGGTGACGGTCACTGGGAAATCAACGTGGCCGCCGCGCAAACCCTGACCCACGACATCGACTCATACCAAGTGCCGCAATTCGATCTCAATTACGGCCTGGGCGAGCGCGTGCAGCTGACATACGAGGTTCCCTATGTCATCGACACGGTGCCGGGCGAGCCCCGTCACAGTGGATGGAGTAACGCCTATCCGGGCGTCAAGTGGCGATTTCTCGACCAGGGGCAGGACGGCTGGCAGCTGTCGACGTTTCCGCAAGTCGAGACGGGCGCCGCCGTCCTTGCACAGCAACGGGGCATTGCATCGCCTGGGCCGCGCTTTCTATTGCCCTTCGAGGCGGCGAGGAAGGTCGGACCGATCGATCTCGACGCCGAGGCGGGATACTACTTTCCGAAGCAGGGCCACAAGGAGCGCATCATCGGCCTCGTCGCGGGTCATTCATTCGGCGAGGCGCTCGAACTCGATGCGGAGCTGTATGATGATCGCGCAATCGGTGATGATCGCGCGGCCGGCGGCGCACCGCACTACACGCTCCTGGATCTCGGTGGTCGATACAAGCTGGCCCGCGGCATCAACGCGCTCTTCATGGCGGGCCGCAGCGTGACCGGGAGCGGCGGCGCGGGGCCCGCGTTCAACGGCTATTTCGGTATCCAGATTCTCTTGAAGGATTATGGCCGCTCGTTCGCATCGGAGTGATTCCCGGCTCCGACGACCAGCACCTCGAACGTGCCCGGCAGGATCGGGGCGCGAGGCCGCGGAGTTTCCGCAGTAGCGGCCGGCATCGGCCCGAGTTGCGCCGTCGGCAGATAAAGCCGATGGGTCACCGCATCGAGCGCGATGGTGCGTGCGCCACGCGCGGTCGGCAGAGTCTGTACCACTGCGAAATGCCGCGAATCGGCGCCCTCGTGCACAATGGTGAGGGTTCCCTCGCCGTTGGCGCTGTAGGCATTTCGCAGCAGCGCGTCGAATTCGACTCCGTCGACGCCGTGCCCGATCGGGAGCGTGGCGATGGACTTGCCGAGGCGCGTGTCGGACACCACCATCACCGCGTTACTGCATCCGGAAAAACTGCGGCTATGGGCCGGATCGAGCGCGAGGCCGGTGGGCCGCTCGCAGCCGGTCAACGGCCACACGGCTGTCACCGTCCGGCTCCGCAGATCGAGGGCCGCGATCTCGTTCTTGTCCTCGATATTGACGTAGACATGGCCCGCGCCGTCGCTGCGGGCGAATTCCGGGGCCCCCGGAAGAGCGATTGTGCCGATGAGCTCGCTTTTCGCCGCGTCGATGACGCTCGCGCTGTCATCCTCGCCGTTGAGTGCGACAATCTCGTGAATTTTCGGATCGTAGAGAATGGCGTCCGGCTTTGCGCCGACGGAAATGCTCCCGAGCGGGCGCAGGGTATCGAGGTCGAATACCCTGACGGCGTCGGCTTTGCCGGCGCTCGCATAGCCGCGGTGAAAATACGCGGCGATTGCGATTCCGTGCACGCCCGGAGTGTCGGGAACATCTCCGACCGGCTTCCCGGTACGGGTATCGATCACGGCGACGTGGGTCTCGCGGGAGAGATATAATCGATGGGCGGCGGAGTCGACCGCGGGATAGTCCCAGCCTCCGTCGCCGCCTAGAGCCCACCGATCGACGAGGCGATGATGCGCGGACACCGGGCTGTCCGCACGAGCGTCCGCCGCCGGGGGTGGGGCAGCAGGCGTGCTCTGCGCCTTGATCACGGCAGTCGCAAGCAGCCCGATTATCGGGATGCAGCGTACCGCCGCACGAGACCGGAGTGTCGGCATTTTGAGTTCGCTCGCCATGACTTTGTCATACAAAGCCTAAAGGATAGCAGCCTCGTACACGGTAAGCTAACATGCCAGACTTGCACGCATTCATCGTCATGCTAGGGTTTGCCAGCTTGGTCGCGGCGGCCGGCTACGTCGTGCTTGCCGTCATCGCCGTGCTGACGTGGCAACTGCGCCGGAGCATCGGCACCGAGCTCTCGCCGTTGCCGGTGAGCGTGCTCAAACCGCTGTGCGGCGCAGAGCCTGGGCTGTACGCGCACCTGCGCTCATTCTGCGAACAGGATTATCCGGAATTCGAGATCGTGTACGGAGTGCGTGAGGCCGCCGATCCGGCATGCGCGGTGGTGCAGCGGTTGATCGGGGAATTTCCCGAGCTGCCCATGAAACTCGTCGTCGATCCGCAGCTCTACGGCAGCAACCGCAAGGTCAGCAACTTGATCAATATGCTGCCCCACGCACATCACGAAGTGCTGGTGATGGCGGACAGCGATGCCTTCGTCGGGCGGGATTATCTAGGTGCCGTCACGGCGCCGCTGCGCGACAGCGCGGTGGGGTTGGTCACTTGTCTGTACCGCGGAGTGCCGACGCCCGGCATCTGGTCGCGGCTCGGAGCGATGTACATCAATGAGTGGTACATACCCTCGGTTCTCCTCACATGGCTGTTCGGCTACGAAGGCTACGCCTCGGGCCAAACGCTGTGCATGCGGCGCTCCGTCCTGGGCGAGATCGGCGGATTGCAGGTGCTGGCGGATCAGCTCGCCGAGGACTACCGGCTCGGAGAATTGGTGCGCGGATTGAATCTGCGGATCGTGCTGTCGCCGTACCTGCTCAGCGGCGAGCATCACGAGCCGGATCTGTCGTCGATGACCCGTCACGAGTTGCGCTGGATGCGCACTATCCGGGTGCTGCGGCCGCGCAGCTTCCTCGGTATCTTCGCGACTTTCAGCCTGCCGCTGGCACTCATCGGCATCACCTTCGCCTCGCGAGCCGCGGACGTCTCACTCGTCGCGTGGAGCTTGTTTGCCGTCATCCTGATCGCGCGCATTACTCTCCATTTCGTCCCTCGCATCCGCGGACAGCGCTCGATGCTTTCCGACTTCTGGCTGCTGCCGGTGCGCGACCTTTTGATCTGCTGGATCTGGTGCCGCAGCTTCTTCTCGTCGCGGGTCAACTGGCGCGGCAACGAGTTCGACGTGGATGCCGACGGCGTGATGCGCCGCCTCACCTGATACTTAGGCTCCCGTGAAGATGGCCATGAAAACGCCGGCCTATGTGGGCGCGGTCGTGGGCGTGATTGCGCTCGTCGTCGTTGCGGTTCGCGCCGATTTCCCCGCGATGCTGCGGACCTTGAGCTCGGGTGGAGCGGGGGTACTGTGGCTCATACCGTATCGCGTGCTGTTCTTCTTGCTTTATGCCGTGGGCTGGGCCGCGCTGCTCAAGTCGAGCGAACCGGCGCGGCACATCGGATTGGGATACGTGTTGTGGGCGACCACGGTACGCGACGCCGTCGATCGGCTGTTGCCCGTGGCGAGCGTGGGCGGGAGCGTCGTCGGCGTGCGGATCCTGCGGTGGCGCGGCGTCTCGGGTGCTGCGGCCGGAGCCACCGTAATCGTGGAGATCCTGCTCACCTTGGTCGCGGTGTACCTGTTCACCGCGCTCGGGCTGATGCTGCTCGCCGAGGATGGAGCGGCCGGCCATCAATACCACCGGCTGCTCCTCATCTTCACCTTGAGCTTACCGGTACCCGCGGTCATGCTCGCTCTGTTCAAGAGCGGAGCCTTTCTCAAGCGCGTGCAGGCGCTCATTCACTCCTGGGTTGGTGAGGGCGCGGTATCGCGGGCGACGGAGTCGCTCGACCACGAAGTCCGGGCGTTGCTGCACCGGCCGCAGGCTCTGCTCGTCGCCGGGTCCCTGCAGCTCGTTGCCCTCATCTCAGGGGCCTTCGAGATCTGGTTCGCTCTGTGGCTTTTCGATCGTCCCGTGAGCATCGGCGCGGCGGTAATGCTCGAAAGCATGACGCAGGCGATTCGTCACATAGCCTTCATCGTTCCCGCCGGGTTGGGGGTGCAGGAAGCCGGATTGGTCGTGTTTGGACATGTCGTGGGAATTAGCGGCGAAATGGCGCTCGCGGTCGGCATGGTCAAGCGCGTGCGCGAGCTTGCCTGGGGAGTTCCGACGCTCGTCAGCTGGCAGTGGGCCGAGGGACGAAGGCTGCGCCGGGCCTCATCCCCATGAGCCTCGTCTTGCGTCTGCCGAGCGGTATCGAGCGCAAGCTCGAGTTGCTGTGGCGCGGCTTGCCCGATACGCGGGCCACACGAGTCGATTTCTCGACTCCCGTGGGGGAGGCTGCGCTGATCCCGGCGCAATCCGTATCGTGGCGGGTGTTCAAGAATCCGGTCACTACGTTCATCGGCGGCGTCGCCGCCGTCATCCTCGAATTGGCCGAGCCTCGTGTGCGCACGGGCGTGTGGGAGCATTCGCGATTTCGCAGGGATCCCGTCGGACGTCTGCAGCGCACCGGCGCGGCCGCGATGATCACGGTGTACGGCGCGCGCAGTATCGCGACGCCGATGATCGAGCGCGTCGCGAAGATGCACGCGGCCATTTCCGGCATCACGCCCTGCGGCGTGGTATTCACCGCGGCTGATCCGGCCTTGTTGACCTGGGTGCACGCGACGGCCTCGTATGGGTTCATTGCCGCTTATACCGAATATGCACGTCCGCTTGACGAGCGCGAGATCGACGCGTTCTTCGAAGAGGGCGTGCCGGCCGCGTGTCTGTATGGCGCCCCCGACGTGCCCCGATCGATGCGCGAGGCCGAGAGCCTGTTCGCCTCCATGAGAGGCCGCCTGCACCGCTCGGTCATCCTGCTCGAGTTTCTCGATCTGCTGCGCGCCGCGCCCGTGTTGCCGCGATCGTTCGGCTGGGTCCAGGGCTTGCTCATTCGCGCTGCGCTCGACGTCGTCCCGGCATGGGCGCGCGAGCGCTTGGGGCTGGACGCGCGCCAGGGATTGCGGTCGCTCGAGCGAACCATGGTGAAATCGATCGCCGGTCTCGCGGACCGTATCGTGCTGCCGGGCAGCGTACCTGCGCAGTCGTGCGTGCGCCTGGGACTGCCGGTGACTTACCTTTACGGGCAGCGGAGTCGAGGGGAATAAAAATGATAGGGAGGCTCGCACGGGAGTTCCCACGCCGTCTGCCGACGCCGTCCGCGGAATCGAGCAATTGGCGGCGCGCAGCGTTGGGCGTGGCGGCATTGGCGATAGTCCTGCGGTTGGTTTTTGCCTGGCGGGTCGAGCTGATGCCGGAGGAGACGTACTACTGGAACTACGCCCGGCACCTCGACATCGGGTATCTGGATCATCCGCCGATGGTCGGATGGCTGATAGCAGCGGGAACCGCAGCATTCGGCCATACGGAATTCGGTGTCCGCGTGGGAGCGTTGTGTTGCTTGGCCGCCGTGGGTTTTTTCTCTTTCCGGCTGACGCGTGAGATGTTCGACGAGGCGAGCGGCTGGGCAGCCGTGGTACTGGCTCAGGCGCTGCCGTTTTTTTTCTTGACCGGCTTTCTGATGACGCCCGACGCCCCCCTCACCCCCCCCAGGTCCGGTATGCTTTACATCGTCTACCAGGCGTTGATCAAGGAGCGCGCGCGGGCGTGGTGGGGAGTAGGTGTTGCCCTCGGACTCGGTCTCTTATCCAAATACACGATCGTGCTCCTGGGATTCTCGGCTCTGCTCTTCATGGTCATCGACCCCCGCTCGCGCCACTGGTTCAAGCGCGTCGAGCCCTATGCCGCCGCGCTGCTCGCCACGATGATTTTCTCTCCGGTCATCGCCTGGAATGCCCGCAACGAGTTTGCGTCGTTTGCGTTTCAGACCTCGCGGCGACTTGCCGATCGCCCGCAGTTCGCACTGTTCAAGCTCATAGGCTCGGTGCTCGTGCTGTTGACTCCCACCGGCGCGGTCGCGGCAACCTGGGCGTTGACGCAGAGCAGCGACGGTGCGCGCGGCACCGAGGCGAGCGGCGCCACGGCGAGCGGCGCGGAGTCAGCGGTCGAGGCCGAACGGCGTCGCCGGCAGCGTTTCATTCAAGTCACGGTGTTGACGCCGCTCGCGGTGTTCGCGCTGTTCAGCCTGCGTCACGAGGTCAAGCTCGACTGGACGGGCGCTCCGTGGATCGCTTCGCTCCCGGTGCTGGCGGCCGGCATCGTCCAGCCACTCCATCGCATGGGGAGATGGATTGCCCGGGCTTGGGTGCCCACGGTGATCGCAATGCTGCTGCTCTATGGGGCAGGACTCTGTTATCTGACGCTCGACATTCCCTATGTGGGATATGGTCGGCATGCCGAACTCGTACCCGTCGGCTGGCGCGAGCTTGGACGTGACGTCGGCGCCATTGCCGCGGACATCCGCGGGCGCACCGGCACCGATCCACTCATAGTCGGCATGGATCGATATGCCATTGCGAGCGAGCTCGCATTCTATTTGCCCGACCGCGACAAAGCGGTCAGCGACACGACCAGCGGGCATCTGTTCGGCCAGGTCGGGCTCATGTACGAGCGTTGGTTTCCGGCCGCTCGACAGAGCGGGCGGCTGTTACTGCTCGTCGCCTGGAGCCCGGCCGAGCTGTCGGACGGAGCGCTGGCAGATCGAGTCGAGCGCCTGGATCCGATTCAGCAGGAGGTGCTGACTCGAGACAAGCACCTGATCCGGCCCTTTTTCTATCGAGTAGCGTACGGTTTTCATCCAACGGGGGCCGCGCCTTGACAGGCGCCGCGGCGCTGTCGAGCGTTTGCGTGGCGCTGCTGTGTTTGAGCAGCCGCCCGGCGTCGGCTTGGGGCGATGAGGGACATGAGGTCATCGGACTCATTGCGGAACATTATCTGCAACCCGCCGTGCGTGTGCGTGTGCTCGAGCTACTCCGGCACGATGACACCGGACTGGTCGAGCGCGACATCGCGCACGAAGCCACTTGGGCGGACAAGTTCCGCGATTCGGACCGCGACACGAGCAAGCGTCGCTACCTCGCCACGCGCGACTGGCACTTCGTCGATCTCGAGATCGACCACATGGACGTGACCCGCGCATGCTACGGCCGGCAGCCGCTTCCCGCTGGGGTGCCGGCTTCGGCCGGACCCGCCGAGGACTGCATCATCGACAAGCTCGATCAGTTCTACATCGAGCTCAAGAATCCCAAGACCCCGGAGGCCGAACGATGTCTGGCGCTACAGTTCCTGTTGCATCTGGTGGGCGATCTGCACCAACCGCTGCACGCCAGCGATGATCACGATCAGGGCGGCAATCGCAAACTCGCGGCAGGCCCGGGCATCGGGTCCAACAATCTGCATCACGATTGGGACACGGAATTTGTGGCGCGGCTGGGCGCGAACGACACCGACATCGCGCGCGTGATCATCGCCCGCATCAGCGACACCGACCGCGCTCGTTGGTCGAGCGGCACGCCGCTCGATTGGGCGCTCGAGACCTACGCCGTGTCCAAGAAGTACGCCTACGGCCCGTTGCCTGCGTCGCGCGACTCGCAATACCAGCTTTCGCAGGCGTATGTGGACGATGCAACCGCCGTGACCGCGGAGCAGTTGAGCAAGGCGGGGGTGCGTCTGGCGGTCATGCTCAATCGAGCGCTCGAGTGACGAAGTGAAGGACGCAAATGCTAACGCGCATGCCGGCGAGGCGGGCTTTTGGCTCGGTCTCGATACCGGCGGCACCTTCACCGACGCGGTGCTGCTGGCCGATGGGCTGCGCGTCGCGGCCAGTGCGAAGTCGCTCACCACCCCTTGGGACCTTGCGATCGGCATCGGCCACGCCATGCGCGCGGTGCTCGAGCAGCTGCCCGCGGGCGCGCACCGATCGAACGTGAGCCTGGTCTCGGTATCGACGACGCTGGCGACCAACGCGGTGGTCGAGAACCGCTTCAGCCCGGTTTGCACGCTGCTCATCGGTTTCGACGATGCGATGGTGGAGCGCTCCGGCATCGGGCGCCATGGCGGCCCGCTGGTGCGTGTGTCCGGCGGCCACGGCGCGACGGGCGAGGAGTGGGCGCCGCTCGATGAGAACGCCGTGCGGGCGGCGGTCGCCGAATTCGATGCGCGCGTCGAGGCGTATGCGATCGCGGCGAGCTTCTCGGTGCGCAATCCCGCGCACGAATCGCGTGCCCGGCAGATCATCCGCGGGCTTTCGCATAAACCCGTGACCTGCGCGCATGAGCTGAGCTCGAAGCTCGACGCGCCGCGCCGCGCGCTGACCGCGGTGCTGAATGCGCGCTTGACGGCCCGCATCCGCCACCTCATCGAGGCGCTGTCGCAAGTGCTCGCCGCGGAATCGATCGCTGCACCCCTCATGATCGTGAAAGGTGACGGCTCGTTGATGCGCGCGGACGTCGCGCTCGAATACCCGGTCGAGACCATTCTCTCCGGCCCGGCCGCGAGCGTGGTCGGGGCCGGGTTTCTGACCGGACAGCGCGATTTCGTGGTCGCGGATATGGGCGGCACCACCACCGACATCGCCGTGGTGTCGGGCGGCCGGCCGGTGATCCGCGCGGAAGGGGCGCTCGTCGGAGGGTGGCGCACCATGGTCCAGGCCGTCGACGTGCGCACCATCGGCTTGGGCGGCGACAGCGAAGTCGTCTTCGATCGGCAGCGAAAGCTCAAGGTGGGTCCTCGCAAGGCGATGCCCTTGAGCTTGCTCGCGCATACCTTTCCCGAAACGCTCGAGGATCTGCGCGCTCTTGCGGAGCTCGCGCACCTGCCCGAGTTCGCGACCCAGTTTGCCTTTCGCAACCCGGATCGCGCGGCGCCCGAGCATCTGCCCTCGCTCGAGCGCCGCATTTGGAATGCACTCGATCTCAAGCCGCGCCGGGTGTCGGCCGCGGTGCGCAACGCCTCCGGTCTCGAGGGCTTGCGGCGGCTGGCCGATGCGGGGCTGGTGACGCTCGCGGCGTTCACGCCGAGCGATGCAATGCACGTGCTCGAGGTGCAGCGCCGCTGGTGCCGGGAGGCGGCCGAGTGCGGGGCGCGCATTCTCGCCATCGAGGAGCGCAATGCGCGCGCCGCGGCCGCCGCCGTGCCGCCGCGAGAGCTTTGCGAGCGCACCTATGAGCTCGTCGTCCGGCGCAGCGCGCGCGCGTTGCTCGAGGCCGCGTTGGCGCACGACCCCGGTCTCGAAACGCCGACGGGGACCTGGGGATTGCTCGGCGAGCGATTGCTCGAGGCAGCCGTCGCCGGGCAGCCGCTGTCGCATTGGATGCGGGCGACGCTTGGGCTCGCGCGGCCGATCGTCGCGATCGGGGCGCCGGTGGAAGCCTATTACCCCGACGTCGCGCGCCGCCTCGGCGCGGAGCTTTGCATTCCGCAGCATGCCTCGGTGTGCAACGCGGTAGGTGCGGTAGCGGGCGTGGTCTCGCAAAGCGTCGAGATTCTCGTCAATCAACCGACCTTCAACGTGTTCCGCGTGCACGACCCGGCCGGCAGCCGGGACTATCCGGACTCGAAAGCGGCGCTCGATCATGCTGAGCGCATCTCGCGGGCTCTCGCGCTCGCCGCCGCGAGCCGTGCGGGCGCGGCCTACCCGCAGGTCGACACCATCGTGAGCGAGCGGCGCGCGCAAGTGGGACCCGGCACCGACTATCTGGCCGAGGCGATCGTGTGCTCGACGGCGGTCGGCCGGCCGCTCGTGGGTATCTAAAAATTATATCGGCGCGATTCACAAATAGCGCGGCCCAAGGGAGCTATCGCTCCCGGGTCTTCCCTATAATCAAGGGATGAAACAGCCCGACGAGACGCAGGCGCGGCGCGGCAGGCGCCGGCCCGGATCGCAAGAAGCAAGTCACGCGATCGTCGATCGCACGCGCGCCTACCGCCATTTGCGCAACCCCTTCGAGCCGATGCGCGTGTTCTCGGACGACCAGGTCGCCGCCATTCACGAAGCGGCGCTGGTGATTCTCGAGACACAGGGTATGAAGGTGCTGTCCGACGACGCTCGGGTGCGCTACGCCCAAGGCGGTGCACAGGTCGACGAGGCCTCGCAAATCGTGCGGCTCGACCGCGGGCTCATCGCTCAAACGCTCGCGAGCGCGCCGCACGACATTACGCTGCATGCAGTCGACCCCGAACGGCACATGCCGCTCGCGCCGGGATGCGTCGTGTTCTGCCCGACATCGGGGCCGCCGAACATCATGGATACCGCGAACGGCCGGCGCGCGGGCACCTTCGAGGATTTTTGCAGCCTCATGAAGCTCTGCCAGAGCTTCGAGGTGATTCACGTGCTGGGCGGCGCGACCGAGCCGCAGGATGTGGCGGTGCCGGTACGGCATCTACACGTCACGCGCGCGCAGCTCATGCTCACCGACAAGATTCCGTTCATCTTCTCCCGCGGGCATGGCCAGGTCGCGGACAACTTCGAGCTCATCCGTCTCGCGCACGGCATCTCGCCCGAGGAGTTTCGCTCGCGGCCTTACGTCTACACCATCATCAACACCAATTCGCCCCTGCAGCTCGATATTCCGATGGCGGACGGCATCATCGATTTCGCGCTCGCCGGCCAGCTGCTCATCATCACGCCCTTCACGCTCGCGGGTGCGATGGCGCCGGTCACCGTGGCGGGCGCGCTGACGCTGGCTCATGCCGAATTTCTGGCGGGGCTCGCGCTCGCGCAAATCGTGAGGCCCGGCGCACCGGTCGCCTATGGCAGCTTCACCTCGAACGTCGACATGAAATCGGGATCGCCGGCTTTCGGCACGCCCGAATACGTGAAGGCGGCGTTCGGCGCCGGGCAGCTTGCACGGTTTCTCGGACTGCCGTGGCGCTCCTCCAACGCCAC
>Ga0302324_100023583_pt1 | contig 11897 bp, 8 predicted proteins | sample Palsa_T0_1_FD_201949 | JGI IMG/M metagenome (GOLD analysis project Ga0302324, IMG submission 201949) | Peat permafrost microbial communities from Stordalen Mire near Abisko, Sweden - Palsa_T0_1 | ecosystem: Environmental > Terrestrial > Soil > Palsa > Peat permafrost | place: Sweden: Abisko... | reverse complement strand
CCCAGCTCGCGCTGCCGCTCGTACAGGCCGGGCTCGGCCAGCACGTCCATGGTCGCGCTGACCGCGGCGCACGCGATCGTGTTGGCGTTGTAGGTGCCCGAGTGCGAGTAGCGGCCCTCGGCGATCATCGACATCGCCTCGCGGGATCCGCCGATGGCCGCCACGGGGAAGCCTCCACCCAGCCCCTTGGCCATCGTGGTCAGGTCGGGCGTGACGCCGAAGTACTCTTGCGCGCCGCCGCGGGCGAACCGGAAGCCGGTGATGACCTCGTCGAAGATGAGCAGCGCACCGTGCCGACGGGTCTGCTCGCGCAGCAGCTCCAGGTAGCCGGGCTCGGGCAGGATGCAGCCGGTGTTGAACATCGCGGGTTCGGTGATCACCGCGGCCACCTGGTCGCCGCGCTCCTCCATCACCGCCGCGAAGCTCTCGGCGTCGTTCCAGGTCAGCACGATGAGCGTGGCGGCCAGCTCGGCCGGGACGCCGGGACCGGAGGCGACCGGGCGGGGCGAGCCGACCGGGCCGGCCAGCTCCGGGTCGACGTGGTTGCTCCAGTAGACGGTGTCCTGCCAGCCGTGGTAGTGCCCCTCGAAGCGGATGATCAGCCGGCGGCCGGTGTGCGCGCGGGCCAGCCGGACGGCGGTGCCGACCACTTCGCTGCCGGAGTTGGAGAACCGGACCAGCTCCACTCCCGGCACGGCCTCGGTGACCTTGCGGGCCGCCTCGATCTCCAGCTCGTACGGCAGGCCGAAGCAGGTGCTGAGCTCGCTGACGGCGGCGGTGACGACCTGGGTCACGGCTGGGTGCCGGTGACCCAGGATCATCGGACCCAGCCCGAGCAGGTAGTCGACGTAGGAATGCCCGTCGACGTCGCGGACCCGGGAGCCGAGGCCCTCGGCCAGGAACGGGGGGTACGGCTTCCAGCCGAACTTGACGGTGCGCGCGCTGCTGCCCGCGCCCCCGGGAATGTAGCGGCTGGCCTCGGTAAACAGCTCGCCAGAGCGCTGTGCCCGGGACCGGTAGCGCTCGTCGAAGGTCCGCTCGTCCACGGTGGTGGCTCCCGTTCGCTGGAGGGGGGTCGGGTAACTGCTTTACGTCACGATAATTCGGTGGTCCGCAGGCGGTCAGCGGGTAGGGCGGTCAGCGGGTAGGGCAGACTGTGACGTAAGAGGCTGCCGGGAAGTAGGAGTTCCCCCTGTAAGCCCATTACGGCAGTAATTCACCGTCTATATCATCCGTTGACGGGTTTGACCGTATGGTTTGACAGTGCTGCTGGCGAACGTGGGCAGGCCGACACAACAGGAGACCAGATGACGGATCGGACCGTAACTGCCATCCCGGCAGCCACCCAGATCCCGGAGGCCCGGCTAGAGCCGGATGCGATCAGTGCCGCCCAGGACACCATCATCGGCATGGGCAACTCCGCGCCGACGGTGGCGATCGGCCTGTCGATCGCCCTGCTCGCCTCGGCGGCGGCCTACGGCAGCGCCCCGGTCATCATCTTGTGCGGCGTGCCGATGCTGATCATCGCCAACGCCTACCGCCGGCTGAACCTGTGGAACGCTAACTGCGGCGCCTCCTTCGAGTGGGTCGGCCGGGCGATCAACCCGTACCTCGGGTTTATGACCGGGTGGCTGATGATCGCCGCCAGCCTCATCGCGGCCGTCTCCGGCGTGGTGGTTCTGGCGCCGTCCCTGCTGGCGATCGCGGGCGTCAACGCCGTGAGCACCTGGCCGAACATTCTCATCAGCACGGCCGTCGTGGTGATCTTGCTCATCATCGCGGTGGCCGGCATCCGGCTGACCGCGCGCACCCAGGTCGCCATGGGGGTAGTCGAGTACATAATCCTCGTCGGCTTTTCCATCTGGGGACTGCTCGAGGTGCTCCACCACCACTCCGGAACCCTTCCGATTACCAAGGGGTGGTTCAGCCTCAGCGGAATCGGCGGGAAGGGCAGCCTAGCGGGGGGCCTGCTCGTCGCGGTCTTCATGATCGCCGGCTGGGACGCGACCGTATACGTCAACGAGGAAGTAAAGCACCGGCGGCAGAACCCGGGCCGGGCCGCGGTCATCTCGGTCGCCTTGCTCATCGTCATCTACACCTTCTGCCAGATCGGCCTGCAGGGAGTGATATCCCCGTCCAAGCTGGCCAACGCGGCCTCGCCGCTCACCGCCATCGCGCAGGCGCTTGGCGGCAGCGGATGGGCCGATGTGATGGCCCTCGCGCTCGCCCTGTCCGTGATCGCGTCCACCGGCGTGAGCATCGTCATCCTGGCCCGGATGATCTACGGGATGGCCAGTCACCGGGTGCTGCCCGCGGTGCTGGGCAATGTGAGCCCCCGCTTCGCCACCCCGGCCGTCGCCAGCATCGTCGTGGGCGCGATCTTCATCGCGGTCACCTGGGTCTACCTGCTGTCCAGTTCGATCGCGAACGCCTTCACCGCGCTGATCGACACGAGCGGCATTCTGTACGCCAGCTTCTACCTCCTCACCGCGCTATCCGCCGTCGCGTACTACCGGCGCCGCATCTTCAGCAACGTGTGGGACGCCCTGCTGGTGGGCATCCTGCCGACGGCCGCCGCCGGGTTCCTGGGCTGGATCGTGTACAAGTCGGTGCAGGGCGCAGCCACGTCGCAGCGGTGGTCGCTGGTCGGCATCGTCGCGGCCGGCCTGGTCCTGATGCTCGTCGCGCGTTTCATCATGCGGTCACCGTTCTTCCGTATCCCGCGAGAGAGCGCGCCCAGGGAATCCTGACGAACTGGAGTAGGCTCCAGTGACAGAAGTCGACGTCTAGTCGATGTATGCGTAAATGTAACAATCGGTCCAGGTTGCGGCGGATCTTCCCCTCTGATTGGATGTCACAGGTATCACTGGAGGTGTGATGTGACCCAGATAGAAACGTCTCAGCCGGGCTACGAGACGACGGCGAGCGCTCTGCAGGAGAAGAGAAAGCTGCAGCGTCATTTCCGGCGCCCTGACATGATCTTTTACCTGATCTGCACCGTCGTAACGATCGATACCATCGGTGCTGTCTCAGCCAACGGGGCTCAGGGATTCACCTGGCTGATATTTCTCGGGATCTTCTTCTTCCTGCCTTATGGTTTGTCGATCGCCGAGCTCGGCTCGGCGTTCCCCCAAGAAGGCGGGCCCTACGTCTGGACCCGGCTGGCGTTCGGGCGGCCGCTGGCCGCGGTCAACGCGGTCATCTACTGGATCTCCAACCCGATCTGGGTCGGCGGATCGCTGACGATCGTCTCCTTTGCCGCGCTTCAGGAGTTCTTCGGTTTCTCGGGCGGCGACTGGAAATACGTGTGGGCGCTGGCCTTCATCTGGTTCACCATCGGTACAGCCATCGTTTCCCTGCAGTATGGCAAGTGGGTACCAACGCTCGGCGCCTGGGCCCGCGGGATAATTCTGGTATTTTTCGTGATCTCGGTCATCGTGTACGCCGCGAAGCACGGTGTTCATGGCATAGGCGGTCACGCCTTCGCGCCCAGCTATGTGGTATTCATCGCCGTGGTGCCTGTGCTGATTTTCAATTACGCCGGCCTGGAAGTGCCGTCGGCCGCGGCCGAGGAGATGACTAATCCCCAGCGCGATGTACCGAGGTCGCTCCTGACGTCGGGTATCGCGACGATGCTCGCGTACGGTATCCCGATCCTGGCCATCGTGATCGTGCTCCCGGTGAGCCTGCTCTCCGGGCTGAGTGGGTTCCTGGACGCCATCAAGACCGTATTCACCGTCTACGGCGGGCATGTCTCCGCCGACGGAACCGCGACGCTCACAGGAACGGGCTTGATCCTGGGCCGGATCGGGGCCGTGGTGTTCATCTTCGCCCTGGCCAGCGCCGGAGCGACGTGGATCATGGGAGCAGACCGGGCCGAGGCGGTGGCCTCCTTCGACGGCGGCGGTCCTCGTATCCTGGGCCGGTTCTCCAAGCGGTTCGGCACCCCGGTCGGGATGAACATCCTCTCCGGGATCGTGGCGACGGTGCTCATGTTCGCCGCGTTCTGGATCACCGGGGGCAATTCGAGCCGGTACTTCGAGGCGGTCCTCGGCCTGACGATCTCCACCACCACGATCTCGTACCTGTTCATCTTCCCGGCCCTGATTAAGCTCAGGTACTCGCGCCCGGACGTCAAGCGTCCCTACCGGGTGCCCGGCGGCATGGCGGGAGCGTGGATCTGCTCACTCGTTCCGACGTTCTGGGCGCTGGTGGCGACGATCTTCCTGCTCTGGCCGGGCCTCGGCGTCAACTGGTTCGGCGCCGGAGGAAACCCGAACGACAGCCTGGCCGACCTGAGCTTCTCTCATGAGCGGCTGCAGTACGAGCTCAGCCAGATCCTTCCGCTGCTGGTCATTGTCGCGATCGGCGGCGTCTTCTACCTGATGGGACGCAAGGCGCGGCAGGAAGTGGTCACCGAGCCGATCACGGGCATCGAGGCGCCGGTCGGCGACGCTGCTAGCTAGGCATGGTGACGCGGGCGGCGCCGTTCGGCTTCACCAGGGTTGTCTTTCTCAGTCACGTCATCGACGAGGGCGCGCCGGTGTTCCCCGGCGACGCCCTCGTCGAGATTCACCCCGCCGCCACGATCGAGCCGGACGGCTACTTCCTGCAAACGCTCGTGGTCGGCGAGCAGAGCGGGACGCACTGGGCCGCGCCGGCGCATTTCCATTCCGGCCAGGCGGCCGCGGACGAGCTTGACCCCGGCGACTTCTTCCACCCCGCGGTCGTGCTTGACGTACGGGCGCAGGCCGCCGCGGACCCGGATTTCGCCCTCGGCGTCGCCGAGCTCAGGCGATGGGAAGCGGCTTTCGGGCTGATCCCCCCGGGCAGCGCCGTCATCATGTGGACGGGCTTCGAGGATCGATGGGGCGACCCGGCCGCGTACCTGAACATGGACTCGGCTGGTGTACTGCACTATCCGGGTTTCGGGGCCGAGGCCGCACGCTGGCTCATTGAGCACCGCTCCGTCGGCGCCCTCGGCATCGACACGATGGGAATCGATCCGGGCACCGACGTCACGTTCAGCGCCAACCAGGTGCTTCTGGCCGACCATCGCATCCATCTGGAAAACCTGACCGGACTCGGCGAGATGCCGCCCGCGGGGGGATGGATCATCACCGGAGGAATCCGCATCCGCGCCGGGTCAGGCTCGCCTGCGACGGTGTTCGGGCTCGTCCCGTAGTCGGGGCCCAGGGGCCTGCGGCTCGCGCCCAGGTGCGCTAGCGCCTCGGCACAAACCGGGTCAGGACTCGTCTTCGCCGCTCTGACTTCCCGCCTCGCTGGCCGCGGCCCGGCCCTCGCTGACGCCCCGCTGGAGTCGGGCGAGCCGGTCTCGGGCCGCGATAGCCGACCTGACCGGCGCGACGGTTTCCGTGCTCGGGATGGCACCAGGGATCAGGTTGGCGTTCGGCTGCCGCCTCGGGAGCCCCGCTCCGGTCGAGCCGTCCGAAGACGGCGAATCGGCGGCCTCGGCGGCCTGCCAGCCTGCATCGGCCGATGACGACCAGCGGTTGGGCGACGCGGCGGCCCGACCCGGCGAACCGGCCGTGTCGTGACCACCCCTGAACCAGTGCGACTCGACGGCATCGTAGATAGGCAGCCTGCGCGATTCTGGGTGACCTTCGACGGGCGGTACGATCACGCCGCCGTCGGCGGGATTCGCCTCACGATTCAAGGGCGCGGCGGTACCCAGCGGACTGCTAGCGAATTGCCCGGTCCCCTTCGGCACGGGCACGGTGGATCCACTCGCCAGACGCGTATCGAAGGTCCCGCCAGAGATCTCTGCGCCACTGTCCGCACCCAGAAGGTGAGCCTCCTGGCCTCGCCCGGAGCCGGACGCTCTGACGCCCGCGGGTACTTCGGCCTGGGGCACTGGCTGCGGGCGGGCAGCGAGCAACGGGGGGCCCGGCCGTCGGCCGGTATCAGGGATGAACGGCCGGCTCAAAGAGGCGTCTCGTATCTCGTCGCGCGATGCCGCGAACTCGGGCCGCCTGGCCGCGGCCAGCTGGGGCTCGGGGGTGGCGTAGCCAACGTCGGATGCCGCCTCACGCAGATCCGGCGCTGACCCACCACCGCTGCTATGACTGCCGCGCCTCGGCGACGTAGCCGCGCTCTGGTACGTGAGGACATCATCCGGCAGCCAGACCAGCGCGGTGAGACCGCCGAATTCGGCCTGCCGCAGCCGGACCCGGATTCCGTGCCGCTCCGCCAGCCTGGCGACCACGAACAGACCCATCCATTTAGGGATATTGATATCTCCCGCCGGCGGGTTTTCCAGTCGCCAATTCGCGTATGCCAGTTCTTTCTCAGCCATTCCGACGCCTCGGTCGGTAATTTCGACCAGGACACCGCCACTATTCACCTGCTGGCTAGAAATATCGACCAGCATGTCCGCCGCGGAGAACGACGCTGCGTTTTCAGCCAGCTCCGCGAGCACGTGCACCACGTCGTTGACCGCGGCTCCGCGCACGGCGACGTCCGGCAGCGCGCTCAGCGAGATACGCTCGTACTCCTCGATCTCGGAGACCGCGGCCCTGATGACATTCACCAGCGTTATCGGCTGCTGGCTGCTCCAGTCACTGGATGGCACGTGGCCGGCCAGGATGAGCAGGTTCTGTGAGCTGCGATGCATGCGGCTGGCGATGCGGTTCATCCTGAAGAGCCGCGCCCGGCGTTCCCTGTCCTGCTCGCCCGGCTCAAGGCTCTCGATAAGACGGATCTGACGTTCCACCAGGGACTGGCTGCGGTGTGACAGGTTCACGAACATGGCGTCGAGCTTGCCTCGGAGTGCGCCCTCGTTGGCCGCGAGCCGCAACACCTCACTGCGCATCTGATTAACGGCACGCGCAACGTCGCCTATCTCGTCGGCGGAATCCACATTGATGGGTTCCCGGTTCGGGGGTACGCCGTCGCCATTGTTCTCGCTACGGAGCTCCTCAAGCCGCCTGACATCGGCGGCCACCCCCAGCGCGCCGGCCCGCACCTCGTACAGCGGCTTCAGGATGGACTTGGCCGTGACCACGGCCAACCACAACGCCAGCGCCAAGACGACGATCAGCACAATGCCGGCCACGAGCGCCGACGCGATGGCCCGGTCACGTACCGAGCTGGTCGACGAGTGAATCGCCGTGCCTTGCAGGGCATCAACCAGGCGGACAATACAGAACGCAGCGGCGCCGACGGCGACGATCACGATGCTGACCAGCAGTTGCAGACGCGAGCGGACCGGCCAGTCTTTCAGCGCGCGACGCGATCCCCTGGTCGCCGCCGGCGCACCGGCCCGTGGCTGCTGGCGGCCGGTGCTGTCAGCGCGGCGAGCCGACTCGGCGTCGCGGGCCGCGGCGGCCGTACCGGTCCCAGCGGAATCTTGGAACGCGTCGACCCGGCCACGGCGCACGTCCGCGGCGACGGCTGGCCTGGCGCCTGGTACCGGGCTATCGGCATGGTCGTGCGGACTATCGTTCCTGGTCCTGGAAATGTCCACGGCCACCAAGATGGCGACGACCACGACCAGGGCACCCACGAGGATCTCGCCCAGCATCCCACTCACATCCAGTCGGTGGCCTGGGTCGTGCACACGATGCGGCGCACGGCGCAAAACTGACACTGCGTAGTCACTTCGGGAGCGGCACGCTCGGCCTCAATGGCGGCCGAGAGCCGACCCAGTGGCGGAACCAGCATGGCACCCCTTCCCGGCAGCCTCTCCTGCATACAGCGTTACATGACCGCCCTAACTCTAATGGGTAACCAGCAAGCGCACGTCGATTCTTCTTTTAGAGGGAAAAATCGGCATATCACCCATCTGGTCTCCATTCCGTGCCGCCTAGGGCCCGTCATCAGCCGCGGTCGGCTAATCGCGCGACGGGGCGCCCCCGGCGAAGATCAGCTTTCGCCCAGGTTGACCAGGCTCTGGTGGACCGCCTGAGTCAGCGGGTCGCGGTAGGGCAGGACGGCCTCGCAGCGCGCTTCGACTTCGTGCAGCAGCGTTACCGCGTCTCCCAGTCGGCCGACGGCATAGTACAGGTGCGCCAGGTTCGCCAAGCGGGCCAGCGTATCGGCGTGTTCGGGACCGAGAAGCCGCTCCGAATCCGCGCAGCACTGCTCGGCGAGCTGCATCGCGGCGGGCATCCTTCCGGCCGCCTGGTACGCGGCGGCGAGGTTCGCGGCGGCCGAGATCGTGTCCGCATGGTCGCGGCCGAGCACCTTCTCGCGGTCGGACAGCACCCGCTTGTATTGCGCGACCGCGTCCTTGATCTTGCCTCCGGCCAGGCAGGCCGAGGCGAGGCGGTCCCGGGTGGCCATGGTCTCGGTGTCGCGCGTGCCCTGCGTCCGCTCGCGGTCGCCGAGCGTCCGGGTCAGCAGCCGGATCGCCTCCGCGTTATCGCCGGCGGCCAGGTGGGCGGAGGCGAGCTCGTCACTGACGGTCAGCGTGTCCGGATGGCCGGGGCCGCGGAACTGCTCGCATTCGTTGAGCGCGCGGTGCAAGACGGACACCGCGTCGGCGGGCTCCCCCGCCATGATCAGAGCCCGGCCGAGGTTGACCCGCGCCGTGATGATGACGGGATGTCCGGCGGCCAGCTCGCGGCCGCGCTCGGCCAGCACGCGCTGATACCAGATGACCGCGTCGGCCGCATAGCCCGCGGCCAGGTACGCGGCGGCGAGATGAGCGGCCACCACCAGGGTGTCCGGGTGGCCCGGGACCAGCTTGCTGTCACAGCGGGCGGCTAGGTCCCGCCAGTGCTCGACGGCCGACCCGACCATCCGGGCGCTGTCGAGACTACGGCCGGCTCGCAGCAGGAGCGGATGGCATCCATCCGCCCACAGCACGTCGGTGGCCGAGCCCTGCAGGCTGGCCGCGTTAGCCCGGAGGTTTTCCGCCGTCCAGGGCTGCGGCTCCTCGGTCGGCCACGCTTCCAGCAGCGCGCTCGCGGCGGCCCGGGCCGCGGGGTCCTGAACCTGAGCGGGCGCCGCCAGCCTGATTGCCCCTTGGAGCACCGAGCTCATCAAGATCGTGGGGGGTGCTTCGGTCCGGTTGATGGTGATCAGGCCGGCCCGTTCGATGGCCAGCAGTGCGTCCCAGGCCGGCTTGCTGTCGACCGCGGTAGAAAACGGCGTCACGGCTGCGCCCAGGTACCTGGCCACGGCCGAGGTGCTGAAGATGGCTCCCGGAATCCCGTGGCCGTCCAGGAGCGCGACCAGGACCAGCATCGCCCGGACCGAATCACCCGGGAGCAGCGATTCGGCTTGTCCTAGGGACAGCGTCCAGGTGACCGCGGCCGCCGACGGCACCTCACCCGCCGCGACCCCGACCTGCTGCCGCCTGCGGGCGAAGTAGTCCCGGTAGTCCCGGCAGGCCAAGGTCGAGTTCGCGACCACCGAGGAGGCCTGCGCGAGCGCCAGCGGCTCGCGGCCGAGGGCTTCGATGAGGTCGATGGCGCCGTGCCGCTGCGCCGGATTCACGCTCAGCCGTTCGGTCAGGCAGTTCAGCGCCTCGCGGACGCTGAAGAACCCGACCGGGATGACCTGCGTGTCGCGGCGCCCGGCGGCGATAGCCGAGTGCGGGCTGGTGACCAGGACCCGGCCGGCCGGGCCGTCTGGCCACAGTCCGGCCAAATCCACCGAGTCCGGCAGGTCGTCAAGCACCAGCAGCCAGGGCCGGCTGGTCTTGGCCAGCCAGTTGATGAAGCGTGCCGCAATCGACTCGGCCGTGCCGGTCGGCTCGATGCCGGTGGCCGCCACCGAGGCCCGCACGAACCCGGAGAGTATGGCGGCCCGGCTGGTGGCGTTGATCCAGATCAGCAGGTCAATGTCGCCCGACCGCCACAGCGATTCTGCGATGAGCACGGCGATCTGGGTCTTGCCGCACGCGCCGAGCCAGTTCTGCGGGCCTTCGGCGAAGGCCGAACCGGGTACCAGCGCCACCGCGGCCCCCGGCACCAACGCTTCCGTGACGCCGCGGGCGGTATCAGGCCGGTGGGTGAATCCCTCGGCCGGCGGCGGCACCTCGCCCACCCGGAACCGCCGAGCTCCCGACTCGGCTGACATTCCTCCTGAGGGCACCACCGCCCGCTACCCCCATCTGTCCATTGGTGTCGAAAACCTCCTCGGAATACTCAATCAATAACATGTGGAGGTTCAGGCACGGGGAGCTTTATCGATATCGGGATCTCACTAACACCCCATTATGCACGTGCACCCCGGTTTCGATACAGGTCTAACCGAGGTCGGCGGCACGTGCTACTGGGCCGACTAGCGACGCTACTCAGGGTAGGGAGCGAGCGCAACGCCACGTGCCTGGGTGGTCCGGTGGGCCTAAGGTTCCTGTGCTGACAATGTGGAGGCAGTAATTTATGTGATATTTGATACTCAAAAACACTTAAGTTACGGGTGGGGATCGGGATGAAGACAGTCCGGTCCCTGGCGGCTACTGAGGGTCGGCCACCGAAGCCCGGCGCCCGCCGGACGGAGCCGGCCACCCGGTCACCTACGGGGCGCCCCGGCCCAGCGCGCAGGTCGCCGCCGAGCGGCTCGGCCTGCTCGGGCCGGCGGGCGACCGAGCATCGTTACCGCCCGCACGGGCAGGCTGCGCTCTGTAATGCGATAAAAGCACTGGGGAACGTGCATAATTACCACATGCGATTGTCAGCTCGAGCCGACTATGCGCTGCGCGCCGCGATCGAGCTCGCCGCGGCCAGCAGCGGTCACGTCACGGCGGACCAGCTCGCCCGCGCGCAGCAGATACCGGGCAAGTTCCTGGAGACCATCCTGACTCAGCTCAGACGGGCCGGGCTCATCCGGAGCCAGCGCGGACCGGACGGCGGTTTCTGGCTGGCCCGCCCGGCGGCCGAGATCTCGCTGGCGGACATCATCAGGGCCATCGACGGACAGCTGCTCGGAGTGCGCGGTGAGCGCCCGGAGAACGTCACCTATCCCGGCGTGGCTGAGCCCCTGCAGCAGGTGTGGATCGCGCTTCGCGCCAACGAGCGGGCGGTCCTTGAGCAGGTCACGCTGGCCGACATCGTGTCAGGAACCCTGCCCGACATGGTCCGGATCCTGACGGAGAACCCCAGCGCCTGGGTCTGACGGCCCAGGGTTCAGACCAGCACAGGGTTCAGACCAGCACAGGGTTCAGACCGACACCATGTCGGTGACTTCGAAGCCGTCGGCGGTGCCGAAGCCGGACTCACTGTCGGCGAATTCCAGCGACGGCTCCTCGTCGGAGACGATGGTGCTGATCGGAACGAAGCGGCGCTCGGCGGACAGGCCGGGGCTCGCGTCCGCGGTCACCCGCAGGCCAGGCTCGCGGGGGATGCCGAGGACGGGCTCATTCTGCAGCTCGGCCAGGGCGAAGTTATCTGATACCTCACGGAACACCTGGGACAAGGGCGTATTGAGGGCGCCGCAGATGGCGGCGAGCAGCTCGGAGGAAGCTTCTTTCTGCCCACGCTCCACCTCGGACAGGTATCCGAGGGACACGCGCGCCGAAGCGGACACCTCGCGCAGCGTGCGACCCTGCCGCAGACGCAGCCGGCGAAGCACGTCACCAAGCAGCTGACGGAGCAGAACCATAGCCGCACTCCCCTTCCGAGGCCAAACCACCAACAACTCCACGGTACCTGGCAGCACCGTCAGTTCGCGAGATCATGTCCTCCTGTGTTCGCTGCTAACGTAACGCTGTAATCAGAAAACCGTAATCAGAAAACCAGTAACCCTTAAACACCGTCAGCCGTAACTCTCTTCCCCGAGCCTGCCGAGCAGCAGTCCCAGGGCATGCTCTACCGTCAGTCTACGTATCTCATGCCTGTCTCCGGCCAGCGCGATGGTGCGGACCACCGTGTCGTCCGCGACGCTCACCGCGATGTGCGCCGTCCCCACCGGCTGGCCGTCCGAGGGCT
>Ga0302324_100023578_pt1 | contig 11900 bp, 22 predicted proteins | sample Palsa_T0_1_FD_201949 | JGI IMG/M metagenome (GOLD analysis project Ga0302324, IMG submission 201949) | Peat permafrost microbial communities from Stordalen Mire near Abisko, Sweden - Palsa_T0_1 | ecosystem: Environmental > Terrestrial > Soil > Palsa > Peat permafrost | place: Sweden: Abisko... | reverse complement strand
ACGGCAAAACCGAAAAGGTCGAGTGGAAAACCGGAGAGGTGAAAATCCTCCAAATAGGCAGTCAGTACACGACGAAAAACGTAGGAAAAACCGACTTCGTGACGTACACCGTGCTAATCAAGTGAACTCTGCGCGCCAGGCGCGTATCGGTACGACTTGAAAGGGTTACTGGTGTGACGGCGCTACGCGCAAAAAATCGGGCGCGACCGTTTGACTGGCGCGCCCGAAAGGACTCGAACCTGTTACCGCCGGCTTAGAAGGCAGACAGGCTGAAAATTAGTTCTACTTTATCAATAAGTTGCTGACCGTCCGCTGTAACCGTTTTACGCAATAGCGTTGATTGCTGCCCAGTGATGTGGCACAAAAGTGGCACAACCAACAAGACGCCTCTCCGCGGCTACAAACCCAATTTGCTGTGGTAACGCCCCGGCGATCCGGTCATAACCCCATCTGAGATTCGCCCTGGCCATGCGGGCAATAAGCTGCTCGATGTCGCCCTCTAATTGAGGTCTGCCGATCTCTCGGCGCGCCTTCGACATCGAACTTCCGGGCCACGAGCTTCCTGTACCGGCCGAGGATCGTATCGAGTACCCGCCTTCGGCGTACGGCGGCGCTTCGCCTACGCGGACAGAACGTCAACCTGCAGCTTGGCGCCGTGCCGTCGACACCAAGAACCGTTCGGATCACGACTTGCCCATGGGTCGCTATCTGTGGGATCTCATGCGGCGCCGGCTACCACTACTTTGCGCCGCCATTCGTCCTCCCTGCTTTGGTCTTCGCGGGCGCGTCGTCCACAGGACGAAAAATTGCGGCGTGCCGACTCGAGTGGCCACGCTGTGGTTCGTCGTCAGGGATACGGCCCCCTCAACGGGCTGCACTTCAGGGAGTCTTCAACCAATCTAGGGCCTTCTCGTAGTCCGAAAAGGGGAAGTGTTTGATTTCTGCGGCGGTAAAGTGCTTGGCGATGGCCTCGCCTACGCTGGCCACATCGCTGTCCGTCACTAACGCCACCCGTTCAATTTTCTGTTGGTGGCTGCGAACAAAGCGAATATGGGCGATGAAACCCGCGAAATTCTCCCAACCAGGAAACGCTTTGGCGTGAATCAGCACTCCGTGAAGGCTGGCATGATCTGCCAGATAGGAATCCACAGAAGCGCTGAGGCCGGCAAAGTCCTCTTTGCTTAGTGACGCGTCGGGTTTCAGCAGCAGGATCCCTTCGGGCCGCAGGATCGAGTATTCGAGCATGGTCGTCTCCGTTGCAAATAAAGCGTTGATTCAATTCCGATGCGTCAGGCCAGCGGTAGGTCGCTCGAAATCCATTGTGTCGCCGCGGCGATTTCCCTGGACGGAGAGATCTTTACCGGACAGGTCATCGCAAACCCGAAGAGACGTGTGGCGTCGGCAATCCGGTCAATATCCGTAACGACGACAACCTTTTCCCAGGCCTTCATATGGGCAACGCCCAATTTCAAGTCGTCCCACATTGCTCCAGGGGTAAATCCGGTGAATGCCGGCCCAATTGATAGAGTATGCGAACCCGTCCGTGTCTCGCCATCGTCGACTCGATCGCTGGTACGAGCACCGTTTCGTAGTCACTCGCAGTCACCCTAGACGAGGTGACGAGCCCCAAAACGTTGTCAGGCAGATTTGGGATGAGCGCAATCATGAACGTGGTCCCATAATTTCAACTGATTTCCTTTAGGGAAGTCTGCCTCATGTCGGCGGCCGCCGTGAAGCGCTCAGGCGAGACCGCCCTACGGGCCCCGCTCGAACCGGCCTACACCGCGATTCGCACCAAAGCAGGCGCCCCCAGTGGATCGAAATTAGTCCACTGGCTTTGGATAATGCTTCCTTGCGCCCGCTCGATATCCGCTGCTCCTTGCGCGTGCAGAACGGTGATTGCACCCGCCTCCTCCGACGAAGAGGCGGCTCCGATGGCCACGAGCATCCCGGGTTTCCGGGGTGGCACTTCGTCACGGCTTCGTTCGGAATGGGCGCATTCCCCAACGGGGCTCCCAGGATCGCCCATCTGCTTTAGCGCACCAGCCAACGATCCGACATAAGCGCCGATGGCAGCCCCAGCTAATGCCCCACCTGGTCCCAGAACAGGCATTGTCGCTAGGCCGACCACGGTGCCCACGCCAGCCCCGGTTGCCGCACCCGCCGCCGCGCCGGCGCCGGCGTGATGTGCGCCGGCAGACGCCTCAGGGTCTTGTGCAGTGCCGTGAAGGTCGTGTTGCCCGGCCGGATTGACGAAGAACGTTGCAATTTGGTCGCGCTGGAATCCCGTTACCTCAAACGCGGTCATTGCCTGTTCGGCCCGCGCTTGCTCATCGAATCTACCGGCGATGATTGTATTCACGTGGTTGTCCCAATTCAAATAACCAATACATTAAGTCTGCCCCAAAGCACTGAGGAAGTCCGTACGCCATCGCACACAAATCGAGTCGGCTGCACGCTGTCAGCGATCGCACGAGATCTCGATGACGCAGGAATTGATCGCCAACATGCGATGCATACGCCGCGAAGAAGCCAGCGAAGTCGCGGGGAACGACCGGTCGTCCCGCAACTCGTTGCTATCGGATGGGCGGCCGCGTTTTCCGGCACAACCGGAGAGTCAGACCGATTCGTATGACAGGATTCCGTCAAACCCCGTCTTGACTACTCGGTAACACTCGCAGTATCGCGCCTCCGGATGTCCGTACCCACCCTGTTCTAAGGGTCGGAAGCGACATGTCGAGATATGAGAGCCTCAGCGGGGACCTCTTCCGACGCAGGCAACGGCGCGTCGACGTGGCGTGCGTTGCCGAACAGACGGCGCTCGGCAATTGACTCATGATTGACCGTACTTTGGCGCTATGGTGCGCGAAATTCTTCGAAACGCGCTGCCTACTCTGACGGCATGAGATCGAACAGCAACGCGTCGACAGTAGTCCGCCAATTTCCTATACAACAAGGACACACAAATGAACAAGAATCAGATTGAAGGTAATGTCAAGAATGCCACCGGCAAGGTTCAGCAAAAAGTCGGTGAAGTCACTGGCAATTCGAATCAGCAGGTAAAGGGTGCCGCTAAGCAAGTCGAAGGCACGGTTCAAAAGGGCGTCGGTGACGTCCAGCAAGCGGTGCGCAACTCCGCCAAGACAGTCAGCACGAAGCCTTAATCGCGCGGCGCGCAACAATTCGAATCAACAATTGCAAGTCAATATCAACTGGAGCAACAAATGAACATGAAACTAACTGCAAGTTGTCTCGTGGCAGGCGCTTTGCTACTGCCGATCACGGTTTACGCAGCGGATACTACTTCTGCTACGGCAACGACGGAGACCTATGTCAACGACTCGGTCATCACGACAAAGGTCAAGGCCGAGCTGGCCGACGCGAAGATGTCTAGCCTTCTGCATGTCAGCGTCGACACGGACAGCCAAGGAATGGTAACGCTAAGCGGCACGGCGCCGACCCACAAAGCCGCCGACAGGGCTGCCACGATCGCTCGTAAGGTCGATGGCGTTACCTCGGTCGACAATCGGATTCAGATCGTCGCTGCCAGGTAGCTTCGTCCCTGATTTTGGCGTTGATTGAATGAATGGCCCGCCATACGGCGGGCCATTTTTCGTTCACTGGCCGATTTGGTATCTGACGCTCGCCGGGGGGACGAGCTTGCGTGGCCACGTGAAAACCTTGCTGAGGAGCCTGCGCGCGCCTATCGGCGAGGGCAATCGTGTCCGACAAACGGCTCTAGTAATTCCCTCACAGGCGCCTCATCAAGAGCGGGACGACAAGAATGATCACGATTAGACCAATGCCCTCGCTCGGATAATACCCGTAGCCGTGATTCCACGGACCGATTCCGGGGGCGCCAACGAGCGCCAACACGACTAGGATAAGGACCACCACCCAAAGCAAGATTCATGGTTTGCCTCCTATGATGAGAACGTAGAAATTACCGCCGCCGAGTTTGGCCGCAACGGATGCTAAGTACGGCGAGCTAATGGATGACGTAAGGTAGAAGCCGGTCAAACTCCGTCTTGACGGCGGTCAGCACACTACCGATCGGGCTTACACCGACTCATTACAGCATTGGCGCAATCACGCCTTGCGAATGCCCCTTAGCGAAACAGCTCCCGTACTTTACTAAGAAATGAACCGGAACGCATATGCTTTAGAGTTGTAGCCCACTTTTCTTCTGCGAGGAATTTTCTTTGCAAATCCGCTTCCTCTTCTTTCATGAGTTCCAAGACTCTTGTGTCCTCGTCATCATCCAACCAATAACCGTGCTGATTCTCGCAAAGCTCCATTTCTAAATCGTAGAGCCTGTACTTGAAGCTCCTGAGGAAGGTGTTGCACTCAGGACATTTGGCGGTTGTGGGTGTAGAACTGAATACCAGTGTTCCCTTCGCATGTTCGCCGAAGTCAAAGACTTCGTCTTCCAGTTGCTCGAGCTCCTTACACTCCAGCCACATCCCTTTGCAGGATTGACAGTAGTTGACGTCGACCTTGTGTCGAATTGTTGGGATCAGGTCCGAATTGCACTTAGGACATTTCAACTTTTTCTCCAATAATGGGCAATCCAATTGAAGATGCGGCGCCGCCGACCTCGCTTGCGAAATAGCTGGTGCGCTTCGCCGCGACCACAAGCGACGGACCGCCAAACGTGAGAAGTACACCCAACCACGTTCACGCGTCAATTTGCGCCGTCGGCCGCGCTTCACTCGCGTGATCGTTAATTTCTCTACGCTTCTGACTTCGATGATAGCCCAAAGGTCCGGATTGAAGGACGGCGCTTGCGGGTGTTATGCAAACTCACGCCCGTTCGAGGAAATATTCAAAGCAAATGGCAACCAACTGCGCAGATTCGACTTGGAGACGGTGCCGATCAAGCGCGCAATCGGGCACTATTCGTTCAGCGAGGAGTTCCGTCACTGGCTGGAGAGGCGCATGACTGAGGGTGGCTCATCCAGGCTACACCGCCTCGCGGAGCAACACGTCACGTGCGTGACGACTCGCAAACACCCCGACATAGTCGGTGATCTTCGCGTCGGCCATCAGTCGGGCGTATTCAGTTTCGTAGACCGCTTTGACACGTCCGACTGGACGATCGATTTTCTGGGCAAGCTTTTCGATTGCACGTCGGTGGAGCTCTTCGTCATCATGGTCTTTGTAGAGATCTTGCATTACTCTTCCACCTCTGTTTGACTACAGTTTCGGTGACCTTTTAGTTTGACCACTTCCTCTCCCTTCCAATCGTAAGTTCAGAGGGCCCATCGGAAGTCGACCGTGTTCAGCGTCTTCGCCGCCACCGTAATCTTGCGACTCTCCGGATGTCCGCCGAACGTCGCGTCAACTCGGTAGCCACCCGCGGGCAATCTTGCCATCAGCAGCGGCCCTTCGGACGTGGCATCCAGTACGACCTGACCAGACGCATCGAAGATCGTGACCTTGACGTCGCTCAGATACGCACCCGACGCATTCGTTAATACCAGCTTCAAATTGAAATCTTTTTCCATGGACTTCAACCGGTTCGTGGCTTCGCTGCCGACGCCACCCGTCACATACGCTATGCCGGATGGCAGGTGGACGACTTCATCGCTCTTGGCTCTGGCCGATGGCGCGAGCAGTGCGGAAATCGCTAGGAGGGCAACTCCGACGGCAGACGCTCGCCTCGGTGCGCCGCGTAGTATTCGTGAAAAATGTCCCATGATTTCTCCTCGGCGCAGCTCATGACGACGGAGTTGCCTGGTGTCCGCTTAGTGATTCTGGTAGTTCAAGGATTGATGAAACGAATCGCGCTGCCAGTCTGGCTTTTCGTCGTACGGATAGTCGTTCGAGATCCGGCGCCCCGACGCGATTACGTTGTTTAAACCTGGAAGGGATGCATAATCGCCCGGGCCAAACGTTCGACATTCACCGCCGAAATTCGCATCGCTGCAGAAGATCCAGTATCCGCGATCAACCCGCAGCGAAGAAGCGCGACCGTTAAACAGGTCATAACCCTGTTCTTCGCCACTGAGAAGGAATGCGCGGCCGGTCAGATTGGGCCCCGAAAACAGCGTCGCGCCGGCGCGGCCGTGTATTCCGTCGCGTGGCATTTCGCCGCGTTGTTCGTAGGACGGGCGAACCGAACTGATATGGCCGCCGAGACCGCCGAGTTCCGCATAGCGACCCGGAAGGAAGGTTCGACAACCGCCTCGGAGATTGGCGTCCCCGCAAAGCTCCCATGCGCCGCCTTCCACAATTGCCGATTGATAGCGGTCAATCGCGTGCGACGAAGCAAAATTTGGATCCGGTTGGTTTATCATAAATTTGCTTCCGCTGAAATTCTCGGACTCAAAGAATATGATGCCTCCTTTCGGTTGCAGCGCGACAGCCGGTGGTGGCAGTATCGCCATCGGTACCGAAATCGGACGCGCGGAGCTGATGAGACCCGACCACGCGCCGAGGATCGGGTATCGGCCGGGACCTAACGTCGTGCAGTCTCCGCCGAGATTAGAGTCGGCACAGACCTGCCATGCTCCGCCTACCACGATTGCCGATTTGGGACGGCCATTAAAGCCGTTGGGTCCGAAACTCGATAGCGCTTGGTCAGTCGAAATTTGGCGTCCGCCGAAGTTTTCGGTTTCATAGAATGTGATGCTACCGGTTGGCTGTGTCCCGATTACGGGCATTGCACCAGCCGGCCGTGCGGAGCTGACCCGCCCCGACAGCCCACCGAGGCTTGGATAACGACCGGGCGCGAGGACCGTGCAGCCACCACCGAAATTCTGGTCGAGACAAAGCTCCCACGAGTTGCCGTCGACGATAGCCGATTGCGCACCGTAGTTGAAACCAACGGCGCTGAAATTTGGAAGCGACCGGTCGACGCTAATTTGGTGCCCGGTGAAGTTCTCGGTTTCGAAGAATGTCACGTTACCCATTGCGGTGCCGCAGGCGAATACCGCAATGACGAAGAAGAAATACTGCAATAGCCGGTTCATTGCTGTTGACTCCTGGTCAAATTCCGCGACTTTCTCGCGCTTCGATCGAGCATAGCCGCTCAATTGTTACGAAGCTTGGCGGAAGCACTGGAAAACGTCTGTGCGGGATCGCACACAGAAGCCTTGACCACTTAGTGGCACCCACGTGGCGCCATCCAGGCCTGGGCAATCGGCCACGGTCTTCCTGCGCGGCGGGAATAGAGCCCGCAGGAGATCGGTGATGGACCCGCTAAACAGAACATGTCTCGATCCGCCGCGTCGAACTGCTTAGGTTGCGTCATCTGCCTCCTTCCAGATCAACGGTGACAGTGTTGCGAGGGAGAAGATGCCGAGCGAGGCTCCCGCTGCGTTTAGCACACTTGGAGCCACGCATTCGGTGGCCCCGCTCACTCCGCCCTTTCCACCCTTAGCGGGATGCTTTAGGAACGGCCAAATTGCGCGATGGTTTTGTCCAGGCAACCATCCCGGTGCGCCACCGGCCCTTCCACGCATTGTTTCAGGGCGGTGCGGTACGCAGCTTCTTGAGTGCTGCCAGGCGACTCCGCCGCCATGTGCTTGTGCTTCGCGTGGCTGGCGTGATGGGCTGTAGCCTGGTGCTCAAGAGTGCTCTTCGAAGACGCAGCGGTCGATTGGCTCGCGGCGCTCGTTGGCGCACCGGCCTTGCTGGTGGCCATAGGCGACTGTGACGCATCGCTGGTGGCCGCCTGGCCAACCGTTGATAGCGCCAGCAAAGTTACTAAGAGAGCTAGGCCCGGCAGATAGAGGATTCGTGATTTCATGGTCATCTCCAAAAGGGGAGGGAAGATTCGGCTAGCTCCCTCGTGTGCTAGTTCGCCACGACGTTATCTGCCTTCCATGGCGAATTTGAGCGATCGCACTCGCGCCGACCGTCTTCCTGACCGTGGCCCACCGAAAGAGCCATTGCCAGATCGAGGCTGATAGCGTGCGCTGTGCACTGATTGGCATCACCGTCACTCAAATGCCGCGGATCCCGAAATTCTCGCGCAACGTGCTCACCGGTACCGCGCTCAGCTTGTCCTCCGCATGCACCGCTTCAGGGTGTCCCAGCAGGCGTTCGTGCGCAGCCTGACGCAAGGTCAACCGACAAACCTGTGCTTGGTAGCGAAAGTGCTTTGCTGAACCCCAAGGATTAACAGTCGCGTGCGCGATAGGCATAGCTTGCGCCTTTATTTGCCCCTAATATACTATTACCAAATACCTAATTCTGGCAAGCTGGATACTGCCGTACGCCGGGTACCAACGTGAGTAGTTACCCCGGGATGGATGCCAAGGCGTCACTGCTTTCTGAGGCGAATCCAGTACCGTACTAACTGTTTCGGAGGGTGGCTTATGTACTACCGTATTCTGCTGGCTGTTGCGCCGCTCCTGCTGACAGCGGCCTGTTCCAATGCCCCAACGAAGGAAGCGGCCCCGGGAAAGGTTGAGCCGCCGTCTCAAGTTGCGCAACACCCCACCGAGGCAACCACTACCCCCAACCTCGCGGGCCAAGCTGCAGCGGCGGGTAATCCTCTGAAGGACCCGAGGAATATTCTTTCCAAGCGCAGCGTCTTCTTCGATTACGACCAGTCACTGATCAAGGATTCTGACAGGCCGCTACTCCAGGCTCATGCCAATTACCTCCGCCAACATTCCAACATCAGGCTGACCGTTCAAGGCAACACCGACGAGCGCGGCAGCCGTGAGTACAATCTTGCGCTTGGGCAGCGGCGAGCAGACGCCGTAAAGCGATACCTGACGCTGCTTGGTGCCGAGGATCGCCAAATCGATACGATCAGCTTCGGCAAGGAAAAGCCCCGATGCACCGTTAGTGATGAATCCTGCTGGTCGCAGAATCGGCGTGCCGATTTAGTTTATCCGAGCGACTAGAGGCAAAGGACGTCGAAGGAGGGTGAGCCGGATGACGCGCGGCTACTGCTGCCTCCCGGCCCATCCACGATAAGATCGTCGGCCTCGCGCGAGTCAGCCCGTACGGTCACTAATAGCGGTAGAAGCAGCTCGGCGACGAGCCACACCGCGAGAACTACCTCGAGAAAAATGCGCGGGCCGATGAACCCGTGCCGACCCGCACGCAGGGGCCCTCTATGCGTTGCAAACTGCCATTGCCGAATTATACTATTCCCTAATATTATTCAACGCAAGATCTGCCGGGTGTCGCCCATCAGAGGTCAGCGAGTGGCTTCATCGCCGCGCGCTGGTCGCGAATCCTTGCCAGCTTCAACAGCTTTTCGAGATCGCGGTCAAGGCGAACAAGTGCGTCGCGCGGCATACGGTGAAGGGCATCAGGAATGATTCCTTGAGCCGGTTTCGGTGCTTTGTGGAGGACGCCCTGGCCCGCTGGCGTGAGGTAGACGCGCACAACGCGCTGGTCCTGATTGCCTCGTTGACGGCGTACAAGCGCCTTGGCTTCCAATCGGTCGAGCAGATTGCTAGCGGTCGACAGATGCACCGAGAGGGTTACCGCCAATTCGGAGATCTTCGAGCCAGGTCTTGCCTGCAGCTCCGCCAGCGCCCAAAGTTGTGCGCCACTCACGCCACAGCGGGCTTCGATGCGCTGGAAGTGTTGTTGGGAAACGCGAAGGAGTTCGCGAATGTGCTGCAGTACCGCCAGCGCTCGATCGGATTTGGGGCTAATGCTGCTGCTTCCCCGTGCAGGACGCGGGACTTCGGTTGCCCTTTTCCTTTTCATCGCCGTCGGACCAGCGGGGGAATTCCGTCGGGGCTTCTTGAGGTTAGAGTGCTCCATGCGCTTACGCTCTTTGACGGGTGGACGCGAAAGTACTTTCGAGTAAAACTAGTGTAGCCGAAATCGGATCATCGGCGACAGGCCTCCTGTTGATTACGATTCATCCGCGCTGAGCGAACGGCGGCAGTGAAAGTCTTCGTGCCGCCGCGGATGACGTCGGAGCTGCGCGAGAAATGAATATTGATACCGTCTTGCCATATTGCCAACTTAATGACTTAGGGCCTTATGCCGTGTACGCGGCGCGTGATTGCGACGAACAGATTGGGGGTAGTCGTGGTCAAGGATCTCTAATCGCCATCTTTCTGACAATTGGAGCAACAGGGTTCCAGGGGCAATGCCTTGCGGAGGCGCAAGAGCGGGCAACACCGAACCCTAGCGCCCACGGTGGCACCCGTCAGGGAGCACCTTTGGGTAACGTCGCCCGCCTGGTGGTCATTGCGTAGTCGAGCGACTCAGTCTCAGCGTCATCATCTCGACCGGCGACGTGGAACCCAAACCAGAGCGCTGGGCGACGCGGATTAGCGTACCAATGGACTCTCTGGCTAAGGGACAGTCTTGAGCTTTGCGGCACAAGCGAGCCATGCAAGGAGGTTGCCAACCGTACGTTTGCAAATAATGTGCTATGTATCCAGGGTTATCGTCCAGCCTGCGACGCACACACCCGGGATCTTGCGGATTTGAACGCGGAGTTCCGCGCCACTCGACCCGCTTGGCGGACGACTCTCCTATGCAAAATGATTGGTAGGTTCGGGAACAAGGTTGGCGACATGAACTACGTCGTGGATTTCGACAAAAAAAACGTGAATGGTTGGCCGGCGGCGATCACCGACGATACGATACGATACGATGTTGCGCTTCCCCCCGGAACAATAACGCACAGGCTCAACCGTCTAAACGGCAGCGTCTCTTGGTTCTCTTTGGATAATGGCATCTTTGCGACCGGAAGATGTGCCGCTGCGCCGCAGCGCCAGTTCTGAGCCACGTCTTCGCGTAACCATTTTTGTCTGCAAAGCGACTCTAAGGTATGCCCGGTAAGCCGCCCAAGGGATGGAGTTTCATAGCAAGAGCATTCTTGCGTCTCGTCTGGTGCGCGGCCGGCGCGGCGGCGGGCCTCGGATTGGTGTTCTGGCTTGTCGATCCGCCCTCGTCCCCGCTGTGGCTCGCATCATTGGGAGGAACTGCCGTCTTCCTCTTCGGCCTTACGCGGGCGCCGGCGGTCCAGCCACGCGCATTGCTGGGCGGCCATCTCACTGGCGCCCTAATCGGAGTCCTTTGTTTCCAAGCTTTTGGGGATGCCACTTGGGTTTATCTGCTCGCGCTCGTGCTTTCTCTTATCGTCATGCTCGCGACCAAGACGGTGCATCCACCGGCCGGAGCCAACCCGTTGATCATGATTCACGCGCATGCAGGCTTCGCTGCCGTTTTGTACCCAGTTGCTCTGGGCGTCCTGACCCTGGCCCTGGTCGCCGCTGCTTGGAGCCGTGTCTTCTCCGGCACGGTCCGTTACCCCTCCAGTTGGCTTGAGAGATCCCCCCCATCGCTCTTCTGGGGCGGTTGGGTCGAGTGAGCCTGCGAAATTGCCACTAACAAGCGATGGGGGCGCCGATAAAGCAGCTGTAGATGGGCGATCCCTCCGCAATCCCTAGAGCACAGTATGGCCTAGACGTTACATGTGAACGCGGTGCCGCCACAGACCGTCGAGCTCCGTGGTCGTAAGTTGCGACGACATCCGCCACGACTTCCGCTGATTACGACGTAACGTTCGCCGTACGTCGCACCCCCAGCGGCAGCTCTGCGCGAGAGCTTATGACAGCCACAACGGCCGTCGAGTCCTACGCAGGCCAGACATCCCGAGTGAGACGGTGGCCGGTGATCCGACGCGCAGGGCCCTCGGCGAGGTGCTACCTTCAGTAGTCGCTGGCTGCTCTATTCTCCAAACGTGGTGCGCTAGCGACGTACAGCCGGTCGGCATCTGGGACGAATGCGTTTAACGAACGGTTGAATGAGGCCGTTGCTGAATGGTAACGCTAAGCGGCGCGGCGCCGACCCACAAAGCCGCCGACAGGGCTGCCACGATCGCTCGTAAGGTCGATGGCGTTACCTCGGTCGACAATCGGATTCAGATCGTCGCTGCCAGGTAGCTTCGTCCCTGATTTTGGCGT
>Ga0302324_100023577_pt1 | contig 11900 bp, 9 predicted proteins | sample Palsa_T0_1_FD_201949 | JGI IMG/M metagenome (GOLD analysis project Ga0302324, IMG submission 201949) | Peat permafrost microbial communities from Stordalen Mire near Abisko, Sweden - Palsa_T0_1 | ecosystem: Environmental > Terrestrial > Soil > Palsa > Peat permafrost | place: Sweden: Abisko... | reverse complement strand
AGGCGCCCGGCCCGCGGCAGTGTCGGGGATCAGGGTCTCTTAGAGGACGTGGACGTAGCAGACCGCGCCGACGCCAACCATGTGCGCAAGGCCCGTCCAGATCACGCCCTGCGGAAACCGGTGGCGCTTGAATGAGATCGGCTTCATTAACCCTTGTCCCGCCGGGGCTTCAGCGCCTTTATAGTGGAGACAAGCCGCCGTCTGACTGGCCGCACCGCCACGCAGTCCGACCACAAATCTCTCGCGTGACCTCGAGATCGCGATCTTACGGTAGAGGTCGGCGCCTCACGGTGAGGCGCACCGGACCCGCCGCCTCGGCGCGCAAGGCCAGGCGCTGGTCGGTTTCGCCAAGGGAGGCGGCCGGCCCGACGTGCTCCATCTCGTAACCATGCGGAAACTGGACGCGCGGCAGGTAGACGAGGGTGTCGGCCGCGATCGAAGGGTCTGCCTCGTAGGCGAGATCGAAGACGCCCATCTGGCGGTGGAAGACCACGGATACGAGCCGGCCCTGCACCGCCTGGGCGTAGGGCCGGCAGAAGCCTTCGATGGCCCGGCCACCCGAATCCGGATCGGCCGGGTCGTCCTGCTGGTCGCGCGAGAAGATGGACAGGTCCTCCTGATTCCAGCCGTCGCCGATGCGAAGGTCGTTGCGGTTGGAGGCGGTATAGTTCCACTGGGTCGAGTTCAGCTTCAGGCGATCAAGCGCGTCGTACATCAGTTCGAGCGCCAGGATGTGCTGGCGCCATATCGCCGGGTCGCGTCCGCCGTCGGCCCAGGCGGCGTAGGCCGCCCCGCCGTCGAGATCGAAGGGGATGCCGAATTCGCCGATGAGGCTCGGCGCGCCGCCGGGAAAATCTTTCGCCGGCTCGGCGCGGAAGGCGATTTCGCGCTCGAAGCGCTGGCGGGTTTCAGCGAAGGGGTCGTCATTGCGCGCGCCGGCGGGGCCCGGGTTGAACCTCTTGAGGTAGAGCGTGGCGCCGTCGTACCAATGATCGGCGCACACCGACTTCTCGGGCATCGCGCGCGGGAACGGCCGCCCGGCGGCCGAACCCACGGCGTCGATCTCGGCGAACACCGACCAACCCGGATTGTGGGCGCGGATGGTCGCCGCCACTTTGTGGAAGAGCGGTCCATAGCCGTGCTCCGATACCGTGAGCGGCTGGCCGTCGTGGCGACAGAAGAAGTCCTCGTCGAGGGCCCTGGCCTCGCCGCCTTCGAGCCGATAGGCGCCGGCGCGTTCGAAAGGACAGTCGACGCCCTCGCGCCAGATCGGGATCCCGTCCGGGTTGACGGTGGTCTGGCCGTGGAGCTCGGCCCGGCCGGTCTGCGGGTTGCGCCTGAACAGGGGAGCGGTGACGCGAAGGCCGCGCGCCACGGCGAGCTGCTCCAGCGGCGAGAGCGCCGCGCCGGGCCGCGGGTGGGTCGGATTGACCTCGGAAGGCCCCATATGGCGGTAGCTCAAGGGTTCGCCGACCATGCCGGCGCCAGGTTCGTTGAGCGTGTCGAAGCCGAGCACGTTTTCGAGCGGCGCCAGCCGGCGGGCGATCTGGTCCATGGCCCCGAGATATCGGTTCTGCAGGAAGTCCTGGATATTTTCGCCCTCGACGCGGAACTCGGGCGTCACCAGGGCGCCGATCCAAAACAGGGTCCACATGATCGCGTTGGCCGAGAGGCGATGATTGGATCCCCAACTCATCTGCGGATAGGCGGCCTGGCGGCGCGTCGGGTCGGCGTAGTCGTAGCGCGCCTGCATGACGTGGGCGGCGCCGGCGGCGGGGAAGCGGGTGAAATCGAGGCCGGCGGCCTCGAAGGTCCAGCCAGGCGCGCCGTCGCCGCCGGTCATCCGGCTCCAGACGTCCTCGTGGAAGTCGACGAAGACGTATAGCCCGTGCTCGCCGGCGCGCCGGACGACCTCGGCGAAGTAGTCGAGATAGGCCTCGTCGTAGATCCCGGGCCCGGCGTGCTCCACCGCCTCCCAGGTCGTCAGCAGCCGCAGGCAGTTGAAGCCCCAGTGGCGCAGCCGTCCGAGATGCTCCTGCGCCTCCTCGAGCGGGAATGGCCGGCCGATAAAGCTGACCTCGCGGTGGTCGCTGAAGTCCGACGGCCAATTCGTGCCGCCGCGAGGGTAAGGGACCTTGCAGTCGCCGCCGAGATTGACGCCGCGCAGGATGATCTGCCGGCCGGTGGAATCGACGAAGCGATCGCCGCTGACGCCGACCCTCGGCAGGTTCATCGCGGCTGGCCGGGGATCACCCCAAGGCGCACAGCCCGCTCCCGCCGCCCGGCGGCCTCGGCCGGCGAGGGCGGCCAGGGCGCAGGTTGCGGGAAGTCGCCACCCGGCAGCGGCCAGACGATCGGCGTCGCCTTGCCGGCGATGACCTCGCCAAGGCCGATCCCGTCGCGGTCGACGGAGGGATGCGGCCGCTCGCTCCCGCGGTGGAGGCCGTCGGCGAGGTAGATCGCGGTGTAGACGCGCCGGGTGTGATCGGAGCGATTGGGTTTGGCCAGGTGTACGGTCAGGCCGCCGTGGAAGATGATATCGCCCGGCCGACAGGGCACGAAGACCGGCGCGCGCGCCTGCCGCTCTTCCAGCGCCTTTCCGGCCCCCGGCGTGGTGAAGATGTCCACGAACGTCGCCTCGCCGTGATGCGAGCCCGGGACGTAGCCCATCATACCACTGGTCTCGTCCGTGTTCACGAACGGGATCCAGGCCGTGATCGTACCCAACTCGGCGATCGGCCAGTACGGCTGGTCCTGATGGGCCTCGGTCTCGCGGCCGCCAGCCTCCTTGTACAGGGCCTGGTCGTGCCAGAGGCGAATCCTGTCGGTCCCGATCAGGGCCGCGGCGAGGGCGCCCACGGCCGGATGGAAGGTGAGGGGGCGCACCTCCGGGAAGTCCTCCCACAGGTACTGGCACTGAATGAAGGACTGCTCGTAGGGCGTCTTCTCGGCGAGCGAGCGGTCATCGCCCCGCTTGCGGACAGCCACGGCATGGTCGACCGCCGCGCCGAGCCGGCGGACCTCTTCCGGCGAAAGGACCCCCCGGACGTGGACGAAGCCGTCGCGTCGATAGCGCGCGACCAACGGGGCGAGGTCGGCCTCCGCCTCGGGGGCGGTCTCAGTAGCCATGGTCTAGGACCTTGAACTGCCGCTCCGGATCGTTCTGGACCACCGCCGGGCCGCCCGCCGGCCAGGCGATCGCGCCTTCGGGGGCATACTGGAGGATGTAGGCCTTGCGCACCGAGTGCGTCTTCAGGTTCGGGCCGGTGCGGTGCGGTGCGAGGGAGGAAAAGACGATAGCGTCCCCCGCCCTGGCCTGCGCCGGTATGGCGTCCGGCACCTCCTCCAGACATTTGAGCCCGATCGGGGTAAGCCAGTGCTCGAGCGTGCCCAAGCGGTGGCGGCCGGGCGCGATCCACGGGCAGCCGTTCTCCTCGTCGACATCGACCAGTGGGATCCAGATCGTCAGGTACTGCTGGGGCTCGATGAATGTGTAGCCGTTGTCCTGGTGCCAGGGGAATTCCTGCGGCTTGCCGGTTTTCTTGTAGACAGACTGGTCCCAATAGAGGCGGACGTCGTCGCCGATCAGATCATGGCAGATGTCCTTGATCGCCGGATGGGCGGCGAAGCGCCTCAGCACCTCCGAACGCTTCACGATGTGGGCGGTGAAGGTGATCGTGCCGGCGGTGGTGAGCCGGTGCTGGCCGCCGTGCTCCTCGATCACATGGCGCTCGGCCTGCGCCTCCAGGGGATCGATAGCGGCGACGACCTCGGCCAGCTCCCCGGGGGTAAAGAGGCCGCGGGCGATGGTGAAGCCGTGGCGGTCGAACTGGTCGACCTGTTCGGGCGCGAGGCGGCGAAGATCCCTCTTCGAGGGCGAGACCCAGCGGAAGTCGTGGCTTCGCGGATGCCGACGAGGCTCGCCTTGGGTCTGCGAAACGGCGGCCACGGCGCTACGCGATGCTCCGACGCGCCGGAACCCAGCGGTTGACGTTGCCGAGCAGCGCGCCGGCGTCCGGCGTCAGCGGGGAGGTCCCGGCCCGGCCGTAATGGTAGACCATCGCCGAGCGGCGATAGTTTGCGACGTTGTCGGTGGAGCGGTGCATTAGATAGCTGTGGAAGAAGAGCACGTCGCCCGTCTCCATCAGGGCCGGTGTCTCGGCGCTCGTGTCGCGGTCGACGATCTCCAGATAGCCGCGCATTGCCTCGGGCCGCCTGTCGGGCACATGACCAAAGATGGTCCCCGTCCGGTGCGAGCCTGGCAGGACCCAGAGGCAGCCGTTCTCCGGGGTTGCGGGGGAGAGCGCCACCCACACCCCGACCTGCGGCTGGCGGTCGTAGCGAAAGTAGTAGGAGTCCTGGTGCCAGGGCTGGCCGACCACGCCCGGGTGCTTGAAGATGAACTGGCTTTGGAAGCAGTCAAGCTCCGGCCCGAGGAGGTCAGCGACGATATCGACGATGTCGCTGCGCTGTGCGAGGCGCCGAGCGGCGCCGTGGGCGTGGCAGTTGAAGACCTTGCCGATCGCGTCCTCGGGCTCGCGCACGTTCGGGGTCACCGGTTCGGGGAGGACAAAGTAGTCCGGCCCGGAGAAGTAGGCGGTCTGGCCGGGGTGGCCCGTGGCCGGATCGGCGCGGATAACCGCCGTCACCTCCTCTTCGATCGCGCGGGTTTCGGCCGGGTTCACCATCCCGCGTACGAAGAAGAAACCGTCGCGCCCCCACGCATCGGCGTTGGCCGTCTTCGCTGCGGCCCGCGTCCGGTCGATGACATCCATCGGCGTATTATATCGCGGCAATCTCAAAACCCAACGGCGTGATCTAATTTTTGTTCAACGATCGGATTCGGTCCAATTTGGCCAAACTGACACAACTCGGGTCTGTCCGCCAAGGGAAGGGGCGACAAGCCGGTCAGCTTTCGGGCGGATGGCCGGACGGCGATGGGAGGCGGGCCACTCCGAGGGCCCTCCGCGTCCGGGCGGCGGCAAAACCGATTCAAAATTGGTCATGTGCGAGCGAGCTGATGGAATGTCTGGTCGCAGACCACGGCGGACGTTAGCTAGACCGGCCACTTCCAGCTAGCGAGGCTCCAAGAGTGCGGCGACCCCCGACCGTTCCGGACCGGCTTTCGTTCGGGCGCAAGTTCGGTTTCACCGCCGGCGACTATGCCTGCAACCTCTACTGGCAGAGTCTCTCGATCTTCCTGCTTTTCTACTACACCGACGTGGTAGGGCTCTCGGCGGCGACGGCGGGGGCGATCTACATGGTCGCCTCGATCTTCGACGGGGCGATCGATCCCTTCATGGGCGCGATCGCCGACCGGACCCGCACGCGCCTTGGCCGCTATCGACCCTACCTCCTCTTCGGCGGGCCGCCGCTGGGGCTGGCGTTCTGCCTGCTCTACTGGAAGCCGCCACTTTCGGGATGGGCGCTCGCGGCGGCGGTGCTCGTCGCGCACCTCGTCTTCCGCGTCGCATACACGACCCTTTCGATCCCCTACACCGCGCTCAACGCCCGGATCACCTCCAGCACCAGCGAGCGCTCGACGATCGCCGGCTTTCGCATGGTGTTCGCGACCCTGGCCGGCCTCACGATCGCCTACTCGACCCAGCCGATGGTGAAGAGTTTCGGCGGAGCCGATCCGGCCAGAGGATTCCTCCTCGCCGCCGCCGTCTTCGCCGCCACCGCCACCGCCATCTTCCCGCTGGTGTTCGCCTTCACCCGGGAGCCGCCGGCCACCGCCGCCGAGGCGTCCGAGGCGCGGCTGAGCCTTGCCGACTGCTGGCGCGCGAGCCTGCGCAACCGGGCCTTCTGGCTGGTGATGGTCGGGATGACGCTGGGGTCGATGGGCTACACCACCCTTGGCAAGTCGCTGCTCTACTATTTCAAGTACGTGGTGAACGACGAGACGGGCGCCCGCTATGGCGCCTCGTGGGTGTGGCGGTTGGCCAAACTGCTCCACGCCACCGACAGTCAGGTCGCCCTCTCGCTCAACGCCGCCCTCGGTCTCGTCGCGATCCCGGCCTGGGTCTTCTACACCAGACTTGTCGGCAAGCGCGGGGCCTGGCTGACCGCGACCGCCTGGGGCCTCGTCGGCCTGGCCGGCTTCGCGTTGCTGGGGGCCTCGACGCCGGCGGCGGCGATCACCTTTTACCTCTTCATGCAGGTCTCCACGCTCGGGATCGCATTCAGCTTCTGGTCGATGCTGCCGGACACGGTGGAGTACGGGCAGCGGGTGACGGGCCTAAGGGCGGAGGCCTTCCTCTTCGGTCTGGGCCAGTTCTGCCTGAAGGCGGCGCTGGGGCTCGGGGCGGGGCTCTTCGGCCAGGCGCTCGGCCTGGTGGGTTACCACGCCAACGTGGCGCAGACGCCAGCGACGCTTGCCGGGATGAAGGCGATCATCGTGATCATCCCGGCCGTGGGGCTGGTCGGCAGCGCGCTGGCCATGCTCGGCTATCCCATGGGCCGCGGCGCCCACGAGCGCATCGTCGAGGATCTGGTGGCGCGGGGGGCGGTGGGATTGGAGCCGCAAGAGGTGGGGATCGAGTAGACGCGTTCAGGCTGGACTCTCGGCCACGGCCACGCGGTCGACCTCGGTCCATATCGAGCGCGCCATGTCCTTGAGGATCTGGGCCTCGCGCCAGCGATCCGCCAGTTCGTTCCCCGCGGCGTCGACGATGGCGTAGTTGGGTGGGCCGAGTTCGGACATGAAGGTCAGCTCGTCCTTTGGACCTGCGCGGCCGCGCCAGGAGGTGAAACCCTCGGTCCACCAGGCGCGCATCTGGTCCACCCAGCCCTGGTGCTGGGGCGCTTCGATCGAGATCTGGACCTGATGCGATCCGGGGACGCGGCCATGGAATCCCCAACACTGCGAGATCACGCGGCTCATCCGCATCAGATCCGGCTCGGCTGGCGGCAGCGGCATCTCATGGACCACCGGGTAGTGGGAGAGATCGCCCGTCAGCTTCAGTTCCGGCATCTCGTCGAGGACGCGCACGGTGAACAGCAGATCGTTGGTGAGGCGGCCGCGGTGGGTCTCGTAGCGGACGGGAATCTGGGCGCGCTCGGCGACCGCCTCCATGGCCTCGAGCAGCGAGACCGCGGCCGACACCCGATCGGGCCGCTCGAGAATCTGGACGTTCAGATGATGGGCGCCCAGCGATTGCGCCCGCTCGATATCGCGCGCCAGATCGTCGGCCGTGCGGACGAAAGCCGTCGCTTCCCAGGTCTTGCCGCGTGCGGCCATGACGCGGGAGACGACTTCGCTCTGCTCGCGTCGCAACAGGGCGACGCCGACGCCGTCGAACCCCGCCCCGAGCACGCGGTCGATGGCCCCGGGCAACCCCTCGCCGAGATCGAAGTCGGGCAGATTCTCGAGCCCCCAGATCGCCTGATAGATCAGCAGTTCAGGCATCGCGCGTCAGATTCGTCCTTCGGCGGCGAAGCCGCGACCATCGAGGTTGATTTGATAATGCACTCCGACGCCAACTGCTATCGGCCTGTGTCAAATAGGGCGTAAATTTCGTGGGTCGACGTTACGAGGCGGCTTTTCGATTGACTTTTGTCTACCGTTTGCAAAAGCTTGCGGTCTCGCGCCTCGCGACCCTCTTCGCCGCCGTTCGTGGTCAGGTCGAGAGTGCCTGAAGGGCGCCGACAAGAAGAAGACCGCCCCCCGCCTCCGCCGCGGGGCGGCCACCTGGGAGGGACGGTCGTGAACAGGCCCCTATTGCTTTGCGTGAGTCTTCTCGCGGCGTCGGCGCTCGCGACAGGAACCCGCGCCGCCTCCGCCGACGCGTCGACCACCGTGCAGGAGCTCATCGTCACGGCCGAGAAACGCGCCGAGAATGTTCAGGACGTGCCGATCACGGTGTCGGTGGTCTCCACGCAGGAGATCGCTCAACGCAACCTCACGACGACATCGGGCCTGGTCCTGGCGGTTCCGGCTCTGACGATCACCGACGACGGCGTGTTCCAGATCAGGAGCCTCGGCACCCAGGGGTTCGGCCGATCGGCCGAGCAATCGGTTTCGGTGGTGGTCGACGGCGTCGCCATGCCCCGGCCGCAAGCCTACGTCCTGGCCAACTCGATCTTCGACCTCGATCACATCGAGGTGCTGTCCGGTCCGCAAGGAACGCTGTTCGGTAAGAACGCCGACGCCGGCGTCATCAACATCGTCACCAACGGACCGGTCCTGGGCAAGTTCGAGGCCATCGGCCATGCCGATGTCGGCAGCCATGACTATGTCAACGCCGACGGGGTCGTGAACATTCCCCTGGGAAGCGACGCGGCCTTGCGTCTCGTGTTGCACCGCGACACTTACGGACACATAGTCTATAATACTATTTATAATCTATGGGATTACAGTGCGGATGATGGTATCCGAGCGCGTTTGCTGTGGAAACCCCTCCCTAATCTGACGATCAACATATCCGCCGACTATCAAGATCTTAGCAGTAACGGCGTCAACGGCGGCGCCGACTTCGCCGGAGTCAGCCTGTTCACCGACGTGGCGCCCGGTTCGCCTATCGCGGCGTTGCTGGCGACCTGCGGCATCACGCCCAGTCCCAGCAACAACAAGTCGTGCGCCTCGAGCCTCTACGCGCCTGGCGTCAGCACCGGCGATGTCTATGGCGGCAAGCGCGGCGGCGGCGCCATCCAGATCGACTGGAATTTCTGGGGCGGACTGACCCTCACCTCGATCACCGCCCTGCGCCAGCACGTCACCGGCGACTTCAGCGTCCATGCCGACATCGCCGGGGACTTCGGCGACAGCCTGCCGGCCAGCGACAACATCCTCAAGCGCAATCTCGTGCCGACCTATCTGCGCCAGTTCAGCCAGGAGCTCAGGCTCGCCTCGCCGGCCGAGGATCGCTTCAACTACGTCGTTGGCGGCTACTACTCCGACACCGCCACCGTGGACGGGGTCGATCAGGCCGGCCAGCTTGGCATCCCAGGCCTAGGGACGGACGAATTTCGGCGCTTCGAGACCATCTGGGGCCATCTGATCAACTACTCGGGCTTCGGCCAGGCCAACTTCAAGGTTACGCCGCAATTCATCCTGCTGCTCGGCGGCCGCGTGACCCACGACGATCTCAGCGACTTTTCGTTCAACCAGTTCCCGGAAGACGCCGGCGACACATACATTTACACCGGCAACGAGGGCTTCTTCTCGGTGTTCCCGGTCAACTCGTGCACCGTGGCCGGAGGCAGTCCGGGCGAACCGGGCCCGCCCGCGGTCGCCCCGAGCTGCCCGGCGGGCACCAGCGTCGATGCGCCGGTGAAACTGTCCACGACCGGCTACAACTGGAAGGCCGGCGGCGAATATCACTTCAATTCGGACATCATGGCCTATGCGACGGCGACCCACGGCTACAAAGGGCCGTTCGTCAACGAGGCGGCGAGCTTCCCGATCCTGCCCTCGCAGCTGGTGATCAAACCTGAAAACGCGACGTCCTTCGAGGTTGGCCTCAAGAGCACGCTCTTCGACCGCCTGCTGGTGGATGTCGCCGCCTTCACCGACAAGACCGTCAACTTCCAGACCACCATCTACGACATTCTGCCGCCGCCGATGGTGTCGGACTTCATCCAGGGCAACGCGCCCCATGCGATTAGTCGCGGCGTCGATATCAGCGCGTTTGGCAACCTGTGGCCGAACCTCAGCATCAACGCCGATCTCTTGTACGATGACGCCCACTTCAGCCACGGTTTCCTGGTCTCGTGCGCCACCGGGCCTTGCCCGGCGGTGAGCCAGCTGCCCTATGCGCCGACCTGGAAAGCGACGCTTGGCGGCGAGTACCGCCACCGGTTCACCGACCAGCTCCAGGGCTATCTCCAGTCGGACCTCACCTTCAGCGGCAAGTATCCCTACAGCTCCACGCCCGCCCCCGACGGCTCCTCTTCCGGCCCGCGGTATCTGCTGGGCGCGCGCGCCGGCGTGCGAATCGACAACGGCAAGTACGGCATCGCGGTTTTCTGCCGCAACTGCCTGGATGAACGCTACCCGATCACGGTCGGTCCGTACCTGTTCGGCGGCGCCACGGCGCAATATCTGTCTATCGACTCATATCGCGTGGTCGGCGTCACCCTCGACGCGAAGCTTTAGAGTCCCACCGGAGTTCCGTCGCCCTGGATGGGCTTGGTCGAGGCCGGCGGGGCCACGCGCGTGGGCAAGATCGCGTTGGCTCGCGCGACCTCCCCGAGCGCCACGGCCGACGGCTTGATCGCCCGTCGCTGCGTGCTCCGGTCGACGCCGATCAGGCCGAACTTCGGGCCATAGCCGCTCAGCCATTCGAAGTTGTCGAGCAGCGACCAGTAGAAATAGCCGCGCACGTCCACACCGTCGGCCATCGCCTCGTGGAGCGCGACCAGCGCCTCGCCGACGAAGGCGGCGCGACGGTTGTCGTCGTCGCCGGCCCAGCCATTCTCGGTGACGATGATCGGCGTCTTCGTCCGCTCCCAGGTCCAGCGGCAGGTGGCGGCCAGAGCCTGCGGCCGGTCCTCGTAGCCCATCATCGTGACCGGGTGGCCAGCCTCGGGTCCGACGCTGCCGTCGCGCTTGGCCACCACGCGCGAGTAGGTCTGCACGCCGATGAAGTCGTCGCCGGCGGCGCCGTCCATGCAGACGCCGTAGTAGTCGTTGCGCCGCTGCTGGCTGAGCGCCTCGGCGCCCGGCTCGGCCTGCTCGTCCTGGATCGCGAGCGTCACGCCGACCTTGCAGTTCGGGTGCGAGGCCTTGATCGCCTCGCGGCCCTTGGCGTGGGCCTTCAGCCCCTGGTCGAGGACGGCTGCGCGCGGGGTGAACAGGAAGAAGTGGTCGAGCGACCCGCCCAGAATGGCCTGCGCCGCCTCAACACGGGCGCCGGCATACCGCCGCAGCACGGGGTCGCGGATGAAGAGCGGCAGGTTGAGCTCGTTGACGGTGCAGGCGATCGTAAACCCGCTCAGCGCCCCCGCCGCATGCTCGCAATAGCGGGCGAAGCGGTCGGCAAAATCGGGGCTGGTGAACCCACCCTGCCGCGCCTGCCAGAGCGGCAAGGTGAAATGGTGGAAGGTCAGCGCCGGCGCGACGCCGCGGGCCAGGCAGGCGTCGATGCAGCGCTGATAGTGGTCGAGCGCTGCCTGCGAAAAGAAGCCATCCTCCGGCTCGATCCTGGCCCACTCGATCGAGAAGCGATAGGCGCCAAGGCCGAGGCCAGCGAGGATCGCCACATCGTCGGCGAAGCGGTGATACTGGTCGACGCCGTCGCCCGACGGTTCGCGGAACAGCGACGGGGTCGCGTGCTCCAAGGCCCAGCAGTCGGAGTTGACGTTCCCGCCCTCGACCTGGTGCGCCGCCGTCGCCGACCCCCAGATGAAGCCTTGCGGAAATCGTAGCGACATAGCCTAGCTCATTCGCCCGCGCGGGCGCGCGCGTAGTTGAAGATGTAGGCCCGTCGCGGCCGGTCGGGGGTCCGGTTGCCGGACGTGAAGTGCGGCGTGCCGTAGTTGTGGACCGTGGCGCCGCCCGCCTTCAGCGGACAGGCGACGGCGGTCTCGAGGTCGAGCTTCGCCTCCGCATCGCGGATCGCCAGCAGCCGCTGGGTATAGTCCGCCGCGCCGCCGGCGATGTAGTGCTCCAGCAGCGGCTGGCGATGGGCGCCCGGCACGAAATGCATGCAGCCGTTTTCCTCGTCGACATCGTCGAGCGCCACCCAGAACTGGAGGACCTCATCCACCGGAATCGCGGCGCCGGCCTTCGCCATCGGCATCGCCGAATAGGAGAAGTCCTGGTGCCAGGGCGTGGTCGCGAGCTGGCCGGGCTCCTTGAAGATCAGCATGTCGAAACGTGGCCGAGGATCTTCGACGCCCAGCAGCGCTTTGGCGATCTCTCGGGCTTTCCTCTTGGCGGGGTTGTCGCGGAAGAT
>Ga0302324_100023575_pt1 | contig 11900 bp, 10 predicted proteins | sample Palsa_T0_1_FD_201949 | JGI IMG/M metagenome (GOLD analysis project Ga0302324, IMG submission 201949) | Peat permafrost microbial communities from Stordalen Mire near Abisko, Sweden - Palsa_T0_1 | ecosystem: Environmental > Terrestrial > Soil > Palsa > Peat permafrost | place: Sweden: Abisko... | reverse complement strand
CGTACACCGGATCATATTCCTGGTGAGTGACGTCCCGGTCGAAGGGTATAGGGTCCGCAACCTCGGCCGGCATCCGCCAGATCTTCACTGGAGTGCCAATCCTCTCGAGTGAGGCCATCACCTCCCCGTAGAACGCTGCCACCGTCATCGGCTTGAGAGCGATGGCCGCATGGCCACCATCGTTGGTTTGCAATATCAATCGATGGTCAACAAAATCGAAATCGATTTGCAGCAGGCGCTTTCCATACGCCATGGGCCAGGTCGTCAGTCCCCGAATGGTGGGGTAGAGGGTCACATTCCAGGTATGGTTGACGTGCGGCGTGAGCGCGAGCCGCACTTTGCCGACAATCTGGGCCCACAGCTGCAGAGTGGCGCAGCTTGCGCTCCATTTTGCCTGAGGCAAAGCCGGCCACACCTCGTCGATGTAGCGTAATGCACTTTGTTCCGAAGGTTGGATAGTATCCCCCTGAAGCACTAGCAGCAAAATATCTGTCGGCCTTTGGCCGGCTTCCGTCTTGATTCTAGCCGCGCTTCCTGCCTGAAAACCAGCGATCAAGAGGACATCTTCAGATATTGTAGTCACTACCGCGAGTGCTTCTGACGCCATTCGCTTTCTCTTTATGGAGCGCACGTACCAGCCAACGAGGTTTCCTTCAGGAATCGGACCAGGTCCTGGCGTTCCTGCGGTTTTGCAACACGGAAGCCCATGTTGTTACCGGGCACGAAGAGGTCCGGGTCGGCAAGCCAACGCTCGATCGATGCATCGTTCCAGACGATCCGTGCCGCCTTCAGAGCCGGTGAGTAGGTGAAATTCGCGACGGAGCCGGAGGTCCGTCCGTAGACCCCACGCAGCATTGGGCCTTCGCGATTTTGGCCCAAAGCATGGCAGCCGGTGCATCGCTTCTCGAAGACTTCCTTGCCTCGGGCGGGGCCGCCGTCGCTTGCCTTAGCCGGCATGGGGTCGGGGGCGACGCCTGACGTGGCGGGACCCGATTGGGCGAGCAACAGCGAAGTCATAAAGACAAGGGCGCAATAAATGTTTACGGCGCGAAGACTCCTCATGCCTTTTCCGCCAGCGAGGAATCGACGATTGCCAGATGGCTGTGCCGGGCGATGTAGTTGACCTCGGTGATACCGAGAACGCTTTGCAACTTGCCTGCGGGAACGACCATTGGCCCTGCGCTTGGGGCTTGACCCGGCGCCGGCTGGGGGAACGCAGTCGAGGTCGCGGTGTGAAAGGCGACATTGCCTTCAACCTTCTGCACGACCTGGTGAATATGCCCATTCAGCACGGTAACGGAGCCGAAACGCTTCAGGTAGGAGAGTGCCTCCGCGCCATCCTGCGTGCCCCAGCCCCAGTCGGGATAGACCATCCAAAGCGGGATATGCGCGAAGACCACAATCGGGGTCGAGGCTGAGAGCGATGCCAGGTCTCCTTTGAGCCAGTTGAGCTGTTCCCCTCCCAGTTGTCCGAGCGCATCGATTTGTAGCGAGTTATTGAGCGCGACGAAATGGACTCCTTTATGGGTAAAGCTGTACCAGCCGCTACCTAGAGTTCCCTTGCCGAACCGTTCGCGATACAAAGCGCCGTCATCGCTGGCGGTGTCGTGTTCGCCAGGAACGTAGAAAGTCTGGCCGGCTTTGACGCCCTGAAGAAGCTGCTGCGCAGTATCGAATTCAACCGGTTTCGAGGAATGGCTGATGTCCCCGGTGTGGAGCAGCAAGTCCGGCGACGACGGGAGCGCGTTGATCTTGTCGATAGCCAGTTTTAGCGTGCCGGTGACGTCCTGATTGGCTGCTTTGTTAAAGCCGATGTGGCTGTCGCTGATTTGTACGAAGCTGAAGCCGGTTGCCGCTGCACTGTGGAGCGTTTTTCCATCCTTCGGGTCGCTTGTGGCGGCGAAGAGCCTGGACGTCGGCACTCCGCCAGCCATCGTCCACAGCAACCCGGTGCCTGCCCACGCCATGCAACTGAGAAAGTGCCGCCGGTCGATGCCGTCGGCACCGGCCACGTCTGTCTGTGGTGAATCGCGCTCGTCGAATGGAAGCTGCTGCGTGAACGTGCGGTTGCGAGTATCCTTCATGGTGTAAATCCTCCATGAATGCAAACTGGGTCGGGCGCGATTTATTCCCTCGATTGGAATAAATCTGCTTGTTGTCAGTTTTCAACTATGTAGGGGAGATAAGAAAGGAGAGCGGTCGCTCTTAACCGATGACGGTGTTGCCATGGAAGCGTGCGGTTCGCAGGAAGAATTCCCGGGAGTCCGGGTTTGAGGACCTGGCGCTGCCGCTGTTCCCCGCGCTGTATAACCTGGCGTTTTGGCTCGCGCGCAACCCTACGGACGCTGAAGACCTGGTGCAGGAAACGGTCCTGAAAGCGCTTCGCGGATTTGCGAGCTTCGAGCCGGGGAGCAATTTCAAAGCCTGGATATTTCGCATCCTGAGGAACACATACTTGACCTCCAGGACGGGACTCGCAGCGAGGCGCACCGTGGCGCTCGAAGACGAGCTGAATGACCGCAGCGAATCGGGCACGTCGTTATACCCGGAAGGCGCGATCGACAGGGAGACTCCGGAATTGAATTTGGTGCGTTTGGCTGACCGTGCACTGCTGCAGGCTGCTATGGAGAAACTGCCTCCGCCGCTACTGGAGGTGATTCTATTGTGCGACGTAGAGGAGATGAAATATCGAGAGATCGCTACGGTGCTCGACATTCCGATGGGCACGGTCATGTCGAGGATCGCGCGTGCGCGGACGGCTCTGCGCGAGAGCCTGACAGCCGGGCTGACAACAACGAGGGAGTTCAGCGCATGACCGATCATCTTTCCGCCTCGATGCTCAGCGCGCTTGCCGATGGCGAGTTGTCGGCCGAGCAGCTGTCGGCCGCCAGCGAGCATCTTGAGGGATGCGCCTCCTGCACCACAAGCGCTCTTCATCAAAGCCTGCTCAAGGCGGCAACGGCAAAGGCTGGAGTGCGCTATGCGCCGTCGCCGCAGTTTCAAGAGCACTTAACGCAAATGGTTGCGGAAGGATTTTCCGCGAGCGAGCCGTTGGACGCCTCCTCAGGGACTTCCCCATGGAGGCCGGGACGGCGAGTTGGCTTGCTGGGGTGGGCCACTGCCGCAGTTTTGCTGCTCGCGTCTTTAAGCACGATGCTCGTCCAGCGCATCCGGCAGAGAAGCGAAATTGGGTCAGAAGTCGTCTCGGCTGAACGCTCGGCGTTCGTGACTGAAATCTTCGATCGGCACCTCGCCATGCTGGCCGGGAGCTTGCCGCCGGAGGTGCTGTCTACCGACAGACACACCGTCAAGCCGTGGTTTCAAGGCAAGACCCCCTTCAGCTTCAATCTACCGGAGAGCCTGCCAAACAACACTACGCTCGATGGGGCGAACCTTACTTACCTTCAGAACCAACCAGCCGCGCAGTTGCTCTTCAGCATAGGCAAGCACCGCGTCTCGGTCTTTGTGGCACAGAAGGCGGGAGCGGCGGGGTCGGATGAATTCGATGCCGACCACTCAGGATTTCATGTGCTGGGCAGAACGGCTGGAGATATTCAGATTGTCGCGGTGAGCGACGTGGATCCGGCTCGCCTTGCCGACTTGGTGGACGCTGTGGAACTGGCGCAGAAGACAGATCCCAAGGAAAGCAGGTAATCTCCTTGCGAAGAGTCTAAGGTTTGCTCCGATGGGAGGATGTTCAAGGGAAAGACTGAGAAAACACGTTCGGAACCAAATGTCATTCGAATGTCATTTTTCTCTGGAATTGCCCAAAGAGACGGATGCCTGGAGCACCATAAGGATTGGTGTTACTGTGCAAGGAGTCGCCGTAGCGAGCTTTCCTATGAGTGAGGACCAAGGAACGATTCTGATCGTCGAAGACGATCCGCGTATGCAGAAGGTACTGCATCGTCTCTTCGACGAGCAGGGATACCGGACAGAAATTGCGTCCGACGGGCAGGCCGGCGTCGATTCATTCCGCGCTTGTTCGCCGATTGCCGTGGTGCTGGATCTTATTCTGCCGCAGTTGTCGGGCCGGGAGGTTTGCAAGCGCATCAAGAGCGTTTCGCCCGACACGCCGGTGTTGATTCTCAGTGCGGTCAGCGAAGTGGTCGACAAAGTGCTGCTGCTTGAACTGGGAGCCGAAGACTACATTACCAAACCATTCAGCCCGCGCGAACTATTGGCGCGGGTGCAGGCCAGTATTCGCCGTCGCCGCAAGTCGGAACCGATTGCGACTTATAGGTTCGGAAATTGCGAGGTCGATTTCCTGAAGATGACCGCCAGAAAGGAAGGACGGTCGATCACCCTGACTGCTCATGAGTTCAAACTGCTTCGGTTCTTTACTGAAAACCCGGAACGGGTGTTGAGCCGGGATGAGTTACTGAACGATGTTTGGGGCTACAATTCGTATCCGACGACGCGAACGGTGGACAACCAGATACTGAAGCTTCGGCAAAAGCTCGAGTCGGACCCGGCGAACCCCCGGCACCTTCAGACGATTTATGGCGCCGGCTACAAATTTGCCCCGTAAGGAAGACGCGACCTGATGGCGCAGTTCCGGGGTGTCAGAACTCGCGTGCTACTGATAGCGGCGCTGATCGCCGTGATTTCCACGGTAACCGGCGGTAGCCTGCTTATCGTGCGAAACCGGGTGCGCCAGCATGTCACCCAGGACCTGTCGGCGGACCTCGCCCATTCCCTCGCTACGTTTCAAAATATGCAGCAGCAGCGTCGAGAGGAGCTGATCCACGAGAATGCGCTGCTCGCCGACCTGCCCAGCCTCAAAGCGCTCATGACCACGCACGACCAACGGACGATCGCCGACGGCGCGATCGATCTTTGGAAGGTAAGCGGCAGCGATCTTTTCGGTTTGGCAGACAGCTACGGACGAGTGCTCACCGTATATACCCGAGGAACTCCGGCCGGAGGCGCTCTGGCTAACGGGCTTGCCCAGGCAATTACGCAACCGCGGGAGCACTACATTGCGGCGGACGGTCGGCTGTTCGATTTCTCGGTGCGGCCTCTTTACTTTGGCGACGAGGCGCACGGTACTCTGCTGGGATACGTTATCAGCGGCTATCTCATTAACAGGGATGTGGTCGGTATGATCAGCCACGCCTCCGGGGACGATGCGACGTTTCTCGCTGGCGACAGCATTGTTGCCTCAACCCTGTCGCCGCAGTTGCAGCGCGAGTTGCAGCTAAAGCTGGCATCGGCTGATTCGAGCCTGGCAAAGAATACCGAGATTGCGCTTGGCGGCGAGCAATATCTCGCAACGGAAGCCGATCTTTCGGACGAGGCGTCAGGGCGCCTTCGGCTGGTGGTTCTCAAGTCTTTTGAGCAGGCGAACCGAGCGACTCGTGAGATCAATCGACTGGTCTTACTGCTGGGGATTGCCGCAATCCTGCTGGGATCGCTGCTGATGATCGCTCTTTCCCGAATTGTGACCGGTCCACTTGAATTATTGGCCCAGGGTGTGCGTGCTTTTGGCGGCGGCGACCCGACCCACGGACTCCCGGAGGAAGGTACTTTGGAAGTGCGCGAATTGAGCGCCGCCTTCGCCCGCATGCGCAACGAGATTCTCATGGCGAATTCTGCCCTACTCGAAGCGGAGCGGCTGGCAACCATAGGAAGCATGGCGAGTTCTGTCTCGCACGACCTTAGACACTATCTTGCGGCGGTCTACGCCAACTCAGAGTTTCTTTCTTCGCCGCGCCTTTCTCAGGATGAACGGGTCGAACTCTTCGCGGATATCCAAAGCGCCGTGCTCGGCGCCACTGAGCTTCTAGATTCGCTGTTGATCTTCAGCAAGACCGGCGCGGCCTTTCATCGCGAACGCAATTATCTGCCTAGAATTGTCGAGAAGGCCGTAGCCTTACTGAAGGCCCACCCCGAGGCCGAAGGCGTCGCCATCCGTATGGAATGTGAAGCTCCCTATGAAGGCTACGCCGTTGTTGATGCAAAGCAGATGCAGAGGGCGATCTATAACCTTCTTCTCAACGCCTGCCAATCGGCGAGGCAGACCCCGGCTCCGCGAGAAGTGTCTGTGTTGATTTCAAGATCTCGCGATTCTATCTTGCTAAAAATTATCGATTCCGGTCCTGGGGTGCCGGAGCATATTCGCGACTCGCTTTTCGAACCGTTCGTGAGCGACGGCAAACAAAGGGGGACCGGGCTTGGCCTGACGCTCGCACATGCAATTGCCAAAGAGCATGGGGGTTCGGTCATTCTTATCAGTACGCGCCCCGGTGAGACGATTTTCGAGCTGTCCCTGCACGATGACTCCGACGGCGCCATGAACGAGACGGCGGAGCCGCGGAGATCTTCGTTCCCAACGACAGGAGGAACAAGCCAATGACCTGGAGAAGGTCCTGTTTGTATGTAACTTTTTACGTGCTAATGACTGGTGCTGCGGGCGCGCAGCCATCTTCGGCCAGATCATCTGCTGCAACAACTACGATGCAGGAGCAGGTCGAGCGACTGGCTGCAGCTGTCGCGCAGCAGCAAGTGAACCTTGCGTCTTCGCAGCGCCAGATCGAGAGTTTGCGCGAACAGGTCTCGGAGTTGGAGCGACGACTGCAGACGACGCCGAGCGCGCCGGTCAATGACCCTCCGCCACAGGGCGGCGAGGAGTATGCGACCCGGCTGAACGGCGAGATCGAGAAGTTGCGCGAACAACAAGACGTGCAGCAAGGCGAGATCGAAACCCACGAGCAAAGTAAAGTCGAGAGTGGCTCGAAATTCCCGGTGAAGCTAACCGGATTGATCCTGATGAATAGTTTTGCGAACTCCTCTGGCGTTGATGTAATTCAGTCGCCGGGGATTGCAATCGCCGGCCCCGCGACAACGGGAATTTCACTGAGCCAGACGGTGCTTGGTCTCGATGCGCGCGGCCCTCATTTCTTCGGAGCGACTACCTCGGCGGATGTGCGGGTGGACTTCGCGGGAGGTCTCGGCCAGGGCAACTATGCGGAGAGTGGTGGAATTGTGCGGTTCAGAACGGCCCATGCCGAAGCTGCATGGAGTGGTACACGAGCGTTCTTCGAACTCGATCGCCCTATAGTGAACCCCAACACACCCACCTCGCTTACAGCGATCGCACTGCCTGCGTTGGGTTGGTCCGGCAACCTTTGGAACTGGATTCCACAAGTGGGCGTAGAACATAATCTGCAAGTGAGCGACGCATCGCGTCTCACGCTACAGGTGGCTCTTGCCGATGTCCCCGACCCCGTTTTTCCAGGCGCAAACAATGCGATGTCTCTGCCGGTAGCCAGCCTGTCGGAGCAGAGTCGCTGGCTGGGGAGTGAATCCAGGATCGGCTATTCGCGAGGCAACCCGCTTACCGGCCTTCAAGTAGGCGTTGGAGGATACTTCAGTCCTCATTCGGAACCGGGCGACTTTCACTTCGATGCGTGGGCGGCTACGGTTGACTATCGTGTCCCGCTTTTCGGAAAGCTGGAGGCAAGCGGAAACTTCTATCGCGGTGTGGCGCTGGGCGGCCTTGGGGGAGGCGCCTTTAAGGACTATTTGTACGGGGAACAAGGAGAAACTGACTTTTTCCGACCGCTCGACGATGTGGGAGGATGGAGCCAACTGAAGGCACGGGCTACCGCACGCCTACAACTCAATGCCGCCTTTGGGATCGACAACGCCTTTGCTTCGGAGATACGGCCTTATCTGACCTTCGTATCGGCCCCCTATGGCAATCTGGCCCGCAACTCGACCTTCTTCACAAACGCCATTTATAGCCCGACGGCCTATACCCTATTTTCCTTTGAGTACCGCCGAATCGATAGCAGCCCGGCAACTGGGCCACATTCGATTGCCAATGTGTATGGAGTCGCCGCGGGGTACAGGTTCTAAAAACATGCGCAGCGTCAATCGATATTTCGAATTCCATGGGAGCTTCGCCCTGCTCGGTCTGCTGATCGCATCGTCGTCCGCTTTGAGCGCGCAGGAGTCAGTGGACGTCACCGTACAGGTCAGAGGAGGAACAATGCATGGTGACGGCAAGACACTCAAGCAGAACCCGCCTCCAGCCGCGGTCTGGCTTACTCCGCTTAGGGCAAACGGCGCAAGTGCTCCTGCCAAGGACCGGGTTTACACACTGCTGCAAAAAAACAGGCGGTTCACGCCGCACCTGCTGATTGTGCCGGTTGGCAGCATTGTGCATTTTCCCAACGCCGATCCTTTCTTCCACAATGTGTTCTCGCTTTTCGATGGACGCCGTTTCGATCTCGGCCTTTATGAGGCGGGATCTACGAAAGATGTAACGTTCGGGCGCGAAGGGATTTCCTATATCTTCTGTAACATTCACCCGGAAATGAGCGCCGTGGTGATTGCGCTTGCTTCGCCTTTCTATGCCGCGGAGGGCGATGAAGGCAGCCTTCGGATTCGAGATGTTCCCGCCGACGATTACATGCTACATGTTTGGGTGGAAGGCGTGGACCACACGATCCTGAATAGCGTGGCCCGCAAGGTCCACATTTCCGCCTCTCACCGCGATCTGGGAATCATCGACTTGCCCCAATCTCCTCACCTTCCGGGATTGCATGACAACATCTATGGACAGAAGTACGATGCTCGGGAACCTCCTATTTATTAGCGGTTCGTAGTCGGCCAATGAGGACGGCCGCCTTTCGACGGCCGTGCGGTTGAATAGCTTATTGCAATGTAACGGTGATCGGAATGCTGTGCGTGATAGCACCCGAGTTGGCATTGACCATCACCTGCGCAGTCGCGGGAGTTCCAGTAGGCGTTGCTGCCGCGGGGGCCTTATAAGCAGAGGAGCAACCGCTCACCGCCAATGTAACGCCGGTCGCGATCAGCATCAGCGCAAAGGCGCGGACCAGAAGCGTACGCCCGCGAAAGCCGATGAATGCGAGGATGGCGACAGGTCCCAGGAACGCCAGCGTAACGCCACTATTTCCCAGGGACCGGCTTGCGTTGTATGGATTCGGTGTTCCCGTGGGAATAGTTTCGGCGATCGACACCGTAACGTTCTGCGTCGCCGAACTTGCAAGGTTCAGCGAACTCGGGCTGAAGGTGCACGACGTGTCCGTGGGCAGACCGGAACACGACAGGGTGATCGCACCACTGAAGTCGTTCTGCGACGCAAACGAAAGAGTTGCCGAACCCGGCTGGGCTGCGGTCACTGTCACTGCGCTCACCGAAGACTGGATCGTAAAGTTACCTGTGCCCGCAGCCGGGGACGCCACGGCGATCGAACCGAACAGGCCATCTTTTTCCGCATTGATGCCTGCGGCAAAATACAACGTGTTGGGATCGCCGACGCCATTGCTGCCGAATAGAATCTCCCACAACCCAGAGTTTGCGATCGGCTTGCCGGTTGCATCCTGCACTTGTCCAATTAAGGCAAAAGTATTCGGGTCATACGCGTTGATCACGCCATCTCCAAAATTGCCGACAAGCAGGTCGCCGCCAAGGCCGCCGAAACCCGCCGGCGCAAGCGCCATGCCCCACGGCGCATTCAAATTACCCTGACTGATTGCACTTTGAATCAGATTTCCGTTGGTATCGAAGACATCGACATAACCCAGACCGGCCCCGACATTCTGACGCCCCTGTGCATTCAGCTGGGCGTAGGTCACAAAGATCTTGCTGTCGATCGCGTGAATGCCAAACGGTGAGAAACCGCTCGGGATTGTGGGATCGGAAAAGCTACCGGCCAGTTGCGCCGGAGCAAAGCTGCTGTTGAAAACATCCACACTGCCTGCAGCAAAATTAGCTGCCAGCAGGAAGGAGCCGTTCGAAGTGGAATCGATTGCAATGCCGGTGTAGGAAGCGTGTTTCGCCGAGTTGTTGATCATGGTGACCGCTTCAGGCGTGCTGGCATTCCAGGCGGCGATGGTTCCGTCGAGAGTGCCGAAAATAAATTGCGCGTAACCGCCGGTAATTGGAAACAGGGTTGCATCCGGGTTATAAACCGTTCCCGCCGGAGTTCCATGAGACGAGGTCGAGTTGGCCGGCGGAACGGCCACGGCGAAGTCCTTGACGCCGTCCGCATTCTCGACCAGTGAAAAACCGCTCCCCGGTGAATCGATCCAGAATTGTGGACCGATCGATACTCCCCATGGATTGACGAGTGTCGGATCGGTCTGCATGGCGGAAACCGCGCCGTCGGAGATGATGTTGGTTTGGACGTAGGCGCTGGTTTGAGCGGGCGCGCTCAAAGGAAGCGCCAGTAGAGACGCCGCCAACAGGTATCTCGAAGTGTTGTACAGAGTCTTGCTCCGCTGGCTGGCGGGGCAATCATACGACGACGCTCGTTCGGCGGCTCGCAAGGTGGGAAGGGAGATGTGACTGCTTGTCATCGTTGCAGCTCCAGAAGTGGCTTGAGATAGACACTGACCTCGGATAAGCGCAGGCCCTATGCCCATCTGTCGCTAGCCTAGGCGGGAGTATCGATAGGGATGTCATGACGATGTCTTTGCTTCGTCATCGCATTTTTTGTCTTCGGAGACATGCTCATCACCGCAACACAGCCCAGCGTTCCCAGTTGAGGAAAACGACAATCAGCTGACATCTCCGTGACAACTGGGGTTGAGCACCCCAACTATCTTCGGGATCAGAGCCGCTATGTCAAGCGTGCTCGAGTAATGAAGCTGAGGGGAAATCATGGAAAATTCCACGAAGATCGAGAAGCGTCCAGTAAATCGCCGGTCGTTATTGAAGGGCGGACTACTGGCAGGTGGCGCAGCAACGTTGGGCGCCGGGTTGTTAGGCAGAGGAATGTCATCCTACGCCCAGAGCACCACAGCAGGGCTAAGTAAAGGAGACATCGCGATCCTGCGATTTCTCGCAGCCGCGGAACTTATCGAATCCGATCTCTGGATCCAGTATGCGGAGCTGGGGGGGATTGGTTCCAACCTGCCCATCGAGGTCGATCCCAATCAATCATTGAACCCCTATCAAGCCGCCTTCTCGAACCTCGACGGCGACGGCCCACAATACATATCCAGCAACACGCTGGATGAAATAAGCCACGCGACATTTCTCAATGGCTATCTGGAATCGAAGGGCGCCGATCCGGTCAATTTGGATGAATTCCGCAATCTGCAAGGAAGCACTGCGACCGGAGCGTCGGACACGGGACGCCTCACAAACCTCAAGGACCTCAACGTCGACACCAGCTGGTTCGTCCGCTACCGGAGCACCACGAGTCCCGATTTCGGCGCGACCTATCCGCAAGCTGTCACCATCACCCACCGCACCGCCATCCCGATCACCGATGCCGACTTTGAAGACGCCAACCACATCCAGGTGATCGCGAATACGGCGGCATTCCACTTTGGGCAGATCGAACAGGGCGGCACCAGTCTCTACGCGACCCTAAGCCAGCGGGTCAGCAGCCCTGAGGTCTTGAAAATTACTCTGGGTATTGGTGGAGACGAGATAGCCCATTTCCTGGAATGGGTCGATTTTGCCGGCAACGGGGTGCAGGCCCCGGTTGCGCCTGTGTCAAGCGGCGGCCTAACGTTTCCCAACTTTTTCAGCAACCCTCCGAATCCGCTCATTCAGCCTAGCCTGATCTTCCCCGTTCCGACCGAATTCATTAGCCCGGATCTTCCCCGTTGCTCCGTTATCCGTCCACTGACTGACTCGGTTAGCGGTGCGCGGGCTGCAGCGCAAGGATTCATTAACAGCGGGCTTTTCGTCGGGCAATCGCAGGGATTCTACAAGGCCCTGCAAAGCCTCGCCGACGCGGCGGATGCGGCGGTCCGCAGCATCTAATGCATTTTCATTTCCAGTATGAACTGGCGGAGAGCAGCGAGCTGTTGGCCTTTTCTGGGAAAAAGCCACGAAGGGCAACGCTGCTCTGTAAGCACCGGAAAAGAAAATGCTCCAGGCTTCAACCACTTGCAGAATTTGTCACCATG
>Ga0302324_100023573_pt1 | contig 11902 bp, 6 predicted proteins | sample Palsa_T0_1_FD_201949 | JGI IMG/M metagenome (GOLD analysis project Ga0302324, IMG submission 201949) | Peat permafrost microbial communities from Stordalen Mire near Abisko, Sweden - Palsa_T0_1 | ecosystem: Environmental > Terrestrial > Soil > Palsa > Peat permafrost | place: Sweden: Abisko... | reverse complement strand
AGACGGTTATTCAAGTTTGTGCCGTCGGCCTGGATGTGAATATTGAAACGCTCGCCCTGGTAAAGCCTCACATTGAGCGCCGCGTCGGTAGAGAGCGTGGGGAGGATGCGGCCACGCGCGAAATTGAGCCGGTCAATAACTGCTTGCCCGTAGTCTTCTACCAGGCCTGGGTCGGTCGCCTGGCAGCCGCAGTCAAACGGCAACCCGGAGCCGTACTCGGCACCGGCAGCAATCCACATGCGGCGGAATGCCTGATATTGAAGGCGCAGCCGTGCGGTATTGCGCTGGTCCTGCGAATCCGGAAAATGTCCACTTAGCTGGCCGGCGGCGGCAGCAGCATCGTCGCCAAAAAACAGCCCTCCGACAACAGGAAACCAGGCGTTGCCGACAATATACGAGTAACTAAAGAATCCGGATATCTTGTGCCAGTCGGGTCTCTCTATCTTTCCTTCCGCGCCATAAAGTATTGCCTTGTCAAAGGCAATGGGAAAACTTACCCCGGTGTTGAGTAACTGATCATCGTCAGCATAATCGCGGACGAAGCGGCGGAAGACATTGACGTCCAGACGTAAGTGCCGGGCAAAGCCCTTGGTCAGCCCGGCTTCGTAGTAATCGCCGCGCGAAGGCGACACGGGCAGCCTTAAGAACTGCCTGTCCAATGCGGCAATCTTGGCCGAACTCGACAGCAGAATATTTTCAAAGGATGGCGTCTGGAAGATGCGATCGTAAGACGCATGAACCGTCATCTCCGTGCTGGGGAAATATCTTGCGACCGAAAGGCGTGGACTGAATGCGTTCTGATTCAGCAGCAACTGGTAGTGATCCCAGCGAACGCCGGCGCTGAGCGTCCATTTGCCGAGCCGGACAAGATCCTGCGCGAAAGCCGATTGCTCCAGGTCCGGACGGCTGTCGGTGAAGGCGAAAGTCGGCGGCGTTGAAGGATCGAATTGCGACGGATCGGTGATGACGTCACTGAAATTCTCATGCACGATGGCCGCATCGAATTCGATGCCGAATTTCCAATCCTGCCTGCCATGATGCCAGGACACCGAATCTTTCACGTAGGTATCGCTAAGATTGTTATGCAGAAACGCGATGATCGGGGTCGAGTTCGCATTGGAGTAAAGGTCCTCAGGGACCTCGCGTGACATGACCTGGGCGAGATTGAGCAGGTCCGGCGAAAATATGTGGGTGTAAGACAGAATGCCGATGGTTTCGAAGTTATCGCCGGTCTGTAGTTGGCCGGCCGCTTGTTGCGGCAACTCATTCGGTATCTCGTAACGAGATAACTCATGCCGGACGCTGGCAGTGAGGCGGTCACTCGGTGTCAGGTCGTGCTCGTAGTTCAGAGAAAAATCGGCGATAGTTCCGGCGTTCGAGTAATTTTCCTCGACGACCGGATTGAGATAGTGACTGGTGCGCGCTCCACTCGCGCTGCCCCCGAAGGTATTGTTGCCGAGACGAGTCTGGACATCGGCGAACCCCGCGGCGCTCTGATAACTTCCGCCGGCGAGAACGAATTGGCCGTGGGTGCCGTCCTGGGTCGCGACCTTCGTGTTGACCGCGACGACACCGCCCATCTTTCTACCGAACTCGGCAGGAATGCCGGCGGTATAGATAGTCACCGAGTCGACATCGTCGACGTCGAGCTCCGGACCAAAGCTGGGTGAGCGGTTGTCGGTGAGCGGGACGCCATCGATGACGAACTGCGTCTGGTACTCGGAGCCGCGCGGATGGAGAACGGCGTTGCCTTCATAGAGCCAGCCTGGCTGCGAGTTCACAAGGTCCTGGATGGAGCGGCCGGGCAGCGAGGTGAAGCGATCGGCGATCATCTGCGAGCCGATCTCATTGCTGGAGCCCGGGCGATAAGGATCGATGAGAGTATCGGAGGCCGCCACAGTGACGGTGGTCTGAACAGGCTGCAGTTGAAGCGCGATGACAACGTCCACTGGAATCGCGCTGTGGGTCTCGACGATTTTCGAAGAGGGCGCGAAGCCCGCATGCTGGACGCTGATTTCGTAGACGCCATATTGGAGACGCCCGACCGTCAGGATGCCGGCATCGTCGGTGAAAAGATTGGTGCTGAATTGGTTGACCTCGCTGACGAGGTAGACGTCGCATTTGAGCGCGCCGCCTGCAGGGTCCGTAGTCTTGATGCGCAGAACTGCTTCGTTGCTTTGGCCGTGAGCCGCAACCGCATAAAGCAACAGCGCGAGGGATGCGAGTTCCTTCGGTGATCTGAGTCGCCCAACCAATCGAACTCCGTGACCTCGTTTGTTGAACCGGCGTCGTACTTCCTGCGGAATGGAAGAAATTGACGTTATGCCACACTAAGAGTTCTTGGATTTTACTACCGTGATCCGGGAACGTCGCGAAGGACGAGTTGCATTTGTTTACGAAACAGGAGCTGCTGGATGCGCCGCATGATTGGCCCGATTTTCAGCCTGTTGAGTCTTGCCAATCTCTCGGGGCAGACGGGAAAAACCGTCTGCGTGCAGGACGCGGCCGGGCACCCGATCGCAGGCGCGACCATCGCGGCTGGAGAAAAACCGCTGGGCGTCACGGCAGAGAATGGTTGCGCGCAAATCAATCTCGGAGTAACACCGGCATCGGTGGTGATCAGCGCGCCCGGCTTCGCAACTCTGACAATTCCGCTGGGTGACGGGCGAACTGCCGTTGTGCTGAAAATTGCAGAGGGCCGCCAGAAGGTGGAGGTCGCGGCGACACGAACTCCTCTCGCGCTGGATGCGAGTGCCAGCGACGTCGCTATCGTTTCCGCCAGTGAGCTGAGTGAGACTCCTGGCTTTGCCCTGGATGACGCTCTGCGCCAGGTTGCCGGGTTTCAACTGTATCGGCGCAGCAGTTCGTGGGCCGCCAATCCCACGTCACAGGGCATTTCTTTACGAGGACTCGGCTCGACCTCGCCGAGCCGGACGCTGGTTCTGAGCGATGAAGTTCCCTTCAACGATCCGATCGGTGGATGGGTGCGGTGGAACGAAATTCCAGAGCCCGCGATTTCCGAGGTCGAAGTGCTGCGCGGCGGGGCGTCGGATCTTTACGGCTCGAGCGCGATTGGCGGCGTCATCCAGATTGTTCCGGTCGAACCTTCTGAGCCCGGCTATGCGATTGACACTTACGGCGGGGGCCTAGGAACTTATTCGGCGAATGCGCTGGGCATGACGGTGCACGGGCCGTGGCAGTTGCTGGCAGCCGGATCGGATTTTCACACCGACGGTTACATTCCGGTGCCGGAGGCATATCGGGGCTCGGTGGATGCCGACTCGAATGATCATGCGCAGAGCGGGCGGGCCGAGGTGCGCTATGCGGGCAGTGAGCGCGAAAATCTTTTCGCGCGCATGAATCTGCTGAACGATACGCGCCAGAACGGGACCATCCTGCAAAATAACGCCGCGCGCAATTGGCGATATGCGACCGGCGGGGATTGGGATCCGCTCGGAGTGGGGCATGTGCGAGTGCGCGCCTATGGCTCGGACAGCGATTATCGCCAGAGTTTTTCCGCCGTCTCCAGCGATCGGGATTCGGAATTTCTGACCCGGCTGCAGCGTGTGCCTTCGCAGGAACTCGGCGGCGCGACTCAGTGGGCGCGCTCGTATCAACACGCGCTTACGCTGGTCGCGGGCGCAGATGTTCGCGATGTTCGTGGGAATGATGAAGAAACGCCGGTCAGCAAAGGCGTCCTGCAACCGCTGACCTCGACCACGGCACGTCAGCGGGCGACCGGAGTTTACGGTGAAGTTCTTTACGCACCGCACGGATGGTCGATGGCGCTGTCCTCGCGCCTGGACCGCTTCTCCACTTTCGACGCGCACAGCACCGTGGCGGGGACACCCGGGGACACCGTGCTGCCATCTATCGGCGAGACAGTTTTCGATCCGCGGCTGGGAGTTGTTCGTGAGGTCGGCAAATATTTATCGCTGACCGGCTCAGTGTTTCGCGCCTTCCGTGGGCCGACATTTGATGAGCTGTATCGCACCGGGCAGGTTGGACAGACGACGACGCTGGCCAATCCCGATCTGTTGTCAGAGCGCGCGACCGGCTTTGAACTGGGAACGCTGTTGACGGCGGGCCGCAGGGGCTCGCTGCGAAGCAGCTATTTCTGGACCGAGGTCAACCGGCCAATCACAGCGCTGACCATTGCGCAGACTTCTTCGAGCATCACGCAGATGCGCGAAAATCTCGGCCAGCTGCGGAGCCGCGGCGTATCGCTGGAGTATTCGGGGACGCCATCGCGTTGGCTCGAGCTGCGGGCCGGCTATCAATATGCGAAGGCGACGGTGACGAAGTTTGCACCGCAGCCGGCGCTGGTCGGACTGTGGATTCCGGAGGTGCCACGAAATGTTTTCACCGGTACTGTGCGCGTGTCGCCGCCGCACTGGGGAGCGCTGGATGTCATCGGTTATACCAGTGGCCACCAGTTCGATGATTCGATGAACGATTTTCTTCTGCACGGATACGCCCGCTTCGACGTGGAGTATTCACGCGCTTTAACGCATCACTGGACTGGCTATGTCTCGGTGCAGAACTTGCTGGACCGCTCGATCGAGGTGGCGCGGACGCCCGTCCTATCGCTGGGCACGCCGCGGCTGCTGATCGTCGGGGTCAGGAAAACGCTGCGCCAGTAAGAACGCAGATTCCTGTCGAGCAAAATTCGCGGACACGGTTGCGATTTTGCGCGCCACTTAACGTGCGGATTTGAGACTATAGCCCGGAGACCGCGACAAGCGTGAGCAATAAAAAAACTCCGGCGATCATATTGCGTGAATTTGCCGCCAAGCTGGGTCCGGGCTTAGTGACGGGCGCGGCGGATGACGATCCGTCGGGAATATTTACTTACAGCCAGTCGGGCGCGCAGTTCGGATTGGGCCAGCTGTGGACCGTGCTCTTCATGCTGCCGATGCTGATTGCCGTGCAGGAAATGTGCACGCGAATTTCGATCGTCACGGATAAAGGACTGGCTACGGTCATCCGCGAGAATTATTCGCGGGTTTGGCTCTTCGGGATCGTCGGACTGCTCGTGTTGACTAACACCATCAACCTGGGCGCGGATCTGGGCGCGATGGCCGAGTCGTCGCGGCTCATCATCAAGCTTTCCTTCGTGCCCTTCGTGCTGATTTTCGGACTTGTCGGCCTGGCTCTTGAGATCCTGGTTCCCTACCGGCGATACGCGCCATACCTGAAAATCCTGACCGTATCGCTGTTTTCTTATTTCCTGACCGGTTGCATTGCGACGCGCGGCTGGGCGGCGGTGCTGAAGGCGACGTTCCTGCCCGAGCTCCATTTCAACTTCCAGTTCCTGATGATTCTCGTCGGCGTTCTGGGGACAACGATTTCTCCGTACATGTTTTTCTGGCAGGCAGCGCAGCAGCGAGAAGAAATGGCGGAGTGCGGCACCCGCGGAAAAAGTTTTGCCAAGGCCGTGATTCGCGACATGCGGATCGACACCGTCGTCGGCATGCTGTTCTCGGAAATTGCGACGTGGTTCATCATCCTGACCACGGCGGAGGTTCTCTATCCGCACGGCATTCGCGACATCCATAGTGCGGCGCAAGCGGCGGCTGCACTGCAGCCCTTCGTGCAGCGCTTCCCGCACTCGGGAGTCGTCGCCGAGGTACTGTTTTGCCTCGGCATCGTCGGGACCGGCTTGCTGGCGGTGCCGATCTTTGCCGCGTCGTCGGCCTACGCCTTCTGCGACAGCTTCGGCAGGAAGGACAGCCTGGCGCTGCGATTCAGCCAGGCGCGCGCGTTCTACGGTGTGATTGCGGCTGGCACGATTGCCGGTGTTCTGCTGAACTACATCGGCATCGATCCGATCAAGGCGCTGATTTATGCCGCGGTGCTGAACGGCTTTGTCGCGCTGCCGATGATTTTCCTGCTGATCCGCATCTCGTCGCGCAAAGACATCATGGGTGAATATGTCAGCGGTCCGGCGAGCAAGATCTTTACGTGGATTACGCTGATCTGCATGACGATGGCCGTGGTGCTGGCCATCTACGCGTTCCTGACGCAGCCGAAATAAACGCCGCTATCGAACCAGATGAAAAGTAAGCGCGGCCAGGCCGTACGCCAGCGTGTTCATGTACGCGAACTGCAGGATGGGCCACTTCCACGTGCCGGTTTCTCGCCGGACCGTCGCCAGCGTCGAGGTGCATTGCATTGCGACGGCGAAGAAAACCAGCAGCGCCATGGCGCCGGCAAAGCCAATGTCCAGACGCAGCGCGTGGCCGACAGCCTCGGTGCCATACAGCGTGCCCAGCGTGCTGACGATGGATTCGCGTGCAACAAACGCGGTGAGCAACGCGATGCCGACTTTCGGATTGAGGCCGAGCGGGCGCAGAAGCGGCTCGATGGCGCGGCCAATCCACGCGAGATAACTGTGGCCGATGTCAGCCGCCTGGCCATGATGGATCGGCAGGTTCGCCAGCAGCCAGACAATCATGCTGAGGACGACGATGATAGTGCCGACCTGGACGACGAAAATCTTGCCGCGATTGAAAAGGTAGGTGAGGACGGATTTCGGCGAGGGCCAGCGATACTCCGGCAGCTCGATAACGAAGGGGAGCTTGCCACCCGCGTCGAGAATTGAAGAACGCAGCAGCTTCGCGGTGATGAGCGCGACGATGAGCCCGATGACGTAGAGACCGATCATGATGGTGGCGCGCAGGCCCAGCAGGTCGCCGACGATGTGACGATCGGGCACGAATGAGGTGATCACCATCGTGTAGAGCGGCAGGCGGGCGGCGCACGTCATGAAGGGTGCGATCAGAATTGTTGCGAGGCGGTCGCGGCGGTTCGGAATAACGCGCGTCGCCATGATGGCGGGCACAGCGCAGGCGTAGGCGGAGAGCAGCGGCAGAAATGAGCGGCCATCGAGGCCAGCGCGGCGCATGGTGCGATCGGAGATGACGGCGGCGCGCGCCATGTAGCCGGAGTCTTCGAGGATGGCGATGACGAGGAACAGGCAGAGAATCTGCGGCAGGAACGCGAGCACGGAGCCGACGCCGGCCCAGACGCCATCCACCATGAGCGAGCGAAGAAAGCCGGCGGGAATGACCGAATGCAAATAGGTGCCGACCCATTCGAAGGCGCGAGTCGTGGCGTCACTCAACGGCGCGCCAACGCGAAAAATAAACTGGAAGACCAGCATGACGACAATCAGGAACGCCAGCGGCCCGAAGACCGGATGCAGCGCGATGCTGTCGATGCGCCTCGACCAGTGCGCGGGCAGCGGGCGGCGATAGACGCCTTCGGTGGTGAGGCGGCCGCGGTCGCTCCATCCCGTAATTTCTTTGCTGGAGCTGGTGGGACGCAGGACAGGCAGCAAATTTGCCTGCGTCGACTTGCGATCGACGAAGCGATAGACGGCTTCGAGACTGCGGCCGTTGTTGGCGCTGACCAGCGCGACCGGCGCGTGCAGCCGTTCGGCCAACGCCAGTGGGTCGAGGTGGCCCTGGCGGCGGTCGAGCAGGTCCGCCATGTTGATGACGATCAGGGTCGGCAGCTTCAGCGCGACAATTTGCTGCGCGAAGGGCAGCTGGCGCAGCAGCTGCGTCGCGTCGAGGACGACGATGACTGCGTCCGGTTTGCGCAGCCCGGCGATGTCTCCGGTCAAAACGCTGACCGCGATGCGCTCATCTTCCGACGCGGGCGAAAGGTCCCAGATGCCAGGCAGGTCGATGATCTCGACTTCAGTTTTGCGCAGCTTGCCGCGGCGATACTCCACGGTGACGCCCGGATAGTTCGCCGTCTTCTGCCGCAGCCCGGTGAGGTGATTGAAGAGCGTTGACTTGCCAACGTTCGGAGGGCCCACCAGTGCGACGGTGCGCGGAGAATTCACTGCCGCGGCTCCAGTCGAACGGTAATGCCCCGGGCAGATTCACTGCGCAGTGCGAGCTCGCCGCTGTCTACACGCAAGATGCGCATGGTGCCGCGCGACACGATGCGGACCAACTCCACCTCCGCGCCGGGGACGAGGCCGAGCCGCAACAAGTAGAGGTACGCGAACTCGTCCTTCAGCGAGACGATAACGCCGCGGCGGCCGACGGGCAGGTCCTCCAGGGAGACGAGGTTTTCCTGCGGGCCCGGGTTCGTGTTCGACGAATCCGGCTTCGACGCGATGGCGGGATGTGTGGTCGCGGCACTCATACGGTGGACTCGCGCTCCCGGTCATCTCCAGTGTGCGAACAGACCTGGAAAGAATCAGGAGCAATTTAGTCCTATATCCGATTTTCTCTCATAAGTGCCCTGTTTGGCGAATCTCACCCCACTCAATTGCTGCATGACGCAGCGAATCCAGCGAAAGCGAAGTTGGAATGACACGGGCGCCATTGGGGCGGCCGACGCTATTTGAGCGTCACATAGACGACTGCGGATGTCGACCCGGCGGTGCCTGGGGAGCCGCTGTAGACCGCGTGAATCCCATAGCTGCCACCCGGGAGACCGCCGGTCGACTCGGTTACAGAAGCTTTGCCGCGGGACAAGTTTGCACTGCCCAACGCCAGGGTCTGGTAATAAAACTCGACCGATCCAGTTGGATTTCCTCCGCCGCCTGTGACCGTGGCCGAGAGTGTGACACTGGCGGGCGGGGTTACGGTCGATGGCGTCGCGCTGAGCACGGTGATGGATGTCGCATTTGTAAGCGTTACAGTTACATTTGCGGAAGTGGATGGCGAGTCCACGACGGAGCCGCTGTATTGTGCGATGACGGGGTACTTGCCGAGCGGCAGTCCCGTGGTGCCAGCGCTGAGGCTGGCCTTGCCGGCATTCAAATTGACTGTGCCGATCATGACACCTTGCGTCGAAAAGGTGACTTTACCTGTCGGCGTGCCACTGGCCGAGGTGACGGTCGCGGAGAGCGTGGCTGTCGCTCCCGAGTTGATAGTGGTCGAAGGCGACACGCTCAGGGCTGTGGTGGTCGCTGCCGGGGTGGCCGACGCCCAATCGTTGATGAGGTTCGCGGCGTTGACCGATCCCCAGCCGGTGACGAGATCAAATCCCGAAGTAAGTTCATAGCCTGCCAGGCCGCCGCTCAAATTCCCGGGCCCCGGCGTGCTGTTGTTGCACATGGTCGGCATCGTCAGGGCGCAGTTTGTAATCCCGCTGCTGGCGGCGGTCGCATCGTGATAAACGGTCGAGGCGTCGAGCGCAGCTAGCAAATACAAATGTGGGTTGAGATTGCCCTGCGCGCCGCCCAGCTCCTGATTCAGAAGCGCGACGATGCCGGCAAGCGAGGGCGCCCCGGCCGAAGTTCCGTAGAAATATTCGAAGTAATTCTCGCTGCAGTTTCCACCGCCGGCCGCGTAACAGCCGTAGTAGCCATCGTGCGAAGCCGCGGGCAACGCGATGTCCGGGGTATAGCGGCCCACCGTGCCCGGCACTCCAGCGCCTTGCTGCCAATACGGCGTGGCAATGTACTGACTGACCCCGCCGCCGCCGGCTGCGGCCTGCGTGTCCTGGCTGGAATCCAGTGGCTCATTCCATCCGCCCTCGGGGATGTAGCTCAGCGCCGAGCCCAGCGTCGGCGTGTTGGTCGTGCTCCAGTAAGCGGCCGGGTTGGCCGTGTCGTTGAACTCCGTGCCGCCAACGCAGGTGACATAGGAGCTGGCACACAGTGCGTTCGGACTGAGAAGCTGCTGCCCGGGCGGAGCAGAAAAATAGCTGTCGCAGCCCGCCGCGCCTGCATCCCCCGCGATGCCGATGCTTGAAATTCCCTCGGCTGCCGCTTGCTGAAACAGTGTGTCATTGGAGCTGACATAGGACGGCGCGACATCGGCTTCGCAAACTCCGAAGCTGTTGCTCATGATGGAGGCGTGCAGCGTCGAATACCCGTCGATCACATAATCCTTGGCGATGTCGGCGCCATCTTCCGTCTGCGTCGACAGGCTGGCGACCAGCTCCACGGACGCGGCCGGTGCAGTGCCATAACTGCGCTCCACATCCAGCGTCGCCTCCGTCTGGTCGTCATTCGGAGCCTGGAATTGGTCGTCATTCGGCTCCGGCGGCGTGACGCCGTTGGGCGGGACGATCAGCGTTGGCGTTGCGGTCTGCAATCCTGTCTGGCCTTCAAAGTCGGTGATGTCGTAACTCCACACCTGCGCGCGCCCGATGATCGCGATGGTCTGGCCGCTTCCCTTCACCGAGGCTCCGTACACAGAGGTCAGGCCGTAGATCGTTGCGAAATCGGCGGGCGCAATGAAGTGATAACACTGGCTGCCGTAGCAGGCGGAGTAGGCAGGTTGCGCATGGACGCCCGGGCGAAGCGGGTGAGATGCAAGCCCCTCGACCGAAGCAATCACCGGCGCCAGCGCGGAGGGAACCTGCGGCGGCGCACTGATGGCAATCTGCGGACCCCGAATTGTGGCATACGAATGCAGCTCGGTGTGAAAGGCGGCTTCGGCCTGCGCGGCGCTGCCGTGGAAAATTACAAACATGCGCGAGTGAGCAACGCGGTCCACCTGCAGGCCCTGACCGATCAGCCATTGCTTGACCGCAGCGACGTCGTCGGACGTCGGGCCGAAGTTGGCGCCGATTGTTTCCGGGGTCTGCCACTGGTGATAGCGCGGCGAACGCGGGTTCTGCTGGTCGCGGAGAAGCTGCTGAAATGCCGCCTCCTGCTGAGGCGAGCGGGCCAGCGTCAACCTCATATATGCGAGTGGCGTGCCGGCCGGGATGCGTCCGAGATCGCGATTGGGCGTCGCCCAGGGTGGCTGATGGCCGCCAAGCTCGATACGCTGCGATCGATCAACGCGCACTGGAGCGCGATTCGGCAGCTCCGCATTCTGTGCGAAGAGCGGCGTGCAAGCGGCAATCGCCAGCAATGCCAGCGCTCTCAACATATCCATACGTGGTCAAGACGCTACGGGATGCGGGGCGCGGCGGGAATTGGCAACAAAGTAAATTCGCGTTTTGAAGTCCCAACCCGAACTTCAGTCCCAGATTGCAACTCTCGATTCGCTACTTGGCGGGCGTCGGCGACATGTCTGCATGTACCGTACGCTGCTCCCCGGGACGCAGCGTGACATAGTTGCGATCATCTTCGGCGAAGCGCCATGTCACATAGCCGGGCGCGTCCATCGTGATGGTCACATCCTGCGGGGGGACGAGAAAATCCGCGGGCAGTTCTTTGTTGGTCGCCTGCAGAACGGCGCTGGAGTTATTGCGCTGATGCAGAATCACGGTGGCCGAACTGATGGAGTGGTGCGCGACTGCGTCGCTCGCATTCAGGTGCAGAATGCCGCAGCGCGCGCCGAGCTGGAAGGAATGATTCGTGGTCTCGGTGCCCGTGTTGACGGTGACGGAGGGCAGCGGGTGATCGGGGTCCGCATAGAACGCAATGGCGCCGTCGGCCCAGCCGTCCTGCGTTTTATAAATGCTCAGCGTGTAGACACCGGGGACAAGCTGCTCCAAGCGGAAGCGGCCGTCGGCATTGGTCAGCACGGTGCTGCCGCGACCAGTGCCAGCGGGGCCAGTGACCAGATACACGGAAGCGCCGGGGACAGGATTGTTGTCCGCATCCACGATGACGCCTTCGATCGAGCCCAGCGCAGTCTGCGCACGCAGCGATGTCGCAGCAAAAAAACAGAGCATCGCAGCCAGTGCCGAGAATCGAAGAGCGCGTCGCATCGTTGTCATAACAGACTCACTCCAGCCGAAAAAAGTTGCCTGCCCAAGGGTATTGGAATCATCGCACAGCACTGCGCTTGCGGCGTTCGGCCTTCCACGCCAGCCGCTCGCCGAGCAGCCGCCGCCGCATTCGTTCCGTGACCAGCGAAGCCTGGTTGAACTGCTGGTCCGCTCGCCGCTGAAGCTGCGCGGCCAACTCGCTTCCGTCCTCATCGAATGCCTGTTGAGATTCGAGTAGCAGCCCGTCGAAATCGTGCCAATC
>Ga0302324_100023572_pt1 | contig 11902 bp, 10 predicted proteins | sample Palsa_T0_1_FD_201949 | JGI IMG/M metagenome (GOLD analysis project Ga0302324, IMG submission 201949) | Peat permafrost microbial communities from Stordalen Mire near Abisko, Sweden - Palsa_T0_1 | ecosystem: Environmental > Terrestrial > Soil > Palsa > Peat permafrost | place: Sweden: Abisko... | reverse complement strand
GCGCCCGGAATCCGCGCCCGCGAATCGGCTTGCGAGTGCTACCGTATTTGCTGTGTGGCCGATGCGCCGACGCCCTTTATGATCCGGAATGCCTGCGTTTATGATCCGGAATGCCTGCGTCGAACTTGTCTTGCGGCTGGGAAATTCAGGGGAAGCGTAAGTATTATGCATGCAAAGCCGTTAACGATCGTGTTGAGCGTAGTCACGGCCTGGGCCACGGTGGCGCTGGGCGCGGGCTTCGGGCAAGAGGCGAGGGCCGCGACCGACGCTGCTTACCTGCCGTGCGGGCCGGCCGCGCTGGTGGCCGGCATCGCCGGCGCAGGCAGCGGTGCGACCCTGAGCCTGGCACCGCATTGCACCTACGAGTTGACCGCGGCCCTGCCTGCCGTCAACCAGGATCTCACCATCCGGGGGAACGGGGCGACCATTGAGCGCAGCTTCTCCCCTGGCGTCCCAGATTTCAGCATCCTGACCGTCAACCAGGGCAACCTTGTCATCAGCGACCTCAGCTTCCGCAACGGCGGTTCCGGCGAAATCGGCGCTCCGCTGGCTTTTGGCTCGGCCGGCGGCGCTATCGACAACTACGGAAACCTCACCGTGACCGGTGGCGATTTCACCAGCAGCAGCACCGCGGATGGCGGCGCGATTCTGAACGAATTTGGCAACCTGAGCGTCCGGGACGCCGTGTTCGCCGGCAACGCCGCCGTCAACGGCGGGGCGATCGAGAACAACGGCACGATGGTGGTGACCAACAGTACCTTCACCGCTAATACGGCCACCAGCCTGGGCGGCGCGGTGGCGACGGCCGGCGATGCTACGGTGTCCGGCGGCACCTTTAGCGGCAACACCGCCGAGTCCGGCGGAGGCATGTGGAGCACGATTACCGCCGCAGTGACCGGCAGCGACTTCCGCGGCGACAAGGCCGGCCTGGGCGGCGGCGTCTTCAACGACGGCTTCATGACGTTCACCGGCGGCCAGCTCGTCAGCGATACGGCCAGCTACGCGGGCGGCGGCATCTACAACGACGAGTTCGGCGAAGCGACGGTGACCGGCACGGCTTTCCTCCGCAACACCGCTCTGTTCGGCGGCGGTATGGACAACGAAGACATAGCGGCTCTGTCCGGCAGCCCGATGTACGGCAACAGTGCCGGGCAAGTCGGCGGCGGGATCTACACGGACTGGGTGCTGACCGTCGCGGACAGCCAGATCCTCCGCAACGTGGCAGCAGCCGGTGGCGGCGGCATATACAACAGCAGCTCCTTCGGACCGCCCGGCTACGTCGCGCTCTCGGATAGCGCGGTGCTCGACAACCGGCCCGACAACTGCGAGGGGTGCCAGCCGGATGGCGCGCCGCGCGGCCTCGGCGCCCGCCGCGCCCGCCGTGTCGGCCGCGCAACCATCCGTCGCTGGCCTGGCGGGCGCCCGATGCCCAGCTTCCCGGCGGCCACCCCGGGCCGACCCGGCGCACCGCGCTGACCCCTTGGCGATGCAGGCCGGCTCAGCGGCCAGGACCGGCTCAGCGGGCCGTGCCCGGCTCAGCGGGCCGTGCCCGGCTCAGAGGGGCAGGCCTGCCTCCAGGTGCGCGAGGGCCGCGTCGATCCGGTTGAACATCTCGGCGGGGCCGTCGTCGGGCGGGCCCAGGGTAACCGCCATGATCACGCCGACGATGGCGCCCGCGACGCTGCGCGCGGCGAAGTCATCGGGCCGGCGGCCGGCGCGCTTCGCCACGGCCGCCGCTATCACCTCGATGGTGCGGGTGAGCTCGTCCACGGCCCGTGCCCGAATCTCGGGCACCGACATGGTCAGCTCGATGGTGTCGCCGAGCCGGGCCATGTCCGCCGGGCTCATCTGGGCGACCAGCGCGGTGGTGGCCGAGCGCATCGCTGCGATCGGGCCGAGATCGGCTGGCTGCGCCTCGAACGCGGCAAGCGTGACGAGGTCCATGTCGTCCTGCAGGACGACGTCCTCCTTGGTGGGGAAGTAGCGGAAGAACGTCGCCGGGGAGACCTCGGCTGCTGCGGCGATCTGCTCGATCGTCGTCGCCGAGTAGCCCCGCTCGCGGAAGAGACGCAGCGCGTGCTCCCTGATGGCAGCTCGGGTCTTGGCCTTCTTCCGCTCGCGGAGCCCTATCGGCTTGCCCGCCGTGGGCACCCCGGTCGCGCTCGTCATTCTGCCCTGGCCTCCGCGTGGGAGTCCCCCGGTGCCCCGTCGCCCGGCGGGGCCGTGCCAGCCGGCGGGCCATCTGCATCCGCTGGCGCCGCGTCCGCTGGCGCTGCGACCGCGGTCGCAGCCACCGCCCAGCGCGGCAGGAACGCCAGCCCCATCAGGGCGGACGCCAGTGCGATGCCGGCGCACACCCACAGCATGACGTCCATGCCATGGGTGTAGGAGACTCGCACGAGGTCCAGCAGCTCCGCGGAGCCGGCCGCGTGCGCCACCGCGACTCCGGCGGCCACGCTGCCGCGGGCCGCGTTCGTCGCGGCCGGAAGCCCGCTCACCTTGAGCCCGCTCCGGTAGACGGAGTCGATGACGGTTCCCAGGACTGCCACCCCGATCGTGCCCCCGACCTGGCGCAGCGCGGTGATCACCGCGGAACCCGACCCGCTGCGCTCGGCGGAGAGTGCGCCGAGAGCCGCGTTCAGCGCGGTGGGCATCGCGAGGCCGAGGCCGATGCCGGTGATGGCGAACCAGGCCGCGCCGAAGCCCGTGCCGCTGCTGATGGTCGTGCCCGCGCCGACCGCCAGCGCGGCGGCCATCACGGAAAACCCGATAGTGACCAGCGCTTTCGCGTTGACCAGCGGCTTTCCGGCCGGGCCGCCAGCCGGGGCCTTGGCCGGGATCTGCAGCCGCTGCCCGATCGCGAGGCCGACAGCCAGGCCGCCGATCAGCGGCAGTAGCCGCAGCCCGCTGCTCTGCGCGTCGAGTCCGCGGACATCCTGGAAGTACTGCGGAATCCCGAACAGGATCCCGAACAGCGCGAACGAGACCATCGTCGACAATGCGGTTCCCCAGGTGAAACTCGCCGACCGGAACAACGTCAGGTCGACAAGCGGGTAGCCGCTGCGTCGCCGGGTGACGCGGCGCTCCCAGCGAACGAACGAGGCAAGCGCGATGGCCCCGGCCGCCATGGTGAGGACGGCTGTCCGGTCGCTCCATCCGTCCTCTCCCGCCTTGATGACGCCGTAGGTCAGCACCGCGAGGCCGCAGCTGGACATCAGCACTCCGGGCACGTCCAGTCGAGGGTGCCGCTCGCTGCGTGACTCCGGCATCAGCGTCGTGACGGCGATCAGCGCGATCACGACCAGCGGGACGTTGATCAGGAACACCGAGCCCCACCAGAAGTGGTCGAGCAGCCAGCCGCCAAGGATCGGGCCGATCGGGAAGCCGAGGAAGGTAGCACCACCCACCGTGGCGATGGCCCGCGGCATCTCCGCGGCAGTGAACAGCACCGGTATCACCGCCAGCGACAGGGGCAGGATGACGGCAGCGGCCAGGCCGAGCAACGCCCTGGCGGCGATGAGTTCACCAGCCGAGCCAGCGTACGCGCAGGCCAGCGACGCCACGCCAAACACGGCGAGGGCGCCGGTCAGCAGCTTCTTGCGGCCGAACCGGTCGCCGAGCAGCCCGGCCGGCAGCAGCGCGGCCGCCAGGACCAGGCTGTAGGCGTCGACGAACCACTGCAGGTCGCCGGTCGAGGCGTGCAGGTCGGCGGCGAGCGTAGGTAGCGCCAGGTTGAGGACCGTCAGGTCGAGCCCGACGACGAGAACGCTGACGGCGAGGGCGCCAAGCGCCCACCACCGGCGGGTGTCCGAGCTGGTCAAGGCAGTCACTCTCGTTCAACAGTTTCTCGGATTTGAATGCTAGCAATATTTGAGAGTGACTGTCAAAATTCTGCATGAGAGCTGCCAGCAGAGGGTGCTCATGACCCTCTTTACACGTGAAACGGGCAGGAGCGCGATCACCCCTGCCCGCCACGCAACAGCCGCTAGTCCACCCGCAGCCAGCTGACATCGAACGCCGACTTGGAGGTCGTCTGGCCCTGGTAGATCTGGCCGGGATCGGTTGTCGGTTCGTCGCTGGTCGAGCCGTACGCCTCCGATTCGACCGTGGTCCAGGCGCCGTCGATAAGGCTGCCCAATACGCCCGCGCCGTCGGTGGCCTCGGCGCCGTTGTAGAACTCCTCGCCGAAGTCAGCGGTACCGATCCAAGGGTCGGACGTATAGCCCTCGGTGATCACCTCGGCGGAGGAGTTGTCGCAGGTGCCAGCGGTCCCGCACTGCTTCGCGACGCTGAAGCTCGAGCCGGTGGTCTGGTCGGTGAGCTTGAGCGTGTAGTACTTGGTGCTGGTGTTGTAGGTGACGCTCGATGTGATGGCGTCGCCCGGGCTGACGGCAAAGTCGACGCTGAACGGCGCCGGGTACATCTCGTACCAGGCGTCATACTCCGGATCGCCGCCCACGCAGAAGTCCGCTACGCCATCCTGCTCAACCGTGCTGTCGTTCCACCCGTCGAGGCCGATCCAGTGGTAGGCAAAGGCGTCCGAGCTGCCGGTCTCATTGCAGTTGACCGACGGCACCGTGTACTGCGCCGAGACATTGGTGAACGTCTGAGAGCCACCGCTCTTGGGCAGTGCCACGTACCCCGACCAGTTACCGGACTCGTAGACGGGGATCCCCTTGGGGCCGAACCGAACCGGAGAGCCCTTGATGTGCAGCGCCGGGCGGTTGGTGCCCTTGAGCGACGGCAGCGCGGCCGCATGACTGCCGGTGGCTGCCGATGCCGCGGCGGTGCCCAGCGCAAGCACGCAGCACACCGCCATCGGAATGAGCTTCCACTTTCTTAGCATGGCACTTCCTCTCTTAGCCCTGGCTTCTCATCCGGGGTCTGTTCACTCATCCGGCGTCTGTTCACGACCGGCGCGTTCGGCAATTCCGGACTGGCGCGCTTCGGCATTGAAAAGCGCTCCTAAGTGGGACGATAAGAGTTCTAAAGGTTCTTATCCGGCACCGCTGAAGGAGCATTTCGCACGCGGATATTACCGGCTGGTCGAGCGGACTGGAAGTAACCGCCGACGAGACGGCGTCGTGTCGCGCCGGGCCGGAATCCAGGCCCGCCCCTGTGCCCCGCCTGGGCGCAGGTCGCCGACCGGGTGCTGACGGCTCCCGCAACCACGCCCGGGGCTCCCGCAACCACGCCAGCTGGATGATCTTGCAGTCCAGCGGCGCAGTGAGCCCCGCGTGGCCCTGCCCGCCACGGCGGGTACATTTCTTGGTGGGGAAGCATCCTGTCCGGAAGGAGCCCTACAGTGTCCCGCGTACGTCGGGTGTTCGCAGGCGTCAACGGGTCGCCAGGCAGTCTGCAGGCGCTCCGGTATGCGGCGGAGCTGGCCCGCGTGCATGACTCGGCGCTTATTCCTGTCCTTGCCTGGACTCCTCCGGGTGGTGACCTCGCTGATAGGGCCGGCCCGTCCGTGTACCTCCGCCAGGTATGGAAGGATGCCGCTTGGCAGCGGCTGTGGACCGCGCTTGAGCTGGCACTCGGCGGAGTCCCGGCCGGTGTGCCCGTCGAGCCCCTGGTGGTCCGCGGCGAGGCCGGCAGCGTCCTGGTGCGCATCGCGAACTCCGACGATGACCTGCTCGTCGTCGGTGCCGGCCGCCGGGGCCTGTTCGGCCGGATCGCGGCGTGCCGGGTCAGCCGCTACTGCCTGGCGCACGCGACCTGCCCGGTCGTCGCCGTCCCGCCATCGGCGCTGGCGCAGATGGGCCGCGGGTTGCGCGGCTGGGCGTTCCGGCACCGCAACCTGAGCCTGGATCGGGCGAGCCTCCCGGCTGGCGGCAGCTAACTGGCGACGGTTGCCAGCGAGCCGGCCAGCGGCCCGCAGTGGCCGAAACCTGCCAGGCCGGGGACAATCGTCCTACCGGACCACGTCAGGGAGGACGCTGTGCCACAGCCAGCAGGCAAGGAACTCGAAGCCGTCAGGGCGCGCCGCGAACAGCTGCGCCAGCGTTACCTGCGCCCGGAGACCGAGCGGCCGCACAGCACCGTGCGCGGCGTGCACCATCTCGCGCTGATCTGCCGCGACACCGAGGAGACCATCCGCTTCTACCAGGAATTCCTCGGGTTCCCGCTGGTGGAGCTGGTGGAGAACCGTGACTACGCGGGCTCCAACCACTTCTTCTTCGACATCGGGAACCACAACCTGCTCGGGTTCTTCGACTTTCCCGGTCACGATCACCCGCCGTTCACCGAGACGATCGGCGGGGTTCAGCATCTCGCGATCTCCATCTCGGCTGATCAGTTCGAGGCAGCGAAGAAGAAGCTTGACCAGGCCGGGGTGGATTACCTCGGGCCGGATCGCGGAGTCCTGGACAGTCTTTACTTCCGCGACCCGAACGGCATCGGGCTCGAGCTCTACCAGGAGGAGCTCGGCATCTTCAACGGCGAGCGGATCCTCGATTACTAGCGACCTGGCGCTACAGGTGTTCTGACAGCCAGGCATGCACCTCGGGTACGCGATTCTGCAGCAGCGTCAGGTGCCCGTCGTCGTCAAGCAGCCGGGCCTCGACGCCGGGAATGTGCGCAGCCAGCCATTCGCCGTGGCCGAACGGCACGAACATGTCCTGCCTGCCATGCAGCAGCAGGACCGGGACCGTGATGGCGGCCAGGTCGAATCCCCACGGCCTGACCATGCAGTTGTCGTCCCACCATCCCTGGCTGCCGGGCGCCAGACCGTCTTGGGCGGAGGAGGCCAGGTACTCGGCCAGCCCGCCGCGCAGGGCCGCGGCATCTGTCGGCGTCAGGAGTGATTCCATCGCATTGGCCACATCCGCTGGCGACGCGGCCAGGATTTCCTCCCGGTCCTTGTCCGTCTGTGCCCTGGCCGCGGCCTCGTCGGTGAGGAACAGGCGGGTGCCATCCACGTTGTCCTGGCCCATGCCGGCGAAATAGTCAAGGCCCTCAGCGCCGTACGGGGCCAGCGAGGCGAGCGAGGCGGCGGCGGTCACCAGGTCCGGGAGCAGGGCGGCGCACGCGAGCACGTGCGGGCCGCCGCCTGAGATGCCCCACGTAGCCAAGCGATCGATGCCGAGCTCAGCGCAGATCATGCGGACATCGCCTGCGCAGTCGGCGACGGTGCGTCCTGGCTGGGGCGAGGACCCTCCGTAGCCGGGCCTGTCGTAGCTGATGAGCCGCAACCCGCGCTCGGCGGCATCCCGCACGTTCGGGCCATAGAGGTGCCGGGAATTTGGCGTGCCCATGTGGACCAGCACCGGCCGGCCAGCGGGATCACCGCAATCTTCGACAGCCAGCGTCCGTCCGTCCGGGGTGCGAACTGTGTGCTGCACGTTTGCCTCCTTTGCACTGCGCCGAATCGACCTTAGCCGTCAGCCCGCGATGACGGACAGCAGATTGTTCAGGGGCAGCGCCAACCCCGGCCCAGCGGCAGCGGCTCGCCAGACCGCTGCGCTGGCTCGCCGGCGCAGGCACGTTCGGCGTGTTCTTGATGGGAGTGATCATGCAGATCCTGCGAGACTGAGGCTGACCTGCCGATAGGACTGCTCGCCTGACGCGGCTGCGGGTTTCGGCCTTGCGCCGCGGGCTGACCGGGGGTGCCAGATGGAACCTGCCGCGACGGTGTCCGCTTCGCCGGTGTCCGCGCTCGGGCGCGAGTCGCCGGAGCTGCGGGCGCGCCGGCTGGCCGCTGCGCGCCGGCGGGCTACCGCCGTACTGGCAGGGGTGACGGTCGTGTTCGTGGCCGTGACGGTGGCCGGCGTGCACGGGACTTTGCCCGGCTACGTGCAGGCCGGCGCCGAAGCGGCCATGGCCGGGGGCGTTGCGGACTGGTTCGCGGTGACGGCTCTGTTCCGCCGTCCTCTTGGCCTGCCGATACCGCACACTGCGCTGATCGTCGAGCGCAAGGACCAGTTCGCCGCCACTTTGGGCCAGTTCGTGCAGGAGAACTTCCTGAGCGCCGACGTTCTTGCCGAGCGGATCCGCTCCACCCGGCTCGTTCCCCGCCTGGCCGCCTGGCTGGCCGGCCAGGCCAGCGCCGCTGGCCTGGCCGGCCACGCCGCGGATCTGGCGGTCACGGTGGCCGAGGCGCTGCGCGACGAGGACGTCCAGCGCGTGCTCACCGCCGAACTGACCAGGGCGGCAGGCGCCGTCGAGGTGGCGCCGCTGGCCGGGCGGGCCCTGCGGGTCGTCATCGCCGGAGGCCACCACGCCGGGTTGCTCGACGCCATCGTGTCCGGCGCCGACCGCTACCTCGCCGATCATTACACCGAGCTTGGTGAGCTGTTTGAGGCCGAGTCGCCCCGCTGGGTGCCCGACGCGGTTTACCGGCGGGTCTTCGACCGCCTGTACACTCGCCTGCGCCACCGGCTGGCGGCGATGGCGGCCGACCCCGGCGACGAGGCCCGGCATCAGTTCGAGGAATGGATCGCCGGGCTCCCCGGCCGCCTCGAGACATCCCCCGAGCTGCGCGAGCGCGGGGAACGCGTCAAGCGCGACGTCCTGGGCAGCCCCGGGCTGCGGGACTGGTCCTCGGCGCTGTGGAAGCAGGCCAAGGACACGCTCCGGACCCAGGCGGCCGACCCGGGGTCTGAGCTGCGCCGCGGGCTGGCCGGCGCGCTGGCGGCGGCCGGCCGGCGCCTCGGCTCAGACCGCCGCCTCCAGCAGAGCCTCGAGCGCGTGGTCGAGTCCGCAGCCAGGGCGCTCGCCGACCAGTTCCACGACGAGCTCGCTGGCCTCGTCACGGGAACCATCCAGCGCTGGGACGCCGCACAGACGTCGAGCCAGCTGGAGCTGCTACTAGGGCCCGATCTGCAGTTCATCCGCATCAACGGCACAGTGGTGGGGGCCGGCGTGGGCCTGGCCTTGCACGCCATCGTCCTGGCCCTGGCCTGATACACGCCCATCGCGAGGCGGGGCCGATCTGGCGAGCCGACAGACGACCGAGCACGAATGGCGCGCGCCGCACCATACCGGAGTTGGTGGAAACGCGCGGCCGACTACGCCGACCGTCTGGAACAAATTCAGACTGGCAGATATGGGTGGATTGGGCGGCACCAGTCGCCGCAGTGCTCTCTCAGCATAAACGCATTCTATTGCATGTTATTGAATGTTATTTTATGATACGTAGGGATCGTCATATTCGCGACGTCACCGCAGGCTCCCTTCTGGAGGGGATCCACATGCACACTGGCAGGCGGTTCTGGGCTCTCGGCGCGATCGGCGCTCTCGCACTGAGCGGTGCCCTGGTGTCAGCGACGCCGTCGGGGGCACAGACCAGGGCGATCAGCCCAGGGGCGCGCGTGACCAGCAGCGCTCCGGTGCGGATAGCCAGCAGCACCTCGGCGCCGGTGCCGCGCGGGGCCGTCCGGCTCGGACCGCTGGCGCCGGGCAGCACGCTCCGCCTGGACGTGGCGCTGCGCGTCCGCGACCAGGGCGCGCTGACCGCTTTCCTGGCCGGCCTGTCGAACCGGCAGTCACCGGTGTTCCACCACTTCCTGCGGCCAGGGAAGTTCGGCCCCAGGTTCGGGCCGACGCTGGCGTCGGTCGCGGCCGTGCGGGCCGCTCTCCGGCGGGTCGGCCTGTCGCCAGGGGCGGTCACCTCCAACCGGCTGATCATCCCGGTCACCGCCTCGGCCGCCGCGGTCGAGCATGCGTTCGGCATCGCGCTCGTCAGCTACCGGCTGCCGGGCGGCCGGGTCGCGTACACGAACACCTCGGCGCCCAGGATCGCGGCCGCCGTCGCGCGGTACGTCTCCGGGGTGATCGGGCTCAGCAGCCTCTACCGGGAGCACTCCATGGCGGCCAGGCCATCCTCGCGCCCAGCGGCCAGCGCCCCCGCGCCGCTCGGCCGCGCGGCCGAGCAGGGGCCCGGGCACCCGGTCGCGCGGCCGAGCACGGCGGGGCCGCAGCCCTGCGCCAAGGCCGCGGACGTGGCTAGCGAGGACAATTCCTATACCGCGACCGGCCTGGCCGACTACTACCTGATGTCGCCCTTCTACGGGCTGGGTGACCTGGGCTCGGGCGTGCACGTCGCGCTGTACGAGCTCGAGCCCAACTCAACCAGCAACATCAGCACATACGAGAAGTGCTACGGAGTGTCCACCTCGGTCTCTTACACCAAGGTCGACGGAGGCGCGGGCTCAGGCGTCGGCGCGTCGCCCGAGGCGGCGCTGGATATCGAGGACGTGCTCGGGCTGGCCCCTGACGTCTCGATCGACGTCTACCAGGCGCCCAACACGGGCGCAGGCACCCTGGACGAGTACAACGCGATCGTCACGGCCGACAAGGACCAGGTCGTCTCCACCTCCTGGGGACTGTGCGAGTTGGAGCTGTCGCAGTCGACTGCCGACGCGGAGCAGGCCATATTCGCCCAGGCCAACTCGCAGGGCCAGACCGTGTTCGCTGCGGCGGGTGACGACGGCTCGACCGACTGCGGGCCGGGAACGGACAAGGCAAAAGTGTCGGCCGACGACCCTGGCACCCAGCCCTACGTGGTCAGCGTGGGCGGTACCAAGGCCACTAGCTCGAGCGAGACCGTGTGGAACGAATCGGCCATCTCGAACGGTGCCGGCGGCGGCGGGGTGTCCACGAACTGGTGTATGCCCTCCTACCAGTACCAGACCGCGGTTCCCGGCCTGATCGACAGCCACTCGGTGACGAGCACAAGCTGCCCCACGGCACAGGGCAAGTACCGGCGCGAGGTGCCTGACGTCACCGCCGACGCCGATCCCCAGACCGGATATGTCATCTACTGGGACGGGTCGTGGTTCACCGAGGGCGGCACCAGCGCCGCGGCACCGCTGTGGGCGGCCATCGCCGCGCTGATCGACGACTCGCCGTTCTGCGCTGACTACGGCTCTGGCGACGTGGGCGTGCTGCCGCAGGGGCTCTGGGCCATCGCCAGCGCCGATCACTCCTACATCTACCCCGGCCCCGAGATCGTCTTCGACATCACCTCGGGCACCAACGACTACACGCCGTCCGGGTACACCGGCGGCCTGTACCCGTCGACCACCGGCTTCGACATGGCGAGCGGCCTCGGGTCCCCGCTGGTCAGCGGAGTCGGCGCAGGCGGCGCCGTCAGCATGTTCTATCCCGGGCTGGCCGCGGCGATGTGCGAGGTGTATGCCACCAAGCTGCTGCCGCCGCCGACGGTGACCGCCATCATGCCCGAGAGCGGCACGACCGCGGGCGGGACGAGTGTCACGGTGACAGGCACCGGCTTCCTGCCGATCGACGGGGCGGACATGGCCGAGGTCGGGACCACCGAGGTGGCGGCCACCTGCCCGAGCACCACCTCGTGCACCATCGTGACCCCGGCGCACGCGGCGGGCACGGTCAACGTCCAGATCTCCGCAGAGGACTTCGGGTTCAGTGCGGTGACCAGCAAGGACAAGTACAAGTACAAGTCCTGACGGTCAGGCATCACGCACAAGTATCTCGGTCGAAAGAAAGGTCCAGTAAAGAAAGGTCCAGTAAAGAAGAGCCCGGGGTCCAGCCGGGCCTCGGTCCAGGGGCCTCACTGCCCGGCCAGCGCCAGTTACTACTAAACGTAGTAACATGTCGGGCGTGAACGGCGCCGTCCCCACGACGATCATCGTCGCCGGCCTCGCGCTGGCCGTATACGCACTGCTGATGACCGCCCGGAACCGGCGAATGAGCGTCCCGCTCCTGGCCGCAGCCGGTGTCCTTGAGATCCTGCTGCTTGTCCAGGTCGGTATCGTCGTGGCCAGGCTGGCCGGCGGTCAACGCCCGGCCCAGCTGGCTACGCTCATCGGATACCTGATTGCGATGCCGTTCATCCCGGTGGCCGCCGCGTTCTGGGGGCTGGTGGAGCGATCCCGGTGGGGCCCTGCGGTCATCGCCGTGGCCGGGCTCGTCGCGGCCGTGC
>Ga0302324_100023570_pt1 | contig 11903 bp, 10 predicted proteins | sample Palsa_T0_1_FD_201949 | JGI IMG/M metagenome (GOLD analysis project Ga0302324, IMG submission 201949) | Peat permafrost microbial communities from Stordalen Mire near Abisko, Sweden - Palsa_T0_1 | ecosystem: Environmental > Terrestrial > Soil > Palsa > Peat permafrost | place: Sweden: Abisko... | reverse complement strand
AGCCGATATCCTGGTCCGGGTCCAAATAGAATTTGCCCAACAGATCATACTGGCCGGAAGTCGAGAACAGCTCCGATAATTGCGGGATCGTATCGGCGGCTTCCCGCGCGACACGATAGGCCTGACCCATCTCGCATTTGATCATGACGAATATGGCCTTCATGAAACTTGTTCTCCCCGTGATGGTTCGGCGAGGCTTCGCCACCAACATATCATCACGGTGTCAGGCTCGTCATGGCCGGCCACGACCGTCCCACGACCTATCGCCCGCAGCCCGCGCGCTCGTTCGTCCTGGTGATCGTGTCCTGCAGGTCCGCCCTCACCTGAGGGAATTCCGTGCGCAGCCGGCCAAGGGTATCGCACGCGGCCCGCTTCTCGCTGATCGCGGTCAGGGCCCCTGCCAGACCGACCAGCGCCTCCTGCGCGTGCCGTCCTTTGTGCGACCGGTTATACGCGTCGTCGAAGGCGATCGCCGCCTGCGAGAATTGCTTTTGTCCCGACAGAGCTTCCGCCAACAGGAACTGCCCGTCATAAGCTCTCGGCGAGGTGCGATTGTTCATGACCTCGCGCGCGTCCCGCTCCGCCGCGGCGTAATCGCGACGGGCCAGCGCCGCATGACCTTCCTGCAGCGCCAACTCCGGCGTGCGCTTGCCGCCCGGGGGGATCTGGGCCGCCACTTTGGTGGGTGGCTCGCTGTCTTCAGACTCCGGCGGCGGTTTTGACGCGACTTCCGCCGGCCGGGGCACGGGTCGCACCGGCTGCGGCGCCGTCTCCTGCATCTGCTGAGGCAGCTGGTTGAAAGTGAAGCTCTGGGGCGGCGGAGGCGGAGGCGGAATAACCGATGGCAGCGCCGGCACGGCGAGGGCGGGGCGCGAAAATCCGTCTTGCATACGGGCCGGGTCCGGCGGCGGTCGGGGAGCAACCTCTCGCACCGGCGGCGGAGCGGGACCGCCTCCGGGCCCGGAGGATGGGGTCAGCGCGCCACCCTTGCCCTGCAGATTTAGCTGGAAGGTCAGGTCGTCGATCCGCTTCGACAAATCGGCGTTCTGGCGAGCGATCAGATTTTGTGTTTCATCGATGCGGCCGCGCAATTGGCGGACCTGTTCCTCCATCGCCTGCACCCGGCTCAGCAACTGGGCCGCGATGTCTCCGCCGCCGCCTCCGCCAACCGGGCCGGGATTGCCCCGGCCAATGTCGCCGCGCAGCGACTGGAGGTCCTGCCGCAGTTGATAGAGCTGGTTCTGCAGCGCGATCCCCTCGCGGCTGTCGATTTGAGCGTGAGCAGTGAGCGGCAGGGCCAGGGCTGGCAGCAGTGCACAAATCAGCCAGACATGCCGGATCCTTGGCGGGATCCCGGACCACCGCATCGCAGGTCCTCCTCGAAGGGACTTTGTTGAGATCACGACGTTCTCACATGCCATCCCTTGGGGCCACCCCACCCCCCTGGCAACCCCTTCGCCGCCACCCGCCTTGGATCGTCCCCTTCGGGCCACCCCATTGGGCCACCCTGGGCGCCAAGCCATCCCCCGTTCCATCCGAGGTCCCATCCGGCATTCCCCGGGGCCGCCCCACCCGGCGGCCAGTCGGCGTCAGCGGACCGAGGTGATGGCGTTACGGTTCTGCGCCCAGGCTTCTTCGGTCGAGCCGGGAGCGATCGGGCGGTCCTTGCCGTAGCTGATCGTGGTCATCCGGTTGGGAGCGACTCCCTTCGCGGCGAGGTAGCTCTGGGCCGCATAGGCGCGGCGGCTGCCCAGGGCGATGTTGTATTCCTCGGTGCCGCGCTCGTCGCAATCGCCGGCGATCTGGACGTTCACACCCTGATTCTTGGTCAGCCAGTTGGCCTGGCTGTCCAAGGTGGGGCGGGCATCGTCGCGGATCACCGCCTGGTCGTAGTCGAAAAACACTTTGTCGCCGCCGCCGTGCAGCGGATCGCCTCCAGCCAGCCCGCCGGTTCCGGTGGTTGAACTCGAACCTGACGTGTCGGTGTGCGAGCAGGCCGCCAGCAGGGCGACGGCGACGCAAGCGCCGAATATTTTGCTGTACATTGTGAATGAACCCCTGTCAGACGTGGTGAGCCGGCTTGCCCCCCGGAGTCGCGCCGGACCGCGCGATATGACTCGCGGCAGGCGCGATTAGCCTTCGGAATCGGGCAGGGTCAAGGAAAGTCGGGCACACGACCATAATACTAACGATTTGTAATCGGAAGGTTTCAGGGGCGAAAGCGGCGGTGAAGCAAGGCGCACACCTCGCCGTGATCGCGTGGTAGGGTGCCACGCACGAACATCGCATACTCCAACCCCTGGACCGCCGAGCAGTTCCTGGCCTGGGCCGCCACTCAGGAAGGCCGCTATGAGTTTGACGGCTCGCGGCCGGTGGCAATCACGGGGAGCACCGCCCTCCACGGCCGCATCGTCGTGAATACTCACGTCGCGCTGAGGGCGAGGCTGCGGGGTACGCCATGCTCGGCGTTTGGACCGGACCTGGGCGTCAGAACGATCGGGGATGCGGTCCGGTACCCGGATGTCCTCGTCACGTGCGCCAAATTCGAGGAGATGGAACGGCTCGCCCCGGATGCGGGTCGTGTTCGAGGTGCTCAGTGCCGACTCGGGGCGGCGCGACCAAATCGAGAAAATCCGGGAATATGGCGCCGTTCCATCGACCCTTCATTACGGTATCGTGGAGTCCGCCGGTGTTGGTCTTCTCGTTCTGCACCGCGAACGTGGCGACGATGCCTGGACGGCACTTGCTTTGACGGGCGGTGACACGCTGAGGCTGCCGGAAATCGGCGTCGAGATTCCAGTTGGGGAGTTTTATGAGGACGTTGACTTCGGCGATAATGCTGCTGGTGGGTAATCCGCGAGCCCGACGACTCACGATTGCATTGGATGCGATCAATGTTTCAGCGAACTAAATAACCGCCGCGAAACTTGGCCTTTGTTGGACATAATTTATCTCGCACCGAACACCGCGAGCCTCAGGCCGGTTCATCCAGTTGACCACGACCGCCTATTTCGACGTTGACGATCTCGAACCCGTTCGCGCGGGATCGCATTGATCAGGCGCCGTGTGACGAACGCTGGCTGGGGCGGGAGGCGCGATTAAGCGACCCGACTTCCATGCGGATATAAATCGAGCAAAAGCAAGAAGCGGAGTGTCCCGGCAAAGATGAGCGACTAATTTACGTCGTGAAGGAGACCACCATGACATTCCAAATTAGTGCACTCGACCACCAGCAGTTCGCTGACCTGTTTGACCTGTCGGACGTGGATCTGGCGAAACGAATGGCGGTTCGGCACACGGCGACCTCCAAGCCGGGTTTTCCTTGCCGCGTCAGTTTGGCGGATGCCGAAGTTGGCGAAGAGCTTATCCTGGTCAACTATGAGCACCAGCCGGGTAATTCTCCCTACCAGGCGGCGCACGCGATCTTCATCCGAAAGGGCGCCGAGCAAGCCCATCCGACGGTCGGCGAGGTCCCCGGGCAGTTCATGAACCGTGCACTTTCGCTCCGTGCTTTCAACGACCAGGCCATGATTGTCGGCGCGGACCTTGTTCAAGGCGAAGAGCTTGGGACAGCCCTGGATAATTTGCTGGCCAATCCCGCCGCCGCCTACGTCCACATCCACTATGCCAAGTTCGGCTGCTACGCGGCGCGTGCCGACCGCGTTTAACCACGCGGCCATGACAGTCCCCTGCCCGCCCCGTTGGCTTCGGGTGAGCCGCGGCGGCGTGTGAGGTTACTTCGTGACAAAGGCGGTTGACGGTCGCCGGCCGGCGGGCGATGTCAAAGCCAGCGCCGGGTCGGCGATGAAAGCCTTCGCGATCCCAGCGTCACGCGGGCTGCACTCCCCGACGTCATGGCTGGCAGAGCGTGGTGGCTGGATGGAGGGTGCGTGGCTGACATGCATCGTGGCCTGAGCAAGTGGGTTCATGGATCTATCAGGTTATGCCGCTTCGCGGGCTACCTCGGCGTGGCGGTCATCGCGGCCCATCCAGCGTCGTCGGCCGAACTCCGATGTCCCCCAAGGTTGCCAGGACTCCACCCGGGGTTTGAGCTGGTGGGGCCGGTTCCCGCCGCGCACTGGCTGCTCTGGAGAATGAGGCTGTTCGATGGGCCGCCGGGCGAGGAGTTGAAGGCCTATCCGGCTGAACTCGCACCCGACGGCACGGTCGAGCGAAACCGCGGATTTACGTCCACCTGGCGCTTCGCCGGCAACGAAAACCTGCTGATGGTTTGTACTTATGACGGTTCGAGGACTTACTATTGGGCACACGTCAGTCCCGTACCGAAGGCCTGCACGCTACAAGATGACGGCGGTTTGGTTCAGGCCTGGTGCGACATGCCGTAAGCGCGGAGCGGGTTGTGAGACAAACGACGTTCCGGTTTACAATCCCCCATAAGCACAAATAACGAACGAGAACCGCTATTCCGTTACAAAAATCCAACCGACAGCCAAGGCACCGCCGCCACGATAACCAGCGCCACGACGAGCGCGAAAATGTACGGCCAGATCCGCCACAGCGCATCGTCCGGCGAGACCTTGCCGATCGCGCAGGCGCCATAAAACCCAACGCCGAACGGCGGCGCGAACAGCCCGATGCCCATCGCCAGGATGACAACGATCGAATAATGCACCTCGTGCACGCCCATCGAGCGGGCCACCGGCAACAACAGCGGTCCGAACAGCAGGATCGCCGGGATACCCTCCAGCACCGAGCCCAGAATGATGAACGTCACGATGGTGATCGCCAGGAAGCCCGCGCGCCCACCCGGGACGCCAGCCATAATTGAAACAAGCCACTGCGAGAAACCCGATTGCGTCAGAGCCCAGGCCATAGCGGTGGCGGTGCCGACGATGAGCATGACGGCGCCGGTCAAAGCCACCGTCTCCACCAGCAGCGGATAAATCCGGCGCCAGTCGAATTGCCGATAAACGCACAGTCCGAGGAACGCGGTGTAGACCACGCCGACCGTCGACACCTCGGTCGCCGTGGCGATGCCTCGCACCACGAAAAAGCGGATGACGAAGGGTAGAGTCAGACCGGGCAGAGCGATCAGGAACGTCCGCAGGATCACGCTTCCCGGGGCTCGCGTGCGCTCGCCGGTATCCTCCTTGCGAGACCGCCACCAGGCCACCACCACGAGACTAAGCGCGGCCACCAGAGCGGGCAGCAATCCGCCCGTGAACAGTGCGGAAATCGACACATTCGTCACCGACCCAATCGTGATCAGCACCAAACTGGGCGGGATCGTCTCCGACATCGCGCTGGACGTGGCGAGCAGCGACGCCAGTTCGCCCGGATGCTGGCCACGCTTGCGCATCTCGGGAAACAGCACCGGAGCGACCGCGGCCATATCGGCGGCCTTCGAGCCGGAAATGCCGGAGACCAGATACATCGCTCCCAGCAGCACGTAAGACAGACCGCCTCGCACGTGGCCGACCAGAGCGACGAGGAAATTCACCATGACGCGCGCGATGCCGGTCATCTCCATCAGCAGGCCGAGGAACACGAACATCGGCACGGAGAGCAGCAGCAGGTTGGACATGCCCTCGTCCATGCGGTTGACCACGACCGACAGCGGCATGTCGGTGGACAGCGCCAGATAGGACATCGTCGCGATACCGAACGAGAAAGCGATCGGCACACCGATCGCCACGCAGGCCGCGACCAGCAGCACGAAAAACACGAACAGGCTGCCGAACACCATCGACGTCAGTTGCGATTGAAACATCCACAGCACCAGGCTGACGCCACCGACGACCAGGACCGCCAGGACGAAATCGCGTGGGGTCGTGGTCTCGATCAGCCGCAGCACGGCCACGATCGCGGCGAGGCTCATGCCGAACAGGATCGCCACCACGCGGTAGCCGTCGGAGATGCCGAGTGTCGTCAGTTCGGTGTATTGCTGCTCGTCGACATAGGTCAGTGCCGGCATCAGAACCAGCAGCACGAAAGCGACCACCACCAGCGCGCCGACGGAACTGAACCAGCGGCCGAGATCTGGTCTCACCCAGTTCACCACAGTGGTCAGGCGCATGTGACTATCGGCGCGCAGCGCCACCACGGTGCCGAGCATCGCCAGCCACAGAAACAGGAAATTGCCGAGTTCGTCGGTCCAGATGAGCGGGTTGTCGAACACGTAGCGGGAGACGACGCCGGCGAACAGAATGCAGGTTTCGGCGACCACGATGACGGCGCCTACTCCTTCGGTCAGCATGCCGATCGCGCGGTCCAGCCAGAGCGCTGCATGGCGCAGTCCGAAGCGGTCGCCTGGCGCGAGAACTGGAGTGTGTTGCTCCGCAGCGCCGCCGAGACTCATGGGAGGCCGGTCACGCGGAATAGCTGCGCCCAGTCTGGAAATATCTTTTGCTGCAAGGTCGTCCCCCTGAAATTCTTAGGGCATTCGCGCCCGTGTAGAGGGCGAAACCGTGCCGTCCGCGGGTGGGGGTGTCAACGGGGAGCCGAGACCTCTGGGCGCGCCGGAACGGGTGCGCGCCTACTTGCTGGCGCGACAGCGCGAGTCACGGTCGTTACACCGATAGGGGTCGGGCTTTGACCCGGCAATCTGTCGCCGCACGTGCTTGAATAGATGGCCAGGTCAAGCCCGGCCATGACGCGGTAGTGAAGCCCGGCCATGACGCGGTAGCGAAGCCCGGCCATGACTCGTAAATTGGAGTGCGCGCTCCCTAGGTTCTGTGCGCTATCCACGCCCAGGAGCGGGAACGCCGTGAACCTGGGCGTAGTGCAACCGCAGCAGGTCCTTGCCGTAGTCGTTGCCGTTCGGCGTCCGGATGACCGTGTGGATGTGGCACTTCGCCGGCTCGGTGTTGGTCAGGAACACGCCGGAGTGATGATCGAATTCGATCATCGCGACGGGACTTTGGATACGGTAATAGAATGGATCCTCGTCGCCGTCGCCGCCGATCCAGCAAAAGTAGGTCGCATCGATGTGCTGCTCGATCTGGCGCATCCGCGCGGCGAACGGACCACTGGGCAAAATCTCGAAATACGCGGCGATCAGTCCCAGCAGCCGGTCGCGTTGCGAAGCGGGGAAGTCGCGCACAGCCACACCCTCATGGGGAATAATCCAATTGTCACGATAAGCGCCGCCGAGGTGGCGTTGATCGGCTGGATGCCACCGCCCCTCCGGCATCGCCGGGTCATGCATCAGCAGATAAACCCGGGCATGAAGCTGCAACGCGGGGGGCAACGCGCGCATCAGTTCCAGTCCGAGCCGTTCCTCATCCTGGAACAGTTCCAAGCCGACGTAGGGACCGCAATCGATACAGTTCGGTTCGGCACCGATGAAGTCCGGCGACAGCACCATCTGGTCCTGCAGAACAAAGCAGTTCAGGCACAAATGGTGACCGAACAGGCTCCAGCCCCAGGGCTCGGTGGCGGACGGTTCGCCGAACAGGCTGAAATTGTAGCTGTATTCGTTCATTACTCGCGGCGCGTTGACCAGTTCGCCGAGGAAGCCGTTGGTCCGCATGGCGCCACGGGCCTTGGCGAAGCCTTTGGGGCTCAGGCTTGCCCGTAGCACCGCCAGGATGGCATCGCGTAGCGGGGCGCCGAGTTCATCGAGGCGTAGGCCGAAACGATCGAAATACAGTTCCGGATTGCTCCACATGCGCCATTGCGGTGCATCGATCGTGTGACGCAGCCGTCCCCGCTCCTCCTCCGACGCGACGTTCAGCACGGCTCGCGCCGCCTCCACCATGGCACCGGCCGGAGCGTTCTCGTCGGCGAGCGTGTAGAGATCCGGCACGACATCGCCGTTCGTGGTGATGCCGCGGAACGGCTGCTCGAGCCGCGTGCGCCGCTCCGCGAGCAATCCCGCGACCCGCGGACGCGTCGCCAGAGCGTGCGCCGCGTGGCTATAGGCGTCACGTTCGGAGATGCCGGCGACGCGCGGATGGTCCGGCGGTGGGATGAGATCGCGGAAGTTGTTGCTCATGCCGCATGCCTCCTTCGCGTCAGTTCACCGTCGCGTGGCGCAGTGCCGGAATGACTTCGGTGCCGAACATCTCCCAGGCCTCGCGCAATTGCTCACGCGCGGCGGTGCGATCGAAGGTCGCGAGGAAATGGCCGGCGCCAACCTCGCGGCACTGGGCGATCGTTTGTTCGGCCACGCTGGCCGGCGATCCGGCGATGAATTCGTCGCTGCCGATGGAAAAGGCGTGCGACACGGGCGTGTCGAGCACCTCGCGCTCGGGCGCCGACAGACGCGGATCGGCCAGGAGACGCGCGCGCGTCTGTTGCTCACGAAGGCGTGATGCCGCGCGTACCCCCGCGTCGTCCCGGCCGATCGAGACCTGCCGGCGCAGCGCCATTTGGTCCGGTCCGGACGGTGTGCCGACACGACGAGCCTCATCGCGGTAGGCGTCGAAGATGCTCCTGACGCGATCCGCCGGATGGAAGCCGGTGCAAATTTTGGCGCCTCGCCGGGCCGCCTTGCGCGCCGAGTCCTCGCTGATGACGGTGACCCATTTGGGCGGAAACGGCCGCTGGAGCGGGCGCGGCACGAGACGGAGGTCGGTGAATTGCCAATACTTGCCGCGATGGGAGATCACCGGCTCGGCCAGTGCCGCGTCGAGGATTTCGATCGCTTCATCGTTGCGTTCGCGCGCCTCGGCCACGCTCATGCCGACCTGCGCCATCTCCTGCGGAATGCCGGCGGCGGTGCCGATCTCGAGGCGGCCCTGGGTCAGGTGATCCAGCATGCCGATTTCCTCGGCCACCTTCCACGGCTGGTGGTATGGCAGAACCAGCCCCATCACCCCGAGCCGAATCGTGCTCGTCCTTCCCGCCACCTGGGCGATCAGGAGGTTGGGGGCCGGACTGTAAGCGTGGCCAAAATGATGCTCGCTGAAGAAAATTCCCTCGTAGCCGAGGGGTTCGGCACGGGGCCAAAGATCGAGATACCAGTTGAAGTAGTCCGCCGACAGGCGCGGATCGCTGATGGTGTCGGGCTCGCGAGGGGCCGGGAAGAATTCGAAGATCCACGGTTTGATCACGCTACGCCTCCTGGTTACTGTCGGGTCTGCCAGTACCCGGAATTGTTGAAGCGCGACACACCCCGCGTCATGGCCAGGCTTGACGGTGTAACGACCATGACTCGCGCTTTCGCGATGGTAAGTACCAGGACCTTCTGGGCACACGCAATGTGCGACGGCGAAGGGGGCCACAAGGAGACCGGGCTACAGGAGACCGGGCGCGGCGATCGGCTTATCGGACAGACACGAAACATTCGGGATCCCGGGACCATGACCGAGCGTTTTACCGTCACCTATCACGTGCGCGGCGACGCCGCCTCGATCGAGGCTCGCGCGCAGGCGATCGCGGTGGAACAAAGCGTGGAAATGCCGCTGGCCGCGATCGATGAGCCCGCGATCCTGTCTGAGATCGTCGGCAAGGTCGAGGCGATCAACGATCTCGGGAACGGCACGTTCTCCGTGCGTATTGGTCTGGCGCTGGCGACCGTAGGCGACGATCCGGGACAGCTGCTGAACATGCTGTTCGGCAATACCTCGCTGCATGACGACGTGATCCTGCGCGACGCGGTCATTCCGGAGCGGTTGCGTGCGCACAGCGGCGGTGCGCCTGAGTTGCGGCGGCGGCTTGGCGTTCCGCGGCGCGCGTTCACCGGCTCGGCACTAAAGCCGCAAGGCCTGGCTCCGGATCGCCTCGCCGATCTCGCCGAACGGTTCGCGCGCGGAGGGTTGGATTTCATCAAGGACGATCACGGCCTCGCCGATCAGGCTTACAGCCCATTCGCCACCCGGGTGCCGTTGATCGCCGAAGCGGTGGCGCGCGGCGCGCGATCGACAGGGGTTGCGACACGTTACATCCCCAGCCTGACCGGCGACCTCGACCAGTTGCGTGCGCAGGCAACGATCGCGCGAAACTGTGGCCTGGACTGCATGATGGTCGCGCCGATGGTCACGGGATTTTCCTCCGTTCGGGCTTTGACCCGGGCGTTTCCCGAGGTGGTTTTCTTCGCGCATCCCTCCATGGGTGGCGCAGCTCGAATCGCGCCCGAGCTGCTGATTGGGCGCCTGTTTCCGGCTTTGGGGTGTGGCGCGGTGATCTTTCCAACCTACGGCGGGCGGTTCGGTTACTCGCCCGCCACGTGTCGTGAGCTGGCTACCAACGCGCGACCGGCTCTGGCGGTCCCCGCGGGGGGCATCGCTCTGGACCGGGTCAGCGAACTGCTTGACTTCTATGGCTCGGACACGATGTTACTGATCGGCGGCAGTTTGTTGTTGGCCCGCGATCGAGTAACCGAGGCATCCGCGGCCTTCGCCGACGCCGTCATGCGATATGGGGTTTCTGAGCATGGATGTTGAACAACCGCCCAACTTTCGCCTGGCGCGGGACGATTTCCGGTGGGACGGGGTGGTATGCCAGCCCTACAAGCAGGATGGTGAGGCGCCGTTCAAGGATATCTCGCGCCAGGTGCTGTTCCATGATGACGCGCTGGCCTGCGAACTTCGCTATTTCGAGATGGATGGAAACGGGTTCTCCTCGTTTGAACGCCACGAGCATGAGCATGGCGTGATGATCCTGCGTGGCCACGGCCAGTGCATGGTGGGCGATGAGGTTCGGGATGTGAAACAATTCGACCTGATCACCATTCCGGCGTGGACGTGGCACCAGTTCCGCGCCAATGCGGGGGAGACGTTCGGGTTCTTGTGCATGGTCAATGTGAAACGGGATCGGCCTGTGCTGCCGACCGCGGAGGAACTGAGCCGAATGCGCACCAACCCCGCGGTAGCGGCGTTCCTGGATAGTTAGCGCGCTTTCCAGGAATCAGGATTGTACACCAGATAGCTTGACTTTTAAATTCAGTCGTCAGCCACGTCATGGCCGGCCGCCGAGCCGGCCATCAATCGCCGCACGGTGCGTGGACAGGTCCCCCGGACAAGCCGGGGGATGACGTGTTGGGCGACCGTGCCGATGACGTGTTGGGCGACCGTGCCGATGACGTGTTGGGCGACCGTGCCGATGACGTGTTGAGCGACCGTGCTGACGACGTGTTGGACGACCGTGCCGACGACGTGTTGGATGACCGTGCCGATGACGTGTTGGGTGACCGTGCCGCCAGGTCAATCAATTCGGCGATTGCATTACCCCGCCAGAAAGTTCTCGGCCTCTCGCACGACGTCCGCCAACGCACCATCCGCGAACGGTGAGATCAATCCGGCGGCTCGCACGAGTTCCTGAAACGGCGCGGACCCACCCAGATCGCACAATCCGACATAGGCGTTGAGCGCTTCGCCCGGATCGCGGCGTGCGCGCGACCAGAACTGCATCGCGCAACATTGAGCCAGCGTATAGTCGATGTAATAGAATGGCGATTTGTAGATATGCGGCTTCGCCTGCCAGCGTCCGCCTTTCGCGGGGTATGCGAGATCGTCGTGATCCGTCCACGGCATGTAATGCCGCTCCAGCTTCCGCCACATCGCGTGACGCTCATCCGGCGAGGCGCCGGGATTCGCGTAGACCTCATGCTGGAAGTGATCGACGCAAACACCATAAGGCAGGAACGATAATGCGCCGATCAGGTGCATGCGCCGGAAACGGTCCGCCGCGGCATCGCCCACCAGAAGGTTCATGTAAGGCCAGGTGAGGAACTCCAGACTCATGGAATGGATTTCTGCTGATTCCATCGTCGGCCACAAATAGTCGACATTCGGCAGATCGCGGGAGCGATGGTTCTGAAACGCATGGCCCATTTCATGGGTGAATACGCCGATGTCGTGATGCGTGCCGGTGAAGTTGGCGAAAATGAACGGCATGCCGACCGTCGGGAATGACGTGCAGAACCCGCCGCCCGACTTGCCGGGCCGGTTGCGCAGATCGAGGAAACCGCCGCCTTCCATGTCTTGGAAAAAACGGCC
>Ga0302324_100023569_pt1 | contig 11903 bp, 11 predicted proteins | sample Palsa_T0_1_FD_201949 | JGI IMG/M metagenome (GOLD analysis project Ga0302324, IMG submission 201949) | Peat permafrost microbial communities from Stordalen Mire near Abisko, Sweden - Palsa_T0_1 | ecosystem: Environmental > Terrestrial > Soil > Palsa > Peat permafrost | place: Sweden: Abisko... | reverse complement strand
GGCCCAGGGCTCGCCGGTCGAGACGATGCGCGCCACGCCCTCACCCGCGATCGTGCTGACGGCGGCGCCCTGCGGATCCCAGGTGGCAGCGCCGTCGATCTTCTTCGCCCGCAGATTGGCGGTGATGACGCCGATCGGCTGGTTGAGATACTCCTTCGGCTTGATGCCCTCGCGCTGCAGCACGTCCTGGAAGAAGCGATCGGAGCAGCTGCCCTTCGGCGTCGCCACCACCTTGCCGTCGAACCAGTGCAGCGCCTCCTTGGAGCTCTTGAACTCCGGCGCGTCGGTGCGCGCGAGAATCTGGTAGCAATGATAACCGGTCGGCGAGCTGCCGATCAGGCCGATGGCGCGGATGTCCGCGCGCTCGCGCTGAAACGTCGCGATCAGCCCCGGCGCGTCGCCGTTGTGGCCGATCGAGGTCTTGTTGGCGATCAGCTCGTTGGTGACGATGCCGCCCTGGATCGGATGGCTGAACGTGACCTCGCTGCCCTCGGGCAGGTATTTCCGCCAGATCTGCTTCTCTTCGTTGATGACCCCGAACCAGCCCTGCGTCCAGTCCGGGCGCACCGCGACGTTGAAATTGACGGGCTTGCCCTTGAGCTGTTGGCCATAGGCGAGGTCGCCCCACGCAAATCCCGAGGAGCCGACGACCGCTCCGGCGAGACCGGCAGCGCTGCGGACCATGAATTGGCGGCGGGAATAGCGAGCAGCCTTCGCTGCGCGGCTCCCGCCGCGGCTCTTGCGTGTAGACATCATTTTCCCTCCCGCGTTTCGCTGATATTCGTGCAAGACGCTTGCCAGCGTGGTGCCGGACAATCGGAGTTTTCCCGCGGCGTTGCGCCTTTTCGGCCGCGTCGCGCGCTCCAAAAGGTTTGGCCCGATGCGACGGATGGTCGCTCACCGAGCGCTTGGTGTGTGCGCTCGAGCCCCACGATCCTCCGCGTTGGACAAGACCGGATGGACCGAGAGCTCGATCCGGTGGGACGACCGGCGGCAATGCTCAAGGGTCAAGTCTGTTTGATCGTCGCGCCGAGCGATCTCATTCACCGCATCATCCCCGCGCGCGCTAGAGCCTCGTCGCTTTGCAGGGACGCGAGAACGCGATTGCGCTGTCCGCTAATGTGGTCGCGTATCGAGGCTGTGAGGCCGACGAGATCCCTGTTGATGTAGTGCTCGGCGATCTGTCGATGTTCCAGGGTCGATCGTTCCGAGGTGTCGACTTCGCCAAAATAGATGGCGACGAGCCAACGCCGATATTTCTCAAAAGCTTGAAGCACCGAGAGCAGCTGGGCGTTGTCGCAGCGGCAGTGCAGAAGATCGTGGAACCGGCGCGATAGCTTTACGTACTGTGCGATCGGGCCCTGACGCTTGGCCTTCTCCATGTCGTCGAGCAGATCCCGGATTTTCTCGTGATCCTCCTCCGGAGCAGCGAGGCTCGAAAGATGGCAGTGGCCCACTTCGAGGATTGCCCAGGTGTCGTAGGTGTCGGAGATGAATTTCGCGGACGGGATGACGACGCGGCGATCGCGAACGCCGGATCGCTCGGCGAGGCCGATGCGCTCGAGCTCCGTGATCGCCTCGCGGACTGGCGAGCGGCTGACACCGAACTCGTCGGCGATCGCTTCCTCAGCGAGGCGGGTTCCCGGCAACACATCGCCCGTAAGAATCCGCTTCTCGAGAATCTCGTAGACTTGGTCGGACAGGTTCTTGCGCTGGAGCAGCCGGGCTGATGGCGGAGCAGTAGTCATGGCACCTCCCATTAGGTCGTTGGGGTTCTAGCAAGCCCCGTTTCGCGTCAGAATCGTTCGCGCTCGAGCGTGCGCCAGCGAGACAGCCGTCGCTCCAGCCACATCACGAACTCGGTGAGTCCCACTCCGAGGAGGCCGATGACAATGATCGGCACGAACAGCTTTGCCGTCGCGAAGCTGTTGGCGTAGTTGACGATCAGACCGCCGAGCCCATTGATCGCGGTGAAGAACTCGGCGACGATCATGCCGATGATCGCGAGCCCGACGGCGAGCCGGACTCCCGCCATGATGTAAGGCACCGAGGCAGGAAGAATGATCTTGGTGAAGATCTGCCGATCGGTCGCACCATAGGCCTTGCCGATCTCGAGAAGGCTGCCCCGGACGTCTTTGATGCCGGAGTACGTGTTGATGATCACCGGGAAGATCGCGATCGAGACGAGGATCGTGACCTTTCCCGTGGTCTCGAGACCCGCCCACAGGATGATGAGCGGCACCAGCGCGACGCGTGGGATCGCATAAAGGGCGTTGAGGAACGGGTCGAGAATATATTCTAGAAACCAGAACTGCGCGATCAGCACGCCCAGGATGATACCGCCGACGATCGAGAGCAGGAGGCCGAGCGCAAACGGCCACATGCTGGCGATGAATGCTTTCGGAAGCTCGCCGTTGGCGGTGATAATCCAAGCGGCTTTGAAGATGGCCGACGGAGAGGCCATGAAGAGCGGGCTCATACCGCGTGCCGCCCACTCCCAATAGACGAAAAACACGATGACGGCGCTGATGCGCAGCACGTTCGGGTGCGCCTTCAGCCATGGCAGCACCCAAGCGGTGGTTCGTGCGCGCACGGCGCCGGGCGCCTGGAGCGGCGCCTCGCTCATCACGGCGTCTCTCGAAGCATCTGGCGTATCTCCTGACGGTAGCGCGCGAACTCGGGCAAGGCGCGAACGTCCCGGTCGACGCGATCGACGCCGAGCGGCGACTCGACGATCCGTCTGAGGCGACCGGGACGGGGCGTGAAAATCATCACCCGGTCCGACATGACGAGCGCCTCGTCGATACTATGCGTGACGAAGATGACGGTCGTCCGCAGATCCTTCCAGATCCGAAGAAAGTCTTCCTGAAGCGTCTCCCGGGTCTGCGCGTCGAGCGCCGCGAAGGGCTCGTCCATGAGCAGGACGAGAGGCTTGCGGGTGAGCGCCCGGGCGATGCCGACGCGTTGCTGCATGCCACCCGAGAGCTCGTGCGGATAGTGCCGCTCGAAGCCGTCGAGCCCGACGATCTCGATGTAGCGCGCAGCCACCTGCTCCCGCTTCGCTCGACCCATCCCGTCGAGCTCCAGAGGGAAACAGATGTTGTCCATGACGGAGCGCCACGGCAGCAGGCCAAAATTCTGGAACACCATGCAGAGGTCACGGCGCGGCGCCTTGACCGGGACTCCCTGCACGACGACCGATCCGTCGTCGAGCGGCACGAGGCCAGCAAGGATCCGCAGCAATGTCGTCTTCCCGCATCCGCTGGCGCCCAAAAGGGAGACGAGCTCGCCCTCTCGCACGTCGAAGCTGACGCCGTCGAGCGCGACCATCGTGTCGGGCTCTCCCGGCCGCGCCCGCACCTTGAATCGCTTCGTCACCCGGTCGACCGCGACCATGGGGCGGACCCCCAACGCCTCGGTTTCGTGATCGCACGCCAATGCGGTGAGCCGCGCCGCTGCCGCCGGTGCCATGTTCCCGTGACCTACGACAGTGCCTGCATTCGTTTGTACATGCCGTCGTAGAGCAGGAACGTCATGTCGATGGTCTCCTTGACCGTCTTCAACACGAGCATGCGGTCAGCCTCGGTCGGCGCGAAATCGGCGAGCAGCTCCCCGCCGATCGACGAATGGTCGCCGTCCGCCACGTCGTGCACGATCCAGAACGCGACGCCCTTGTCGCTCATGTCGTAGCGGCGCTTCATGGTCTCGGCCATGCGCGCGAACACCCCGGGTCCCTGCGCCTCGCCCGCCAGCATGTGGGAGGCGACGCCCTCGAGGAAGTTCTTGCCGCACATGTACTGGAAGTATGTCCGGAAGGCGATCGCCTCGGGGCAATAGTCGGCTTCCCACATCTCCTCGTCCGGGATGCCGAGATCGCTGCTGAAATTGAGATAGAGCTGATTGTGCGGAATACCGTCGGCGAACAGCCGCCCCGTCCCCTCCTCGTAGACCACCTCGGCGATCCGCTCGCGCCAGCGGTGATTCGGGCAAATCACGTAGAGCCGGCCGTGATAATTGTGGTTCCAGAGCGGGATTATCCCGAACTGTTTGGCGAACTCCTTGAGCTGCTCCCTATTGAAGGTTCCTTCGAGGAGTCCGACCCAGAGCGGGTGCTCGTAGAACGGCTTGTCCTTGTGCGCCTGGGCGATGCCCTCGAGCGTCTTTTCAACTGTCAGCATGGCGCCCATTCCCCTACATCTTGCCGAGCTTGGCGACCACCTTGTCCGAGATCGTGTTGTCCATCACTTCCCCGAGGGTCATCTCGCGGGAAATCATGTCGAGCTCCTTCGAGACCTTCGAGGTGAAGCTGATGACCTCGGCGTCGTTGCCGCCATTGATGCCCCAGACCTTCATCCCGTTGAGTTCGCGCACGACCGGTTTGATGAGATCGATGCCCATATCGGGGACTCGCTTCGCAAGGATCTCCGAGGCTGCATCTGGGTTCGCCATGGTGAAGCGGGCGCCGATGACATTTCCCTCGAGGAAGATCTCCAGGGCCTTGCGCTTCGCCGGGTTCGCGAGATCCGCCTCCGTCGCAACCAGCATCACGTAGCCGAGCTTCGGAAAATCGTCGACCAGCTTCGCGATGATGTTGATCACGCCTTCCTTCTGGCCTTTAACGGTGGTGAGGGTGTTGATCATCGTCGCCTGGACCTTGCCGGCCGCGACGGCCTGGAGGCGGGCGGGATGGCCGCCGACCTGGATGAAGCGGAGAGTCGTCGGATCGAGCCCGTGCTGCTTCATGACCATCTTGGGCAGCTCGGTGGTAAGGTCCGACGGGCCGGCCGAGGCGAAGACCTTGCCCTCCAGCTCCTTGAGGGTGGCGATCGGCTTGGCGGCGACGATCTGGTAGTCGACGACCGGCTGCCACGAGCCGATCGACTTGACCTTGGCGCCTTCGATGATCGCCTTGAAGACGGTCGGCGGGCCGACGATCGTGACGTCGGCGTCGCCCGCGATCACGGTGCGGAAAGCGGTCGCGTCGCCGTTGACGAAAACCTCCTCGATCTCGAGCCCCTGCTTGTCGTACCAGCCCTGCTCCTTGGGCACGAGGTAGGGCAGCATGAAGGTCGTGACGGTGGTCGGCAGGACGAGCTTCAGTTTCAGCTTTTCCTGGGCCAATGTCGGCGAGCCGGCCGTCGCCAGCGCGACCACGGCGCACCCCAGCGCCGCCAGCAGTGTCTTCATCGCTCTCATGGGTCCCTACCTCTCTGTCGTTCAGGCGAACAGACCGTCGACGGCCATCATGAATTTCTGCGGGTGTTCGAGCGCCGGCCCGTGGCCGCAGCGCGCAAGCAGCAGCACGTCGGCCTGCGGGATCGAGGAAGCGAGGCGAAGCGTCGTCTGCTCGGCCGGGCACGGCAGGTCCTCGCGCCCATGGATCATCGTCACCCGGCAGTCGATCGCGGCGAGGTCGCGCTGCTCCACCACCCAGGAGTCGACGAGACGCTGCTTGTCGCCGCCGAACAGCGAGCGGAAATAATCGCGATAATCTCCCGCGGTCAGCACCGCGAGACGGTCGTCGAGCGCCGCGTCGGTGACCGCCGAAGCGTCGTGCACGATGACGCGCATGAGCTCGCGCAGCTCTTCGCGGCTTTCCGGGAACGTCCAGAGCCGCTCGAGATGCGGGTTGACCTGGTACGACGTCCCGACCGATCCCGTGGTGAGGATCCGCGAGATCCGCTTGTTGCGCGCCGCCAGCCGGAGCGTCAGCGCGCCGGACAGCGAATGCCCGATGACGCACACGGGCCCGGCGGGGATCTGCGCGAGCATCCTTTCGGCTTGGCGGTACCAGAACTCGAAGTCGAAAAAGGGCGGCGCCGCCTTGCGGCCCGAGCGACCGAAGCCGACCAGATCCATTGCATAGACGCGGAACCGCTCGGCGAGCGAGCCAAGCACGAATCGATAGTTGCCTTGGCACGACGTGCCGGGACCAACCCCGTGCAGGAGAAGCACGGGCGGCCCGGAGCCGCCTTCGAGATAGCGAGCGACAGTGCCCTCGACGGCGAACTCCTTCTCGCGATACCCGGTCGCCACATCATCCATGCTATTCGGCCGCGATCCGCTGCCCGACGGGTTCCGCCAGCTCGGCCAGCCGCGCTTGCGTGTAGACGTCGTTCCACATCGTGTAGGAGGTCTCGCCGCGCAACTGCCGGGCGTGGTCGTTGATCGAGAGCCGGACCGACTCGCCGCCGAGCAGGACGTCCTTGAAGCGCGTGCGGTCCTGGAGCACACGAATGTCGGCGAGCGGATCGCCGTCGACGATCAGCACATCGGCGAGACGCCCCGGCGCCAACACGCCCGCGCGCGCGCCGTTCTTGAGGAACAGAGCATTGTTCTCGGTGGCGCAGCGCAGCGCCTTCGCCGGGGTGATCCCGAGCATCGAGACGAAAAGCTCCAACTCCTTGGCATGGAACTCGCCATAAGGGGTGATCGCGAAGCCGGTGTCGGTACCGACCAGGAACGGAATTCCGGCCTTGTAGGCCTTGGCCAGCACGACGCGCGCCGACTCGAGCTCCGCCCGATGGCCGTGCGCGAAACCGTGATAGGCGGGATCGCTCGGTCGGCTGAACTCGACGTTGTTCACCGGCATGGTCAAGGTCGGGCAGAGCAACGACTTGCTGCGCTTGACCGTGTCGATCGTCTCGTCGTCCATCCACGAGGCGTGGAGGATGACGTCGGCACCGGCCCGCGCGGCGTAGAGCACGGCCTCATTGCCGCGCGAATGGACGACGACCTTCTTGCCGAGACGATGGGCCTCGCCGATCATGAAATCGAGCTCGTCCTGCGTGAAACCGGATAGCAGGCCGGTCGACGGGTTCATCGTGTCGCCGTCGATCGCAATCTTGATGAAGTCGACCCCGTCCTTCACCTGCCCGCGGACCTCCTCGAGCATCTCGTCGCGGTTCTTCACGAGAACCCCCACTGAGGTTTCCGGCACACCGATCCACCTTGGATACCAATCCGAGAGCCCCTGGCGCGAGGTAATCTGGCGGCCCGACGCCGTCATGCGCGGCCCGACGTAAAGACCGGCATCGATCGCGTCGCGGATCGCGAGGGAGACGCGGCCGGTGGTCGCCGGATCGGCAATGCTGGTGACGCCCGCGCGCAGCACCTTCTGCGCCGCGACCATGCCGCGGAGCGCCCGATACTCGACCGACGCGAACAGGTCGATGTCCTCCTCGGTCTTGGCGTTGCCATAGGACAAATGGACATGAATGTCGGTGAGACCCGGCATCACGAAATATTTCGAGCAGTCGACGATCTGGTCGGACGACTGCGGCTCGGGGGCCTTGGCGCGCGGCTCAACGCAGACGACGGTGTCGCCCTCGATGACGACGACGGCATCGCGGATCGGCTCGTCGTCGATGCCCGTGAACAGCGTGCCGCACCTCAGATGCCTCGCCATGCCATCCCTCCTCATCTTTGGTCAGACCGATCGATGGTTGCTTGATTTTTAAAACCGGCACGCGATGCGCCGCGCACAATTGATTTCGCGAGCGGGTCGAGCGGACACGTGGGAGTCCGGCAAAAAACCGGCTTTGCGCGGTCCCGTACACTGTCTATCGTATCCAGTATCCAGAAGACCGAGCGTGATACGCGGTAGGGAGAGAGTCAAGCGATGAAGACGATGCGATTGGGACAAGGCGGCCTCATCGTCTCGCGGCTCGGCCTCGGCACGATGCCGATGGGAAGCCAGCTCGACGAAACCATGTCGCACCGCATCCTCGACACGGCGCACGCCGGCGGCATCAGCTTCATCGACACCGCAGAGATGTATCCGTCGCCGCCCGACGCGGCGACCCATGGGCGCTCGGAGGAAATCGTCGGCAGCTGGCTGCGCTCGAAACCACGCGACGCGATCGTGTTGGCGACGAAGCTGGTCGGCCCGGCGGACGGCGACATCATTTCGGGGCGGCACATCCGCGGCGGACTTACGACGCTCGACCGGCACCACATCATGCGGGCAGTGGAAGCCTCACTAAAGCGGCTCGGAACCGACTACATCGACCTCTATCAGACGCATTGGCCGGACCGAAGCGTGCCGCTCGAGCTGCAGCTCGAGGCGATGGAACGGCTGATCGAAGCCGGCAAGATACGGTGTTTCGGGGTCAGCAATGAGAGCGCGTGGGGCGTGACGCGCATGGCGGCACTCGCCGAGTTCCGCGGACTGCCGCGCCTCGTCTCGACCCAGAATCTTCTCAACATGCTGCAGCGGGCAGCCGAAGCATCGGTCCTGGAGGCCTGCCTGCGCGAGCAGGTCGGATTCATCGCCTTCTCGCCAATGGCGATGGGAGCGCTCACGGGGAAATATTCAAACGGCAAGCTGCCGACGGGAGCACGGCTCACCGAATTCGAACGATACCGCCACGCCTATGGAAGCGAAGCGCTGCTACAGCGGGCCGATCGGTATGTGGCGCTCGCGCACGAGCTCGGCATGGCGCCATCGGTGCTCGCGGTGGCCTGGGTGCTCGCGCGGCCGGGCGTCGCGAGCATCCTATCGACGGCCAATGACGCCGCGCAGCTGGAGCGCTTTCTCGCAGCGGGCGAAGTCAGTCTCGACGCTTCCGTCGAGGCGCGGATCGACGCTATCCGCGACGCGGACGATCCCGCCTGGAGCCGGCGTCTCTACTGACGCGCTTCCGGCGCAAGCTCGTTGTCGTGACGCATCGGAGCGGACTATGGCGTTGGGATCCCAGCGACGTCGCGGCGGCGGATCCTCACGCGAGATACGGGCGGAGCGCTGGCGCGGCGCGCGACAGATCCTCGCCCGCTGCGTCGCGGCGAACATAGAACTCGATCAGCATGAGGTCCGGATCGCGCACGAAGATGCTGCGCTTCGACGGCCGATCGAGGATGAGCTCGATCTCGATCCCCTTGTCGCGAGCCGCGCGCTCGGACCCGAGGAGATCCTCCTCGCTCTCCACCCGGTAGGCGGTGTGGTGAATGCCGGGGACGATCCCGTTCCGTGCCTCGATGAGAACCAGGTCGGGCCCGGGCGAGGCCGCGCCGCGCAAGAGGACAATGCCTTCGGCCTCGCCTCCCGGCACAGGCTCGAGGCCGCCGATCTCGGTGAAGAAGGCGCGCATGCCGCCCAAGTCGCGCACCGCGAGGCCCGCATGGGTGACGCGCGTCGGATGGAAGACCGCGCTGGGCACGCGCCGCATCTCGGGCTTTGGACTCCAGTTCGGCTCCTGCATCGGCGGCGCCGCGTCGGGGTTCCAATCGCCGCTGACGAGATCCTCCCGCGAGGGATTGAAAATCGAGCGCCAGTTCTTCAGCGCGTCGGCATAGAACTCATGGAGGTTTCCCTCGGGATCGAACATGTAGACGCTGTGCGAGATCTGGTGGTCGGTGAGGCGATGGACCTCGACCTGCTCTGCCCTGGCGCGTTGCCAGGCCGACACGAGCGCCGCCTCCGTGTCCATCTCCCAGCCGAAATGATTGAGTCCGGCCGCGTGTCCTCGGCCGCTCGAGACCTGCACATGCCCATCGCGGCCGATGCGCGTCGCCCCGGAAGCCTGCATCAGACCGACGTCGTGGTGCGTGCTGCCGTTCGACAGAAAACCGGCGGCGATGCCAGGCTCGCGCCGCACTTCTTCGATGCCGCAGATGTCGACGTAGAAGCGCATCGAGCGCTCGAGCTCACCGACGAAAAGATTGGCGTGGCCGAGCCGGCGGGGCGCGAAACGAACGGCGGTCGATTGCAGCGTGTCGGGCATGGCGTTTCCTCGGCTCCCGCTCCTTCGTCGCAATGCGACTACCGTATACGGAACCCGATCACGCGGTCAAACCGTTGCCGCCGCAGCGCCATGGTGTATCGTGCTCGGCGTACTTCGTCGGAAATCGCAGCATGCGTTTCGAACCGATCGCGCGCCTGGTTTGCCCCGGCGCGGCCCCAGCTCGCTCTCCGAGCGACGAGAAATTCGGCGAACGACTCGCTGATGTCGACGGTGGCCGGCACCGCGCGCTGGCCCTTCAAGATCGCGAACGTCGCGTGGTCGTCGGAACAAAAGCCCCGACCGTACTGGGCCACACAGGAGGAACCATATGAGCAAGCCCCTCGACTACGGTGCGGCGCTCGCCGAGATCGACACGATCCACGCAACGAAGCCGCGCAAGACGCACCCGATGTGGCGAGCGCTCATGAACGGCGAGCTCAACCGCGGTCAGGTGACGACGTTCCTGCGCCAATTCGGCGTCATCCCGCTCTACAACCACAACTACCATGGCCCGCTGTACGTCAGCTGTCCGGATCCGGTTTGGCGCAAGCGCATGGCCGAGGTCGTTTACGAAGAGGGCACGGGCGGGCTCTACGCCGAAGGCGTGCCGCACTATCAACTCTACCTGACTGTCGGCAAGGCGTTCGGCATCAGCGCCGAGGAGATGTACGCGACGAAATACTGCGGGGGCGCGCTTGCGTTCCGCGGCTGGTTCTCCAACATCTGCCGGAAGAATTTCGTGGAAGGTTACGCTGCGCTATCGCTCGGCGCGGAGGCGCAGGTGCCGGGCGTCTCCGGCAAGGTCTCCGAGGCGATGGTGAAGCACTACGGCCTCACGCCACAGCAGGCCGCCTTCTATACGGTGCACGAGGTGGCAGATTCCGACCACTCGGGCGGGAGCCGCGAGTTTCTCGAGGCATTCTGCCGAACCGAACCCGATCTTCGCCGGGCGATCGACGCGGTGCGCGGCGCCGTCGAGATCAGCTGGCTGTTCTACGAGGACATCTACCAGATGGTCCGGGAGCAGGCATGACCTGCATTGCCGCCGCGATCGCCGCCTGTGCGCCTCGAGCTACGAGGGAGGAATGATGTCGGGCGAAATCGTTTTGGATGCGGCGGAAGTTCCTGACGGCGGGGCAAAGATCGTTTCGGTTCACGACCGTTTGAAGATCGCGGTATTCCGGGTGGGCGACCGTGTGGCCGCAATCAACAACCGCTGCCCCCATGCCGGTGCCTCGCTCGGCGAAGGACAGTTCGACGGCACGACGGTCAAATGCCCGCTGCATGGCTTTCGCGTCGATGTCTGGAAGGGAGTCGGCAATGCCGGCAAGCGCGTCGACACGTTCGCGGCGACCATGCTGAACGGAAAAATCCATATCAGCGTCCCCGGTTGAGCGGTGTCGCCAAGCCTTGACGCGATCACGCGCCCGGATCGCGCCGCTCTTTGAGGCTTATTCCGCCGCCATGCTGATCGGTTCCGGGGGCAGCTCGAAATTGTAGAACCGAGCGCAGTTGCGCAGGGCGATGTCCTCCATCATCTCCTTGCCGAGATGGCCGAGCACCCTCTCGACCACCTTAAGCGTGTTCGGGTAGGTGCACCGCGCGTGCGGGAAGTCCGAGCCCCACATGATCGTCTTCGGATCGATGATGTCGATCACCTTGTCGAGATAGGGATCGTCGATCAACCCGTGATAGATCTGCCCGAGATATTCCTCCACCGGGCGCTTGATCTTGCGGATCTTCAGGACCGGGCCGAAATCGTTCTGCAGCTGGCGGATCCGGAACAGCCAGTATGGCAGCCACGACACCTCGAACTCGGAGCAGACGAGCTTCAGCTTCGGGAAACGATCGAGGATCCCGCCGAAGATGAATTCGTTGGCCAGCACCGGCCCCGCCTCGCTGAAGACGCCGATGCCGCGGCGCGGCACGTCGATCCGCTCGGCGCCATGCAGGGTGAAGAGATCGCGTTCGTTTCCGGTAATGATGTGGAGCGTTACCGGCATGTCCAATTCCTGGCAGCGCGCCCAGAACGGATCGTAGACGGGATTCTGAAAAGGCGGCCAGCCCGGCCGCGCGTCGCAATTGATGATGACGCTCTTGAGTCCTTTTTTGGCTGTCCTATCGAGCTCGGCGCAGGCCCAGGCGACATCGCGCAGATGGATCATCGACGTGCCGTACAGC
>Ga0302324_100023568_pt1 | contig 11903 bp, 16 predicted proteins | sample Palsa_T0_1_FD_201949 | JGI IMG/M metagenome (GOLD analysis project Ga0302324, IMG submission 201949) | Peat permafrost microbial communities from Stordalen Mire near Abisko, Sweden - Palsa_T0_1 | ecosystem: Environmental > Terrestrial > Soil > Palsa > Peat permafrost | place: Sweden: Abisko... | reverse complement strand
TGTATGTGCATGCCATCGGCGAGTGGTCGGTTCCTTGACGGGCTGATAGCTCGAGTCCGGCTTGCAGTGAATCGCGAGCAATGCCAGGGCGTCCTCGCTGCGCATCTCGCGAAGAGGCGTCAACGTCTCGCGATCAAACGATCGACGCACCATGTTCCCTCCGAGGTATCGAAACCCTCCCCCAGACCCCCTCCCGGCTACTCGCCTCTAAAGGAGGCTGGGGCTACTCGAAAGACCGAAGTGTAGATCTGATCAAGATCCGAAGGAATGATGTTGACACTCGGGAATCCAACCTAAGGTACCAAATGTTGGCCGGCATGTTCCGGTTTGTTTGCAAAAACGGCCTTGTGTGCGGCGACACCGTGGCGGATGTGCGCGTCCCCCACAAGGGCGACGTGGCGGGGCAGGTTATCGAGGGCGCGTATGAAGTGCTGCACGGCTTCGACCGGGCGCAGGCCTCCCGCGATGCCATGCGCGCGATCACGCTGGATCAAGGCGAGGCCGATGTGTTCGCCCGCGCAGCTCTCACCCTCAAGTACGACGACCCGGACAAGCCCGCGCCGATCACCGAAAGCCAACTGCTGGCCTCGCGCCGCTTCGATGACAACCGCCCGGACCTGTGGAGCGCGTTCAACCGCGTGCAATAATGTTGAGCTCAACATTACTGGACTTATGTTGCGGCGCCCATTATGTGGAGTATCGCGTTCTGACGTGTAAAAGAGCTGCGTATGCGCACCATTTGTCAACATAACTAATCGTGGTGTATGGGTTCTCCGGTCGGTTGTATTCATCACCCGGAGGTTTCTCATGTCCGCTCTCAAAGATGTGTTTCCTCGCGTTCATTTTCGATACGACGAAGACCCCTACGCCGTCGATCTCGAACAATTCGCCGCATGGCTATGCGAACGGCGATACCCCAATAAGGGTGCGCGCACGCACCTGTACAACGTACAGCAGGTCCTCCGAGCACTGTCGGGGGTGTCCGGCGCGGCGTTGGACTCCACCAAGCTTTCGACGGCATTTCGCCGATTGGCAGTCGGCAAGATTACGTATCAACATACGCACACCAGATTCACCGAGTATCTGCGATCGCGCAATTTGCTGATTGAACCCGGGAAACCCGAAGATCGGTTCAAGGATATTCGCCGTGAGTTCTGCGAGCGCCTTGCACGTCGCCGCGGCCTGCGGCCGTCCACGATTAATGGGTACAACTTTTGGATTGCCGACTTTCTCGGAAGGTCCCTGGGGTCTCGCCAGCCAATGAGATCGCTAACCACCGCCATGTTCGAGTCCTACGTCAAGGCACGCCGAACCGAGCTTGCCGATGGCACGTTGATCACGGCGATCGGATGCAACCGCGCATTTCTACAGTTCTGCTTCGAACGTGGATTGGTGAGCGAGCGGGTCGATATTGTTGATAGACCCGCGGGATTGAGCGATGACCGACCGCCGCGAGCGTTGCCTTGGCCGATGATCCAGCGATTCCTCCGCTCTATTGATCGACGTGATTGGGTCGCACGACGCGATTACCTGATTCTGCATTTGATGGCGTACTACGGTTTGCGTCCAGGCGAGGTTGGATTATTGACACTGGATGCGATCGACTGGGCGCGCCGTACCATGACCATCGATCAGGCGAAGACGTCATCAACGCTCGTCTTGCCCATCGACGATCAAACGTTTCGGCTTTTGCGCTCGTTTATCGATAAAGATCGCCCAACGACCACCTTGCCGTGGGTGATAACGAGGGCACATGCGCCCGAGGGGCCAATGACAAAGTTCGCTCTGAGTCAGGTATTTAAGACACGAGCCAAGCGCAGTGGCCTGCCCATCGCACACTGTTCATCGTATTCGCTCCGACATTCCTTCGCCATGAGGCTTTTCGGTCGCGGAGTAGGCGTTAAAGCGATCGGGGACCTCGTGGGACACAAAAGCCCCGTGAGTACTGGGGTTTACCTGCGGCTTCAGACGGATGTCCTGCGCGACGTGGCACTGCCGGTGCCGGTCGTCCGTGGTGAGGCAGGAGGTGTCGCATGACTGCCGCGGCGCCTACCAAATATCGGGTCGCGGCCGACACGTATCTGACTCACTATCGCGCTTTAGGCTACCGTTACCGAGGGCACGCTTGCATCCTGACCTGTGTCGGGCGGCACCTCCACAAAATCGGCGCCAAAGACCTAGACGCGGACCACTACGCGTCGTGGTGCCAGTCCATGGTGAACAATCACCCGAACTCCCGGCGCAAGGCACAACAGATCGTCAGGCGATTCTGCCTGTTTCGCGCGCGAACGGAATCGACGTTCTTCGTCCCGAGTTTCTATTCGCTGACCAAAATGCAACCGTACATTCGGCCGGTGATCGTAACGCCTGAGCAGGTGGGGCAGGTCCTCGCAGTGGCGGACCGGGTGCCCGACCAGTCGGGGCCACCGATGAAGGCAGCTGTTCACCGCATTGCTATCGTTCTGCTGTACACCGCTGGGCTTCGAATGGGGGAACTCCTGCGGCTCCAAGTGACGGACGTCGTGGATGGGATGCGGGTTCTTCAAATACGCGAGTCGAAGTTTCACAGGTCGCGACTTGTGCCGCTGTCCCGATCTGCGCAGGTCGAGGTGAGGCGCTATCTTCAAATTCGTGGTCGCTTTTGTCCCGAGCAACCAGATCGGGGACCGTTGCTGTGCAACAGGAAAGGCAGCCATCTCCATGGCTATAGTGAACCGGGCATCGGATCTCTTGTGCAGCGCCTCTTCGATCGCGCGAACGTACGTGACGTAGAGGGCCGGCGGCCGCGATTCCATGACCTTCGGCATTCGTTCGCAGTCCAGTCATTGATTCGCATCTACCGGGCAAAAGGCGACGTACAATCAGCGTTGCCGAAACTGGCTCTCTACATGGGGCACGTTTCCGTCGAATCGACATTGCACTACGTTCGGTTGGTTCCGGAGGTCGCCGCACTGGCGAGCGGGCGATTCGAAGAGCATTTCGGACACTGGGTTCAAGGGGGTGCGTCATGAGACGGCGTGGACCCAATGAGCTAGGCGCGGCGCTGGTCGCGTTCTTCCAAGAACACCTGCCGCAGCAGCGGGGATTGAGTCAGCACTCGATCCGGAGCTATCGGGACGCGGTGGTTCTCTGGCTACAATTTACGGCCGCTGATGCAAAGCGACGGATTGAAAACCTGGATCTCGCGGATTTCACCGGTGACCGCGCCGAGCGTTTTTTGGCCCATCTCGAGAACGAACGCGGCAACGGGATTGCGACGCGAAACGCCCGCTTGGCTGCCCTGCATACCTTCGCCCGATACCTGTCCACCCGGTACCCGGAGCGGCTTGGGGAATTCCAGGGGATACTGGGAATCCCGTTCAAGCGCGGCGCCAGAGAGGCGCCGGTCGAATATTTGGAGAGCAAGGATATCGAGGCGTTACTGGGGCGAATCGATCGACGGACAACGGCGGGACAGCGGGACTATGCGTTATTCGCGGTAATGTGCAACACCGGCGCGCGGGTTCAGGAAGTGTTGGATTTGCGGGTGTCCGATCTACGGCTCGATGCACCGGAGCAGGTTCGGTTGCTCGGGAAGGGAAACAAAATTCGGCTGTGCCCCTTGTGGCCGAAGACGGCCAAGATCCTGCGCGATTTGATTGAAAGTCAGGACCATGGCGATCGTGATCGCGCGGGCGCCTTCGTCTTCAAGAACCGGATGGGTGGGTCGTTAACGCGTTTCGGTGTTCGGTATCTCCTGCGCAAATATCTGCCGGACTATCTGTCACCGGCGCGGCGACGACGGATTCACCCGCATTCCTTGCGCCATACGACCGCCATTCACCTCCTAAAATCCGGCATCGATTTCGCGACCATTAGTCAGTTATTGGGTCATTCTGGGCTGCAAACCACGATGCGGTACGCCCGTGCCGATCTCGATCTCAAACGCCAGGCGCTGTCGCAGGTGTTTCCCGATGCTCTCGGGGCGCCCAAGGCCGGTGGCATGGCGCTGCACGGCACGGAACTTACGCGGTGGCTTAGGCGGTTATAGTGGATCCCACAAGCCGTACTTATACCGGCATGAACGCCGTCGTCCCGCCGGTCCGCGCCGGCCCGCCCAGCCTCGCGCAATTCACGCATATTGTTAAATGCGGAACGACCGGTTGCCCCTGCCGTCAGGAGTCATTCAAAATCACTCCCGGCCAACTGCGGCCCGTGGACAGACCGAAATCGATGCCACTTAGCGGTCATTCGTAGCTTACGGTAGGCTCAACAGGCTTGGTGCTGGTTCGAACTTCCATGAGGTGGCTAGATGCTTGCGTTCAGGGTCGAGATCGATGGCGAGCTTGCTCACATCGCGGGGGTAGCAGACTGGTCAATCCTAGCGATGCACATCACCGCGTCACGCGGCGATGCGACCGCACCGGTCGAAAGCACCAGGCAGGATTCAACTAGGTATTCCGTAGGAGGTCTTTCGGTGCCTGACAAGTCCGACATATGCCAGCATTTCCGATGGCAAGAACGTGACTTGGTGGTTGGTTCGACTGTTTGCGTAGAGGTCATCGAAACAGAGGCCCCCGACCCTGTAATCAAGCGGTACCGATCCGATGCGACGGTTCAAGAAAACCCTTTCACCGACGGGGAAATGCGCGCATTGCGTTTCCAAGACTACATGGAGTTGAAGAAAGAATTCGAGGGCGCGACAAAGGTTATAACCTCAGAATCGACACCACTGAATATGGTGAGCTTAAGGCTGTCTGGCAATGACGCCGCATTGGACGAAATCGTTCACAAACTTCACTTGAATGTGACAACGCGATTTAAGGCGGGTGATCGCAGGCGCGGCGGCGGTACTCAAGTCACGTCCGGCTTGAATGCTTCGATTGCGGACGAGGAAAATCCGAGCGATATGCTTGCCAAAATCCGTGCATTTATATCGGAATGCCTTAAGCATGGACCAACTCTATTTTCGAATGGGGCGAATGCGGAATTGTCGATTGGCACTACAGTTGGCGATTCAATTCAATACCTAGCCTCCGTTGATTTTTCGCCGACCGAAATTCGTGATCTCGCCGTACTTGGCGTATCGCTGAATTTTGCTGCATATCCAACTTCCGATTAGACTGATGACTAAGCAACTGTGGTACTCCACAGCGGTCGGTCGTCAGTGTCGAGAATGGGGCAATTGTGTACCAGGACCGAGCGGCTAAGGGGGCGCCGAATTGCCCCGGTGCGTGGCTATTTGCAAATCCTTGAAATCTTGGCCGGGCTCGGGCCGATCAAGCACTCGGTGCGCAAATAGAAGAATTGATTTGGTTGAGGGATCGTAGACCTCCCTCGTTCCTCTGAGGATGAACGTAACGCCCTTGTATTCGACAGAAACAGAATCTGGATTCGCTGTCTCCTCCCAATTCATTGCTCGCGTCGGGTAGTAGTACGCAGTCTCACTATGTTTTTCATCACCGGATGCGTGGAACTCATTTGCAACGTATTTGGTAGCGATGGGCTCGTCTCGATATTCGCCTGGGAAGAAGCGGTCCACGGCGTAAGGAAAGCCGATGAACTGGCCTGGATGGCCGTCGTGGTGCACGGCATCGCCGACGTTTGCCACGGTAATGCTCGAAAACTTGGAGAAGTATTCTCGCGCTCTGTCCGTAGTGCCCCACTGTCCAACTGGAATGACTGCGTAAGTTACAGTATGGAAACCGTGTCGGTGCTGGCGCACCACCTCTCTAAGATTGACTTGTTGGGCGGTTGGTCGGAGAAGAACTCGTGGTTCTGATATGCGCGTGACCCAGATACGATTGATGACGATAGCTGGGTCGGTGTCGAACCGATCGCCGACATACAAAGCGCTTTGGGCAACTGGATCCTTCAATACCCGGACAAAACGGCCCATGTCTTGCTGCTTGTCGTCGCCACAGCCACCTGTTGTTGGCTCGTAAAGCAAAATCAAATCATTGCCCAAATCCTTAGCGACAATCTCAGATGGACCTTCGCGCCAATCACGGCGCAAGCTAAAGTCCATTGCAATAATATCTACCTCTGATTTGCAGACGAGGTCGTATCGTTCTAATAGATGCTGGTCACCGACCGTAAGATCGATCGAATAGCGATAATACTTCGTTGAAGCGTTTGCACTTAAGGGAATCCACGCCATGAGTAGCAGTGCGACCAGGCTAGCTTTATGCATATTTTGACTTCCTGTCTACCGGTGGGAGCCATTCGCCACTCCCATGAAGAACCTGCAAAAGTGGGAGGTTGCACCTCCTAGCCTACCGCTTGTCGCGAAGGGCGGCATTCCGGTTCGGACTTTTATGTGACCAACTTCCGCTTTTGTCCGAAAGTTGCGCGTCGAATTAATCCTTTCGATCACCCTCAAATTTTGCGATTGCGGCTTCCAAACGCGTCATGATCTGCTCCCAACGCTCTGTGTTCTTTTCTGAACGACGGCGCAACTCGTCGTTGCGGAGGCGGTCCTCCTTGGCGCGCTCTTGCATGGCGTCAGCGCGGGCCTGACTTTCTTCGGTTCTTTTATGCGTAAGTTCAAGACGAGCACGTGCGTCTTGTTCCCAAACTTTCCGTTCCTCGCGTATCTGCTCCAGATGGTCTATCGACCTGCCCAGGCCAGCACGAAGAATGATGCCCAAAGCGACGATTACCAGCACAAACGTGCCCGTCATTACAAGAATGGCGTCAACTACCGACATAATGACCCCCACGTCACAATACATGGCTCGGCAAAGGCCTTCTTACAATATCGAATATCGCGAGCGTCCGCTTCAGAGCAGGCATTTCAGCACCCCCAGCGGCTGGTCATGGCCGGCAGCCGCCCGCCGTCCGGAATAGGCGGCATACCTCGGGGGCGCTTCGCGTTGCGTTCAAAACACTAACGCCGACGAGTGCTCTGGCCGGTAATTATGTTAAGTACGGAAGAAGCAAAGCCGGAATAAAGGAAGGTCGCGGAGCGATCTACACATAATCATCTGCTCCACATAAGTCCAGGAAAACCTCGTGCAAGGCGGCTTGCTCGGCCGTGCCGCCAATGGCCGCCGCCAACGCACGCGGCCGGTGCAGGGCATCGACCAGAACGTGCGCCTCAACCGCGCGCTGTGGCTGCTCGCCGATGGCATGCAGCGCTTGAAAGCCTGAGCAGCCCACGCAAGGGGCGCGATTGCCGCGCCCCTGACGCATCTCGTTTTAATTGTTTTTCACAACTGGAGTTAACATCATGAACGCTCGTACCAACACCGCCGCTTCGCTAGAAATCGCCGTCCCGGCGCAAAACCTCATCCTCGTTCCGCTGTCGCAGCTTCGTCCGTCCAAGCGCAACGTGCGCAAGACCGTGGGCGCATCCACCACTGACCTCGCCGCCAGCATCGCGCGCGTCGGCCTGCTGCAAAACCTCACCGTCATCCTTGCCAGCGATGGCGAGCACTACGAAGTCGTCGCGGGTGGCCGTCGCCTCGCCGCCTTGAAGTTGCTGGCGAAAAAGAAGCGCATCGCCCGCGATTACGACGTCCCGTGCCTGCTGGTGGCCGACGCGTCCGCACGCACCGCGAGCCTCACCGAGAACGAGCAACGCTTGGGGCTCCACCCGGCCGATCAGTTCGAGGCGTTCGCCGCGCTGATTGCGGAAGGCCGCCCCATCGAGGACATTGCCGCCGATTTCGGTGTGACCCCGCTGGTGGTGCAACGCCGTTTGAAGCTTGCAAACATTTCGCCGCGCCTGATGGCGGATTACCGCGCCGATGCTGTGAGCCTCGACCAGTTGATGGCCCTCGCCATCACCGACGACCACACCGCGCAGGAAGCCGCCTTCTACGATGCGCCGGAATGGCAGCGCAGCCCGTCCGTGTTGCGCGAGCGATTGACCGAGCGCGAGATCGACGCCCATCAGCATCCGCTGGTGCGTTTCGTCGGACTCGCCGCCTACGAGGCCGCCGGCGGTGGCACTCGCCGCGACCTGTTCGCGGAAGGCGAGACGGGCGTGTACCTGACCGATGCAGCGCTGCTCGACCGGTTGGCGCAGGACAAGCTGGCGGGGATTGCCGAGAAAGTTCGCGCCGAGGGGTGGGCTTGGGTAGAGGCCACACCAGCCGCCACGTACGCCGACCTGCAAGCCTTCCAGCGCGCGCCACAGGAGAAGCGCCAGCCGAATGCCCGCGAGGCCAAGCGTATCGCCAAGCTGAACGCGAAGGCGCAGGCGGTCGAAACCGCCTTGCAGGCCGCCATCGACGCCGAGGATGAGGACAAGGCCGACACCTTGCACGACGAAGGCTATCGCCTGAGTGAGCAACTGAACGACCTCGACGGGGAGTTGACGACCTACAGTCCGACCGTGCGCGCCGCTGCCGGTGCCGTCGTCACCATCGACCGCCAAGGCGAGGCTGTCATTCATCGCGGGCTGCTGCGCGAGGCCGAAGCCAAGGCGCTGCGAATGCTGGCGAGGGCGCAGGCGGGCGCCGACGGCGAAGAAGCTGAGGACACCGGTCGGCCGGAGTCGGACAAAGCCAGCCTTTCCGAGAAGCTGGCGCGGCGGTTGAGCGCCCACCGCACGGCGGCACTGCAAATCAAACTCGCCCGCCACCCGCAGGCGGCGGTCGCCGCGCTGGTGCAGGGCATGGTGCAGACCGTCTTGCGGGATGGCGCCGCGCTCGAACTGCCTATCGGCGTGAAGGCCCGCGCACAGGACGGACTGGAAGCTTACGCCCCGGACTATCCGCAGTCGCCGGCCGCCGTCGCCTTGCGTGAATTGCAACAGGCATGGCGTGAACGGCTGCCGGATGATGACGCCGATCTGTTCGCCGGGCTGCTGGCGCTGCCGCAGGAGGAACTGGTGCGACTGCTGGCAGTGTGCGTGGCTTCGACCGTCGATGTGGTCACGTCGCGGGCGCGGGAGGTTCGAGGCGCGGCGCTGGCGCAGACGGTGGGGTTGGACATGCGAGCGTGGTGGGTGCCGACTGCCGAGGGCTATTTCCGCCACGTGTCGAAGGCGGCGATTCTGGACGCCGCGCAGCAGTTCGCTCCCGCGCATGTCACCCGGCTGTCCAAGCTCAAGACGGCGTGATACGGCCCGCGGGAGGAAGGTCCCGGCGCACCGATGCGCCGGGACCTACTTAAAAAAATCGGGCGCGGCAGGTCTGCCGCGCCCGGTCCGAGAGCTGAGCGTGCCTATTCCGCCCAGAGTGAACGCGGATTCCACGCCATCGTGAACGCACCGTGTGTGTCGGGGCCAAGGACACCGATATGGGATCAAGGCTTCACGATGACATCGGTGACAGACGGATTCCAGATATGCCGTGCTCGGATTCACAGCCGACGCGGAATGTCAGTGTCGTGGGCTTCGTTGCCGGCGGAGCCGGGGGAGCAATTACGCAAATTACCCCGCAGCCCTGTTGCATGGGCTGCGGAAGCGGTACGGCGGGCGGCTAACTCCGGTCCGTCAATGATCCAGAATCGCTGCCGGCAAGCGGCCGTTCGCGGCTTGCGGTAGGCTGGGCGCCCCAAACCTTTCCCATGTTTAGCTGTATACGCCGGTAATCAGGACAACCATCCAATCAGGCTACGCTTTCGAAGACAGATACGGTTACGCACGCGCAGTTCGTGTCGGACCTCATATTTCCGTCTCAGGAACGACAGCCCGCACTCCGCATCTAGAAGCCAATGCCTACGTTCAGATGAGGGCCGCCATCGCAACGGTCGCCGCGGCACTGAATGAGGCTGGCGCGGAGTTGCGCCATGTTGTGCGAACCGTCGTTTATGCCGTTGATCTTGCTGATGCAGATCATATTGCCAGAGCACACCAGGAAGCATTCGGCGCATCACGTCCTGCTAGTACTCTCGTGCAGGTTGCGGGACTCACGCCGGTGTCGGCTCTGGTCGAAATCGAAGTGACAGCATTTGTCCATGACTGATCCGTGCTGGCGGCACCGGTCGGCCAGTTTGATTTCATGCCGGAACTCGTCGGAAAAGGACCACGCAAGCACATGATGTTTTTCGAGTCTGGCGGTAATCGAATCGAGCTCATCTGGCCAGGCGTTTAGGGTTCCCAGGTCAGCAGCTAAACATTCCCAAAAAGAGACACGATTGATGGCCAAGATCGCAAACGCACGGACTGTTCTTCGAGGACTCGCAGCTCTTTCGGGACAGTATCCTCCCTTCGTCGTTTCCGATGCAGCGGACAACCCGACGGACCAATTTAGTGATTGGCTCGATGCGGCCATCAAAGCAGGGGTTCCCGAGCCTCACGCCATGACGTTATCGACTGTCGATAGTTAGGGTTGCCCTGATGCGAGAGTGCTCCTGCTAAAAGACCTCGACGAAGGTGGATGGTATTTCGCCGCGAATTCGTTGAGTCCCAAGGGGAAGCAGATCCAACAGCATGCCGATGTGGCGCTCTCATTTTATTGGCCCAAGGTTGGCCGACAGGTTCGAGTCAAAGGGCAAGCAATCGATTTGGGCCCAAAAAGGGGTGCCGAGGATTTCCGAGCGCGCTCTCTGGGATCCCGGGCGACTGCGCTGGTAGGGCACCAAAGCGAGATTCTTCGCGATCCCACTGAGCTCGACACCCAGTTTCAGGCGCAATTGAAGCGGGTAACGGACTCGCCGTCAATCGTCGAGGACGCGTGGGCGGTGTATGTAGTTCGCGCTCGAGAAGTTGAATTCTGGCAAGGCGCTGCAGATCGTCGGCATTTAAGGTTGAGGTATCTTCAAAATCAATCGGAGTGGACCAAAGCGTTGTTATGGCCATGACGATGGCGTAAGACTTTCCCACGATTGTAGGCAAAGTTTGCAACTGCATTTCGCAAAGCTGCCGTTCACCATAGGCCGGAGTGGGTCGATGAGTTCGCCGGGAAGTTCCATCCATGGGACGGCAAGCGGCCAAAGACATTCGAGCGCTCGGAGTGCTTTCTCCGAACCTGCCGTCCATGCTTTGCAAATCTTTGCTCGCGCAATTCGTGATTTCCGAATCAAACCGCGCAGATAATCGGTGCAAATCTCACTGAGCGGCGTTCGATGAGCGCGACATTTGAACCAAGAGAGGTGGAGAAACCATTCCGTCAACGGTGGTTGCGAATGACGCTTCAGCTTGTTGTGCGTTGTCCGGCGCGATTCAGTGTCGCGATACTCCTCCTGGGTTGTCTCGATGCTTCCGCTGTCAGGCTACTGTCGGGCATCACTGCGCCGATATACACCGTGTATCGCGGTGAATGATATTGATGTGGCGCGAGCGTTGGCGGAGGTGCACGCCGAGCTGATTCTGGTGCACCCTTTTCGGGACGGCAATGTCCGCCTGGCGCGTTTGCTCGCCCTGCTGATGGCATTGCAGGCGGGACTACCGCCTTTGGACTTCAGCCCCTTGGCCGGTCGTGGTAAACGAGCCTATATCGTGAGTATCCATGCGGCAATGAACCACCACTATGCGCCGTTGACCACGAATTTCGAACGCGTTATCGGGCGCTCGCGGCGACGCGCCGCTTCCAAAGCGCGATAAACGCCGCAGCATCGGCAGGTGCTTTCCTGCCTTTAGCGAAGGGCGTACGTATCCCTTCAACCGCGGATGATGATTGAGCCGAGACGCGCAAAGCCGCCTTTCGAGCCGAAGCCTGTTTTAGGTAAGGGTTGGACTGTTTTAGCGTCATGCCGCAGATGATACGCGGGAGATGATCGATAAGAAATGACGGGTGATACAAAGTTCGCGTTCAAATCCGTCTTATCCCATATCTACCTGCCTGCCAGATTGTCGTACAAACACGGGTCGTAGCGAGTCTGCGAACCCCGGGTTGGGAGTAGTACATTACTTGAAGCCAATTAGGTCGTTGTACTTCGGGCGGAATATGAACCCTCGACGGAGGTTCTCTCCAAGGGGTGAGTGCTATTCGGAGCTGACATGCGCGAAGATATGTACAAAGTTATCGTTG
>Ga0302324_100023566_pt1 | contig 11903 bp, 9 predicted proteins | sample Palsa_T0_1_FD_201949 | JGI IMG/M metagenome (GOLD analysis project Ga0302324, IMG submission 201949) | Peat permafrost microbial communities from Stordalen Mire near Abisko, Sweden - Palsa_T0_1 | ecosystem: Environmental > Terrestrial > Soil > Palsa > Peat permafrost | place: Sweden: Abisko... | reverse complement strand
ACGCAACACCGCGTTGTGCAGCGGGCTCTGGGTGGCCCTGCCGGGATGCCGGAATGACGTGGCGGTCCTGGGCGGGCTCGGCTACGGAACCGTGTTCCTGAAGGACGCGAAGGACAACGGCCTGACAGGCATGGGTCCGTTCGACATCGCGAGTGTTCCGGAGCTCCCGACCTCGGTAGGGATTGGCGACTTCAACGGCGACGGCATCAACGATCTCGCGGTATCTGGCGCCGACGCGACGAACGACGCCATCTACATCTACGACGGCACCGGGGCTGGAAACTTCGCAAGCGGATACTCGCAATTCATCCCGATCGACGTACCCGCGGCTGACGGCCCTGGCGGGGCGGTAGTGTCCTCGCTCGCGGTCGGTGATTTCGGCAACGGCCACGCGGATATTGCCGTCACCGTCGGCGGGAGCCCCGATGGCCAACTTGTCGTGTTGATGAACGACGGTCATGGCAACTTCACGCAGACCGTCTACCCCGCCCCGGATGCCGCGACGCAGGTCGTGGTTGGTGATCTGGGCAACGGCCGGCCCGATCTCGCGGTGGCGAACGCTGGCGACCCACTGAATGCGAGCGTCGAGCTTTACATGAACAAGGGCCGCGGAGTGTTCACCCCGCAGACTCCAATCGCGTTGCCGTGGCCGCTACTGCCGTACTCGATCGCGATCGGTGACTTCACTCCGAACGGCCTCCCTGATCTCGTGACGGCAAACATCGGTGACCCTGCTCACGACGGGGCGAACTCAGTGACCGTGTTCGAGAACAACGGTCGCGATGGCTACACACTGCAGACGATCCCGGACGCACATCAGTCCAACGGCAATGACCAGCCAGGACAGATCGCGACCGGCGATTTCAACGGTAATGGTCTGGATGACTTCGTGATCACCAATGGCGGCGCCAACTCGATCACCGTTTTCATGACGGACTACAGTCATGACGGTCCGAGTTGGACGCAGACGACGCTGGCGACTGACCCCGCGCCCTACGACGTGGCGGTCGGCCACGTCAACAGCCCGGATGGGGCCCAGGACATCGTTGTCGGAGACGAGTACGGGCAAGCCGACCTATTCACGAACACGACCCGGCAGCTCGGGTAGCAGCGTGGCCGCGCGCATGGAGACTCCCCCGAAGGCGGGGGCGTCTCCATGCAGCGTGGTGTCGCCGAGTTCGCCATACCGAGGGTCGATCCTCGGCTTCTAGTCCTGTGTCATTCGACGGTGGTCGAACTCAGCTCGACACAGCGGCGGTCGCGCACACCTACATCGACAAATGCATCCGATGTTCTGGTCCCTCGCCAAGCTCGCGTCAAGCGTCAAGAGGGCATTCGCTAGTCGGCGACGATCGCTCCTGGACGCGGATCACGCGGCGCGGTTGGCCTTTCAGCGCGGGCAGCGGCCAGCTCCTCGCGAGCGAGCGCTGTCGCCGCAGCCTCGTCGAGATCGCTGCGGCTACGAACGTCCTTCAACAGATCCTGAAGATCAAACGCGCAGAACGCTCGCTCAAGGATCTCGCCCTCGCTCAGGCCGCTCTCCGCGGCGCGGGCTCGCAGGCGTCGGAGGACCTCGGAATCGAGCCCCGAAGAGACACGCTCGCGCTCTGCCATCGGCAAATCGTACCGCCGGAATCGCCGCGCCTCTCGGGGTGATCGGGACGGTCTAGCCCGAAACTTGTTCCCCATTTGTTCCCCGTGGCAGTCTCGCCATCGGCCGAGACCGATCAGAAAACGCCGCATTTGCAGGGGCAACTTCGCATCGGGGAGACAGGATTTGAACCTGCGACCGCCCGGCCCCCAGCCGGGTGCGCTACCAGACTGCGCCACTCCCCGTGGTCGGTCGATCATAGCCGTGGGACGCGCCTGTGCGTCGCGCCCCGCCGGGCGCTCTGGGCTGGCGTCGGTGCGCGTGGCGAGAGCGGGCGACGGGAATCGAACCCGCCCTCGGAGCTTGGAAGGCTCCTGTGCAACCACAACACTTCGCCCGCGGGTGGCCCCGAGATGGTACCCGGGTGGGTCAGACGGGCGGGCCTCTACTCGCCCAGCACCTTGATCACGAGGCGCTTGGGTCTGCCGCCGTCGAACTCGCAGTAGAAGATCGCCTGCCAGGGCCCGAGGTCGAGCCGGCCCTCGGTCACCGGCACGATCACCTGGTGGTGGACGAGGAGGTTCTTGAAGTGGGCGTCGCCGTTGTCCTCGCCGCCCCGGTGGTGGCGGTAATCACCGGGGTCGGGAAGGAGCTCGCGGGCGACCTCGTTGGCGGGCTCCTTCCAGCTCGGCGGGGCGAGCTTGTCCAGCCATTCGAGCGTGTCGGCCTGGAGTCCCGGCTCGTCGTCGTTGACCCACACGCCGGCGGTGATGTGCATGGCCGAGACGAGCACCATCCCCTCGCTGATCCCGGAGTCGTCGACCGCGGCCGCGACGTCTTCGGTGATGCGCACGAACTCACGGCGCTGGGCGGTGCGGAAGGTGCGGTAGACGGTGTGGGAGGTCACGGGATCTTGAGCAGGGGAGCCGGGATTCGAACCCGGATTCACGGTTTTGGAGACCGCGCGAATAGCCGTTATCTCACTCCCCTGGGCCGCAGTCATCGTACCGATCGGAGGGGTGGATCCGTCCGAAGATCGGCCGGGACCGGCCTTGGCCCGGGACTGTGCGGCGGTGGCGGATCGCCGGCGCGCCTAAGCAAGCAGTCTCGATGCGCCAGGTGGCCGTCGCCTGGAGCATCCCGCAGGAGGAGGCCATCTCGTGAGAGATCCTTGCAGTGGTGCGGACGGGATGGAGGCTATGCGAATAATCGACAACTGGCCGCCGTTATTCGCACACCCCTCTCTCGCCGGCCCCGCGTCTCGCCGGCCCCGCGTCTCGCCGGCCCCGCGACTCGCCGGCCCCGCGACTCGGCGGCCCCGCGACTCGGCGGCCCCGCGACGTCGGCGCCACCCCCACTCACGGCCGCCGCTGCATCTGGCGCCCAGCAATCCGCGCCCGCCGCTACCCCATCGACACCGGCTGAGCCTCGCCCGGCCGCCTCGGCGCGGTGGCGAGGTCGGCCGCGCGCTCTGGGGGCGCCTCGGCGACGACGGCGGCGCGCTGGCCGCGGCGGCGGGGGCGCCAGACGCGGAAGTACTGGGCGCCGACGTAGGAGCCGATGACGATGACGAAGGCGAGGAGCTGGCCGGCGATGGTCTGCCAGTTGCCGAAGAGCGAGAACCAGGTGCCCATCCAGCCGGGGAAGTGCAGGCCGGGGACGTTGGTGGTGCCAATCCAGCCGGCGAGCTGCATCTCCTGGACTTCCTCGCCGACCGAGACCAGGAGTACGATCAGGAGCATCACGCCGGTGATGATGAGCAGGCGCTTGTAGGGGAGCTTCTGATGGAGGGTGAAGGTGAGCACGCCGGCGGCGGCGGTGAACATCGCGCCCAGAACCACACCCTCGAGGACGACGCTCGACCCGTAGAGTTCGCGCAGGTTTTGGAGGAAGATCACGACCTCGAAGCACTCGCGATACACGGAGGTGAAGCCGAGGAGGAGCAATCCGAGCATCATCGCCCGCATGCTCCCTTCGCCACCGGAGGCGAGCAGCCCACGCCGGCGCTTGTGATGGTGGGAGATCCATCCGGTCCAGTAGACCTTGTGGAAGAACCAGTTCATGACCAGGAGCAGGACGAGGAGCGACGGCAGGCCGGTCGCGGCCTGGACGTCGAACTCGCCACCGTGGAAGCGTCCGATCAGCCACACGACGAAGAACCAGGTGCCGATCCCGGCGAAGATCGCCAAGCCGCCGCCGGCGGCGACCGGCTTGCGGTAGATGCGGTTGCCACCGAGAAAGCTCGCCGTCACCGCGGCGAGCACGAGGATCGTCTCCAGGCCCTCCCGAAACACGAGGATCGCGCTGTTGAGGACGACCGTGGTGTGGCTCAGGCGATGGCCCGGCGGGAGCGCCGTGGGGTCGGTCGTGCCACCCTTGGAATGCCAACCGAGCACGACGATAGTGACGCCGACCGCCAACACTACTGCGGTCCAGACGTACGTGGCGACGCTCCGGGCCGGTCGCGCGGAGGTCCGCCGGGGGTCGCGTGCGGCACCCACGGCCGGGACCGTACCACAGTTAGGGCGCCCTAATTAGGTTGCCCTAACAGACCGACGTCCGCGCGCTGACGAGGGGGCGTCCAGGGCGTTGGCCCCGCGCCGGGCCCACTCGACCGCCGAACGCCTGAGCGGCCCCTGCCGCCCCCGCTCAGCCCCCAATCGCCTCGCGGCCGGCCGGCTCAGACAGGTCAGCGTCGGGAGGGACCGCCACGAGCCCACTCGGATTGACTCCCGCGTGCGTCCGGTAGTAATGGTTGCGGATCTCGTCCAGCCTCACGGTGTCGGCGATGCCGGGCTGCTGGTAGAGGTCGCGCGTGTACGGCCACAGGTTCGGGTACTCGACGAGGCGGCGCAGGCTGCACTTGAAGTGGACGGCGTAGACCGGGTCGAAGCGCACGAGCGTCGTGAACAGCCGCCAGTCGGTCTCGACAGGCTTATCACCGAACAGGAAGCGCCGGGACGCCAGGCGGGCGTCGAGCTCGTCGAGCGTGTCGAAGAGCCGGTACACAGTCGACTCATACACCGCCTGGTCGGTCGTGAACCCCGCCTCGTAGACGGCGTTGTTGATGCGCTCGTAGATGCGCTTGTTGAGCTCGTCGATCCCGTGGCGGTGGGCCTCCGGGTAGAGGTCGTGCTCGTCGCCGGCGAGTCCGCCGAAGCCGGTGCTGAACATGCGCAGGATGTCCGCCGACTCGTTGTTGACGATCCTGCCGGTCTCGCGGTCCCAGAGAACGGGCACGCTGAAGCGGCCCTCGTAACGGGGGTCGGTGGCCTCGTAAGCCTCGCCGAGGAACCGGAACCCGTTCACGGGATCGACGTACTCGCCGCCGCTGAAGGTCCATCCGCGCTCGTCGCGCAGCGGATCGACGACCGACATTCCGATCGCGTCCTCGAGCCCCTTGAGCCGTCGTCCGATCACCGTCCGGTGCGCCCATGGACAGGCCCAGGAGATGTACAGGTGGTAGCGGCCCGCCGCCGCGGGATAGGCCGTGGATCCGTCGGCGGAGACCCAGTCGCGGAACGCGCTCGGCGGCCGCTCGAAGCGCGCCGCCGCGAGTGCGCCGGGGGCGAGTCCGGTATCGAGCTTGGGCGTGGACATGATCGTGGCGGGGAGTGGCGCCGGGAACTCGAATGCGGGCGGAGGGACTTGAACCCCCAAGGGCCTTGGCCCACCGGCTCCTAAGGCCGGCGCGTCTACCGATTTCGCCACGCCCGCGAAACTGACGTCGCGTAGCCAGAGGAGATTGTATGTTCCGCATCATGGCGCGCGTCCGGAACCTGCGTCCGGGTTACAAGATCTCGTATCCGAACCGCGAAAAAGCGGCGTCTCGGGCCACGAAGGCGATCGTTGTCCTGCTCCTGCTCGTGTCGGTCGTGCTGATGCTGATCGTGACCATCGGCGGCTGGTCGCAGCTCGAGGGCGAGCAGCCGCTCAACTTCCTGTTCATCCTCGCCTATCTGATCTTCGCCTTCTACATCTGGCGCTGGAAACGCGGACTGCTGCCGATGGCGGCCGCACTGGGGATCGTGCTCCTGATCCTCGCCGTGATCTCCAGCACCGGCGCCAGTGGCACCTCGTGGTTCGACCGCAACCACTACGGCTTCGCGGCCCCGGGGTCCCTCTTCGGCGGCCGCGGGCTCAGTCCCGATGCCCTCGGCCTGACGACGGTGCTGATGATTCCCGTCGAAGCGCTCCTCATCATCTTCGCGATGCAGGGCTTCTCGCAAGGCTGGAACGTCGAGGTCGAGGTCCCGAGCGATCAGTCGCGTAGCGGTGGCGCCGGCTCCTCCGCCGCCGCTCCCGCCGCCGCCTAGATGAGTCCGATACGGCGGGTGGGATTCGAACCCACACGTCCCCTAGGGACAATGCGTTTTGAGCGCATCATGTCTACCGTTCCATCACCGCCGCTCGCGGGCGAAGTCTAGGGGTCACCGCCCAAGCACCAGCTCGAGCAATTCCTCCATCAGCCCCGTCCGGGTCACCGCCACCCCCGCCGGCTCCGCCCCCACCTCCGCGAGCGCTCGCACCTCGAGGCCCGCGCGCTCTGCGATCAGCGCCCCGGCGGCGAGGTCCCAGGGCTTGAGCCCTCGCTCGTAGAAGGCGTCGAAGCGCCCGCAGGCGGCCCAGCAGAGATCGAGCGCGGCGGCGCCCATACGTCGGATGTCGCGTACACGGGGAAGCAGACGTGTGATCACTTCGGCCTGCCGGGCCCGGACCGCGGCGTCGTAGGAGAAGCCGGTGGCGAGGAGGGCATTCGCGAGCTCCCCTTGGCCTCGGGACTCGATCGGCTCGTCGTTGAGGGTCGGCAGGCCCGACCGCGTCGCCGCGAAGCACTCGTCGCGCATGGGGTCGAGCACCACTCCGACCAGTCCCCCCTGCGTGTCCTCACAGGCCACGCTGACCCCCCAGGCCGGGACGCCAAAGAGGAAGTTGATGGTGCCGTCGAGGGGGTCGACGACCCATCGCAGCGCGCCGCCGGCGGTTGCGCCCCCCTCCTCGGCGAGGATGGCGTCATCGGGTCGCCGGGACTTCAGCACGTCGCGAATCGCCGCCTCGGCGGCCAGATCGGCATCCGACACAAGGTCGGTCGGTCCACTCTTCGCACGCACGCCGTGCTGCCGGTGGCCGAACCGGGCCCGGAGCTCGGCTCCGGCTCCCCGCGCGGCTTCCAGCGCGACGGCGAGGAGCGCGTCCTCGTCGGCTTCGGGCATCGCCCGCGGCAGGTTAACGGGTGAAGCGGGCCCGCCCGCTACCGCCGCGTAATCCGCCCCCGGGCTGAGATCATCCCGGGCGCCATGCCCGCCATCGACACGATCGCGAGCCTGACCGCGTTCGAGGGTCGCGGACCCGGGTCCGACGCCGAGCGACGGGCTGCGCTGTGGCTCAGGGACGAGCTCGGCTTCGCCGGGCGATCGGCACGACTGGAGCCGTTCTGGTGCCGTCCCAACTGGGCGCTCGCGCACGCGTGGCACGCGCTCCTCGGCCTCGTCGGAGGGCTCCTGTGCGTGTCTCACCCGACCGTGGGCGCAGCACTGGTGCTGGCTGCGCTCGTCTGCGTGCTCGCCGATGAGGCGACCGGCCTGTCCCCCGGACGCCGGCTGACGCGCCAGCACGCGAGCCAGAACGTGATCTCACGCCGGGAGGAGCCAGGGAGCCCGCACGACGAGCGTGTGCGCCTGATCGTGACCGCCGACTACGACGCGGGCCGGATGGGACTGGTGTACCGCGACGGCCCGCGCCGGGTGGCGGCGAGGCTCCGCCGCGTGACGAGGGACCGCGCGCCAGGCTGGCTCGCCTGGCTCACTTTCTCGCTCTGGTGGCTGCTCGTGGTCGCGGTGGCCCGGATGCACGGCGTTCACGGGACGGCCATCAGCCTCCTTCAGCTTCCCCCCACCGTCGGACTCGTCCTCGCGGTAGCCCTGCTGCTCGAGCTCGCGGGGTCTCCGATCGGGCCCGCGGCCTCGGACAACGCCAGCGGGGTAGCGGTCGCGCTCGCGCTCGCCCGCGCGCTCGATGTCGCCGCTCCCAGGGCGCTGCGCGTCGAGGTGGTCCTGGCCGGCGCGGGTGAAGGGGGCGGGATCGGCTTGCGGCGCTTCCGCCGGGCGCGTCGCCGGGAGCTGACATCAAGGAACGCGATCGTGCTCGGGATCGCGGCGTGCGGCGCAGGCTCCCCGCGGTGGTGGCAGAGCGACGGCCCGCTGATCCCCCTCGCCTACCACCATCGCCTCCGCGAGCTGTGCGCGGGGATCGCGGGGGCCGAGCCCCAGCTCGGCGCCGTGTCCCATCGTGGTCGCGGTGCAACTCCGGCGCTCCCGGCGCGGATCGCCGGCCTCCCCGCCATCGCCATCGGGTGCCTCGACGAGCGCGGGCTTGCTCCGCGCTCACATCAGCCGGCCGACACGACCGCCGCGATCGACCGCGCCGCCGTGGACGCGACGCTCGAGCTGGCGCTGATGCTCGTCGACGCCATCGACGCCGAGCTCGTCGGTATGCGCGGACTCTCCTGGGGCGCCGCGACGTCGCTCACACCGGCGTAACCGGGTTTCGCTTGGCCGGCCAGTCGCGCCGCTTGCCTGCGGCGAGGGCGAAGCGACGCACGAGCTCTGAGCGGAGGTCCTCGGGCTCGACGACAGCATCGACCACAAGCTCGGAGGCAAGGTGGAGGATGTCGATGTGCTCGGCGTACTCGCGCCTGAGCTCGTCCCTCCGTGCCGCGCGCTGATCGGGGTCCTCGATCGCCTGGAGCTGGTTGTAGTAGACGGCGTTGATGGCCGCCTGTGGGCCCATCACGGCGATCGAGGCGGTGGGCAGCGCGATACAGCCGTCGGGGTCGAACGCCGGGCCGGCCATCGCGTAGAGGCCCGCCCCGTAGGCCTTACGGACGATGACCGAGAGCTTGGGCACCGTCGCCTCCGACACGGCGCTGATCATCTTCGCCCCATGGCGGATGATCCCCTGGCGTTCCACCTGCGTGCCGATCATGAACCCGGGGACATCGGCGAGGAAGAGCAGAGGAATGTTGAAGGCGTTGCACGTCCAGATGAAGCGGGCGCACTTGTCCGAGGAGTCGACGAAGAGAACGCCGCCCTTGACCTTGGGCTGATTGGCGACGATGCCGACCGCGCGTCCGGACAGGCGCGCGAAGCCGACGATCACCTCCTTGGCCCAGCGCTCGTGGAGCTCGAGCAGCGAGCCCGCGTCGAGCAGGCTGTCGAGGAGCTCGCGCATATCGAAGGGCTTGTTCTCGTCGGATGGGACGATGCCGCGGATCGGGCGATCCGAGGCAGGCGCGGCGTCGGCACGGGCAGGCGGCGCCTGCTCCCAGTTGCTCGGGAGGTAGGACAGGTAGCGCTTGGCGACCTCGACGCCCTCCTCGTCGCCGGCGACAAGGATGTGTCCGACGCCGCTGCGGGCGGTGTGCATACGAGCGCCGCCCATGTCCTCGAGCGTGACCTTCTCGCCGATCACCATTTCAGCCATGCGCGGGGAGCCGAGATACATCGAGGCGTTCCCGTCGCGCATGATCACGACATCGCAGAACGCCGGGATGTACGCGCCGCCGGCCGCGCTCGGTCCGAAGAGGACGCACACCTGGGGCACGACCCCCGAGAGGCGCACCTGATTGAAGAAGATCCTGCCCGCGTGCGCGCGGCCCGGGAACATCTGCACCTGCTCGTTGATGCGCGCTCCCGCCGAATCGACGAGGTAGACGATCGGCGCCATCAGCGCCAGCGCGCGCTCCTGGATACGCAGGATCTTCGTGACCGTCTTGGGCGCCCACGACCCCGCCTTGACCGTAGGGTCGTTGGCCATCACCGCGACCGGCCGCCCGGCGAGGGTCCCGAGGCCCGTGACCACGCCCTCGGCGCCGGCGCCCTCGTCCTCCTTCCCGGACCCGGCGAGCAGCCCGTCCTCGACGAACGAGCCAGGATCGAGCAGAAGCGCGACCCGCTCACGGACGGGGAGCTTCCCCTGCTCGGCGGACTTGACGCGATGCCGCTCGGGGCCGCCCGCCAGCGCGCGGGCGACGGCGTCGTCGAGCTCGCTCACGCGGTCACTGCCCTCTCATCGGGATCGACGGGGAGCGCCGGGGCAGCAAATCCTGTGACCACGGGCGGGAGGCTACTCACAGCACCTTGGAGAGGAACGCCTTGGTGCGCTCGTGGCGGGGCTGGGCGAGCACCTGCGTCGGCTTCCCCGATTCCACGACAACCCCGCCGTCCATGAAGACGACGGTGTCGGCGACCTCGCGCGCAAAGCCCATCTCGTGGGTGACGACGATCATCGTCATCCCGTCCCTGGCGAGCTGGCGCATTGCGTCGAGCACGTCGCCGACGAGCTCGGGGTCGAGCGCCGATGTCGGCTCGTCGAAGAGCATGAGCTTGGGGCGCATGGCGAGCGCGCGGGCGATCGCCACTCGCTGCTGCTGCCCGCCCGAGAGCTGGGCGGGATACGCGTCCACCTTGTCGGTGAGCCCCACCTGCGCGAGCAGCGCGCGGGCGCGCTCACGGGCCTCGTCACGGCCCAGTTTGAGCACGCGCGTGGGCGCCTCGATCAGGTTCTCGAGCGCGGTCATGTGCGGGAAGAGGTTGAACTGCTGGAACACCATGCCGATCTGGGCCCGCTGGCGCGAGACTTCGGACTCGCGTAATTCGTGGAGCTCCCCCCCCGCCTCGCGGTAGCCCACAAGCTCGCCGTCGACCGACAGGCGGCCGGAGTTGATCTTCTCGAGGTGGTTGATGCAGCGCAGGAAGGTCGACTTGCCCGAGCCCGAGGGCCCGAGCAGGCACATCACCTCTCCAGGCTCGACCTTCAGGTTGATGCCCTTGAGGACCTCGAGGCGACCGAAGCGCTTGTGCACGGCCTCGGCCTTGACCATCGGCTCGGTCATCTCATGACATGTGTCGGAAGGCGAGCCAGCGGGAGCGCAGGTTGACTTGATCGGCGAGGGTGAAGCCGCGATCGAAGTGACGCTCGATGAAGTACTGGCCGACGTAGAGGACGCTCGTCATCGCCAGGTACCAGATGCTCACCACGATCAGGAGCGGGATCGTCCGGTAGTTGACGGAGTAAATGAGCTGGGCGGAGTAGAACAGATCGACGTAGGCGATCACGCTGACCAGCGATGTGTTCTTGAGCATCGAGATCGTCTCGTTGCCCGTGGGAGGAATGATCACCCGCATCGACTGGGGCAGGACGATCCGCCGCATAGTGAGCAGGCGGCCCATGCCCAGCGAGGCCGCAGCCTGGGTCTGGCCCTCGTCGACCGAGATGATCCCCGCCCGGACGATCTCGGACATGTACGCCGCCTCGTTGAGGCCGAGCCCGAGGATGCAGACCAAGAAGGGCTTGAGCAGCGTGTTTGCGTTGGCGTGGATGAAGGCCGGACCGAAGGGGATACCTAGGTCGATCCGCGGGTACAGGGCGCCGATGTAGTTCCAGAACACGAGCTGCACGAGTAGGGGTGTGCCGCGGAAGAACCAGATGTAGATCCAGCTCGCGCCCGACACCAGCCGGTTGGGTGACAACCGCATGACCGCGAGGACGATCCCGCCCGCGATCCCGATAATCATCGCCACCACGGTCAGCTCCACCGTGACCCTGACCCCCTCGAGGATCCGCGGGTCGAACAGGTAGTGCCCGACGATGTCCCACTGAAAGCGCGGGTTGGTGGCAGCCGAGTGGATGATCGAGACGGCGATCACCGCCACGACCGCGGCGGCGATCCATCGTCCCGGCCGGCGGACGGGAACGGCCTTGATCTCCTCGGGCCGTTCCTGGGGCTCGGGGCTCTCGGTGGCCTCGATCGAGGGCACCGGGCGCTACCTCAGCTCGTCGCTCCGTTGATCGTGGGATCGGAGATCGCGCCCGCCTGGATGCCCCACTTGTCGAGGATCTTCATGTACGTGCCATTGGCCATGAGCGCCCTGAGTGCATCGAGCACGGGCTTGGCCATGCCGTTGCCCTTCGGCAACGCGAGGCCATAGGGCGCGGTGCCGTAGGGCTGACCGGCCAGCGTCAGGAGCCCGTGCGACTGCTTGACCGCGTACGCCGCGACCGGCGAGTCGGCCATGCCGATCTGAGCGCGGCCACTCTGCACCGCGAGGTTGACTTCGTTCTGGTTGGGGTACACGAGCACGCTCACCGCGGGCTTGCCGGCGGCCTTGCACTTCTTGTCCTGGGCGGTGGCGTCCGCCTGCTCGGTGGTACCGGCCTCGACCGCAGCCGTGTCGCCGCACAGGCCGGCCAGCGCCGCCACCGAGGTCCCTCCCTGAGCCTTGGTGTAGAACGAGGTCCCGGCGGAGAAGTA
>Ga0302324_100023562_pt1 | contig 11904 bp, 10 predicted proteins | sample Palsa_T0_1_FD_201949 | JGI IMG/M metagenome (GOLD analysis project Ga0302324, IMG submission 201949) | Peat permafrost microbial communities from Stordalen Mire near Abisko, Sweden - Palsa_T0_1 | ecosystem: Environmental > Terrestrial > Soil > Palsa > Peat permafrost | place: Sweden: Abisko... | reverse complement strand
TTATTGCTCTCGCTGGAGGCCGCCCCCGGATTCCGGCCTGCGCAGAAAATGCTGTTGGAGCTATCCAAATGACCCGGCCTCCTCGTGGCGCAGGCTCTCAGCCTGCCGCGTCGGCACTCTTGCCGACGCTCTGTCAATTACTGAAACCCATATGCCCACTACTGTGACACCCCAGTTAGAACCCGAAGTCTTGCGCGGCCGCATTGGCCGGTTCCGCGAAGTGCAAGCGGAAATTGTGCGCCAAGTCCGGCGCGTCATCGTCGGACAGGAAGAGGTGCTGGAGCAGGTGATGATCGCCCTGTTTGTGGGCGGCCATTGCCTCATCACGGGGCTGCCCGGCACCGCCAAGACGCTGCTCGTCCGCACCATGGCGCAAACCCTGGGCCTGCTGTTCAAGCGCATCCAGTTCACCCCCGACCTGATGCCGTCCGACATCACCGGCACCGACATCATCGAGGAGGATCCCACTACCGGCCGTCGCACCTGGACCTTCGTCAATGGACCCATCTTCGCCAACGTGCTGCTGGCGGACGAAATCAATCGCACGCCGCCCAAGACGCAATCGGCGCTGCTGGAGGCCATGCAGGAACTCGCCTGCACGGTGCGCGGCAACAACTACAAACTGCCTGCGCCGTTCTTCGTGCTAGCCACGCAGAACCCCATCGAGTTGGAGGGCACTTACCCGCTGCCCGAGGCGCAGTTGGACCGTTTTCTGTTTAATACGGTGTTAGGCTACCTAAGCGCGAATGAAGAGTTACAGGTCGTCGATCTGACCACCACCACTCATATTGCGCAGGCCGACCCGGTGACCACCGCCGAAGAGATCCTGGATTTCCAGCAACTGGTGCGCATGGTGCCCATCGGCGAATCCATCGCGCGGTATGCCATCGAGCTGGTGCGCGCCAGCCGCAGCAGCGACGAAAGCGCGCCGGACTTCGTCAAGAAATACGTGAACTACGGCGCCAGCGTGCGCGCCGCGCAATTTTTGGTGCTGGCGGCGAAAGCCAGGGCGCTGATGAAGGGCCGCTATCACGTGACCTATGAAGACATCCGCGCGCTATACATCCCAGTCCTGCGCCACCGCATCCTGCTGAACTTCCACGCGGAATCCGACCGTCTCAAACAAGACGACATACTGCAGCGCTTACTCGAATACAAAGGAGCGCCGAAGGAATGAATTTAACCGCCGATGCACGCAGATGCACGCAGACAAAACCAGGAATCAGTTTTGTTTCTTGTTCTTATCGGCGTGCATCGGCGGTTGAATTCTTTGTCCCCCAATGCTACAGCGCTTCCTAGATCCCGCGACCCTAGCCTCCATCTCCGGCCTCGACTTAGTGGCCAAGACCGTGGTGGATGGCTTCATATCGGGCCTGCACCGCTCGCCGGACTACGGCTTCAGCCAGGAGTTCGCCGAGTACCGTGCCTACACCCCGGGCGACGACCTGCGGCGCGTAGATTGGAACGTCTTCGCGCGCAGCGAGCGCCTCTACATCAAGCGCTACCGCGGCGAAACCAACACTCAGTTGCTCATTCTGCTGGATACCAGCGCCTCAATGGCCTATGGCTCGCACACCGTAAACAAACTGGATTACGCGCGTTTCCTGGCCGCTTCGCTCTGCTATCTGGCGCACGCGCAGCGCGACGCCGCCGGCCTGATCGTCTTCGACGAATATGTGCAGAACTATGTCGCGCCCTCCGCCCGCCAGGGCCAGTTGTTTCGCCTGCTGCACGCCATCGAGAAAGCCCAGCCCGGCACCCGCACAGATTTCGCCAAACCCTTCGTGCACTTCCTGGACTTTACCCGGCGCCGCGGCTTGGTGGTGGTCATCTCGGATTACTACGAGCGCCCCGACGTAATCGTCAAGACCGTCGAGCCGCTTCGTTTTCGCGGCAACGAAGTGATTCTCTTCCACGTTCTCGATCCGCAGGAGATCGCTCCCAAGTTCAGTGAGCCTGTGCTGCTCACCGACATGGAGACTAGCGGCACTCTGGAAGTCTCTCCCGAATATGCGCGCGGCGAATATCGCCACAGGATCGACGCCCACATACAAGCCCTGCGCGACCAGGCCAAAGGCGCGGGCCTGGATTATTTCCTGATGGACACCGGCCGGCCTCTCGACGAAGGCTTGCGCGAATATCTGGGAGTGCGTCAGGGGAGGATGTAAGTGGGATTCTTGGCGCCTTGGGCATTGGCGGGACTTGTGGCGGTGGGCCTGCCCGTTTGGCTGCACCTGCTCCGGAAACACAAAACCACGCCGCTGCCGTTCGCCTCGTTGATGTTCTTCGAGCGCCGCACCCAAAGCTCCATCAAGCACCGCCGGTTGCAGTATCTGTTGCTGCTCGCCTTGCGCGCCGCGGTGATCGCTCTCTTGGCCTTGGCTTTCGCGCGCCCGTACCTGCAATCGCGTCTGGCGGCTTTGGCGGGCGGCCCCAAACTCACCGTACTCGCCATCGATAATTCTTTCAGCATGCGGGATGGCGATCGCCTCGTACGCGCCAAGCGCGAAGCCGCCGAGGTGGCTTCGAAGCTGCGCGGCCAGGACAAGCTGCAGGTGCTGGCGTTCGGTTCGCAAGTGCATGTGATGGGCGATTCCGCAGCGGCCATTCAGACGATCGAGCCTACCGACACGCGCAGTTCCTACGCGGAGCTTTCCCGCGCGCTGCGGTCTATCGCTCAATCTGCCCGCATGCCGGTCGAAGCGCACCTGTTTTCCGACATGCAGAAATCGTCGCTGCCCGCCAATTTCGCGGACCTGCGCCTGGGCGACAGTGTGCGGTTAATCGCGCATCCCGTGGCGGACCGGCGCGCCGCCAACTTCGCCGTCGAGAGTGTCAACGCGCCGCGCAGAGTCTATGGCTCGGGTAAAGCGCGCGTCGAGGCCACCATCGCGGGCTACGGAACCGATCAGGCCAAGCGCCGTGTGTCCCTAGTGGTGAACGGACGCGAAATCGACAACAAGACCATTGACGTCCCCGCCAGTGGACGCGCCGCTGCGGAATTTCTGCCCGCGGATCTGCCCTTCGGTCTGAATCGCGGCGAGGTCCATATCGATTCCGGCGATAACCTGCCCGACGACGACCGCTTCTATTTCTCGACGGAACGCGCCGAAGCGCGCCGCGTGCTGTTCGTACACGAAGGCCGGAACCAGCGCGACGCGCTCTACTTCCGCACTGCGTTGGAAGCTGCCGCCGAATCCGCCTATGCGTTGGATGCCGCGCCAGTGGAACAAAGCGCCAATCTCGATCCGCATAAATTCGCGTTTGTGGTGCTCTCCGATGTTGGGTCGCTGCCCGCCAGCTTCGAAGCCGCGCTACGCGATTACGTGCGCGCAGGTGGATCGTTGCTGGTGGCCCTGGGTCGCGAGTCGGCCCTGCGCAATCGCGTGCCGGTGTTCGACGAGGCCGTCGTCGAGCCGCGGTATTACGGCCGCGATGGCGCACTCTTTCAATCCGCCGCGTGGCTGGACGCCGGCCACCCGTCGATTCACAACGCGCAACGTTGGGACGACGTGAAGTTCTATCAAGCCGTGCGCGTCACTCCGGGCGGCGCGCGAGTGGCGGCGCGCCTCGGCGACGATACCCCGCTGCTGCTCGAGAAGCAGCTTGGCGAAGGACGCGTGCTGGTGTTCGCTTCCACCTTCGACAACATCTCGAACGATTTCCCGCTGCACGCTTCCTTCGTGCCGTTCATCGAGCACACCGCGAACTACCTGGCGCGCCAGGAGGAAGGCCCCGGCAATTACCTGGTTGGATCGTATCTGGAATTGCGGCAGGCCAAGGAGCAGGGCGCGGCTGTGGAAGTCCTCGACCCCAAAGGCGCGCGCGCCCTGACCCTCGACGAGGCCGCCCGCGCGCAGAACATGCCGCTCTCCATGGCCGGGTTTTACGACGTGAAGCGCCCCAATGGCCGCCATGAACTGGCAGCGGTCAATGCGGACCGCCGCGAGTCCGACTTGGATGTAATCTCCGCGGACACGCTGGCGTTGTGGCAGAATACGGCTCAGGGGCAGCAGAATGCAAGTTCCGGCGGGGAAGCCGAAGCGCCCAGGACACTGGAGTTTTGGTGGTACGTGCTGATCGCGGTTCTGGCGCTGGCGGTGGCTGAATCGTTGTTGGGCAACCGGCATTTGACGGAGAACGCTACGGAATAATGTCTCGCGCAGCTTCCCCGCTGCCCCACAGAGCAGGTTATGGCGAAGGTGGACAAAATCGTCGCGGCTGGTCGCACCTACTCGGTCGTTCTGCTGACCCTCACCGTCGCCGTCGCTGCTGTTGGCACTACCGAGTTCGGCCGGTGGCGGCTGCTGGGTCAAGCGCGAGCGGCAACGTCGGAGTGGATCGTCGCCGATCTCATTAAAGATGATTTCGAATTTTGGTGGCAGGGCCGGCAATCCGACGGTCGCCCGATAACTGACGCCTACACGTTTTCTAAATGGCTACGCACCGGCAGAGACCAGACGTATTCGGGGTTTGGTTCGGTTTGTGTTCGATCAATCAACAGCCCCACCTGGTCGATATCTGTGCATCAGCCTCAAACGCCGCCGGAATTCTGCCGTGTGCCTCAACCAAAGGGCATTCCCGAGGTTCCGGAGCCTCCGGATGTCCGAGCCAGCATTCCCGACCTGCTGCCGTGGACCCGCGACGTCGACTTCTCCGAACTGCACAAGAACATCCTCGGGCCTCTGCCAGGGGACGGCGCGGCTATCGAGGGTGCGCGTCTCGCTCTGAACCAGGAGTATATGCAGACGCATCCCGAAGTTGCCGAGAGGTTGCCGGCGCTCCTCAAGAATCCCATGAGCGTCGATAACCGCTGGCTGTATGTCGGATCTGAGATGGACAGGGCGGCTTTCCAGCTTCAGGAGGTGGCCAGGGCGGCTAAGATCGCGGTGGCCAAGGATTCATTTCCCCCTGCCGTCTATCGAGATGTCGAAACGGCGCTCACGACCTCGACTGTGAAGGTCCCCGTCATCGACACCGAGATGCCGACCCAGAACGCGCTGTGGGTTCTCTCGCTGCTCGTGTTCCTCAACTGCTTGGTGCTCCAAGTAACTCTCGATCGGCTCCAGGGTGAGGACCTCGCGGAGCGCGAGGAGCCATGGCTGCTGATCGACGCGAAGCCAGGGCTGTCCCGCCTGCTATCGACGACTTGGCTCGCGATCACGCTTGCCGCTCCGGTGATGGCCCCTGCCGTGGTACTCGCAGGTGTCCTATTGCGCGCGAGAGCCGGCACAACCAGCAGCGCGGGTGCCGGCGCGATGGGAGTTCTGCTTTTGCTGTTGATGGCTGCCGGTGCCTGGTGTTCCACTCGAATCTACGGGATGCTGCGAACCGCTGTGTCCAAACCGGCCATGCCAGCCGCAGTAGTGATCTCAGCGGAAGCGCTGAGCGACGGGCGTCTTGCTGACGGCCCGCAAGAGTCGCAAGGGTCCGAGAGCGCGTCGGTGTGAAGGGACGCCTGGCTCAGGATTCGAGACAGTCGTTAGAAGCGGCGGATAAACATTGAGTCGAATTGCAAGCGTCATTGCTTCTTTAGTTCCCCCGCCAGTTTCTCCACGGCTTCAAAGACCTTGCTGAGTCCTGTATAAGTTGAAGCGGCGATGCCCACGGTGGTGGGTACCTGCCCAACCATGGCGGCGATATGCGGAATGTAGTTGCCGAGAACACCGAGCGAGAGGTTCACCCCGGCCAACGCACCGCCGAGAACTCCCTGCCCGACAATGGCGCCGATCTTGAGACGGCTCTTGCCTGTTTCCTCGTTCACCTTGGGGCGCTCCTGCCAACTCAGGTGGAGATCGATCTGCACCACCAGCGCGCGGGCGAGTTCGTCCTCCGAAGGGGTGTCAGCCTGAAAGCGTTCGGGATCGAAGGACTTTACGCGATCCGACTTTCTGGCCGACTCGATCATTTCATAGATCGTGTCCTTGCCCACGAGTTCCGCGTCGGCCTCGGGAATGATCTCCGGGGATAGCGCCTCTCTTATCTCCTCGTCGTGCTCCTGAAGCAGCTCCAACAAGCCGCTCTCCCAGGCGACGCCGACTACCCGCTTGGAAGCTCGATACGAAGTCACCCAGTCCGCCAGGTTCGCAGGCGGCAGGTCCCAGTCGTCGGAGACGTGCGGGATGTTACGGAGCTGATTGCCGAGTCCGCGGATTTCGTTGTAGTCGATCTTGTCGAGGATTCCGCCCAGCGCCTGAAGCTCGGACCCGAGCCGCATATCGAGATGGTCTCTGCTGTTCATACACCGCGATTGTACTCGATAGCGTCCCATAAGACCGCTTACCGAACCTTGCGCCATTGCTGCGCTGCGCCGTGCTACCTTCGGGCCATGGCGGAGACTTCATCGGCTGGTATCACGAGCATCCGATCCGGATCTACAAGGATGACGACGAGTCCCCCTGGCGTGTCGTCTTCGACCCGCGTCCCTGCCTCGATGAGGACGGTAAGCCGGCGGTGATCCAGTTTCCCGAGGCCACGGAGCGAACCGTGATTGCCGCTAAGCAAACCGCCCGTGCTCTCGCGCAGAACGACTACCTACACGACCTCCTGCCCATCCAGGAGTTGATCGAGTGGCGCAAGCTGCGGAACGAGTGATGAGACTGCGCCCTCAATCGAGGTATGCCCTATAGCATGCCCACGCCCGGCTACCGCGGAATCACGCTGGATCACAGGAGCCGAGGCGCAAGCTCATGGAAACGTTGCCCAATGTGGCCCGGAGTGATTGTGTGTAACTTCTTTGGATTGATGGAGTTATAGGTTCGGGACCAGGAGGTCGGTGGTTCGAATCCACTCGCCCCGACCATTTATCGCTTGTGTTTTCATGGAGTTCAGGCGGCTGGAGCCTTTTGGCTTACAGCCGCTTTTTCGTCACTGTGCTCAGAATTTTGCCTACCCCGTCACTTCGCGCGCGTTCCGTCGCCGCCCGCACTGTTCCGCCTGCGGGTGAACATACCGCCGCGTAGTGGAGAAGTCGGGTCCCTGTAATTCCGCCCATCGTGAGGCAAGTGGGCTGGAACGTGTATGGGGAGAACGCTTCAACTTACGGGCCACCCATATTTGGGAACCCGCCGGGTTTAGCAGCAATCACCCCGGCCAGAACCATTATGAAGGCTAGTTTCTCCGGCGGAATCGACCGACGGCCGAGTTTGGCATACATGGGTGAGAATATTACCTGAGATAGTTGTGTCAAGATCGTGTCTAGAGGATCAAGCGCAAATTCATTTTGACCTGCTTACGATACGCTCTCGAGCGAGCAACCATCGTGACCGCAGTTGCATGAAATTTCCATTGTGCCGCTCGCATCTTCGCAATATTGACTGCAATATTTGTTGTCGATCCGGGCTGGGCATTTGCAGGCCGGGTGAGCACACTTTTTGTTGTCAGACATCCCTGTTTTCTCCTCGTGTACCCGCTTAGCAATGCAAGCACCAATCCTAGTTTTCGGGCGTTTCGGCTCCTATCGAGCACCGGGAGTTGAGAGGTGAAGGGAGAATCCACCACGAGGGTGAGCGGCGGAATCGAGGTCGCGACTTGGTGGTTCGGGACCAGGAGGTCGGTGGTTCGAATCCACTCGCCCCGACCCCTTCTCTCCATCGTTCATTCATTTCCCTACTATCGGATGGGACGCCTGGGGCGTCCGACGGCGTGCGCACGCCAGGCTCGCGCCAACTGCACCGCGCTAATCGCCTGTCCAAGGTGCCGTTGCGTATGCTCCGCGATGTGCACCAGCAGTCCGATCACGGTCGTCGGCAAACGCTTTCGCCCCACCCAGCGCGGCTCGCCCAGCGTTGCCGGATCGATCGCGCGGATCGTCTCCTCGGCCCGCCGCAGGACCCGATCGACGTCCTTCAACAGTTTCTCGAGACTGGCGCCCGGCTCCATTTCCGCCGCCAGCACGGCCGTCTGCGCCGCATCCAAAGACCGCTCTTCGAGATAAGCCGTCAGGCGATCCACGCTGCCGGCGATGTGCCGGAGATGAAAGCCCAACGGCGCCAGTCCATGCGGGCGCGCCCACACTTGGCTGACCGTGAGCCCCGCGGTGTGCCGGGCCAGTTCCTCGCGGGTCTGCTGAAACGTGTACAGCGCGAGCGCGAGTACAGCAGGCACTTGCGGCAGGGGCCCGCGCAGCCAGGGTTCCGGAAGATCGCCGATGTGCTTCCCGCTCAGTTCTTCGTCTCAGCCTTCTTGCGCTGCAGGTTCAGCGATATGCTGCCGCCGCCTTGGCTGAACGTCCCCGTCATCGCGGAAGCGTCTTTGCTCAGCGTGCCTTCGTAAGAACAGCCGACCGCTTTCATATCCAACTTCACGGTGTCTCCCGTGCGGGCGATGCTGGCGACGGGCAGGCCGTTAACGCCTTGGTCCATCTTGTGCAGCTCATCCCCCTTGACGCAGTTCTGACAGTCAGATAATCTGAAGAGGTACGGCAATAAAATCAACCACAACTCAAGAGCGGATCGGCCGCGTGGGCCAGCGGCGTCAGGTGGTCATTCCGCGCGAGATGCTCGAAACCCTGAACATCCGGGAGGGGGACTTTGTGGCGTTCGCCGAGTGGAAGAACGGCGTGCTCATCAAGGCCAAACGCCTGGTTGATCCCGACGACACTCTCTGACCCGCCGAGGCGGAGGTCGTGCGGCGCGGCGAAGCGCAGCTCAAACGCGGCCAGTCGAAGCCCTGGCGCGACGTGAAACATGCGCTGGCGCGCTGAACGATCCAACGATGCCCAAGGGCAGTTCAAACGGCCCTCGCAACGTGCGGGACCGCATCTCGCACGCCATTGACGAATTGGAAGCGAAGGACGATTCCCAATGGAGCAACTCAAGGCTCCGCAGGGGAAGGAGTGGAAGGGGCGATTGCGGAAGCGCGTCGGCCCGTACCGGATCGTTTTCCGGAAGGTCCCTGATCGCGGCGTCGTGGAGATCTCGGCCATCCTCGTAAAATCGAAAGGCACTTACCGGTGATGTTGGATGATGCGAAATCGCTGGGCTTCGAGGAGACGATCATGCATATCGGCAATGGGACTTTGTTCCCCTGTTTCTAAGTTGCCCTCGATCTCCCGTAACATGCCTCTTCTTCCGCCGTGGGAAAGAAACCGGCCTTTTCGGCGGCATTGCCGTACCGTCTCGTCCCGCGTCTTTGACCAAAACGCAGGTGTCTGCGTGGGAAGCCGCATGCGGCGATAGCAAGCGATCGGTTTTGAAGCTCCCGCCTTGAGTGGAACGGTCCGTCCTCCGGCTCGGAGGTGACCTCCTTCGTCATGCCGGTCGGCGACGATCCGCCTTGAGAAGCCCCCGCCTACACTGGCGCGGATCTGCCCGCTTATCGGGAATCCACAACGACAGCGTTTCCGAAACTGGTTCGCACGCTGACCGGTATTATCGGAAAGAAGCTGACGGCGTATGTCGCCGGTGTCAAGGATGTGCGCGCGCTTGATCGCTGGATGGACGGCGCGGAGCCATACAAGGGCGCCGAAGAGCGGCTGCGGTTCACCTTCCGTGTTGTCCGAACGCTGCAAACGTCCGATCCCCCGGCCGTAGTCCAGGCTTGGCTCACTGGCTTGAACCCCGAGCTCAACGACCGTGTTCCGGTCCGCCTGCTCCGGGACGGGGATCTGGAAAAGGTTGCTCCGGAGATTTTAGGCGCGGTGCGAGCCTTCCTGGCCGGAGGGTAGGTATCGCACTGGCTGCTATCTGGAAACGCTTGCCCGATTTCGTCCCGACTTGAGTCTCTTTGCCGAACTGGCCCAAATCGAAGGCGAGGACGATTTCTCGCCATTGGGCCAAGTCCCGCTGGAATGGGCGGAAACCCGTGTGGTCGGCTCCGCATTTCACCACGGGTCGTATGCCGACGTCTATTCCAGCGAATGGATCGGCATCTTGCGCGAAGAGTTTGCGGTTTTTGTATTGCGCACGGCATCCAAGAACTCGACGCTGGCGTTCTCCAGCAGCCCACCTCACAGCCTCTTACGCAGTGCGTCTCCCGCGTGGTCTTCAACAACGGCTTCGACGGTATCCATTACCGCCCCAGGTTCGGCCACGATGTACGCAATTGGGCGCTTTTCGAGCCGTTCAATTCAAGATCGATCCTCAACAAGCGACGTTAATCGATCCGGGAGATGCAGACCTGCAGGCCGCGCTCGCGATCCATGGCCTGCCGCTGGTGTCACGATGATCGGCCGTTTCACAGGAGTGGTAACTTAAGAGTAATGCGTGTGCGCCAATGATGGGAGGGGCCGCATGAATCCATTAACCGGATTGACCGATTATCTACGCCGCATCGAACGGCGCTTACGGCTACTGGCCTTCACCAAAGGCGCGGCCATCACCGCTGCGGCAGCCCTCGTTTTCACCGTACTGGCGGTCCTGCTGGCCAACGCCTTCGCCTTCTCCAATCCCAGCGTGACCAGCGCCCGCGTCTTGCTCTTCGTAGCGCTGGCCCTAGCGTTGGGAATCGGGCTGGTGGTTCCCCTGCTCCGCCTCAACCGGCGCAACGCGGCGCGCGAAACCGAGCGCAAATTCCCCGCGTTCCAAGAACGCCTGCTCACCTTCACCGAGCGCGCCCGCACCAATCCCGAAGATCCCTTTCTGCCCCTGCTGGCTGCCGACACGCTGGAAGTCACGCGCCAAGCCGAGCCCGCGCGCGTCGCCGGGCGTAATCGCATTCTCAGTTTCGTCGCCGGCGCGGCGGGCTCGCTCGCAGTGCTCATCTGGCTGGGTACTTCCGGTCCCGGATTCCTGGGTTACGGAACACAGTTGCTCTGGGGCGGGCTGCCCAAGGGCGAACTCGCGCCGTTTTACGATATCTCGGTCGCGCCCGGCAATCGCACCGTGCGCCGCCTCGCGGATCAACTGATCGGCGCGCAATTGAAGGGCTTCCAGGCGCAGCGCGTGCGCATGTTCGCCAAATACGCCAGCTCATCGAAGTGGGAGCAAGCCGACATGCGTCCGCAAATCGGCGGGTCGGGCTATGAGTTTCTGATCGCCGGCGTGCCCGAGTCGCTCGACTACTACGTGGAAGCCGGTGGCGTCCGTTCAAAACAGTATCGCCTCAAGGTGGTCGACCTGCCCGGCATCAAGAAGCTCAAAGTCACTTATCATTTCCCAGGCTGGACCGGGATGAAGGACAAAGTCGAAGACCCCGGCGGCGACCTGCGCGCCGTCGAAGGCACCGATGCAGACGTGGCCGTCGAAACGGACCGGCCCCTGGTCAACGGCGCGCTGCTCTTCGACGATGGAAGCAAGGTGCCACTGCGCGCGGGCGAAAACGGCCTGCGCATCGCCAGCGTGCCCATCCGCAAAGACGGCATGTATCACATCGCCGCCATCGACGGGGGCCAGGACGTGCGCCTCAGCTCGGATTATTTCATCGAAGCCGAGAAGGACGAGCCGCCCACCGTGCGCATCACCCGCCCGCAGCGCGATGCGCGCGTGAATCCCATCGAAGAAGTGACCGTCGCCGTGGAGGGCCAGGACGATTTCGGCCTTAACGAGCTGACCCTGCACTACTCGGTCAATGGCGACGCCGAGAAAACCGTCTCGCTGCTGAAAGGCAAAGGGCTGAAGACCGCCTCCGGCTCCGCCACCATCGCCCTGGAGGATTTCAAGCTCTCGCCGGGCGACCTGGTCAGCCTGTATGCCACCTCGCGCGACGCGCACTCCATTGCGCGCACCGATATGTTCTTCGTGCAAGCGGAGCCTTTCGAGCGCCGCTATTCGCAATCGCAGGAAGGCGGAATGGGCGGCGCCGGCGGCGACCAGGACGACAACAGGATCTCCGAACGCGAGAAGGAAATCATCGCCGCCACCTGGAACCAGATCAAAGACACCTCCGGCGATAAGTCCGCGGCGGCCGAGAACGCCGGCTTCCTCTCCGGCGTGCAGTCGAAGCTGCGCGACCAGGCGCACTCCC
>Ga0302324_100023561_pt1 | contig 11904 bp, 10 predicted proteins | sample Palsa_T0_1_FD_201949 | JGI IMG/M metagenome (GOLD analysis project Ga0302324, IMG submission 201949) | Peat permafrost microbial communities from Stordalen Mire near Abisko, Sweden - Palsa_T0_1 | ecosystem: Environmental > Terrestrial > Soil > Palsa > Peat permafrost | place: Sweden: Abisko... | reverse complement strand
AGTGCTTGATGGCGGGCAGCGAGGAACGCATCCATATCCATCGTTCAAGGCTACCCGACAGGTCCAAAAAGTTCAAGTAATTATTTTACGACCCCTAAGCTCTCCCGGCCCTATTGACCGAGCCGCCGTCAAACCTCCAGAATCACCGGCATAATCAGAGGCCGTCGGCTGGTATTCTTCTGGATGAAGCGCTTCAGGTCCACCCGCACCTTCTCTTTGATCACGCCGTAGTCGGCCTTTTCTTCGGCGCTCGAGCCTTCCAGTGTCTTCGAGACCACCTGCCGCGCACTCTCGATCAGGTCATCGTCAGCGGCGGCAAATCCGCGGGTCACGACCTCCGGCTGGCTCTCGACCTTCCCGCTCAACTTGTTGATCGTGATGATGGGTAGCACGATGCCGTCTTCGCTGATGTGCCGGCGGTCGCGAATAACAATGTCTTCGACCACGTCGACATTCGATCCCGAGTCGATGCACACCCGGCCGGCGGTGACCTTGCCGTTCTTGCGGGCGTCTTTGGCGGTCATCTCCAACACATCACCGTCTTCGATCAGGATCGCCTGCCCGATCACGCCGGTCTCCATCGCAACCTGGGCATGCTTCTTCAAGTGCCGGTAGTCGCCATGTATCGGGATGAAGAACTTCGGTCGCAACAAGTTGATCAGCAACCGCTGCTCCTCCTGGCTGGCGTGTCCGCTGACATGAATCAGCCCGGAAGCGCCATCATCAAAAATCACATTGGCGTCGCGCCGGCAGAGGTGGTCGATCACCCGGTAGATGCTTTTCTCATTGCCGGGAATGACCCGCGAACTCAAAACCACCGTATCGCCGGGAACAATGTGTGCGTGCTTATGGTTGTCCACCGCCGCCCGCGACAGCGCGCTCATCGGCTCGCCCTGCGTGCCGCTGATCAGGATCAGAACATTCTCCGGCGCGTAGTCGTTTATCTGTCCCGGATTGATAATGAGTCCCGGCGGCACCTCGATATATCCCAGGTCTTGCGCGACCTCAGAAGACTCAACAATGGATCGTCCGACAATCGCCACCTTGCGGCGATGCACCTGCGCCAGGTCGAGCGCAATCCGAATGCGGTAAATCGACGACGAAAAACAGCTGAAAAACAGCTTCTTCTTGGTGCGCGAAAATACCTCGTCCAGTCGCGGCTTGACCGCCCACTCGCTCGGCGTGTAGCCAGGCCGGTCGACGTTGGTCGAATCCTGCAGCAACGCCAAAACGCCGCGCTTGCCATATTCGGCAAAGGTATGCAGATCGAACGGCTTCCCGTCCGGCGGGGAAAGATCGATCTTGAAATCGCCAGAATGCACGATCACCCCGATGGGGGTTTCGATCGCCAGGGCCACGCAATCCACCAGGCTATGGGTCACTCGAATCGGCTCGAAAGTGAATGGCCCAATCGTGAACTTCTGCTTCGGAGCGATCTCGATCAGTTCGGTCGAGTCGAGCAGCTTGTGCTCGTCCAGCTTGCCCTCGACATACGCGAGGGTGAACTCGGTGCCGTACACCGGCACATTCAACTCGGAGAGGATCCAGGGCAGGCCGCCGATATGGTCCTCATGTCCGTGGGTCAGGATGATCGCGCGAACGCACTCGCGGTTCTCGACCAGGTAGGTGATATCCGGGACGACGATGTCCACGCCGAGCAGTTCCGACTCCGGGAACATCAGCCCCGCGTCGATTACAACAATGTCGTCCTGCCAGCGGATCGCCAGGCAGTTCATGCCAAATTCGCCCAGGCCGCCGAGCGGAATTATCTTCAGTTTATTTTCTGCCATCGAATCTTCAAGCCTAGCACAGGCGGAGAGGGTTGGCTTTGCCCCGACCACCACCCGGGCCGGAGCTAACGAGGAGCAGAGGGTGCCGGCACATACTCGGGCCGAAAGCTCAACTCCGTCGCAGGAAAGCGCTTCCGCGCCTCCTTGGTCAACTCCACTTTTAATTCGTGCCGCTTGCCATCGAGACTTGCCGGGGCGGTCTTGGTGTTTTCCGCAATCCCATCCACCAGCACCAGAGAGGTGTCTACACGAAAGACCGTGGGCGCCGAGTCTTGCCGGGTATAGCCCGGGAAAGGGAAAACCGCGGTTATCGGCAGCAGGATGAAAGCCAGATTTCCCCGGACGTCGTTCCTGCGGTAAGGTCTCATCCTGTCCCGACCACTCTATGCCTCCGCCAACTCCAACCGAGCTGCAGTCAGCGCAGCAAATCTTCCAGAGCCAGACTCAGTTCCGTCTTCTCGTCCCGGTACTTCACAATCACCGGAGTGTACAAACTCACTCCCCAGTCCAATCCTTTCCCATGGGCGACCGCCCGCGACCCCGGCACCACCACGGCGCCCTCAGGAATTACCAGCGGATGATGCTCTCCCTCAGCCCGCAGGACCTCGCCGCGGACCAGGTCATAGACCGGCGTTCCCCGGGTCAGAACCGTTCCCGCCCCCAAAACCGCTCGCCGCCGCACCAGTGTTCCTTCATAAATCCCGCAATTGCCGCCTACCAGCACGTCGTCTTCGATAATCACCGGAGCCGCGTTCACCGGCTCCAGTACTCCGCCCACCTGCGCTGCCGCGCTCAAATGCACCCGCTTGCCAACCTGCGCACAGGAGCCGACCAGCGCATGAGAATCAACCATCGTCCCTTCCTCGACATAGGCTCCGGCATTGATATACATCGGAGGCATGCAGACCACCCCTGGCGCCACGAAGGCTCCGGCCCGAATCGCCGAGCCGCCGGGAACCACGCGGACCCCATCGGCTGCTGCAAAACGTCGCGCCGGAAAGGTATGTTTGTCGACAAACGCCAGCGCTTGGCAGCCCGAGTCCAGCAAAACTCCAAGTCGAAAGCCGAGCAAAATCCCCTGCTTGACCCAGCCATTCACCCTCCAGCCCAACGGCGCCTCTCCGTCCGGCTCGGCGGCCCTCACCAGGCCCTTTTCCAGCGCCTCCCGCAGCGCCAGGAAGGCGTCCAACGCCACTACGTCCCCAACCACCTCAGCGCCCGCCGCAGAATGCCGCTCAATCGTCTCTTGGAGTGAAGCTTCGTGCTTTGCCATTCCTTTAAAGATATCTCCTGGATACGGCGGGGCAAACGGGGTGCACTAAACTGGGCTCAATGCTCTCCTCTGTCATCATCCGGCCCGCCGCCACGGTGAACGACCTCGAGACCGCCCGCAGCCTGCTGCGCGAATACGCCGCCTATCTCAACCAATCGCTCGGAGAGGAGCACATCTGCCTTGCCGATTACCACAGGGAACTGGCCGCTCTCCCCGGCCCCTATGCCCAACCTGAAGGCGTGATCCTGCTCGCCTTTGCGGGCGAACAGCCAGCCGGATGCGCCGCCCTCAAACCGCTCAAGCTAACCCGCGCCATCGAAGAAGGCGAGGCCGCCTGCGAAATGAAACGCCTTTGGGTGCGGCCGGAATCTCGCGGTCACTCCATCGGTCTCGCCCTTGCCGAGAATCTGATCGCCTTCGCACGCACCCAGGGATACACGGCGTTGTACCTCGACACCATTCCAACCGCCATGCATTCGGCCAACGGCATTTATAAGAAGCTCGGCTTCCAGCCCGTCGAACGCTACACCACCAACCCGATCCTCGGCGTGCACCCCAGCGCCGCTGCCGAGTTCTTTCGGCTGTCGCTAGCCTGAGCCGTTGCGAGGGCCCATCTTCCCCCTCGGCGCAATAGATTTCTTCAGAGATGTAGTATGAAACGCTGGGCGCGAATTCGCCACTATCTCTTCGAAGATCGTGCGCGATCGGCGCCCGGCTCAATCTCGAACGTGGAACGAGGAGACCCAACCATGCAACTGCACCGGCTTTCAGCACTGGTTCTTTTTCTGGTCGCCGCGACCGCAAACGCTGTCGCCCAAAACGACCTTGCCATCGACAACTTCACCACCGGACTATACCAATCGCCGCCCTACTCGTCCGGAACTTATAGCAGCACGCAAAAGGGTGGCATGTTGGGAGGCAGCCGGTTGACCACGATTGCCCTGTGTGACTTTCTCGTTCACTGTGGCAGCAGCAACGCCTACGACCATACGTCCTCCTACGGGATTTTTGCCAAGAACGCCAGCCACCCGGCCAGCCTGGAAGAGAACGCCGGCTACGGCACCCAGTCGGAGTTGAACGTTGAATATGGGATAGGCGGAGAGCTGGATGCAAACTTCTCCGCATACGACCGGATCAGGGTGAATTTCAATGGCCTGAGCGGACGCATCGATCTGCTCGCACTGCTGGAGACCAACGGCGGCATCGACTCTTACGCGGAAGACAGCTGCGACCTCGGTTATTCCGACCACCCCTTCAGCGTCGAGTTTCCTTTCGACGGATTCAATGCCAGCACGGGTTTCGACACCGCCCATGTTGAGGCACTGGCGTTCACTTTCAATGGCATCAGCAAGGTGGGCGGGGTGGGCTATGCGGTCGCCTCGATCGAGCTCAGCAACTCGAAAGCCCCGGGAGCGATCGTTTGCAAGGTACCCGAGCAGTCCGTGCAGGCTAGATAAGCTGCTGGCGTCATTGCTGGCGATGCTTGGAGAGGGAGCTCTGGTGAACGCACTCGCCCGCGGCGTGTGGCATAGGAAGTAGGCCCGGCTCTTAAGAAGGCGGCGCGCTGCCCGGGGGGTTAAACCAGGGGTTAAATCACACCTCCAGCGCTCCCGACCGGTTCCAAGCCGGCTTCAGAATAAGAGGATTCGCGATAGTCGGGCAGCGGTATTTCGCCGTCGTCGCCTTCAGGCGCCTCGAGGAATGCATCGAAAAGGAGCGCATATAGCCCTTGCCGGCTAGTTAGTCGATCGCGCCGGGCGCGGAGAAATTCAAAGCGAAACGGAGAGCAGCGTTCCGCTTCCTTTAAGAACGCCGGGGAGAAAAATTGGTGCGAGTTCGCGACCGCACCGATGATGAGCGACCGCCAGCTCATCTTCATCAGTTCCTTGAGCAACTTCGTGCCATGGGGCAGATCGTCCATCCGGGATCCAACCCGGGCGCTGAAGCCCAGGAGCTGGACCACGAGGTCGTCGAGCGACCTGCCCAGTGCTGCCGCGCGAGAGAAAAGTGTCACCGAGCCGCGCTGCATATCCTCCTGCACGTCCTGCAGATCGTCTCCCAGTTGAAGCAGCACGCCCCAGTCGAAGGAGAATTGGCTCTCTTCGGTGCTGAGCCAGCCGCGAGCCAGGCAGGCATCGGCCAATACAGAACTGCCGCCTTTCGCGCAGCTCATCAGCAATAATTCAGCGTCCTCGCAGGCACGAAAGCTCCTCACCTGCGCGATACTTCGTTCCTGGGCCCTATGGATCGCCAACAGGCAGTCGAAGACCTGGGGATAGCGGGCGCGCGGATATTGCCCTTCGACCAACCCAACCAATTTCGATAGCGCAGCCTCCCGATCGTCCAGGGCAACCGAGCTCTCGCCGCGCAGGCGGTCGCGGAAGCGCTGGCTAAACCGGAGCTTCGCCTCTGCGGACACGTCCTGGCGGTCGAGATAGTTGTCGCTATACGGATACAACAGACTGTATCCCAAAATCGCGGGCGTGATTCCGACCCGCACCCCGAGCAGCGGTTGCAATCCGCAAGCCGTCCAGGCGTTCCGGCATGCTTGCGTGATATCGGCGAAGCTCAAGTTTGGGTCGAACCTTCTTGCCCACCGGGCAAGCGTCGTACCCGCCGGCAAAAAATCATCGGTGAGCAGCTTGACCGCTTCGTCCGGCAAGTCCAGCGCACTCGCCGAGAATCGGGCGAAGGATGCTGTGATCCGGTCCTGGGCTTTGAGCCGCTCCGCTCTGCTTCGAGGAGTTCTCCTGGCCTCTCGCTCGACGGCCCGCAAACCCTCGTCGTATGCCTTCTCCCGCTTCTGCTGCCCCTTCAGGCTGTACTGCGGCCCTCGCTGCGCCGGGTGCGCCGCGCTCCCATTCCAAACTTCGATGGTCCGCGCAACCTCCGCCTCCACCCACGACCAGCTGTAAAGTTGCCGCATCTTCCTGAGGACTACGAAAAACCGGATCGAACAGTTCCAGCCCCAACGTGGCGCCTAACTCCCCATGACTTTACCCTGGCCGGATATCTTCGGAGGCAATGGTGAGCAAAGCCGCCTCCCGGCCCTCCGCGCAGAGCCTCAGAACGTCCTGAAATCGCCCTCTTCCTGCGGAGCGAAAGTCAGCAGACCCAATTCTCCAACCAGTCGCTCCAGGTTGCGCCGCGTCGCTGTTGCCACTGGCACCATCGGCAGCCGGTAGACCTCGAGAAGCCGCCCCATCATGGCCAGCACCGCCTTCACCGGCCCGGGGCTCGTCTCCCAGAAGTTCGCCTGCATGAGCCGGAAGTACTTGCGGTTGATCTTGCGCGCTGCCTCCCAGTCATTGGCCAGCGCCGAGTTGACCATCCGTGCCATCTCCGCGGGAATCTCGTTGGATGCCACCGAAACCAGCCCGGCCCCGCCGACCGAGATCACGGGTAGCGCGATCGGATCGTCCCCGGCGAACACTTTAACCCGGCGAGGCAAGCTGTGAATCAATTCCGTGATCTGCCCCAGCTGTCCGCTCGACTCCTTCACCGCCTCGATATTGGGAGCCGCCGCCGCCAGCCGCGCCACCGTTTCCGGCTCCAGGTTCGCGCCCGTGCGGCTGGGTATGTTGTAGAGCACCACCGGCAGTTTCACCGCCTCGGCGACCGCCTTGAAGTGCTGGAACTGCCCCTCCTGAGTGGGACGGTTGTAATAGGGATTGGCGGTCAAAATCGCGGCTACCCCGCGCACCTGCGCCGCCGCCCTGGCTTTCGCCACCGCCTCGCGGGTGGAGTTGTGAGTGCATCCTGCCCAGACAGGAACCCGTCCGCCGGAGGCCTCGGCCACGATGCGGATCACCCGCAGCCATTCCTCATGGTTCAATGTGGGGGTTTCACCGGTAGTGCCGCAGGCGACCAGAAAGTCGATGCCGCTGTCGATCTGCCAGTCCACCAGAGCGTGAAGGGAGAATTCGTCAATCGCTGGCTGCAGGCTGCCGTCCTCGCGAAAGGGCGTCACCAGCGCCGTGCCACATCCACTCAATTCCATAGCTCTGTGAGTTTACCGCGAACGCGGCTGTGGGAGGGGCAGGCGGGCGTAGACTCAAGCCACTCTAGTCGAACTGCTCATAAACGTCACTGAACTCGAAGACCCCTTGCCGGGTCGCGATCCACTCCGCTGCCCGCACTGCGCCTTCGGCGAAACCCAGCCGCGAGAACGATTCATGCCGCAGCTCAATCACGTCGCTGTCCGATTTCGCTTCGATGACGTGGATACCCGGAATGTCGCCTTCGCGCTTGGATTCGATCGGCACATTCAGGTGAAAGTTTGCCGATTCGATCACGCGTTTTATGGCCAGGGCGGTTCCGGAGGGAGCGTCCTTCTTGTCCGCATGGTGGGTCTCGATAATCCGGAACTCATAGCCCGGCGCGGCCTTGGCTAGTTCGTGCGCCACCTTATACAGCGCCTGTACCCCTATCGAAAAATTGCTGCCGTACACCAGCCCCGCATTGCGTTTGTCGGCCAGGCTCTTGAGGTCCTTCAGCTGTTCATGCCAGCCGGTGGTGCCGACCACCATGTGCGCCCCGGTCGCCAGGCAGGCGCGCATATTTTGTACCACCGCCTGAGGCGTAGTGAAATCGATAATCGCGTCGAACTGCCCCAGGAAGCCAGCCGTAATCGCGGATCCCTCGCGGTTGGCCTCTTCTCCGACCACCCGCACCCCGTGTCCACGCTCCTTGGCCACCTCGGCCACCAGGCTGCCTGTCTTGCCCCGCCCCAATACTAGAAAAAGCATCGTTCTCGCTCACCCTTCTGATTGCAGGACTCTTGTTACTTGCTGAGACTCTCGGCGGCAACCGACCGCGCCTGGACATCGAATACCTCGGGGTCAGGGTCGCGGAAGAATGTGGCATGGAGCGATCGAACCGCCTCCTCCACATCGTCTTCCTCAATCATAAAGCTCATATTTATCTCCGAGGCTCCCTGCGAGATCATTCTCACATTGATGTGCCGGATGGCCTGAAAGACCTGCGCCGCAATCCCGTTCTGGCCGCGAATGTCCTCCCCGACCATGCACACCAGCGCCTTGCGCCCCTCATACTTCACGTCTGCGACCTTGCTCAGGTCGGCCGAAATCTCGGGCAGCTTTTCATTCGAATCCACGGTGAGCGACACGCTCACCTCGGAGGTTGAAACCATGTCCACCGCACATCGGTGTTTGTCGAATACGTCGAAGATCGATTTCAAATAGCCATGGGACATTAACATCCGGCTGGCCACCACATCGATGATCGTCAGCCGTTTTTTGACGGCGATCGACTTGAACGGGCTGCGGCAATGCGAAGCCAGCGCCGTGATCCGGGTTCCTTCGTTTTCCGGATTGCGCGAGTTCAGCACCGCTACCGGAATATTCTTCTGCACCGCCGGCAGGATGGTTGCTGGATGCAGCACCTTGGCGCCGAAGTAGGCTAGCTCCGCGGCCTCCTCAAAGCTGATCGTTTTGACCCGCAACGCGTCCGGGCAGATGCGCGGATCGGCGGTCATGATCCCGTTCACGTCGGTCCAAATCTCGATCACCGAGGCATTCAAACCGCCGCCCACCAGCGCCGCCGTGAAATCCGATCCACCCCGGCCCAGCGTCGTTGTCACCCCGTCTTCGGTCGAACCGATGAACCCGCCCATCACCGGCAGCTTCTTTTCCTTGAGCAGGGGAAGCACCAGCTTTTCCAGCCGCTTCTCGATCAACGCGTCGTTTGGAATCGCACGCCCATACTGCGCGTCGGTGATGATGCATTGCCGCGCATCCACGTGGATCGAGTCCAAACCCCGCGCGGCAAAACCGGAAGCGACCAGGCTGCTGGAAAGCCGCTCGCCGTAGCTCACCACCATGTCGCTGGTCCGCGCCGTCAACTCGCCAACCGCCGCCAATCCCCGGAAAATCTCGTCCAGCGCCTCAAACTGCTTCTCAACCCAGTCGGAGAAAGCTGGCACCTCCGCTTCCGCCAGTAGCCGGCGCGCAGTATCGTGGTGTCGATGCCTTAAGCGGGCGCTGATCGCGAGCGAGCCCGCCCGGTCCCCGCGTCCGGCGGCTTTGGAGGCGGCCAGCAGTTGGTCGGTGACTTTGGCCATCGCGCTGACCACGACAATCGGGAGCACACCCTGGGCCCGGCGAGCCGCTACAATCCCGGCCGTGCGGTCGATAGCCACAGCGTCCTCAACTGAGGTGCCGCCGAACTTCATGACCACGAACTTCATGCCAGCGCCGCCATGGGATGGTTGGCTTCGGCCGCTTGGCTCGATGACTCCGAGGGATCAAGCTTGCCCAGCGCCGCCAGGATCTCGGCATTCAGGATCGCCGCTCCCGCTGCGCCGCGAATCGTATTGTGTGACAACACCGTGAACTTCCAGTCCAGCAGGTTACAAGGCCGCAGCCGACCCACCGTCGAAGCCATCCCATTGCCTCGCATCCGGTCCAGCCGCGGCTGCGGACGGTCCTCCGCCGCAACGAATTCCACCGGCTGCTCCGGCGCACTCGGCAATCCCTGTCCCTCGAGCGGCCTAAACTCGCTCCACGCTGCAAGCAGATCTTCGCGGGAAGCCTGCTTGCGCAGCTTGATGCTCACGCATTCCATATGGCCGTCGTCAACGGCGACCCGGTTGCAATGCGCGCTCAACTTGGCATCGAGGGGATCAACCGCATGGCCATTCCATTTGCCCAGCAGCTTCAGCGTCTCTTGCTGAAGCTTCTCTTCTTCATTGCGGATGAACGGAACGACGTTGCCCAGGATGTCCATTGAAGCTACCCCGGGATAGCCCGCGCCGCTCACCGCCTGCATGGTTGACACGAAGAGCGCCTCAATCCCGAATTGCTCTTCGAGCGGCTTCAACGCCAGCACTAGCCCGATCGCGCAGCAGTTGGGATTGGTGACGATATATCCGCCCGCAGCCTTCCGCCAGTGCTGTTCTTCGATCAAGTGAAGGTGGTCGGCATTGACCTCGGGAATCACCAGCGGCACGTCGGCATGCATGCGAAACGCGCTCGAATTTGACACCACTGCGCAGCCTGCCGCCGCAAATGCGGGTTCCATCTCCTGCGCAATGTCGGCGTCCAGAGCGGCAAAGACAATTTTGGGAGCGCTCTCCGGCGAGGCTGGGGAGACGGTCATCTTCGCAATTCGTCCGGGAAGTGCGGTGTCCAGCTTCCATTTCGCGGCCTCGCCATACAACTTGCCGCTCGACCGGTCGCTGGCCGCCAACCATGCGACTTCAAACCAGGGGTGGTTCTCTAGAAGCTGAATGAATCGCTGGCCAACCATGCCGGTTGCGCCCAGAATGCCTACCTTGCGCCGTTGCTGCATCTTCGCGTGCTGCCGCCCAGAAAAGACTCGCCCCTAAACGACTATGTGCTGAAGTCGATCGGCTGTGTCCTCTAGTGTATCCGCTTCGCTCGGAGAATCGGCCTGGAATTACCGCATTTGCCCTTCCTGGTAGTTCACTTTCCGGTACCGTAAGTGAAATCGGCGGTTGCGGTCTGTTTCGACCCAACCGTCAGCTGGGTCGTCTGCTGCCCCAGCACCTCGTGGTCGGCGACGATCGTGTATGTCCCGGGCGGAAGGCCGCGAATCTCAAAGTGGCCACTGTCATCTGAAACCGCATAGAACGGGTTCGGCGACACATTGATCCACGCATTCATCCAGGGATGATTGTTGCAGCGTACCGGAATCATCAGCTCCGGCTTGGCAAACATCTTCTGCGTCGTGCCGCCCATCGGAGGCTGCGAGATATCCACGGTTGGATTCACCGGGGTGTCGGCAGTGGTGTGAATGTTGTGCATCGTCGGATCGCTGTTGGTGAACTCCACCGGCTGGCCCACCATTACCCCAATCACATGCGGACGATACCGGCAGCCCTTCTGGTCCAACCCCACTGGAGTCGATGGTGCGGGATAAATCCTGTCTCCCAATCCATCCTTCACATAGACGAAGACATTCTGCAGCTTGCCATCCTTGACGAGGTATTGCTCGGAGTAGTTAGCCTCACTGCTCAACGAACAAGCCGGATCCTGCGCCATATCGATCTCAATCCGCGGCGGAGCCTTCTTCGCAAACTTGATCGTGCCGGTGATCGTGCCGGAGGTGCCGTAGTCGATCTGGGTGTAGGCCGCACGGGTGCTCGAATTGCTTGCCCCTGGCGACTCACTATGGGGAGCGTTCTTACAGCCCAAAATGCAGACCGAGGCTAACAGCAACCCGCTAATTCCCTTGACGAGATCGTTCACTTTGTCGTTCTGCATGCTCATCCATTGACAACAACAAAACTTTCTTGCGGAGCGGAGGTCGGCGCTTCTTCTCTGCCAGCCGGAGCCCAACAGGAGCTGAGTTTTCAGCGATGCCCGCTCACCGCTACCCCATCGCCGCCAAAACCGCATCCGCAAATGCCTTGGTTCCCGCCGTCCCGTGCACATCCCGAGTCAACGTCTTGGCTTGGACATAGACTTTTTCAAGCGCGGTCTGCACTCGTTCTGCAGTCGCGTCTTCGTCTATGTGGCGCAGCATCAGCACCGCCGACTGCAGCAGCGCCGTGGGGTTGGCGATGTCCTTGCCGGCAATATCCGGGGCCGACCCATGGACCGCCTCAAAGATCGCCGCGTGGTCGCCAATATTTGCGCCCGGGACCAACCCCAGGCCGCCCACCAACCCCGAACAAAGATCGCTTACGATATCGCCGTAGAGGTTCTCCATTACCAGCGTGTCGTACTGGTAAGGATTCATCACCAGCTGCATGCAGGTGTTGTCGATAATGTGCTCGCCGTAAGTGATCTCCGGATACTCCTTGCTCACCTCCCGGGTGCACTTCAGAAACAATCCGTCCGACAGCTTCATGATGTT
>Ga0302324_100023558_pt1 | contig 11905 bp, 7 predicted proteins | sample Palsa_T0_1_FD_201949 | JGI IMG/M metagenome (GOLD analysis project Ga0302324, IMG submission 201949) | Peat permafrost microbial communities from Stordalen Mire near Abisko, Sweden - Palsa_T0_1 | ecosystem: Environmental > Terrestrial > Soil > Palsa > Peat permafrost | place: Sweden: Abisko... | reverse complement strand
GCCTGACGTGTAGATGTAGAGCGCGCGATCCTCGAGCGACGGCGCCTGAAAGTCGCCATCGGCCAACCGCTCGCCAGGCATTTTCGCTATTTCCGGTTCCAGGCTGGCCAAGTCATGATCTGTCGGTCCGAGCGCCCAGCATCGAACTTTGCCGTCAATGCCCTCGCGTGCGCCGTGCAAGGCACCGGTCAGCGCGCTGCCGATAATGATGATTCTAGGGGCTACGCTGTCAATCGAATGCGCAAGGCCCTCATCCGTCAGATGCGTGTTGATCAAGGCTACGGTAATGCCGACCCGCGTTAAACCGAGCCAGATGGCCATATATTCGGGACAGTTGGGCATCAGGAGAGAGACGACATCTCCTTTAATGAGGCCTTGAGCCAGAGCCCAGCGCGAATAGCGGTGAGAATCCGCGGCCAGAGCCCGATAGCTCAAAGTGGTCCGGTTGGATACTAGCGCTGGCGCCGATTCGAATCGGTCGGCCAGCTCGTCGATTACTACCGGCAATGTCCGAGTCGGATGACGTTCGATCGGTGCTGTGACCTCCATGGCGCGCCGCCAGGACTTTTGCGCTGATTTCGTACCTTGATTGGGGTCGATCGCCAAAGGTAGCGTGCTTCAATAATGTGGCGGCTTCTCGAATCCTTCCGCGCTTCCTCCGCCGCCTGCCATCACTTGCAGCTGTTCCTTGAGTGCGCGGTTTTTCGCCGACAGGGCTGCGATCTCGCGCTGCTGGCGCATGACTGCTTCGCCCAGCTCGTGCAGAGACTGCTCCAGGTGGGCGAGCTTGATCTCGATGGTATCCAGGCGTGCGGTGTCAGTCATCGCTGTGCAGAGCACTGATCTGCTGTGCGGCCTCCCAAAGATTGCGCGCCGTGAAGTCCGGCGCGACCGCGGCGGGTTCGACTGCGTCCTCTGCCGACAACAGAATAGTCATTGCTCCGGCACGCTGCCCGAATTCGATATCGCTCGGCTTATCGCCGATGACGATGGCCGAGGAGGGCTCGAAGCCCTGCTCGCTGGCCGCCTGCAGTAACAGTCCGGTGGCCGGTTTGCGGCAGGCGCAGTGCGTCTCCGGGGCGTGCGGGCAATAGTAGATCCCGGCCAATTGAGCACCGGCGCCGCGCACCATGTCGCTCAGCCGGCGATGCACGGCATGCATTTGCTCGAGTGAGTACATGCCCCGGCCGACGCCGGACTGGTTGGTCGCGACGATGAGCCTGTAGCCGAGCTCGTGTAGCCGGCGCAGGCCCTCGGCCGCCCCGGGCAGGAATTCCAGTGCCGCCGGGTCGCTCAGGTAGTCGCGGTCAATTACCATCGTGCCGTCGCGATCGAGCACGACAATCCGGTTCGAGGCCGAGCCCGTGATCACGAGACGGTGGCGGCGGCCACGCGAGCCAGCGTGCTGCTGGTGCTGTGTCCTGAAACCAGCTCCGCCAACACCACCCGGCCGCCGCGTTGCCGCACGAAATCGGCCCCGACGATGTTGTCGAGCGAATAGTCGGCGCCCTTGACCAGCACATCCGGCAGCAGCGCTTCGATCAGACTCAGCGGCGTGTCCTCGGAGAAAATCACCACGGCATCGACCGGCTTGAGCGAGGAGAGAATCGTTGCGCGCGCCACTTCGCTTTGCACCGGTCGGCCCGCACCCTTGAGCCGACGTACCGACAGATCGGAATTCAAGCCGACGATCAATCGATCCGCCGCGCGGCGCGCCTGCTCCAGGAGCGACAGATGGCCGACATGCAGTAGATCGAAGCAACCGTTGGTGAATGCCACCTTGAGTCCCTGCGCGCGCCAGCTGCGCGAGAGCTGCGTGACATGATCGAGCGTGAACAGCTTGCCGTAGTCGCTGCGGCCATCGTATTGCGTCAGGCAGGCGGCGATTTCTCCGGCGCTGACCACGGCGGTACCGAGTTTGGCTACGACCAGGCCTGCGGCGACGTTGGCCAATTGCGCGGCAGCGACGAGCTCACCGCGCGCCGAAAGTCCCAGCGCCAGGGCCGCCACCGCGGTGTCACCGGCGCCGGAGACATCGAACACTTCACGTGCACGGGCCGGCAGGTGGGTCACGCCGTCCGCACTGACGACCGACATGCCCTGTGCGCCGCGGGTGACGACCATGGCCTCGCAGAGGCCCTGCTGGAGGCAGCGCTGCGCAGCCCAGGTCACTTGCTCATCGCTGTGACAGGGCTGACCGACAGAGCGTTCCAGTTCCGGTCGATTGGGGACGATGACCGTGGCGCCGGCGTACGGCTCGAAGCTCGGGCTCTTGGGATCGACGATCACGGGTTTGCCGGCGCTGCGGGCCGTGGCGATGGCAGCGCGCGTCACCGATTCGGACAGCACGCCCTTGGCGTAGTCGGACAGCACCACGACATCCACCTCGGCCAAAGCCTGCCGATACAGGCTCAGGATGCGTTCGGCCACCGCGTCCGACAACACTGTGCGCTGCTCGCGATCGGCGCGCAGGATCTGCTGTCGGTCAGCGATATAGCGCGTCTTGAGCGTGGTGGGGCGCGAGCGATCGACCATCAGTCGCGGCTCGATCGTGGGCAGCAGCGCCAGTTGCGTGCCCAGGTCCTTTGCGCACGCATCATCCCCGACCACGCCGATCAGTATGGCGCGCGCGCCCATCGAGGCGGCGTTGCGCGCCACGTTGGCGGCGCCCCCGGGCATGTCCCACTCGCGCTCCACCGCCAGCACCGGGATGGGCGCCTCCGGGGATATGCGCTCGACCGATCCGTAGACGAACCGATCGAGCATGAGATCGCCGAGTACCACGATGCGGGTCTCATGGAAATGCTCGAGCATCGCCAATAAGGCCTGTTGATTCATATGCGAATCCACCGTAGCACGATGCCTGGGCGGCGCCCAGAGCGGCCTCGCAAGCTCTGGCGGGGTTGAACATAATATCGTACTCGCGGCGCCGGCCAATTCCGGCTGCGAGGCATGCTGGTATATCCTGAGTTGGCGGTACCGTCGCGTTTCCGAGCAAGGCAAAGCAGCACATTCTGTGAGTATCCGGTCGTTCCTGGCGAAGCTGCCCGGAGGCAAGCGAACCCCCACGCTCGAGCGCGCGGAGGCGGCGCATGTGCGCGGCCGCTACGCCGATGCCGCGGCGATGTTTCGAGCGCTGGCCGAGCAGGGACATGATCGGCAGGCGCAGCTGCGCCTGGGTCAGCTGTACGAGCGCGGCGAGGGGGTTCTACAGAATTTTGTCGAGGCCATGCGCTGGTTTCGCTGCGCCGCAGAACAGGGCTCGGTGCCGGCGATGACGCGGCTCGGGGAGATCTACCTGACTGGTTTGGCGGCGCCGCGCACGGCGACGCCGGCGGCCCTGCTGCATCTGGAGGAAGGCGCGAACCAGGGCTCACTGCTCAAGCGGCTGTACCCGCAAGGCCTCGCGGTTGCGCAGGAGCCGGAGCAGGCCGCGCACTGGAATTCGCGTGCGGCGCAGATCGGGGACGCCTCAGCACAGGCTCGCCTAGGCTATCAGTATGCCACTGGACTGGGCGTGTCTCGCGACCTCGAGGAGGCCGAACGCTGGTTTGCCGCCGCCGCGGCGCAGGATCATGTCGCCGGGCAACTCGGGCTCGGCGTGTTGTATGCCGGAGGTTACGGCGAGCGCCACGATCACGTCCAGGCGCAACAGTGGCTCGAGCGCTGCATCGTCCACGACAACTCCACCGCCCAGCTGTGCCTGGCCATGCTGCTGCTGTCTGGCGAGGGCATCCCGCAAGATCCGGTGCGTGCGGCGGCGCTGTTGAAGAAGGCCGCCGCGGCTGGCCAACCCGCGGCGATGTTCCATCTGGGAGAGCTATACCGGACCGGCCGCGGCGTGACGCAAAGCGCCTCGCTAGCCGAGAGCTGGCTGCGGCGCGCCGCGACACGCGGTTACCTCAAGGCCTGGCTGTCGCTGGTCTATCTGTTTCGTTCGGGCAAGGACGCGGACCTGAATACTGCCGCGGTGCTGTGCCGCCAAGCAGCCGATCTCGGTGACGGCGAGGCGCAGTACCTGCTGGGGCAGTTCTATCTGGCGGGCGAAGGCGTGCCGCGTGATCCCCAGGAGGCTGCGCGCTGGTTGGCCCGGGCGGCGGATCAGAACGTCACGGCGGCCTATGGCCGACTGGGGGCGCTGTACGCGGAAGGACTCGGATTGCCGCAGGATTTTCAGGCCGCGGCGGACTGGTTTCATCGCGCCGCAGCGCAGGGCGACGTCAACGCGCTCTACCACCTCGGCACGCTGCAGCTCGGCGGACTGGGCATGCCGCGCGACCCGAGTGCGGCACGAGATTGGTATCGGCGCGCGGCGAAGCAAGGCAGCGCCGCCGCCTGCCTGCAGCTGGGAATTCTCTACGCCAGCGGCGAGCATGTGCGCAAGAGCTACACGGCGGCGGCCCGCTGGTATGCGCAGGCCGCGATTTACGGTGCCGAGGAAGGCCGCTACAACCTCGCATTCCTGCATTTTCGCGGCCTGGGCGTGCCGCAGGATAGCGCGCGCGCGCTGGCCATGCTGGAACAGGCCGCTACTGCCGGTAACCTGCAAGCCGCCTGGGCCCTTCACCGTCAGTACACCGATGGCGAGTACGTGGCCCCCGACCCTGAGGCGGCTACGCTCTGGTTGGTGCGCGCGGCGCAACTGGGCAGCCCAGCGGCCGCCTGCCTGCTGGCTCAGCGGCTCGAGCGTGCGGACCCATCGATTCCGCCCGCCGAACGCATCGTGGAGCTGCTCGCGAGTTGCGCTGCGCGCGGCCATGCCGATGCCCAGGCCATGCTTGCGCTGCTGTACTTCCAGGGCAAGCACGTGCAGGAAGACCAGGGATTGGCGATGCACTGGTTCACGCGTGCGGCGCAACGCGGTAACGCCTTTGCGCAAGCCTGGCTCGGGGATATCCTGATCCGTGGTCAGGGTGTTGCGGTGGACCGCGACGCGGCCGCCGTCTGGTACCAGCGCGCCGCGCTGCAGGGACATGCGGGGGCGATCGCCGCGCTCACCTCGCTGCGCATGGCCGACGGTGCCGGCGGGGACGAGCTGGCCCAGGTGTTTCAGCTGTGGTTGCTGGCCGCACAAGGCGGCCATGCCGAAGCGCAGCGCGTCGTCGGCGATTTCTATCTTCGCGGCGTCGGTATCGAGCCGTCCGTAGAGGAGGCGCGTCGCTGGCTTGACGCCGCCGTCCTGCAGGGTTACCTGCCGGCAATGGTACTGCTCGCGGGACTGCTGTTGCAGCACGCCCCCGAGAGTGAGCACCCACAGGCCGTGGAGCTGTTTCGGCGCGCCGCAGCGTCCGGCAACATCGATGCGCAGTACAACCTTGGAGTGTGCCTGCGCCGCGGCCTCGGCGTAGCGTCCGACGACATCGAGGCCGAGCAGCTCTATAGCTCGGCCGCGCGGCAGGGTCATAGATCAGCTCAGCTGGCACTGGCGGCGCTCAAGGCGCAGAGCGCGACCACGGAGGCAGGCTGGCAGGAGGCGGCGCACTGGTATCGGCTCGCGGCTGACGCCGGCCATCCGGCGGCCGTGGTATCGCTGGCCCAGCTGTACGAGAGCGGACGCGGTGTCGAGCGTGATCGCGCCGCGGCGCTGAGGCTCTACCGGCAAGCGCTGGCCGCCGGGCAGGTTGATTGCGCGCGCGAGGTGCGGCGGCTCGAGGCGGAACTCAGCGGGCCCGAATTTGCGAGCTAGCTAGAACGCTGGCTTTCGGCCGTTGATCAAATCCTCGAACAGCGTGTTCCAGCGCGGCAACAGCAAGCTCTTCAAGTCGAACTGCGTCACCGCCGTGGCGCGTGCCGCTTTGCGCAATGCCCGCATCGACTCGGGCTGTGCCAGCACGGCCTCGATGCGGTTCGCGAGCTGTCGGTGGGCGAAAAAATCCACGGTCAAGCCGTTCTTGCCATCGCGCAGCACATCGAGCACCGGCGGCGTGTCGGACGCGACGACCAGACAGCCACAGGCCATGGCTTCGATGAACGACCAGGACAGCACGAACGGGTAGGTCAGATACACGTGCGCGGAAGAGATCCGGAGCAGGTTCAGGTAGTCGCTGTGGTCGATCATACCCAGAAAGTGCACCCGCTCGAGATCGAGCTTGGTGCCCAGCTCCTGCAGCATCATTTCCCGGAACGTGGAGCGTGGCGGCGGCGGGGCGCCGTAGCTCACGCCGTCGCCGCCGGCGATCAGTACCTGCGCGCGCTTGCGCCGGCGCAGCAGCTGCGGCAGGGCGCGCATGAAAATATGGAAGCCGCGGTAGGGTTCCAGGTTGCGCGCCACGTAGGTGATTACTTCGTCGCGACGCGTCAGCACCTGGCCTGATGCGGGCAGCCTGAACCGCGCCTTCGGATCAGGACAGACCAGCGCCGTATCCACCCCTTCGTGCAATACGCTGATCCGAGCCTGCATGTCGGGTGGATGCAGGCTGCGCTGCCACGGCGTTGCGCTGTGGCCCCAGTCGGCTGCCTGAAAGGCCAGCACTTCGGTGGCGTTGCGCATCCGCAGACGCGAAGGGTCGTTGAAGATGGAGACGAACTCGGGGTCGAAATCCACATCTACGCCGCGGGGGTGAAAGAAAAACTCGAAATTGGCCAACAGCGGCGCGTCGGGAAACACGTCCTTGACGAACAACGTCTCGCCCCAGCCGCTGTGGCCGACGATCAGATCAGGTCGAAAGCCCTGTTCGCGCAGCGTGCGGCACACCTCCGCAACGCTCGCGCCCACATGGATGGAGCGCTCGAGTTCCGCCGCGTAGGCATGGCAATTGATTGGCCCGCGCTGATCCTTGGGGTAGGTGACCTTGGTGACCCCGATCATGGAGTTGTCGTTCGGTTGGGTGATGAAATAGACCTGGTTTCCCGGCCGATTCGCCAGATGCCGCACGATGTGCCGATACTGGGCGGGAAAGTTCTGATGAATGAACAGGTAGTTCACAGTCCGAGCGCCGCCATCAGCTCAGCGCGCTCATCGTCATCCTTCGCGGGCGTGGCGCGTGCGACTGCGACCAGTTCGAGCTCCGCGGCGCGCCGGCGCAGCACCAGCTCCGCGAATGGCAGTCCCTGGAAGCAACGCTCCAGCATCGCAGGGGTAAAGCCGCAGCGGTGCGCCATCGAAGTGCGGCCCCCGGCGATCGCGGCGCCAAAGCCGAAGAAAATGTCGTGCGGGGTCACCGGACCGGCGGGGGACTCATAGAGGACTTCGTGCAGCCGATCGGCCACCAGATAATGCGCCACGGTCTGAAGGTCGGGGACGATGACGCATACAAAGCCATCGTCGCGCAGTACGCGCCGAAATTCCGCCAGCGCGCCCCTGACCTGGTGCTCGTAAAGGTGCTCGATGCAATGCGCGGCCCAAACCGCATCGGCAGTGCCATCGGGTATCGGCGACAGGTCCGTCAGATCGGCCAGCAGATCCGGTCCAACCGAGGCATCACTGTCCACACGCAGCTGCCGCCAGGTATCGAAGTAGGCGGGCACGGCGCTGTCCTCGAGCGGCCCGCAGCCGACATTGATCAGTACGCGCTCGGGTGGCGCCCAACTCACGGTCGGCGGATGGGGTTCCGCGCGGTCGACCGGGCGCTGGGGTTCGAGGCGCGAGCAACCGTGGCGCTGCCTCGCTTGTCGGCCTTGAGGGCGGCCATCGCTGCCGCATTGGTAGCGGCATTGCCCGGCCGTGTCGCTCGCGCCGCGGCCGGTAGAGCGGTAGTCGAGCGTTTGACGAGGCGGATCTGGATGCCCTCAAGCGGATCGTTCGCCACGCGCGAGCGGCAAGGAACGCCATTGCGCATGGGACCGACGGTCTGGCCGGACTGAAAGTAGCCGCTGTACTCACAATCGTAGGCCGCCGCGGCGGGGCTTGGCCTGAGCCGTACCGCAAATCCAACCAGTGACACCGCCATGCCTTTGGTGCCACACATCTTGTCGTCGCTCAGCCAGGGCGTTTCGAAGCCGGTGCTGGTGAGTCCCTTGTATTCGATGTCCTTCGGGCCGAAGCCGTCGAGCGGCCGCACCGAGAACGACTCGATCCAGAGCCCCGGCGCGACACGGCCTGCCCACGGAACGTCGACGAAGTTCATGTCGCCGCGGCTGCGGATGTGGGCGCCAATCTGTATCGGCAGCGCGCCCGTCGGCGAAACCGCCAAGGATTGTCCCGCCACCTTGGCCGGCGCTTGGCCGGCGCTCGGGTCCGCAGGCAGGGGCGCGGATTGGGGCGCCGCCTCGGCAGCGCGTGCCTCGAGGCGTTCCACTTTGATCGATAGCACCTGTCCGCCCGGAGCGCGCACCGAGGTCAAGAGCAACGTCGAACCGCTGCCGCTGATCTTGGTCACCAGCACGTCCCCGGGCGTGAACAACCAGGCGCCGTGAGAGCTCGGACCGGCGATGAATTCCACCTGCTCGGAGCGAACACCGGGTCCCAAGCCGACATGCACGGCCGGCAGCGTCAACTGGCCCGCATCGCGGACTGTGACCGGGCTCGCGGCCTTGACCGAAAACAGGTACAGGCCCGCCGGCAAGGGCAGCAGTTGGACCGATGCGCTCAGTCCCTCTTCTTGTTCCTGCACTTCCCGTGCAGGCTTCCCATTGGATGTATTGCTCATGTGCATCTCGCCGGAGTGGGTCCCGCCCATCTTAGCGTCATCACGCTCCCGCGCCAGCGGCGATTGGACAGAACCTGCCGCCTCGTCATCGGAAAACCGATTCCCCGCGGCAAGCTGCAGCAGCCGATCGTTGATCCGGTGCGGTTCGAGCCCAAGCGGCAACAGTACCCCCCCTTCCCGGGTCCGCAGTCGCTCGGCGATGGCGCCCAGGTTGAAGGCGGCCACAGGTAATCCGGCGCTCAACATGTGGTCGAGCGTGTAGCACCAGGTTTCCGGCCATACGGAGGGCAACCAGGCGACATCGGGTTGTTCGCGTCGCAGCAGATGCGGCGCCTCGCCCTCGGTGTAGCGGCCGGTGATGAAGACGTTGCCCGTGGCCAGCAGCGGCGCATCGTTTTCCGTGTATCCGATCACGACGAATTCCAGCGGCAAGCCACGCGCGCGGGCATCACGCGCGCAGTCGAGCAGTATCCGATAGCCCTTGTGCCTGCCGATGCCACCCATCAGGGCGACACGAATACGCTTGTCCGCGGGAGCCGGTGGCGCCAGAGCTGTGGGCGCCACGGCCGCGGCATGCGGCTGCACGTGCACTTCCAATTGATCAAAGTGCCGCTGCAGCCTTGCGGCCGTGTCAGCCGTGGGGGCGATCACGCGCCGGGCGCCGCGAAGCCAGTTGGCGCTGCGCGCCCGCAGTGCCGGCACCGAGATTTTCTCGCCGAGGTGCGATCCATTGCGTCGAACGCACGACTGGCAAACCGCCACCGCGGGCTCGCCGCAGTATCGGCCACTGCCATCGATCAGGGTCACGCGCGGACAGATCCAGGCGTAGTCATGGACGACCACATCGTAAGGGACCCCCAGTGCGCGTACGGCATCGATGACGCGCGCATCCAGGTGCAGGAAATGCTGGATCTCGACTGCCGCCAGATCCAGGCTCCCCAGCAGTTCGGACAGCGTCGACAGGTCCCCCGGGACGTCAAAGTGCAGGTTGGGCAACTCGATTGCGTCGGTCCACAGCTCGCAGCGCCGCGCATTGCCGGCCTCGGCGGGCCGAAGTACCAGTGGAAATAACCCCTGCGCGCGCAAACTGCGGCAGCGCTCGGCGACAAAACGGTCTACGCCCCCGGTCAAGGACAGCGTCACGAGCAACACGAACCGCCCCTCGAAGGCCAACAGCCGGCGCTCGTCGAGACGGCGACGCAGATCGTGCAGCGGGTCTTGAGCCAGATAGCTGGCGATGAAGCGGTCATAGCCCGGATGGCGCAGATTGATCAGGCGCTGGCTGCGATCCAGCAGGGCCGCGCGCCGGCCAGCGAACGACAGTCCGCCGGCGTGATAGACGAACACGTCAGCCGCAAGCCGGTGTGACCAGCCTTGACGCCGCGCGCGCAGACAGAAATCCGTCTCCTCGCCATACCCCTTGCCGAATACGGCGGCATCCAGAGTGCCGACATCGCGCAGGCAGTCGCGGCGAATAAAGAGACAGAAACCCACGCCGACCGGAATGTCGACATGAGTACCTGAATGCGTCGAGGCCGCAAGCGCGTGCAACGCGGCAGCGTCCGCGGGATCGATCGGCGCCCCCAACGGGCGTGGGTAGCTTGCGATCGTGCCGCTGTTGCTCAACGGCGTGACGGTACCGACGGCGCGGCCGCTGTAGGCCACCGCGCGCAACCGCGCCAGCCAATCATCGAAAACCAGTGTATCGGAGTTCAGGAGCACGACATCGTGCGTGTCGTGCAGCGCCATGGCGCGGTTCACCGAGGCGACGAATCCCTGATTCTGCGCGTTTCGCAGCAGCGTAATACGTCCATCGGTGGCCAGCGCATCGAGCGCGGTGGCCAGTTCCGGATCGTCCGTGGCATCGTCCACCACCACGATTCGTGCGCTGGCATCGGCCGTCGCCAGCACCGCATTGATACAGGCCAGGGTTTCCTCGCGGCCGCGATAGACCGGGATGATGACGTCGGTCAGCCGCTGGTTCTGGCTCAGGGCGCGTCCCAGGGGAGCGCGTGGGCGTGCGCTCCAATGCGCGAGTCGGACCGACTTACGGCCCGCCAGGCGTGCAGCCGGCTCGAGCAGCAGCGGCGAGTCTGGCAAGGGCTGCCAGCGTCCGTCCGGCAGCAGCGCGCAGATCCGGATCGTGTTGCCATGCAGCCCTGATCCGCGCAGATCGATTTTGAACGGCCAGCGCCAACAGGGCTGCGCCACGGGGCCCGTCCGGGCCGTTCGGCTGTGTCCGTGTTCGTCCTCGATGCGAAGGCGCACAGGACGCGTCGGTAGCCACCCCAGCCGCACCCAGCCGATCAGGCGGCGGCCGCTGCTGGTCGCACGGGCATCGAGCGCAAAATCCGTGGGTATGGCGAGGCCGCTGCCCAGAAGAGGCTCGCCGTGACTGCTGACTTCGAGTCTGGCGTCGAGGCTCAGTTGCGGAGACCTAAAGCTGAACGAATGCCGTCCCTCGCGAGGCGTGGTGCGTAGCAGCTGAGTAAAGTCCGCTTGCCCATCGACTTTGATATCGAGGCTCGATGGTTCGTGCGCCGACAGCTCGCCGGTCAGTTCGAGTTTCGGGCCTCGTGCAATCCAGCCCAGGGCGGCAACCGCCGGGTCCTGGGTGAATTTGCCCGCAACCTGGCACAGCAGGCCGCCCGGGATGACGCAGTACTGCGCCAGGGCAGCCTCCAGGTGCTTTCGGGCATCCTCCAGGCGGTCAAGCCGCCAAAGCGCCAAGGCCATCAGCGCCGCCACATCGGGATCGGGTGTGAAGTCAATGGCTCGTTGCAGCAGGCGTAGCGCCGCGTAGTGATCGCGCGCTTCCAGCGACAGCAGGCGGCCGTAAATCGGCGCCAGAGTCGCGGCATCCTCGGGCAGACAGCGCCACGCCCTATCCAGGCTGCGCAGTGCCTTATCGAGGGCATCGGTCTGCAGCGCGTGCCGGACCTGGCGCAGACTTCGGGCCGCGGCTGGGCTGACGGCCGCGCGCAGGCTCGCATTCAATGCCCGGAGCAGGCCGAGGCGCTCCAGAATGGAAAACGGCGTGGCACCAGGCGCCACGCCGTCTTTAACCAATGTCTCAGACCGGGTCAAGGCCAGTCCTTGACCGGTACCAACAACTACCTGAAGACCCCAGTAATTTCAGGCCTCAAGGCTTATGCGTGGTGATATCGGATGAGCTCAGGCTGGTTACACCCTTGAGCTCGATCGTCGTGCTACCACCATCGATGCTGATGTAGGTGTTGCCGCCGCTCACGGTGATGTCGTGATGCGACTGCAGGAAGGAGAGCGACTCGCCCTCGACATACAGCTGATCGCCCGAG
>Ga0302324_100023557_pt1 | contig 11905 bp, 9 predicted proteins | sample Palsa_T0_1_FD_201949 | JGI IMG/M metagenome (GOLD analysis project Ga0302324, IMG submission 201949) | Peat permafrost microbial communities from Stordalen Mire near Abisko, Sweden - Palsa_T0_1 | ecosystem: Environmental > Terrestrial > Soil > Palsa > Peat permafrost | place: Sweden: Abisko... | reverse complement strand
GGTGGCTACGGGGGCAAACCACCCGGCGTCGCGTTCATCGGCGTTCCGACGGGGGCCCGGAACGCCGGCAGTGGTGCCCCGACGGGGGACCAGAGCACCGATATGAATGTTACACGGAAACGCCCCCCGTTGTGTCAAGACCTAATTACGACGAATCTCCAGACACCGCTGAGCAGGCCAATCACGAAGCAGATTAGTTATCACCTGAACGCGGCGGCACCGGGCGGCCGTTTCCCCCGTTTGCTTGCGGCGGCCCCGCCGGGTCACGGGTCGCGGGCACGTTCGGCTGGTACTCCATGAAGCCCCGGGTGTTGTCTGGCTCACGGCCGCCGTTGGCGAACACCACCGCGAAATAGGGAATGAAGATGGCGCCGAGAGCGGGTATCGCGGCCAGCCAGCCGAAGTGATTGGTGAACAGAACCACGGCTATTACGAAGCAGAGTGCGCGGATGCCCATCATCAGCAGGTACCTGCGCTGCCGGTAGGCGATGTCATCGGACATCGACCGTCGCGCCTGCGTAACCAGGTGCACTGACTCTTGCCGACGGGAATGGCTCGTCCTCACCCCTCCACGGTATGCCTACCCGCCAAACCGCCGCGAGCCGCGTCCGGATGAGCTCCGCGGTCAGCTGGCCTGGCTCACCGAGGACATGTTGAAGCCCTCGACCCGTACCGGAGGCATCGCGGCGCGGTTGAAGTAGTCGCCCCACTCGCGCGGCAGCGTCGGCACGGTGGCGCCGACTTCGAGCAGCCGCCCGAGCATGCCGACCGGTGACTCGTTGAACCTGAAGTTGTTGACCGCGCCGACGACCTCGCCGTCTTCCACGAGGTAGACGCCGTCCCGCGTGAGCCCGGTGAGCAGCAGGGTCTGCGGGTCAACCTCGCGGATGTACCACAGGCAGGTCAGCAGCAGGGCGCGCCCGGTGGAGGCGATCATGTCCTCAAGCGCGGGTGGGGCCGCGGCGGAGGTGGCGAAGGTCAGGTTGTCGATGGCGGGCGTGACCGGCAGCCCAGCGACCTCGGCCGAGTGCCGCGAGGAGATCAGGGCCGCCAGCGAGCCCTCGCTGATCCACGAGGTCGCGCTCAGCGGGAGTCCGTTGTCGAACACCGAGGAGTCTGGTCCGGACGCGTGCGCGATCACGAATGGCGCGCAGGCCAGCCCCGTCGCCCGCGGGTCGCTGGACAGCGTCACGGGCTGTGCGGACAATCGCTCGCCGATCCGCGTCCCGCCACCAGGCTTGCTGAACACCGTCCGCCCTTCCGCCGCCTCCTTGGCCCCGGCCGACCAGTACAGGTAGGTGAGCAGGTCGGAGACGGCCGTGGGCGGTAGCAGCGTCTCGTACCGTCCGGCGGGCAGCGAGATGGTGCGCTTGGCCCAGTCGAGGCGCTCGGCGAGCCCGGCGGCGAGGCCGGCGACGTCCACGTCGGTGAAGTCGCGGGTCGCCTCGCCCGCCCATGCCGACCGCTCCAGGTCGGCGGATTTCGCGTTCAGCTCGACCCGCCCGGTGGGCTGATCGTGCCGCTGCCGCACCCCGCTCGAGGTGCCGAGGAACGTGCTGGTCAGCTCGTGCTCGGCGAACCCGTACAGCTTCCTTCCCGCGGCCTGGGCGGCGCGCAGGGTCTCACCGAGCGTGGCCGCGAAATCGCGCAGCACACCGATTTCGGTTCGGCCAGGAGGGGAGTCCCATCCTGGCTCGTCTCTGTTTTTCATACCGAACGACCCGGCCTGGTCCCGTCCGGCTATCCCTCCCGTTTCCTTGTTTCCCAAACCGAACGACCCAGCCTGGTCCCGTCCGGCTATCCCTCCCGTTTCCTTGTTTCCCAAACCGAACGACCCAGCCTGGTCCCGTCCGGCTATCCCTCCCGTTTCCTTGTTTCCCATACCGAACGATCCTGGCTGCTCCGGTCCGGCCAGCTCATCCGCGTCCTCGGCGGGCGTTGCCTCGGCGGCGGCGCGTTCGGCCTGACGGACCACGTCCTCGATCTGATCGGGGCGGACGCCGGCCCGGGATACGACGCCGGCCGAGGCGTCCTTGGGGCCGTGACCGTGCCGGTTGATGGCGATGACGGTGAGCTGGCGGGAGGCAGACACGCCGTTGGTGGTGAGCGTGTTGCCCGCCCAGCGCAGGTTGGCGCTCGAGGTCTCTACCGCGATCACGACGCAGTCGTCGCTGCGGGCGGCAGCCAGGGCCCGCTCGACGGTTTCCTGGACGGAGTATCCGCTGGCGGTGGTCATGTCGCCCCTTCTTCTGCCGTGTTGAGGATCCGCACGCCGCGCATCAGGACGGCCGGGCAGCCGTGACTGACCGGGGCGACCTGGCCGGGCTGCCCCTTGCCGCAGTTGAACGCGCCGCCGAGCACATAGGTCTGCGGGCCGCCGACGGCCTCCATCGAGCCCCAGAAATCGGTGGTGGTGGCCTGGTAGGCGACGTCACGCAGCTGGCCGGCGAGCCTACCGTTCTTAATCTTGACGAATCGCTGGCCGGTGAACTGGAAGTTGTACCGCTGCATGTCGATGGACCAGCTCTTGTCGCCCAGGATGTAGATCCCGTTGTTCACTCCGGCGATGAGGTCCTCGGTGGACGGGCCGCCGGGCGCGGGCTGCAGCGACACGTTCGCCATCCGCTGCAGCGGCATGTGGCCGGGCCCGTCGGAGAACGCGCACCCGTTCGAGCGCCCGAAACCCTTAAGCAAGGCCATCCGCCGGTCAAGCTGGTAGCCGGACAAGATGCCGTCCGTGATCAGGTCCCAGGACTGGCCGGCCACGCCTTCGTCGTCGTAGCCGATGGTGGCCAGGGCGTGCTCGGTGGTGCGGTCGCCGGTCACGTGCATGACGCCCGACCCGTATCGCAGGCTGCCGAGCTTGTCCAAGGTGGCGAACGAGGTGCCCGCGTAGGCAGCTTCATAGCCCAGGGCACGGTCGAGCTCGGTGGCGTGCCCGATCGACTCGTGGATGGCGAGCCACAGATTGGACGGGTCGATCACCAGGTCATAGTGGCCCGGCTCGACGGTGGGGGCCTGGAGCTTAGCCGCGAGCAGGTCCGGCAGCTCGGCCAGCTCGGCCTCGAAGTCCCAGCCGGTTCCGTCCCGCAGCCTCGTTGAGGTCAGAAACTCGTACCCTCGCCCCACCGGCGGGGCCAGCGTTCGCATGGTGTCGAACATGCCATCGTCCGATATCGCGACGGCGGTGAGGGCAGGCTGCAGCCGGACCCGCTGCTGTGTCGCCGTGGTCGCGCCGTCGGAGTAGAACTTGCACTCCCGCACCTGCTGCAGCGAGGCGTCGACGTGGCTGACGGCGGGGTGCGCGAGCAGGATGTTGCTCCACTGCGCCAGCAAGGCCACCTTGTCCGCCACGCTGACCGTGAACGGGTCAATCTCGTATGCCGACACCCAGGTCACGTCGCCGTAAGCGGGCTCGGGGGCGAGCTCGATGGGTTCGGTGTTCATGGCCGCGGCCACCTTGGCGACCTCGATGGCCTGCCGCGCTGCTAGCGCCGCCGCGTCCGTGGTGAGGTCCACGGCCGAGGCGAAGCCCCAAGTCCCGTCCACGATGACCCGGACGGCCAGGCCGGTATCATCCGCGTCGCTCGCGGTCTGTGGGTGGCCGTCGGACAAGCCGATGTGCTGACCCCTGATGCGTTCGGCGCGGAAGTCGGCGTGCTGGGCGCCGAGGCTCTTGGCCTGCGCGAGCGCCGCGTCGGCCAGGTCGCGTAGCGGCATGGCGGTGAATTCCGGGTCAATTCCGGGGCGATGATCATCCACGCGCCGTGAGTCTATCTCACCCGTATCCGGCTCCTGCGGTACCCTCAGGTGGCCTGAGAGAGGGGTGAACGTGGGGCGTTCTGCGCTGGTGATCGGCGGGAACCGCGGTATCGGGCTGGCCATTGCCCGGCGGCTGGCCAGCGGCGGCGACAGCGTCACGGTGACTTCACGCTCGGGTGAGCCGGTGGAAGACCTGACGGTCGTTCGCTGCGACGTGCGGGACGCGGCGTCTGTCGATGCGGCGTTCGGTTCCGTCGAGGCGGAGCAGGGCCCGGTGGAGGTCCTGGTCGCCAACGCGGGCGTGACCCGCGACCAGCTCCTCGCGCTGATGAGCGAGGACGACTTCGGCGTGGTTCTGGACACCAACCTGACTGGCGCCTACCGGGTGGCCAGGCGTGCCGTGCGCGCACAGATGAAGATGCGCCGCGGTCGCCTGATCTTTATCTCCTCCGTGGTCGGCCTGTACGGGTCGGCCGGGCAAGCCAACTACGCTGCGTCCAAGGCCGGCCTCGTCGGCCTGGCCAGATCGCTGGCGCGCGAGCTCGGCTCGCGCGGCATTACCTGCAACGTGGTCGCGCCCGGCTTCGTGGACAGCGACATGACGGCGGGCCTGCCGGAGGCCAGGAAGGCCGCGATCATGGCCGCTGTCCCGCTCGGCCGGTATGGCTCCGCGGACGAGGTGGCCGCCACGGTGGCGTTCCTGGCCGGCCAGGACGCGGCCTACATCACCGGCGCCGTAATCCCGGTCGACGGCGGGCTCGGGATGGGACACTGAGCTTCATCCCGCCGCCCTGTTTGCCGGGATTGGAGCAGGTAGGGATCGGAATTTGTCGGGATCCTACAAGCCGCCGCCCGGAAGCTTCGTGCCGCGGGCCCTGTAGTAAGCGACGCCCGTGCGGCAGGGTGTGGAGGGTGCGGCCGGGTGTGAAGGTTAAGACGATGCTGATCACCAGGGGAAAGAGGTTCTGATGGGAATCCTGGCGGGTAAGCGGATCCTGGTGACCGGAGTCATCACGGACGCCTCGATCGCGTTTCACGTCGCGCGGGTGGCCCAGGCCGAAGGCGCGACCGTGGTGCTGACCGGCTTCGGCCGGCTGAGCCTGGTGGAACGGATCGCCAAGCGGCTGCCTTCGCCGCCCCCGGTCCTCGAGCTCGACGTGACCAGCGATGACCACCTCGCCTCGCTGGCCGAACGGGTCTCGGAGCATGTGGACGGCCTGGACGGCGTGCTGCATGCGATCGCGTACGCGAACCCGGAGGAGGCGCTTGGCGGCAACTTCCTGCACACCAAATGGCCCGACGTCGCGACCGCGTTGCAGGTCTCGGCGTACTCGCTGAAGGCGATCACGATGGCGGCGCTGCCGCTGATGGGCGGCGGCGGATCGGTCGTGGGGCTGGACTTCGACGCGAGCGTGGCCTGGCCAGGGTACGACTGGATGGGCGTGGCGAAGGCGGGGCTCGAGTCCTGCGCCCGCTATCTCGCCCGCGACCTGGGTGCCCGCGGCGTGCGGGTCAACCTGGTGGCGGCCGGTCCGCTGCGCACCATGGCCGCCAAGTCCATACCCGGGTTCGAGCGGTTCGAGAACGTATGGGCCAGCCGGGCACCGCTCGGCTGGAACATCACCGATCCGGAACCGACCGCGCGGGCCTGCGTGGCGCTGCTTTCCGACTGGTTCCCCGCCACCACCGGCGAGATCGTCCACGTCGACGGCGGCGTGCACGCGGTGGGCGCCTGATGGCCGAGTTCGTTCTCACCCTTTCCTGTCCGGACCGGGTCGGGATCGTGCACGCCGTCGCCGCCTACCTGCACGAGGCGGGCTGCAACGTGCTCGACAGCCAGCAGTTCGCGGACCGGGCCGGACCGGGGTCGAGCCGGTTCTTCATGCGGGTGCACGTGGAGACCATGCCTCCGGCGCCCGTCTCGGCTGCCGGCCTTTACTCCGGATTCACCCCGGTAGCGGCCGAGTTCGGCATGGAGTGGGAACTGCGCGACACCGCGGTCCTGCCGCGGGTGCTGATCATGGTGTCCAAATCCGGCCACTGCCTGAACGACCTGCTGTACCGTCGTGCGGCGGAGTCGCTGCGCATCGACATACCCTTGGTCGTCGGCAATCACGACGACCTGGCGCCGCTCGCGGCCGCACACGGCGTCGCGTTCGAGCACGTACCGGTCGGCAGCGAGCCGCTGTCCGTGCAGCGGGCGGAAGGCCGGGTGCTCGACTTGGTCAACGAGCTCAGCATCGACTTCGTGGTGCTGGCCCGCTATATGCGCATCCTGTCCCCGGAGCTGTGCGCCAAGATGGCGGGCCGCATCATCAACATCCATCACTCGTTCCTGCCCAGCTTCAAGGGATCGCGGCCATACCACCAGGCGCACGCGCACGGCGTGAAGCTGATCGGCGCGACCGCGCACTACGTCACCGCGGACCTTGACGAGGGCCCGATCATCGAGCAGGAAGTCGCCCGGGTGGACCACACGAACAGCCCGGAAGACCTCGCGGCGATTGGCCGTGATGCCGAGCGGGTCGCCCTCGCCCGCGCGGTGCGCTGGCACGCCGAGCACCGCGTGCTGCGGCACGGCCGTCGCACCGTCATCTTCAAGTAACCCGGCCATTGTTTTCAATGCGTTATGAATTGATAGTCAATTCGTTACTTTCTCAGCATGATAGGCGTCGGCCAAGCCGCGAGCCGATCTTCGGGTCCTCGTCCCTGCGTCTGGGGCGGTTAGACGGCCATTTCACGGCTCAATCCGCCGTCCTTCCGGTACCCGGTTTAGCGCGGCTCGGGGCGGGGTTTATGGTGTTGCATTAAGCCGCTATCATGCGCAGGAACGTGCTGGCGGCCCCAGATGAGCTCAAACCCGCCGAGGATGCCGGGGAAAAGCCGGCACAGGGTTACGATTTGTCTACACATTGCTAAACAGTTACGCTTGGTAGCCGCTAATGGGGGCATGCCACCGGTCGTACCGGGGGCAACACGAGGCGTGGCGTGGGTGATGTTCTTGGCGGCGGCGGAGGTTAGAGGCGAAGATTCTGCGGCGAGACAGCCTTCGCGCGGCAAGCCTTCACGGCGCTGGGCTCATGAGGACAATGTGACAAATGTAACAGAAAGGGACACATCCGGAAATATCCGGATGGCAGGCATGACGCGACGGGACGTTGCCCTCAAGGGATTGATGGCAAGTTGTGACATTTTTGGCGAGAGATCGATGCAATATGGAACTTACGCTTCCGCTAACTCGTAACACCGGTGGCTCACCGGCCGGCTCCCGATGAGTCAGCACGGATCTGCCGGGGAAACGGGCCGTAATCGGTTCGGGGGTACTGCGACCAGTGCCCGGCGACGGTGCGCAGCGGATCACCGGCGAAACTACTTCAGAAGGGCGACAAGCTGATGACCCCAGGACGGACAGCAGGCGCGAGCGGCGCGAGGAGGGAGGTCCGATGAGGTTCCGGAGTAAAGCACTCGGGGGTATAGCCGTCGCGGTGGCTAGCATCACCGCGCTTGCCGCCTGTAGCAGCAGCAGTAGCGGAAGCACAAACGCCTCCGGCGGGTCGGTCACCGTTCCCGGCGGGATCGGGAAGGTGCCGCTCGCCGCGGCCGGCGGGAAGATCCACGCTGGCACGATCACCTGGTCAGTCCTGCCCGGCTTCTCCCCGAACTGGATCTTCCCGCTGCAGACCACGGCCGCCAACGGGGTCCAGAACAGCTTCACCTTCTCCGACCAGATGTGGCGGCCGCTGTTCTGGGGGGTGAACGGAACCGATCCTGAGATCGACGAGCCGATGAGCATCGCCGACGTGCCGGTGTACTCCAACGGCGACAAGACGGTGACGATCTCGCTGAAGAGCAACTACACGTGGTCGAACGGTAAGCCGATCACGGCGAACGACCTGCTCTTCTCCGTCGACATGATTAAGGCGGCGGTCAAGGAATCCCCGGCCAACTGGGCGAGCTACGTGCCAGGCCACTTCCCGGACAACCTGGTGAGCACCTCGGAGCCGAACGCGTCGACGCTGGTGCTTCACCTGAGCGGAGCGGTCAACCCGTCCTGGTTCACCGACGACTATCTCAGCACCGCGGCGCCGTCGCCGGTTCCGATGCCGAGCTTCCTATGGGCCAAGACCTCGACTAGCGGCGCGATCATCCCGCCATCCGGCTGGACCCCGGCCGCGATGGCGAAGATCTACAACTACCTGATCACCCAGACCAAGTCACTCAGCACGTACGCGACCAACCCGCTGTGGCAGGTCGTCGACGGGCCGTACAAGCTGACGGCCTACAGCCCCACCACCGGCGGCTTCACCATGACGCCGAACACGCGTTACGGCGGCCCGCACGTGACCCCGATGTCCACCTTCCAGGGCGTGCCGTTCGCCTCGCTCACCGCGGAGTTCAACGCCGTCAAGGCCGGCCAGCTCGACGTCGGTTACATCGACTACAACAACGTGCCGCAGCTGCCGCAGGTCCTGCGCCTTGGCTACAACTACTTCGGCGAACCTGACTACGGCATGAACTTCGCCAACTACAACTTCAAGGACAAGACGGGCGACTTCGACAACATCGCCAACCAGTTCTACTTCCGTCAGGCGATGGCGCACCTGGAGGACCAGCAGGGCTGGATCACCGCGTTCATGCACGGCGCGGGCGCGCCCGCCTACGGTCCGGTCCCGGCCTACCCGCAGAGCCCGTACCTGCCGGCCGACGCGGCGACCAACCCGTACCCGTTCAGCATCTCGACGGCGACCACGCTGCTGAAGAACAACGGCTGGACCGTTACCCCGGGCGGCACCGACGTCTGCGCCAAGGCGGGCACCGCGGCCGGCGACTGCGGAGCGGGCATTCCCGCGGGCACCAAGCTGGCCTTCAACCTCATCTACAACGCCACGAGCAACGTCCTGATCGGCCAGCAGGTGACCGACCTGGCGTCGAAGGCGAAGCAGGCCGGCATCGGCATCACGTTGCAGAGCAGCAACTTTGACTACATGATCACCAACTACCTAGATCCGGCCGCCCCGGCGAACTGGAATAAGTGGGCCATGGAGGACTTCGGCGGCGAGTCGCAAGACCCGTACGCGACCACGTTCGGCCTGTTCAACACCGGCGGGTCCAACCAGATCGGCGACTACAGCAACCCGACCGCCGACGCCCTGATCAACGCCTCCACCACCGGCGGCAACCCGGCAGCGGTCAAGTCCGAGGCCTCGTTCCTGACGCTGAACCAGCCGGTGATGTTCCAGCCCAACCCGGACCTCATCTGGTCCTGGAAGAACACTCTGTCGGCGCAGAATCCGCAGGCGTGGGAAAACCTCACGCAGTACTACGCCACGCCTGAGTTCTGGTACTTCAACAAGTAACCGTCCGCTCAGGCACTGGACTGCCCTGGCCTCCGGTGATACACCGGAGGCCAGGGCACCGGCTGGGCATCGCGCGTCCTGAGAAAGGGACGTGCCGGCGCCTGGTTCGCGGTGGATGCCGCGAAGGGAAGGCATGAACCAGTGATCGCCTATCTGCTACGCCGCCTCGGCACGTCCATCGTGGTGCTCATCGGCGTCTCCATCTTCATTTTCCTCCTGCTGCATGCGATCTACCCGTCACCGGCCAGGGACGTGCTTGGCCTGGGGGCCAAGCCGGTCGCGGTCGCCGCGTGGAACAAGGACAACGGTTACGACGACCCGGTGGTCGTGCAATACCTGCGTTACATGAACCAACTGCTGCACGGCAACCTCGGGTATTCCTACGCGGAGAACCAGACGGTGGTGGCGCTGTTCAGGGAGCGAGTCGCACGCAGCGCCTACCTGTCCGGGATCTCCCTGGTTATCGCGGTCCTTATCGCCCTGCCCCTGGGGATTTTCCAGGCGGTGAAGCGGAACAGCATCGGGGACAACGTCGCGACGAGCGCGGCGTTCATCCTCTACTCGATGCCGTCGTTCTTCCTGGGGCTGATCCTCATCCAGGTGCTCGCGATCTCCTTCCCTATCTTCAGCTTCGAGGCCAGCCAGTCATTGAACGTCTTCGTGGTCATGGGCGACTGGAACGCCATGACGCTGCCGATCCTCACGCTGGCCCTGATCACGGTGGCCAGCTTCTCCCGGTACATGCGGTCCTCGTCGATGGACGTGCTGGCCCAGGACTACATCAAAGTTTCGCGGGCCAAGGGCCTGCCCGAGCGGCTGGTGCTCTGGCGGCACCTGGTCCGCAACGCCAGCCTGCCGATGGTGACGCTGATCGGGCTGTCGCTGCCGGCGCTGTTGGCCGGCAACCTGATCACCGAGCAGCTGTTCAACTTCCAGGGCCTCGGCCTGCTCTTCTTCGAGAGCCTGCAGAAGGTCGACTATCCGGTCATGCTCGCCTACACGCTGGCGGGCGCTCTTCTTGTCGTCGTCGGAAACCTGATCGCGGACATCGCGCTGACCATCGCAGACCCGCGCATCCGGCTGGCCTGACCGGCTAGATCGTAGGAAAGGAGCAGCCATGACGATGCCACCGGCGGACGTCGAGCGGGCCGCGCCGCTGGGACCCGAGGGCGGCAACCTCGGGACGGTGCAGAGCGGCTGGCGGCTGGCGTTGCGCGAGTTCGTGAGCAACCGGCTGGCCGTGATCGGCTTTGCCATGCTCATCTTCTTCGTGCTATTCAGCTTCGTCGGGCCGCTGATCTACCACACCGACCAGCTCGACACCAACCTCACCCTCGCCAACCTGCCGCCGTCTGGCGCCCATCTGCTCGGTACCGATGGCGACGGGTTCGACGAACTCGGCCGGATGATGAAGGGCGGCCAGGCCGCGCTGGAGATCGGCTTTTTCGCGGCCGCCGTCGCGATCGTGATCGGTGCGCTGTGGGGTGCTGTCTCCGGTCTGGCCGGCGGGATCGTCGACTCGGTCATGATGCGCGTGGTCGACGTGTTCCTCTCGGTGCCGTTCCTGTTCGTGGTCCTGATCCTGGCGGTCAAGTTCGGCGCGTCGGTGCTGTCGCTTAGCCTGGTCATCGGATTCTTCGCCTGGCAAGTCCCGGCCCGGCTGGTCCGCGGCGAGGTGCTCACCTTGCGAGAACGCGATTTTGTCCTGGCCGCACGAACGGCCGGCGCGACCCCCTGGCGTCTGATCAGCAGGCACCTGCTGCCCAACGCGCTCGGTGTGGTCATTGTCAACGTAACGTTCCAGGTCGCCGACGCGATCCTGGCCGTCTCGTACGTCGGCTTCCTTGGCTTCGGCCTGCACTTCCCCAACGTTGACTGGGGTGATCAGCTCTCCGGCGGCGCCGAGTACCTGCAGGACGGGTACTGGTGGCTGATTTACCCGGTAGGTGCCTGTATCGTCCTGACCGTAATGGCTCTCAACTTCATCGGCGACGCGCTGCGCGACTCGATGGACGTACGGCTCAGACGCCGGTAGCGGCGCCGCTCCCATATCGCGCGATGACCACACAAGCCACCGTTAACGAGAGGTAGCGGCCAGATGGCCCCAATCCTTGACATCCAGAACCTGTCGACGCACATCAAGCTCACCAGCTCCGTCGTGCAGGCTGTCGGCAACATCGACCTGCAGGTCGACGCCGGGGAGACCCTCGGCATCGTCGGGGAGTCCGGCTGCGGCAAATCCATGACCGGTTTGTCGATTATAGGGTTGCTGCCACCCGGCGGGTCGATCGTCAACGGCTCCGTCAAGCTTGACGGCCGTGAGCTCGTTGGCCTGAAAGATGACGAGCTGCGGCGGATCCGGGGCAACGAAGTAGCGATGATCTTCCAGGATCCGCTCACCTCGCTCGACCCGACCAAGTCGATCGGCTACCAGGTCGCCGAACCGGTGCGGCTGCACAGGGGCGCCTCGAAATCCGAAGCGCTCGACCGGGCGGTCGAGGTGCTGTCCCTGGTGGGCCTGCCCCGGCCGAAGGAGCGGCTCAAAGACTACCCGCATCAGCTGTCCGGCGGCCTGCGGCAGCGCGTCATGATTGCCATGGCGCTGGCCTGCGAGCCGAAGCTGCTCATCGCCGACGAGCCCACGACGGCCCTCGATGTCACCATTCAGGCCCAGATCCTCGCCCTGCTCAAGGACCTGAAGGAACGGCTGGGCATGGCGATGCTGCTGATCACCCACGACATGGGGGTGATCGCCGGGCACGCCGACCGGGTCAACGTGATGTACG
>Ga0302324_100023552_pt1 | contig 11907 bp, 10 predicted proteins | sample Palsa_T0_1_FD_201949 | JGI IMG/M metagenome (GOLD analysis project Ga0302324, IMG submission 201949) | Peat permafrost microbial communities from Stordalen Mire near Abisko, Sweden - Palsa_T0_1 | ecosystem: Environmental > Terrestrial > Soil > Palsa > Peat permafrost | place: Sweden: Abisko... | reverse complement strand
TCTCGATCAAAATCGCCAGTTGCAGTTCGCCGCGGCCCAGCACGCGAAAAGATTCCGGCGTGTCGGAATCCTCGACGCGGATGGAGACGTTCGTCAGCAATTCTTTTTGCAGACGCTCGCGGAGGTCGCGCGAGGTCACGTACTTACCCTCGCGCCCCGAGAGCGGTCCGTTGTTCACCGTAAACACCATCGCCAGCGTGGGCTCGTCAATCAGCAGCGGATCCAGCGGAACCGGACGTTCCAGGTCGGTCAAGCCCTCGCCGATCTGAATTCCTTCCAGGCCGGCAATGGCGGCAATGTCTCCGGCGGCAACGGTTTCCGCTTCGTCCTGCAACAGGCCCCGGAATGTATATAACTTAGTGATGACGGCCGGAATAAGCGTACCGTCCAGCTTGCTGATGCCTACTTGGGCGCCGCGCCGCAGGATGCCATTGAACACGCGGCCAATCGCGATGCGGCCCAGGTACTCGCTGTAGTCCAGGTTCATCACTTGCACTTGCAGCGCCGCGTCCGGATCGCTTGCTGGTGCTGGAATGGAATCGACAATGGTCTCAAATAGCGGCAGGAGGTCCTTCGAGCCGTCGCCCGGCGAACGGTACGCTATCCCGTCGCGCGCGTTGGCATACAAGACGGCGAAATCGAGTTGGTCTTCCGTGGCGTCCAGATCGATGAAGAGATCGTAGATTTCGTCGAGCACTTCCTTGGGCCGCGCGTCGCCGCGGTCAATTTTGTTGAGCACCACCACAGGCGGCAGCTTCGCGGCCAGCGCCTTTTGCAACACATAGCGTGTCTGCGGCAGCGGCCCTTCGCTGGCGTCCACCAGCAGCAGCACTCCATCCACCATTCGCAGCGCGCGCTCGACTTCGCCGCCGAAGTCGCTATGCCCCGGAGTATCCACGATGTTGATCTTCGTGCCGCGGAAGAACAGCGCCGTATTCTTTGCCAGAATGGTGATGCCGCGCTCGCGCTCGAGGTCGTTGGAATCCATCACCCGCTCGGCCACTTCCTGGTTGTCGCGAAAGATGCCGCTTTGGCGCAGCATGGCGTCCACCAGCGTTGTTTTGCCGTGGTCCACGTGCGCGATGATGGCGATATTGCGAAGGCTGTCGTTCATTTATGATTTCCGGCGGCGGACAAAAACGGCTGCTGAAGACCAGCAGCCCGGATTAATTCTAGGACGAATCCAGAATTGTCGTCAGGCGCGGTATAACACGCCTAGTTTAACAGATTCGGCGCGTTGCGGGCCAATCGCGCGCTCGGTCTCTACAAACAATAGATTCCTCACCGAAACGCCCTTCGACAAGCTCAGGGCAATGGCTCCACTCGGCTACGCCTGAGGCAGGCGGGAAAACCTGGTAAGTCCAGTGCTCAATAAATTTTAAGCGAGCGATTCGCTAACCGGCGATGGATTTCAGGGCATTCGCGGTTCGTTCGACTTGCTCATCGGTCAGCGACGGAAACAGGGGCAGGCTCATCACGCGGGCGCAAGCGCGTTCGGCGTGGGGGAACGTGCCGGAAGGATAACCCAGCGAAGCGTAGGCGGGCTGGCGATGCAGCGGATAGGGATAATGAATTGCGGTTTCAATTCCCAGAGCTTCCATCTGTGTACGCACGCAGTCGCGCTGATCCGAATAGACGACGAAGAGATGATAGGCGCATTCGTCGCGCGGGTCGTCCACGGGCATATCGAGACGCGTTCCGGTCAGCATTTGGCGATAAGCGTGGGCGACTTCCTGGCGGCGGGCATCCCATTTCGGAAGATGGCGCAATTTCACGCGCAGCACCGCGCCCTGAAATCCGTCCATGCGGTAGTTGAAACCGACGAAATCGTTGAGATAGCGCTGGCGCTGGCCATGAACGCGAGCCGCACGGGCAAATTCGGCGATGCGGTCGCTATTGGTTACGAGCGCTCCGCCTTCGCCATACGCGCCGAGATTCTTGGAGGGATAAAAACTGAAGGCCGCGGCGTCGGCGAGGCTTCCCACAGTGCGACCGCGATAACGCGCACCGTGCGCCTGGCAGGCGTCCTCGATGACGGCGAGCTTATGGCGACGGGCGATTTCCAGGACAGCGTCCATGTCCGCGGGACGTCCGTAGAGATGCACGGGAATAATGGCGCGGGTGCGGGAATTGATGGCACGCTCAATCTGGCACGCGTCAATATTGGCGGTGGCCGGGTCAATATCCACGAAGACGGGTTTCGCGCCCAGATAGGAAATCGGCTCGGCGGTGGCGATGAAAGTATTGGGCGAAGTGATGACTTCATCGCCGGCCTGAACGCCCAAAGCGAGCAGAGCCAGGTGAAGCGCGCTGGTCCCGGAGTTGACCGCGACGCAATATTTTGCTCCGCAGAAGGCGGCGAATTCCTTTTCGAATTCCCCGACCTCGGGGCCCAGTGAAAAGGACGTGCCGCGGCCGACGCGGTCGAGCGCCTCGAGAATTTCGTCGCGCAACTCGGCATATTCGGCCTTCAGGTCGTAATGTGGAATGGTTGTGACCGTTGCCATCCTTCCACTTTACCTCAGCGATTGTAATTCGCTCAAGCATCGACATCTCTAATGTTTCCCAGTTTTTCACTCTTGGCGACAGAGGCGCCGGACGTGGTATCTTCTGCAAGGAATGTCCGTGACACACTCCTATTCGGAAGAGGGCGCGCAGCGCAGACGCTCACAGCACGCCGAGTCAGCGACGCAGGAGCACGGCGAGTTTCATTTGACGCTTTCGGTGGTAATGGCCGCATACAACGAACGGGAGTTCATTGAGGAGAGCCTGCGGCGGGTGCAAGCTACGGGACTGGCGCAGGAAATCATCGTGGTGGACGACGGCTCGACGGACGGCACGCGGGAACGGCTGCGGGAATTTCGGGAGCGCCAGACGGCCGGAGAATCGGCGGTGGGAATCCTGAACGGCAGCGGCACGCTGGACCTTCGGACGATGCGGTTCGCGTTCCTGGAAAAAAACCAAGGAAAGGGAGCGGCGTTGCGGCGAGGATTCGAGCTGGCCACCTGCGATGTCATTCTGATTCAAGATGCGGACCTCGAATATGATCCGCGAGACTATCCTAAACTGCTGGGTCCGCTATGGGATGGGAAGGCCGATGTGGTCTATGGCTCGCGGTTCCTCGGCGGCCCACAACGTGTTCATTTTTTTTGGCATTATGTGGGCAACAAGTTCCTTTGCCTGCTTTCCGACACGCTGACGAACCTGAAAATTTCGGACATGGAGACTTGCTATAAGGCTTTTCGACGAGAAGTAATCCAGGGAATGCAGCTGAGGTCCAATCGGTTTGGGTTCGAGCCGGAATTCACGGCAAAGATGGCGCGAGGGCGGTGGCGCGTTTATGAAGTTCCCATTTCCTATGCGGGGCGCAGTTACGAAGAGGGGAAAAAAATTACCTGGCGTGATGGCGTGGCGGCTCTGTACGCCATACTGCGATATGGATTTTTCGATTAGCAGGGTTAGTCACGCGAGAACGCCATGCACGCCTCCATCCCTAAACTAACGGAAGAAAGCCTGGTTGTGGCTAGTCCCGAGCAGGTGTCAGCCGATTTGGGAGAAGAGGCCGCGATTCTGCATATAGCGAACGGAATTTACTACGGCCTGGACCCGGTGGGAGCACGCGTCTGGGCGCTGGTGCAGGAACCGCGCACGATACGCGAAGTGAAGCGGACTTTGCTTCAGGAATATGACGTCGAAGCGGGGCAATGCGAGCGCGACCTTTTTGAACTGCTGGAAAAATTGCTGGACGCGGGATTATTACAAGTGTGCGCGGCGGAGCCGCGAACGAATGAGCCGCCGTCCGGACGCTGAGCGGGCCGACTCGGCTCACAGAGGCTTTGGCATGACGCGGTGGGAACGATTTCGTCGGCTCGGAAGCGCGGAGCGTGGCGTATTTCTTCATGCCATGATGGCTCTTCCTTTGGCTTCGCTGGCTTTGCGTGTGTTTGGATTTCGGCGCACGCAGCAGATGCTGACGCGGCTTTCGCCGGGCGAACTCGCATCCCAGGGCGCGATTTCGGAAGCGGCGATGGAACGCGCTCGTCTTACTGCACGGATGGTGGACGCCGCGGCGCGCGAAGGCTGGCCGCACGCGCGGTGCCTGGAGCGCTCGCTTGTCGCGTGGTGGTTGATGCGCCGGCAGTGTGTTCCCACGCAACTACGCATCGGTGTGCGCCAGGAGGGCGGAGACTTGCGGGCGCATGCCTGGGTGGAAGTTTCGGGAGTTGTGCTGAACGACAACGCGGAAATCTTCCGCGGATATAAGGCCTTCGCGCGCGCCATTGAGTCCGCCGGCCAGCAGCCGTCATGAGCGGCATTGCCGCGCTGGTGGCGCCGCCAAGTGCATCCGCCAGCAAGTCCGGCATTCAGACCCTCCTTCAATCTCTGGTTTTTCGAGGCCCCGACGCACAGGAATATGAACTCTGCGGAAGCGCGGCGCTGGCACATGCGTTGCTGCTCACGGACGAGCAAGAGCATCCCAAACGTCAACCCCTTTCGTTTGACGGCGCAACGTGGGTGGCGGCAGACGCACGGCTGGACGCGCGCGAAAAGCTGGCTGAAGCGCTGCAAGCGGCGCCCGGGAAACCCTGCACCTCTCTAGATGATGCCGAACTGATCCTGCGCGCGTATGCGGCGTGGGGCGAACGCTGTGTCGAGCATCTTCTGGGCGATTTTTCGTTCATTTTGTGGGATGGACAGCGAAACTTGCTCCTGTGTGCGCGCGACCAACTGGGTGTGAAGCCGCTTTTCTATGCCCCGCGCCGAGGCGGCTTCGCCGTGAGCAATACGCTACAGTGCCTGGCGGAGTGGGCCGGCGATGGGCAAGCGTTGAATGACGCGGCGGTGGGGGATTTTCTTTTATTCGGCTATAACCAGAATCCCGCAACAACATTTTTCCGCGAGATCCAGAGTGTTCCACCAGCACATGTTTTTATTTGGAGAGCGGGCGAGGTCTGCCTGCGGCGTTACTGGACGTGCCCGGGTGAAGGACCTTTGCGATTTCGCCGAGCCGAGGATTGCATCGAGGAGTTTCGCGGGCGGCTACAGAAAGCGGTGTCGGACCGAATTCGAAACGGCCGAGCGTCGATCCTTTTTAGTGGAGGGATGGACTCGACCAGTATCGCGGCCACGGCGAAGGAATCGCTGGCGGCGCGAGGGCAGCCCGCGAATCTTAAAGCGTTCACAGCTGTCTATCAAAAGCTCTTCGATGACCGCGAGGGCGAATTCGCCGACCTCGCAGCTCACGCTCTTCAAATTCCCGTGGAGTTTGTGGCCGGGGATGAATGTGCGTTGTTTGCTCCCGCAGGCCGTTCCGGGACGGTTCGGCCGGAGCCTTCCGACGAACCGCTGGCAGCTTTTGGGGAGAGTTTGTATCGCGCTGCGGCGTTGCATAGCCGTGTGGGCCTGGCCGGCGAGGGCGGAGACGTGATTTTGCATCCGCAGTCTGGTCCTTACCTGGGGTGGTTACTGAGACATTTTCATCCGCTCCAGGCACTGGCGGATGTGGCCAAATGCTTTCGCAAGCATGGGCGGCTGCCGCCATTGCTTGCTGGACTTCGGCACAAAATTGGAAATCCGCTGGGCGGAGATCGGGGCGCGGCATTTCCCGAGTGGATTGCTCCTGAGTTCGCAAGGCGCTGCGGATTGCAGGAACGCTGGAAGGAATTCTCACGGCCCAGCCGCAGTGATCATCCGTTCAGGCCCGCCGCGCATGGTCTGCTGGAGGCCGGGTTTTGGCCGGCATTTTTCCAGAGCATTGATCCGGGCGCGACGGGAATCTTGTTTGAATTGCGGATGCCATTCTTCGATCTACGGGTGCTTGCATGGACGTTGTCGCTGCCGCCTTTGCCATGGTGCACGGACAAATGGCTATTGAGAGAGGCCATGCGAGGGCGCTTGCCGGATGCTGTGCGGCTCCGCGCCAAGGCGCCGCTGCCGGTCAATCCTGCAGCCTTGCTGGCGCGGCAACTGTCGTCGCGCTGGCTGGATGAAATCGAACTGGAGGAAGAAACCAGGCAATATGTAGCGCCGGAGCGCCAGCTACCCCTCGCGGGGGAAAAGGATGAGCAGCGGCTGATGATGAAGCTTCGGACCATCAGCCTGAATTACTGGTTGCAAAGCCTGGCGCAAGTGAAGTATAAATGCCGTGCTGGAGGTTTATAGATGAGCGCAGCTGAAACCAATCGTCCGAAAAAGGTCTATCGCAAGCCTAAACTTCGCGTTCACGGCGATATGCGCCAGATTACGGAAACTTCCGGCTTGCGAGGGAAAATAGACAACACCGGCAAGGGCCACAACAGAACGGGCTGAGCGAGTTCTGTTTTTATTTTCCCCGCCGCTTCCTTTTTCTCCTTGCATGCCCGCCGAAGCCGTCGAGCCTGAATTCATCCACAGTATCTACGGACTGAGCCTTCGGGCAAATCGCCCGCTACCCGGATTTTCTCAAGTACCCTCGGATTCCAAAATTGACCTCCGTGTCTGGCTATTCCCAAATGCGCCTTTGGGCGAAGCCGCACAGGGCTCCATGGATGCGCACGTTGATGAGGGCGAGGAAGAGATACGCTACATCAGCCCATGGACGGGCGAGTTCGGCATTCCCCTGCTGACGCTGCATCAATTGCGCGGCCCAGGAACCTACCGCCTTCGTTATGACGACGGCACGCAGTTCCTCATTGATCCTGCCGGGACTGAAATTCGGGCCTGGTGGCCGGCAGAGACGAGTTTTGAGGATACGGTGACATATCTCTCGGGGCCTGTTCTGGGATTTGTGTTGCACTCGCGCGGAATCCTGAATTTACATGCCAGCGCGGTGGACGTCGGAGGCCGGGCGCTGGTTTTGCTGGGGCCGGCGGGAGCCGGAAAATCCACCACGGCCGCGGCATTCGCCCGGCAGGGATTTCCCGTGTTGACCGACGACCTGACCGCGGTCCTCGAATGCGAGAATGGGTTTTCTGCCCAGCCGGGATACGCCCGCATTTGTCTGACGCCGGAAGCGACGCAATCATTTTATGGGCGCGCGGACGCTTTGCCGGAAATTGCGCCGAACTGGGACAAACGCAGTCTGGAATTGGGCGCGCCAACGACTGGGGGGGCTTTGGGTGCGCGCTTTGCCAGTCAGGCGCTCCCGCTGGGCGCAATATACGTGTTGGGGGACCGTGAAGAGGGCGGCTCCGCGCACAAAGTGGAACCGCTTGATCCTCAGGAGGGATTGAAGTTCCTGCTGGCCAACACTTATATGCAGTATCTTCTGACGCCCGAACAGCGAGCCAGGGAATTTCCGATAATTGCGCGAGTGGTGGCGCAAGTCCCGCTGCGAAAGATTTCTCCGGCAGGCGGAGCGGAGCGCCTGGCGGAATTGTGCGGCGTGCTGGCAGAGGATTTCGCACGGGAAGCTTGAGCATGGCGCCACCGGTTGCATCCGAACAGCGGACGAAGCTAGGACTACCGTGAATAGCACGGCGAAAACAGATCCACTCCAAACTATTACCGTGACAAACAATAGTCAAAATGTCCAGGTGTGGAAGTCCGACGCAGCCGCTGTTCAGCAACCACCTCATAAGTCGCCGCCAGAGCAATGAACAGGAGAATGCATATGTTCCTATGGGTCGCAGCGATGCGGTTATTGCTGATGTGTGGCGTGCTGGCAGTTGGTGTGCCGGCGATATGGGCGCAGGCCAAGGTTGAAAACGACGCTGTAAAGCTGTTGATTTCCCATGCTAACGATGAACGGCCTCTTCTGGAGAGCATTCTTGACGCGCACGATGAGAAAGGCTTGAATGAACTCATCGCTGAAAAGCGCCCTGTGTCTCGCCTCGGTGAAATGGTTTACGCCACAAAACTCTACGAACTGAACCCACAAACAGGAGGAATCGCGGTTTTGCGGGCTCTTCCGCGATCAGATATTGAAATGGAGGCTTGGGAAGAATTTGCGCACGACAGTGCAAAGTTGAGTCCTGTGTATCGCGATTTCTACGCTGCCGCATTTCAAAGCGTCATCAAACATACGGAGTTCCTGCACGCAATCTTTCAAAAGGCGGTGCAATTCGATACAGAGAACTTTCCTGTGTACGGCGACAGCGACTGGGACTGTAGTCAGCTGGCAAAGATTTACAGTGCCATACCTGCCGAGTACGAACATGCACTATCGCGTGAGTCAGCGGAGAATAAAATACGCCTCAATTTCTGTGCACATAGCCATTGGCGGGGTGAGGAATAACTCGCACAACCAAGCATATAATCTTGTATTTGGAGCCTTCCCGTTTTCGCAGGACGGTTTTTCGATCTACCCATCCATTTGACGCGCGGTCGCGCGGCAATCCTTGGCTTAGCGGCTGCCGTTGCGCGGAAATCCGTGTATGCTAACGCGGTTGCGTCCCTCTCTGCCTGCATGAGTGCGCGGGAAAATGTAGTGGTGATGGGGACGCCTGAGAAGGCATGAAAGACCATCTATCCACCCTGGCGATCCGGCCGGAAAAGGAACTGCTTCTCCTGTGCGCCCGCAAGGAACCCGACGCGGCGGCTATCGACCGCATTCAATCGCTGGCGCGTCAACCGCTGGACTGGCAGGGGGTGGCGACATCGGCTTGGGATCATCGGATCACTCCGCTGCTCGCCTGCAACCTTGAACGGATCTGTCCCGAAAATATTCCGGCTGTTTGGATGCAATATCTGCGCGAGGGCGCGCAACAGAATCTGCGGCGGAGCTTGATGCTTTCCGGGGAGCTTCTCCGAATTCTGGATGCACTCGAGGCCGCAGGTATACAAGGCATCCCGTACAAGGGGCCAACGCTGGCGGCGCTGGCATACCGCAACCTGGCTCTGCGCGAGTTTAGCGACCTGGATTTGCTGTTGGCGCACGCAGAAATTGAGCGCGGGCAACAGGTAATGCGCGAGCTGGGATATGAAATGCATGCCCCGGCGCGCGTGCACTCACGATCCCGCGAAGCTGTGCCCGGCGAGTACGCTTATTCGCGACAGCATAGCTGCGGCCAATTTCTTGTCGAACTGCACACGGAGCAAACGTTGCGCTATTTTCCCAAGGGCCTGCCGATGGAGAGGCTGCGCGAGCAGCTCCAATTCGTGGCTGTTGGCGGCCGTTTGGTCCCTACGTTGGGAATGGACGATCTGCTGAATTTTCTTTGCGTGCACGGCGCCAAGCACTTCTGGAATCGGCTGCAGTGGATTGCTGACGGTGCGGAGTTGGTCGACGGTGGAGATGCGGATCTTTCTTCGGTTCTGGAGCGCGCGAATGAACTTGGCAGCCGTCGCATGCTGCTGCTGGGACTGCGTCTGGCAAACGAATTGTTGGGCGCAGACGTGCCTGAGCCAATCCTCCGGGAATGCCGCGCGGCGCTGGCGCTGGATTCCATGGCGGCGCAGGTGCGGGAAATCATTTTCGCCGATCAGCCGGTATTGCCGGGCGTTCTCCAGAGGATGAAATTCCGCGCGCAAATGCGCGAGAGCATGGCGGAAGGATTGCGCTACGGATTTCGGCTGGCGACGGCGCCGACGGAAGAAGATTGGTCGCGCGCACATCTTCCGGGTGCGCTGTCGCCGTTCTACTCGTTGCTGAGGCCATTTCAGCTGCTTGAAACATACGGCATGGGGCTGCGTCCGCGGGCCACGGCGGACTTGGCGCCATTTGTGGCTAGTCCCGCCGCAGTGGCGGATCGAATGCTGGAGCTTGCGGAAGTAACGGAAAAAGACGTGGTTTACGATCTGGGATGCGGAAACGGCGAGATTCTTGTTGCCGCCGCGAAGCGCCGCGGCGCTCGCTGCGTGGGAATCGAGATGGACTCAGCACGGATTTCGGATGCCCGCGCTGCCGTGCGTGCCGCGCGAGTGGAACGCCGGGTCACGCTGATCGAAGGCGACGTGCGCGATGTGGATTTGAATTCGGCGACGGTGGTGACGATGTATCTGACGATTCCCGGCAACGCCAAGCTGCGGCAACAACTCTACAGCCAGCTTCGCGCCGGCACGCGCGTTGTGAGCCGCGATTGGGACATGCCCGGGTGGCGCGCGGAACGAGTGGTGGAGATGGAAGCAATGCCCGGAGTGCGCACGACTCTATTTTTATGGCGCATGGGTTCGGAGTCAGCCGAAAGTGCAGAGGCCGTGGACTGCGAGATGGAAAGAGCGAACGGGTAGCCTTGCTCTCAATTCGATTTTTCAACAACATTGTAGGGACACGTAACGAGGGTGGAGACTACGCTTCACAAAACCATGGAACGATGGGGGGCGCTGCTGCTGGCCTTCTATGCGGCGGGGGTGATTCTCTTCACGGCAGGAAAGATCGGCATTGCCGACGCGCTGAACCACACGTCGAATCCCGACAATTGGATGCGCGCGGCAGAGATTGAACCCGGCAACGGGGAATATTGGCGTCACTTGGGTTTCTATCGCCAATATGATTTCGAAAATGCCAATCCCATTCTGGCAGCCGAATACTACCGGGATTCGGTGCGTGCGAATCCGCGATCGAGCCGTTATTGGATGGACTTGGGAAGCGCGCTGCAACAGGGAGGCCATCCGAAGGAGGCGCGAGAAGCTTATAAGCAAGCTGTCGCCAACTACCCGTCGTCCGCGCAAGTGAAATGGGCGTATGGAAACTTTCTATTTCTCCAAGGCGATACCGCCAATGGAATTGCAGAGCTTCGTCAGGCGATTGTGATTGACCCGAAGCTTAGGCGGCTGGCAATTTCCCGCGGCTGGCAGGCGCAGCCCGATGTGAAGGTGCTGCTGGACCAACTTCTTCCGGCACAGCCCGCTGCCTATACCGCCGCTTTGGATTTTCTGGCGTCCATACAGGAAACGGATGCGGCGCTAAAGGTGTGGGACCGCCTGATCGCTTTGGGGCGTCCGTTTCCACTTCGCTCCACGTTCAATTTTTTTGACGAAATGATTCAGCAAGGCCGAGCCGCGGAGGGACGGCAACTGTGGAAGCAAGCCTATGACGTCAACGGACTGGCTTATGATCTGCCCGCGGGCCATTCGGCAGTGTGGAACGGGGGTTTTGAACATGACATCGCGAATGGCGGCTTTGACTGGCAGATATGGGGAGGCAGCGGGTTTTTGGTGCAGCCGGACGCAGAGGTAGCGCATTCCGGGAAGCGTTCCATGCGTATTGATTTCGGCGGGGGAGCAAATGCGGATTTCTATCACCTGTTCCAATATGTTCCCGTTGAACCCGGCAAAAAATATCACCTGAGCGTGTGGCTGCGGACGAATGCGATTACGACGGATAGCGGCATCCGTTTTCTGCTCGAGGATCCGGACGGCAATGGCACGGTGGGAGTGCTCACTCCCAGTGTCACGGGGACCACTCCTTGGACACGCGTTGAGGCGGACATCGAGACCGGAGCGAAGTCCCATGTGCTGAGGATGCAAGTGCGCCGCTTGCAAAGCCGGCAATTCGATAACCGCATTGAAGGGACGGCATGGGTGGATGATGTTTCACTGACTCCCGCTGGAGATGCGATGGCCGGAAAACCATGAAGGTCATCCGCATCGGTATTTGCGCCGCCCTGGCCTTCTCCGTGCTGCTTCATGGAGCCGTGGAGGTGTGGTCGGGCACCATATTCGAAGCCGGCGCAGCCATATTGCTGGTTGGGTGGGCCTGGCACTCCTTCAGGGATTCTGAATTCACGATTGTCTGGAATCCGCTGATCTGGCCTCTGCTCGGGCTTCTGCTTTTTGGCCTGATGCAGATCGCGTGCGGTTGGACAGTCTACCCGTACCTGTCCAAGCAGGAGTTGCTCCGCTGGTCTGCCTCTTTCATTTACCTATTTTTATCCGCGCAAGTATTCCGCGAGAAGCGGGACCTGAAAATGCTGGTGTGGTTCGTGATCGCGTTCGGATTTCTGGTAGGACTGTTCGGCATCGTGCAGCAATTTACATTCAACGGAA
>Ga0302324_100023546_pt1 | contig 11908 bp, 9 predicted proteins | sample Palsa_T0_1_FD_201949 | JGI IMG/M metagenome (GOLD analysis project Ga0302324, IMG submission 201949) | Peat permafrost microbial communities from Stordalen Mire near Abisko, Sweden - Palsa_T0_1 | ecosystem: Environmental > Terrestrial > Soil > Palsa > Peat permafrost | place: Sweden: Abisko... | reverse complement strand
ATATTTACCTCGTGAACCGCTGCAGGAGTTATTTGGATAAATTCAGGAATGGCAGTTTTTAGGTCCAACTGAACGTGGACTTTGACGCCTCCTTTGGTTGTTCTGAATTTTGCCCAGCTGAATGCTGACAAGCAGACGTCGATGATGGTAGCATCAATCGCGAATACATTGTTTTTCAGTTCAACTTCCAAATCGCTTTCGTTTAGATACAATGACTTTGCTTCTTCAATCAGGATCATTGCCATCTCCTCGAAGATCCTGGAATCCCGGCTCTCATTCGCATTTGATAACGTACTTTTTGCAATGGCTTGACCAATACCCAGGTGATACAATTTGCCGGCGTTAGCTCGCAGGCATAAAATAGTATCGGATAGGCTTTCACGGTGAGTGAGTTGGCCAAAAGCCATGCACAAAAATTGCTTCCAGCAAGAAAACTGTTTGGATTTATAATCTCCTTTGTAGCGATTAACACAAGCGTTAAAGACTTTATGAGAGACGAGCTCCATCAGTTGAGAGAAGACGTATTTGCCCTGGTTCATGTGTATTGACAATCAATACTTTAAAACAAGGCAATTTTTGGCAATTTTCAAATCGTTTCCATTCCAAAATCCGCTGAAACCCAATACAGTCAATAATTTCAAAGAACTTATTTATTCAACATCGAAACAACACTGATAATAAATGAGTATTAAATCTTCTAATGAGCAAACTGGTTTAAGTCGAAAAGAGCGACTCATAATAGATGCTATAGTCGGCCATGGCAAACAAATTGTCCGTGTAGAAGATTTGACGCCTTTGTACGAGCGAAATTTAGTCGGGCTTTTAGAAGCTGCATTTATACTGGTGCGGGGGGATTTACCTGATATTGTTGCAAGAGCGTTTCCTACCAGCTGTTTATTGGTTATGAACAGAACCCAGTGCTTCTACACCGGGTCTTGTAAATATTTAAAGATCTCCACACCAAGGGCCAAAATCAAAGGGGGAGTTTTCAGTGGGACTGCAGGTATAAGTTACTTCGTTAAAAAGGCATTGTAATGAATGTAGCAAAAAACCCAAACCCAGCAAGCGCGGCAACTGTTCGTAAAATATTAAACAATTGCCAGCGGTCGCGAATACTTTCCCAGTTTAAAGGCGCTGTAGCCTGAGTCCATAATATTATTTGATTGTTAATGGGCACCTCAACAACTAAGGTAATGAGTAAGGCGATTAAGATGAAGACAATTGATGTGATGCCAATATAAAATTCTGTTGACCCTTTACGGGAATTTAATCCTACGGACAAGGACATAAACACGATGGAGGAAATCGAAATGAATCTCATCGGAATCTCGAGATTTTGATTTATAGTTTTGGCTATGTGTATGTATTCCGCTAACGAAAAAACCTCAAAAGAACGGCTGATTGAAAACCAGTCGCCCCAAAAGATACCCGTTAACAACAGTAGAAGGCATAATGCGAGCAATTGGGTTAGCTTTGATAGCTTTGCCTTAACATTTGTTTGGTTTGGCATAGTTAATTTTTTAGAGGAAGCTTCTGCTTCGTATTCAAAAAGCCAATTTATCTTTTAGGAAGCTACAGGCAAACTGCATTGCTTCCTGCCCCAATTTCCCCGCTCCAAGGAATCCGTGCACGTTCTCATAGTTTTTGTAAAGGACCGACACCCCGGCGGCTCTGAGCTTATCTGCATAGGCACGGCCCTCGTCCCGCAGCGGATCGTAGGTGCATGTGATGATCAAGGCTGGCGGCAGTCCGGGAAAGCTTTTTGCCCGCAAAGGAGACGCCTCATCAAAAAGAGAGGGATCAGTAAGATAATTGTCCCAAAACCATTTCATGACTTCTGCTGTTAAGCCAAATCCCTCCCTGTTTTCTTTCCATGACGCATGGTCGCCCGAATAATGGTCCGTCACGGGATAAGCGAGGAATTGCGCAGCCAGCCGAATACCTTCCTTCGTCAAATGCTGCGCCGCATAGGCAGCCATATATCCACCGGCACTATCCCCTGCCACGGCAGCCCTGCTCCCTACACCCTTATACTTTCCGGCATTTTCGATCATCCACTTTGTAGCCGCGATGCAATCGTCCGGACCGGCTGGATAGGGATGCTCAGGCGCCAACCGGTATTCCACCGACATGACGACGATACCGGCCCTTGCACAGAGCTCCCGGCAAATTTCATCGACGGCATCGATACTCATGATCGTAAACCCGCCGCCATGAAAATAAGCGACCACGGCAAAAGGACCTTCACCTTCGGGAATATAGATCCTTACCGGAATTCCCTGCAAAGGAATAACCGTATTGACGATCTCTCCGACAGGGGTAGGATTCGGATACGGTGGAAGTTGCCTCATCCGCTCCCGTGATTCCGCAGGCGGATACCGGTTGATCGTTGGCAACCCCAATAGTTCCGCAAAAGCAATATTTTGTTGGACTTCCTCTGGAAGGGGCATGGACAGTACGACCCTCCCCTTCTTCCGCTGTACGGATAAATCCGGAGCCCCCGACAACTCATCCCAGGCGGCTGCGGCCTGCTGCATCGCATAGACATTCCCCAGGCCGATCTTCAACTGCCCCCCGTCGATCAACCGGGCGATCTCCGCCAGGCCCTCATGCGAGGGCTGCAATTGCGAGAAAAGGGCATGTATCTTATACTGAGCGGCCAACGGCTCGGATACAGGCTGCGTCAACGAAATCAGGTACCCTCCTTTCTTAATCACCGCATAGGAACGTTGTAATACTTCTCCGCCAACCGTATCGATAACCGCATCTACTTTCCCTACGACATCCTCAAAGACCCCGGTCTTGTAGTCGATGACCTTATTAGCGCCTAAAGATTGCAGCAAGGCCTCATCCGCCGCTGCGGCTGTAGTCAGGACCCTTGCCCCGGCCCGGTGAGCGAGTTGTACGGCATAAGCCCCCACAGCTCCTGCGCCTCCATGTATAAGGATCGTCTGCCCTTTCCCCATTTTTGCATGGCGCAAGACCTGCCAGGCCGTCTCAGCCGCAACAGGCACCGAAGCCGCTTCGGCAAAGCTCAACGTACGTGGCTTCAGCGCTATGAACGCCACATCGATCGTCAGGTACTCGGCATAAGCACCCCCTTCCATCTTTTCCCCATATACCTCGTCTCCCACCTGATAGCCGGTGACGCCGCTTCCCACTGACTCGATTATTCCCGAAAAATCCACTCCGGGTATCCACGGGAAGGACAATGGCATAAAGTCTTTGAATGCGCCGGCCGCCTTTTTCAGATCGATCAGATTGACCGCCGCTGCGTGAACGCGGATCAGCACCGCCTGCGATTTCGCAACGGGCATATCACGATCGATAAGGTCCAGATTCTTACCGGTTCCATATTTTCCTAGAGCAATGGCTTTCATTTTTAATTTTGAAAGTTTGATAAGAATGGGAGAACTATTTATCAAGAAAGTTCGGCGGAAATACCTGCATGCCGTATTTTGCGGCAATGGCCCCCAGCCGCTTTACTTCCGTTTGATCTATTACTGGCGGAGGCAGGAACGTGTCTGGCGCCACGGGCTTCCCGACTTCCAAAAAGAAATCATCCAGCCCGGCCGGGGAGACCACGCATATCAGATGGGCCATCCCGTCAGACTTATTCTTAAAGGCATGGGGACCTCCCCCTTTTGGAACATAAACCGTGGCGCCAGCTTTCGCGACATGAACACCCAATTCAGTCTTGAATTCGACCTCTCCCTCCTGCACATAAAAAACCTCATGGATAAGCGGATGGATATGGGGGCCGGGACCTCCCCCGGGAGGCACCATCATGTCGATTATGGCAAATTCCCCCTTCGTTTGGTTGCCCCTGATTAGCAGACGGTATGTGTCGCCCACCATCGATAAACTGACGCCTTCGCTTTTTTCCACTACAATAGGAGGGTGCAAAGTCGGATAATCGGTATAGCCCTTAGCCCCCGGCGTATACAAAGTAGTAAGATCAGGCACGGCAAGATGTGCGTTTAAGGCTATTCGTTTGTCGAGGTCAGGGTTGGCGAGAAAAGACCGTCCAAAGGCGACCAGATCGGTAAAACCGGCGCTTAAAGCCGCCTCCGCCGTCGTAGGCGTAAGGCCATTACACAAGATGATCGTGCCGGAAAAAGACGACCGTATCACGTCATAGGTCTTCTGCGGGATCTGCGCATTGACGGCAATATGGATATGGCTAATACCGATCTTCTCCAATTCACCGGCAAGATAGCCGTAAGTCTCGTGCACCTCCTGCTCTGGATAGGGCTGTAGGTCCCCTAATTTGCTATACGGAGAAAGCCGAATACCCACTTTTTCTTTACCGATGGCATCAGCAACACCCTTTGCCAGGTCAAGCGCCAGTTTGGCCCGGGCCTTGACAGTCCCACCGTATTCATCCGTCCTGTTGTTTACGTTAGGGTTTAGAAATTGTTCGATGAGATAGCCATTCGCCCCATGTAGCTCTATTCCATCAAAACCCGCCTCGACGGCATTCCTGGCCGCCTGAACATGGCCTTCGATAATGGCTGCAACGCCGTCGGCGGTTAAGGCAGCAGGACTCGAATGATCTTGGAGACCGGCCGAATCGGTAAAGATCTGTCCTGCGGCTTTTAACTCGGAAGCGCCTACCAATTGAGCCCCGTCAGGCAAATTATCATAGTGACCGATGCGGCCGGTATGCATCAGTTGGACGAAGATTCGGCTGCCCCCGGCATGCACAGCATCGGTCACCTTTCTCCAACCCTCCACCTGGGCTCGCGAAAAAATGCCCGGGATCCGGGGATATCCAAGCGCCTCCGGCGTAGGAGCTGTGCCCTCGGTGATGATCAACCCTGCTCCCGTCCGCTGGGAGTAGTATTCGACCATCAGCTCATTTGGTAAATTATCGACCGCCCTGCTCCTCGTCATGGGGGCCATAACCAGATGATTCTTAAATGTGAAGCGGCCTTTTGTAAATGGCGATAAGATCTTTTTCAAAGTGCTGTATTTTATTACAGCACAAATCTCCTTCGATAAACAAGATTAAAATAGTCATGTTCGACCGAAGATCAGTCCTATCCGGCGACTGAAAATTTCTTCGGCGTCATGCCATGGTGCTTCTCGAAAAGCCTGCTAAAATGACTAAGATTGGAGAACCCCAGTTCGTATCCGGTCTCTCCTACCGATCGGCCTGTATTCTTCAATAGAAAAGCGGCCTCTTCCATCCTCGCCTTCTGAAAGTGATCGTAGATACTATCGCCGAATACCTGTTTGAATAGCTTCTTCAATTTGGTCTCACTCATGCCGGCCATCACACATAGTTCGGACAGTTGAGGCGGGACACTGAGATCGGCGAGAACCGCCGCCCGCACCGCGAACAATTTCTCGATATCCAGCTTATTCACGGGTTGTTGAGGGACGGCATCCCGCCTGAGCAATCTCCTGAACAGGATATAGAGCAGCTCCTGTATCTTAAACATATAATATAGCTTATTCAGGTCATCTTCAACGGTATACTCCGCGATCTGTTTCAGTACTTTGTGCGTCTCTCCGTCCATGCTCTCATAAAAAAGAAACGTAGTCCCGCTGGTAATGGTCTGTACGAGATTATTGGCTTTCCGAATAGGCATCAGCATAGTAGCCAGCCTGGATGTCATAATTCCGACAACTGTAAAATAGATATCCGTTTTCGGGGGGAACCGCGTCACTGAATTGAGATTGCAGGAGGTGATCTGAATTGCGGATGGGTTATGCCTGGAAATATGAATATTGTCCTGGCCTTCGGTCGTCACGCTAAAAAGTTCCTCATTACTATGAAAGATAAAGGTAACCAGGCCCTCAGGATTTTCCGGTGCAAATCGCCGCAGGACAAACTCTTCCTTGAGCCGGTAGTGGTGGATTAGCAGGTGAACATCGGCTTCCACGCCGATCTTCCGGACACTGCCCTCTCCCATCGAAGCAGGGAGGATCAACCTGTCCCCGTTTAGCGGTACGTTGAGCTTATTCGCAAAATCAGCCAGAAAATTATGGCCTTTTCCTGTAATAAAATCGAGTTCCATAAATCGGAAGCTACCTATTCCAGGTAAATAGAAAATTAGAATTGAATACAAGTTAACATATTAAGATGAAAAAACCATGGGGTTTGGAAGGTCTCTTGTTTTCTAAATAGTGATGTTCCGGTCTGAAGCGAAAGACAGCCAACTGTTAGCGTAGCTACAATCGGAAAAACACGCCCCAGGTTAGCAGCTTCCATTCTTAAAGGAAGCTGCCTTTGGCTGTGAACTGGCGAGAGGTAGTATTGAATGCATTTGGACAGAGAAAAGCTTCGCCTTTGGCCGCCGGAAAGAACGAAAACGAGCGGAAAAATAGGGATAAGCGGATGCTCAGGTAATAGATGAGCTTGGTGGCGAAATAGGTTAATGGATCGTCTTCCAGCATGACCTTTCGCACATTTTTAAATTGCGTTGGGTCATAGTTACGGTGCTTCTTGGATATTTGTTTCTTCTTTTCGATGCGTTTCGTCGGATTGTCCGAAGTGATCTTTTCGCTTTCAAGGAATATGAATACGGTAGACAGCGCGCTTTTGTTGTTGTTGAAAGTCCGGTTACTCCATGAGTATTCGTCAGACGCCTGCCGTAACGCAGATTTGACGTGTTCGCGTGTAATGGTTTTGACGGATTCGTGCTGCAGGTTGTGCTTTGTAAGATAAATAGTCAACACTTCGATGGCGCGTTTGAGCTTTGTGAGGGTAGCGCTTCCAAGGCCCCGCTGTTCCCATTCCTGGATGAAGTAGTTGAACGCTTCGACACAACTCCATTCCTTATTCCGCGCAGTCTTCCCGGCCCGCTGGAATTCCAGAAACTCTTTTTGCTCCAGTTCGAAAGGATTGTGTCCGTGTTCGAGGGCGTACTTTATGGCGTCTAAAAGCAGCTGTGCGTATTCATCCGTCTTGTATCGGTTGATGTCTTCAAAGACGGGAAAACCTTTCCATTTAGCACCTTTATAACGGTACCGCAGCTCTTCGGGGATCCGGAACTGATATTCTATCCACCAGCGCTTTCCTGTATAGAGCTTTGGCGGCTTCCAGTTGATGTACTTACCCAAAACTTGGTCACTGTTTTGGTCACTGTAGTTTTTTAGAAAAGAAAACGGCCTGTGTTTCAGGCCATTATTCTGTACCGCGTAGGGGAGTCGAACCCCTCATTCCTCCGTGAAAGGGAGGCGTCTTAACCGATTGACCAACGCGGCGTTCATATTCAACCGTTTTACCGGTTTTTCGCGAAAGGAGTGCAAAGATATAGGCTCTTTGAAAATCAGCCAAATAATTTCGCTTCTTGCCTAATGGCCGCCGCTCCGTCTCCTCCACTGCCCTCAAAACCCAGCCGGAGCCATCCACCCCCCTCTATTGTCTCCAACCTCATTTCCGCCCCGCCAAGCGATTGGTTTCAAGAAATTTAGCCATCCTTTTCAATTGATACCCAAAAATTTACACGCTCATAATATTCAATATTGTAACTTCGTGGCCAATTTTTAAAATCAAACAATTCGTTATGAGCACAGTAAAAGTTGCTATCAATGGCTTTGGCCGGATCGGACGTTTGGCTTTCCGCCAAATCCACGGTCTGGAAGGCATAGAAGTAGTGGCGATTAATGATCTGACCAGTCCAAAAGTATTGGCTCACCTGCTGAAATATGACAGCGCACAGGGCCGCTTCGAACAGGATGTAAAAGCTACCGAAAACTCCATTGTCGTCAACGGCAAAGAGGTAAAAATATACGCCCAGAAGAGCCCCGCCGAAATTCCCTGGAAAGACCATAATGTAGACGTCGTCCTAGAATGCACCGGCTTCTTCACCGATAAAGACAAAGCTGCCGCCCACCTCACCGCCGGCGCCAAAAGGGTCGTTATCTCCGCCCCTGCTACCGGCGACCTTAAAACCATCGTATTCAACGTTAACCACGATATCCTCGACGGCAGCGAAACCATCATCAGCTGCGCCTCCTGTACCACCAACTGCCTCGCGCCCATGGCCCAGGTCCTGGACAAAGAATATGGCATCGTCACCGGTCTCATGACCACGATCCACGCTTACACCAACGATCAAAATACTCAGGACGCCCCGCATCCCAAAGGCGACCTCCGCCGCGCTCGCGCCGCTGCCGCAAACATCGTCCCTAACAGCACCGGCGCCGCAAAAGCTATCGGGCTCGTACTCCCCCAGCTAAAAGGCAAACTGGACGGCGGCGCCCAACGCGTCCCGGTCCTCACCGGCTCCCTCACCGAGCTCGTCACCGTACTCAAAAAGAAAGTCACCCTCGAAGAAGTCAACGCCGCCATGAAAGCCGCCGCTAATGAAAGCTTCGGCTACACCGAAGACGAGATCGTCAGCAGCGATGTCATCGGCATCACCTATGGCTCGCTCTATGATGCCACCCAGACCCGCGTTATCGCCAACGGCGACCACCAACTGGTGAAAACCGTCAGCTGGTATGACAACGAAATGAGCTATGTCAGCCAGCTCGTCCGCAGCCTGAACTATTTTGCCAAACTGATTTCCAAATAGTATGAGCCAGTTCAGCCAACATTCGTTTGCAAATGAAAAAGCCCTCATCCGGGTCGATTTTAACGTTCCCCTGAACGATAAATTCGAAATCACCGACGATACCCGCATCCGCGGCGCCATCCCCACGATCCAAAAGATCCTCAAAGACGGCGGCAGCGTCATCCTGATGAGCCACTTCGGCCGGCCCAAAGACGGCCCCACGGACAAATATTCTCTGATGCATCTCATCCCGCACCTGGAGGAACTGCTCGGAACACCCGTCGATTTTGCCAACGACTGCATCGGCGACGAAGCGATCAAAAAAGCCAGTCAGCTCAAACCGGGCCAAATCCTCCTGCTCGAAAACCTTCGCTTCTACAAAGAAGAAGAAAAAGGCGACAAAGCCTTCGCCGAAAAGCTGGCCCGCCTCGGCGATGTCTACGTCAACGACGCCTTTGGCACCGCCCACCGCGCCCACGCCTCCACCGCCGTCATCGCGCAGTTCTTCCCCAGGGACCGCCGCATGTTCGGCCTCCTGATGGAAGGCGAAGTCGCCAGCGCCGAAAAAGTACTGCACCAGGCACAGAACCCTTTCACTGCCATCATCGGTGGGGCCAAAGTCTCCGATAAGATCCTCATCATCGAAAACCTCCTCGAACGCGCCACCGACATCATTGTCGGCGGCGGTATGGCCTATACCTTCTTCAAGGCCACCGGCGGCAAGATCGGCACCTCGCTTTGCGAAGACGATCGCCTCGACACGGCAAAAGAATTGATGAAAAAGGCAGAGGCAAAAGGCGTACGCATCCACCTGCCGTCCGATTCCATCATTGCCGACAAATTCGACGCCAATGCTAATGATTCGACAGCCCCCAGCAACAATATCCCCGACGGCTGGATGGGTCTCGATATCGGGATCAATGCCTGCGAACAATTCACCAACGTTATTCATAACTCAAAGACCATCCTGTGGAACGGACCCATGGGTGTTTTTGAAATGGAAAAATTCCAGCGCGGTACCAGGGGCATCGCAAAGGCAGTAGCAGAGGCCACCGCCAAAGGAGCTTTTTCATTGGTAGGAGGGGGGGACTCCGTTGCGGCTGTCAACCAATTCGGCTATGCCGACAAGGTCAGCTATGTTTCCACCGGCGGCGGCGCCCTGCTCGAATACTTCGAAGGAAAAGAATTACCCGGCATCGCAGCCATCAAAGAGTAGCCAGTCACTTTTTATCCCATAAACTTTCTGCATATGAAACCCTTGCTGACCTTATTCTGCTGTAGCCTGCTCCTGTATTTGTCCCTACCGGCTCAAAAACGGCGACTTCCCGCCACCAGCACCGGCCTCGACGCCAGCCTCGACACTGCCTTTGCAAGAGTGCTAAAGGATTGGCATGCGGCCGGCTTCGCCGTCGCCGTCGTCGAAAAAAACAAAGTGATCTATGCAAAAGGCTTTGGATACCGCGACTGGGACAGCAAGCTGCCGGTAACACCGCACACGCTCTTCGCCATTGGCTCCTGCACAAAGGCTTTTACGGCCTCCCTTATCGGCATGCTCCAGCAGGAGGGCCGGCTCAATATCGATAAACCTGTCCGCGATTACTTGCCCGAGCTGAAATTTTATACCCCCGCCATGGACGAGACGATCACGCTACGCGATATGATGTGTCATCGCACCGGCCTGCCCCGCCACGACCTTTCCTGGTATCTTTTTGGCAATGTCAACAGGGATTCCATGGTCCGGAAGATCCAATACATGGAGCCGACGGCGGGGATAAGAGAAAAATGGCAATACAATAATTTTATGTTCGCCGCACAGGGCGTCGTCGTCGAACATCTTACGGGAAAAAGCTGGGAAAGCAATATAACAGAGAAAATATTCCAGCCGCTCGGCATGAAGGAATCCTATTTTTCAACAAAGGATATGCTGAGCAGCCCCGATGCAGCCCTGGGCTATGACCTCAAAAAAGATAGCATCATCAAAAAGCTGGATTACTACGAGATCGCAGCCCTGGCGCCTGCCGGCGCCATCAACAGCAATGTACTCGACATGGCCTCCTGGGTGACGACCTGGATAAACGGCGGAAAATTTCAGGGGAAAGAGATCCTTCCCGCAAGCTATGTCAGCGACGCCATCACGGCCCAAATGGCGATAGGCGGCGGCCTCCCCACCAAAGAAAATCCCGACGTCTTTTTCGCGACCTACGGTTTTGGCTGGTTCCTCGCCTCCTACCGCGGCCATTACCGGGTAGAACATGGTGGGAATATAGACGGCTTCTCGGCCAGTACCTGCTTTTTCCCCACAGACAGCATCGGCATCATCGTGCTCACCAACCAGAACGGATCGCAGGTCCCTTCCATCATCCGCAATATCCTGGCGGACAGATTGCTGCACCTGCCCTACAAAGACTGGGATACCTACCTGAAAAATATTGCGGACAAGGCAAAGAGCGACGCCAGACGTGCTGATTCAAGCAAGATCTCCGACCGCAAACCCGTCGCGCCCCCCTCGCATCCCACAGGCGATTATACCGGTATCTACAGCAACCCCGGCTATGGCAGCTTCGAAATATCCCTGAAACAGGACTCACTTTTCGCGCTGTTTCCCTTAAAGACCTGGTGGCTGAAACACTATCACTACGATGTATTCGCGCCCTACGAAAAGGATCCCAAAGACGGCATCGATACCTCGGGCGACGACGGAGGACTGCGATTGCAGTTCGGCATGGACCAGGCCGGCGCGATCACCAATGTTTCGATGAACCTCGAACCTACCCTCGGCAAACCCATTGTTTTTACCCGGACGCCAAAAGCGACAGCCCTAACCGCGGCCGAACTGCAAAAATATGTGGGGGAATATGTTTTGGGGGGTACCATCACCTCGAAAATCTACATCAAAAATGGCCAGACGCTTTACTTATTCGTACCCGGCCAGCCCGAATATGAACTGGTTCCCGCCGGCGCCGACAAATTTTCATTCAAGACATTAACCGGATTTGCCATCCAGTTTGTAAAGAATGATAAAGGCGAAGTCACGGACTTGCTGGCTATCCAGCCAAACGGGACATTCAAAGCGTCGAAGAAACCCTGATCACGATCTTCCCAAACTGCCTGGCATCCTCCATCCATCGGAAAGCAGCCTCGCCGTCCCCAAACGCAAATACCCGGTCCACCACCGGCCGGATCTTATGCTGCTCCACAAAATGGATCATCGAAGCAAAATCCGCCGGACTTCCCATCGTGGACCCCAGCACATTCAGCTGCTTCCAGAAGATCCGCCGCGCCACCACACTGGATGGATTACCACGCGTCGCTCCATAAAAGACAACCCTTCCTCCCGGCATCGCCAGATCGAATAAATCATTCACCCCGTCCCCCGCAGCCCCGTCGATAATAACGTC
>Ga0302324_100023545_pt1 | contig 11908 bp, 12 predicted proteins | sample Palsa_T0_1_FD_201949 | JGI IMG/M metagenome (GOLD analysis project Ga0302324, IMG submission 201949) | Peat permafrost microbial communities from Stordalen Mire near Abisko, Sweden - Palsa_T0_1 | ecosystem: Environmental > Terrestrial > Soil > Palsa > Peat permafrost | place: Sweden: Abisko... | reverse complement strand
AATCGGGTGTCAAACGCGCGGTAAACTTCGCCCATTCCACCCGCACCCAGGGGTGAGTGGATTTCGCATTGGCCGAGAATCGTTCCGGCAGCAAGGGCCATGAGATTGTCGATGAAATTATATCTTTACTCCTTTAACCGGGCAGTTGATGAGTTGTCGGCAAACCGGAAGCTATCCAGGTTGGGCCGATCAGTAACGACAAGTCTTAGTGCTGTATCTGAAGCGCCCCCCCGAGCGAGGAGCTAGGAGTAGAGACGCTGTGTAGGGGCGCTTCAGATACAGCGACTTGAAGGAAGCCGCCCCGGGGGACTATGGGATTTGTTTCTCGATGAGGCGGTCGTTGTCGTTTGCGGGGTGGCGCCTGCTGTCGGTGTGCTTTCGTTTCAGTTGCTCGTGGCAGAGAGAATGGTCGTGCGCCGGCATGTCGGAGAGTCGCGAGCGCACAACCATGCTGCACTCTGAGGAATGCGAGACAGAGAACCAGTGTGCGCGCCGAAGCGCGAGCGAGATGCGAGGCTGGAGATGAGGATTCATGCGGCGCACCGGCTGAGATGAGGCGGAGATCGGAGGAGAAGTTGCGCGGCGGAGAGGCGCTCGACAACCTGCATGGTTCCGCCGCAGAGCGGACAGGTCCATGTTGAGTGAGCGGGGAGCGTGGTCGGCAAGGTGGCGTCTGCTGCTGGCTGATCGGACGGCTGGAGCAATCCGAAACAGAGTGGAAGAAACTCTGCTCGCCGGCAGTTAGCGAGAAATCCGAAGTTGCGGATGCGCATAAAGCCGCGTGGCAGCAGGTGTAGGAGGAAGCGTCGCAGGAACTCATCGACGGGCAGAGTCATCAGCCGCTTCTTGTTGCCGTGGGCGGAGTCGCGCCAACGGAAGGTGACGTGGCCGTTGGCAAGAGCAACTAACCGGCTGTTAGAAATGGCGACGCGATGAGTGTAAGCACCGAGATAGCGCAGCACCTGTTCTGGCCCGCCGAAAGGGCGCTTGGAGTAGACGACCCAGTCGTGACGGAACAGAACCCGCAGCCACGAGGCGAAGGCGTGCGGTTCCGCAAGCGGTAAGAGATGTCCGTGAAACTGGAGTGTGCCTGTCTGAAAGGCGGTCTTGAGTCCGGAGACAAACTTGCCACGGAAGACACGGCTGAGCACTTTGACGGGAAGAAAGAAGGATCGGCGCGAGGAGATCCAGCGGGAGCGGTCAGGAGCGAGACCGCCGGCGGCCAGCACGCAGTGGACATGGGGATGATGTTGCAGTCGCTGGTCCCAAGTATGGAGCACGCTGAAGAAACCGATCCGTGCACCGAGGTGACGGGGATCGCGGGCGATCTCCAGCAGAGTTGCAGCACTGGCGCGAAAGAGCAGGTTGTAGATCAGCCGTTTGTTCTGCAGCGCGAGCGGAGCCAGTTCCCGCGGCAGGGTGAAGACGACGTGCACATAGCTGGCAGGCAGCAACTCTCGTTCCCGCGCCTGGAGCCAGCGCAGGCGGGCGTTGCCCTGACACTTGGGGCAGTGCCGGTTGCGACACGAGTTGTAAGAGATGACGGAATGTCCGCAGTCCGAGCACTGATCGCGATGTCCACCCAGCACGGCAGTTCGGCAGCGTGTGATGGCGAGCAACACCTTTTCGTGTTGGCCGTTGATCCACTTGCGACTGCGTTCAATGAAGGACTGTCCTGCACAGCGAACGATGTCGGCCACCTCCAGAGGTGGCTGGTTCATGCGTTCTGCGTCTGTTCTCCTTCTCCGCGGATCGGGAGTGCATCGAGCGGACTGCCGGTGGCGCTGAGATGCCGCCGGGAGAGATGCAAATAGATCGTCGTCTCCTCCAGGTCGCGATGCCCGAGCAGCATCTGAATGGTGCGCAGGTCGGCACCGGCTTCGAGCAGATGCGTGGCAAAGCAGTGGCGCAGAGTATGGGGATGGATGTGCTTGCGTTCAAGCCCAGCGCGTTGTGCGGCGTTCTGACAGGCAGTCCACAGGACCTTGGTGGTGACCGGATAACGTGCGGTATGCCATCGATTGCCGGGAAACAGCCAGGTCGTTGGCTTGTGCCTGAGCCCGCGCCAATAGACGCGCAATGCATCGAGCAGCTTCGGGCTGAGCATGACATCCCGGTCCTTGCGTCCCTTACCGACCCGGATATGAATGACCATCCGTTGGCTGTCAATATCGCTGATCTTCAGGTGCGCCACTTCTGCGCGACGTGCGCCCGTGGCATAGAGCGTCATCAACAGAATGCGATGAAAGGGAAACTCTGCCGCGTCGATCAAACGCGCCACTTCGTCCTGACTCAGCACCTGCGGCAAGTGCAGAACCTTTTTCGGATACGGGGTCTCGGCTACACTCCAGCCTCGCTTCAACACCTGGACATAGAAAAAACGCAGGGCGGCTAACCGCTGCGTCACCGTGTTCGGAGCCAGCCTCCAGCGCGTGAACAACGCGGCCTGATACTGGCGAATATGCTCGGGGCCAAGCTGATCGGGCGAACGATGGAAGTGCCGACTGAAATGCTCGACCGTGTGAATGTAAGCGTGGATGGTGGACTCGGCGTAGTTGCGTCGTCGTAGTTCTTCAAGCATGATCTGGCGTAGATGGGTCACAGAGACTTCCTCCTCTGCGACACAAACTAGCTCAGATCACCTTCACCCGTCGGCCCAGCGATACGCGCATGCGTCCGCCGCAACGCGGCTTAGTTCAAGTCGGCTTTCAGGAAGTTGCGTCTTCCTGCGTCCCCCAAGCCCGTTTCTGGATAGCTTCCTGTCACCAACCATCCTTTTGTTCGAAAAGGTCGGCGGTAACCGTTTAAATCGGGTTTTTAGTCGATCAGCACGATTGCCTGCTTACTCACTTTGACGGGCAACGTCTCTAAGGGTGGGACCCGGATCCGACTATCCCGAAAAGCAGCTTTCGGAGCCGTAGGTCAACTCGCTTCCCCGGTGATGGAGGGCTTCAGTTCGAGTCCGGGCAAAAGGCTTTTGGTGCCGAAATCGAAGATTTCGTCCCAGAAGGAGAGCGGGATGGGAGGAACGATGAGACGGGAGATGTGGGGAGCGCGGAAGGCTTTGGTTGTGGCGGTAATGGGATGCGCAAGCATGATCCCGGCTGCGAGACAGGCGAAAGCGCAATCCTCCGTTGCAGCGAGAAAAGATGGGCGCGCCAAGATTGATGCCCATGCGGCGGAATGGTTAGAACAGGGCGATGTGCCAAGCGTAGCGGTGGCATACATCGAAGATCGAACGGTGGCGTGGACAGCGGTATATGGGGAGCAAAGTCCCGGAGTCGCCGCGACCGGAAAAACGCTGTATAACATGGCGTCGCTGACGAAGCCAATTACGGCGGAGACAGTCTTGCGACTGGCGTCTGCGGGGAAAATTTCGCTGGACGAATCAATGTCGCCGTTCTGGCTCGACCCGGATATAAAAGATGATCCCTGGAGCAAATTGCTCACACCGCGGTTGTGCTTGTCGCACCAGACTGGATTTGCGAACTGGCGGCGAATGACCGGCGGAGTGCTGAAGATCAGATGGGAGCCGGGAACCCAAACGGGATATTCGGGAGAGGGATACAACTACGTTGGCAGGTTTGCCGAAAAGAAGCTGGCTAAACCCTTTGATGTGCTGGCGCAGGAGATCGTGTTCGATCCAATCGGCATGAAGGAGACGGCCTATACAGCGAAAGAATGGTATGGGGGGCGGTTAGCGGTTCCCCACGGGCCAAAAGGAGAAAAACGTGTAGACCCAGTCGCGGCAACGTGGAATGGCGCGGACCTGCTGCGGACGACGATTGGCGACTATGCGAAATTCGTGGTGAGCGTGATGCATGACGAGGGCCTGTCGAAGGACATTGCGGCAGAAAGGGCGACCCTGACGCGCGATCGCATGAAACCCGAAGGTTTGCAGAAGGTATGCAGCGCCGCCGGAGAGCCCGGGCATTGCCTCGTGACCGCTGGAATGAGTTTGGGCTGGGAAGTCGAGACCGTGAATGGAGAAAAAATCCTGAATCATGACGGCTCCGATTGGGGAGTTAAGACATTCGTGATGTTCGTTCCGGCTCGAGGAATCGGCGTGGTGGTCTTTACCAACGGAGAAAACGGCGAAGCGGTGATCAAGAAGGTAGTTGAGGCTCTTTATCCGAACAAGCTATACGTGGCAACGATGTGATTCAGCGATGCGGAGGGGGCTTTTGACGAGAAGACGGCTACCCGGTGCTCGTAAGCTCGGCTTTTCTACAGAACTTAAGGACGCTACCCGTTGGCTGATCAGAGGACAACAACATTGCGAGAACTACGTAGTCGCGATCTTCGGTGAAGATCACGTCACGGCTCGTGGGAACGTTCGAAGTGCTGCTGAGCCCAGGGCCGCCCGTCATGAAAAGGACTGCATCGCGCGGCGCTCCCGGCGCACGGCTATGCAAGATCACTACCGGGAGGTGGATCGTGCGACTTTTTTTGCTGGAGCGGTTCTCGGCACGCTGAGGATTCGGCACTCAGCCTTGTCATCTTGGGATAAAGTACCGGTGCACGTCGTCTTCTCGAAGTGTGGAAGCGGAGAGACGGCGGACCCACCTTGCACACCAGCAGCGGTAGAACACACCAATATGCATGCGACGAGCCATGATCGAGATAGGGGCACAGCAACTTAGACGCGTCGAAAAACGCGAGGTTAGCGTGCCGCTCCGCCAGCGCACGTTCAGAGACTTGAGGCTTCGTAGGCGGGATGACTTTCACCACGGGCTGTCAGGGGCACGTGCTCAGATTGGACCAGTTCTGAGCTAGTGTTTGGTCCCGCTGGCCGCCGGGCACTCTTTTCAATCGTCGACACTCCCCGACTCACCGTATTGCGCTACGGTCAAAGCTACCCCCCCGCGGGGGCATACTATCCGCGTCTTATCTCAAACCTTCAATAGCGGGACAAGGTACTGCGGTGTCAGTGGAAGCCTGCGAGCGTTTACACCGGTGGCGTCGAAGAACGCTGCCGTCACGGCAGGTGGGACAATCGCGTTTGCCGCTTCCGATCCACCGCCAAAACCCTTATCGTCGCGCGAAAGTTGCATCACTTTGATTTCCGGCGTCTCTTCCATCGTCAGAATCTTGTAGTTGTTCCAGTCGGTGCTTGTCACCTTTTTGGTGTCAAAGGTGACTTCTTCCTTTAACGTTTCGCTCAAGCCCATGACCACGCCGCTCTTCATGCAGCGATCCAGCTGCCGCGGATTGAGAATCTTTCCTGGCTCGACGCCTATCGTGAATTTTGTTACGTGCACTGCGCCGGTCGTCGGAACAACTGCAATCTCTGCGATGCCTACCCAATACGCATTCTCACGAATCATCACGCAAACTCCGCGTCCTTCCACAGGAATGCTACTCGTGCGTCGAGCGCCGCGATGTGGCGACGGCCTCTTCTCCCAATTCGCTGCCTTCGCCGTCGCATGCAGCAGATTGATTAACCGCTCGTCCGTCGTGTGCGCCAGGCGATACTCGATTGGATCGGTGCCCGCCGCAGCCGCTGCCTCATTGATCAAACCTTCCAGCGCAAAGTTCTGCTGCCGTTGCCCTGGCGTGCGCATGATGTTGCCGCGCAACCCGCCATTCGCCGAGTCGCCCGCCAGGTTTGGCATTCCATATGTATCCTCGAGCCGGTTGACAATCTTGTCGTACGGCCATTCCGTCGCCACCCAATTGCCCGGTTTCGACGTCGCGGCCGGCATTCCAGCGAGCAGCGCACCGAGCGGACGCGGGTCCATCATATGCGGCGAATACTGTGCGCTGTGCAATGCTACGATATGTCCGTTCGTGTCCAGCGCCGCAGCCATGTCGGAAACCCACGCCGGCGAGACACTAGACCAGGCCAAGTCCTCATCTAGAGTCCACTGCACGCGCACCGGCTTTCCCGTCAACTGCGACAAAATCACGGCATCCGCCTCGGCGCCGTCGCCGCCTAGTGTCGTTCGCCCATATTGCCCGGACTGATCCATCCAGCGCACCACGATCTTGTCCACCGGAATACCCAACATGTACGCCATCCTCGCGCGCAATCCTTGCGACTGCGCCGAATGCGTCCAAATCGTCACGTTGCCGTCACTCTTCACGTCGGCAACCGCGACGAACGGACCGATTGGCGCGTGCCGGACATATCCTTGCTCGTATGTCGCCGAAACCTTCTTTCTGGCGTTCTGCAGTGCAACCATCGTCGATGCAGCTTTGCCCCTGCTCTCGCCCGGCTTCTCCCATTTGTACTGACGAATCGCTTTCCCCACATTCTCGCTACCGGGCAAGCCGGACCATTCCGTCCACTTTGTCATGCCGGCAACGGTCAGCGCCGCTTGCACTGCTTCCCATTCGTTCGGAGAAACAACTGCGAGCAAATTGCCTCTCTTGACAACTTCTGCAGTCGGAAACTCCTTCTTATCGATGGCGCCCGCGGAAATCAACGTGGATCCCAGGGTTGCCGGCCGCACCATGCGCGCGTGCAGCATTCCGGGCAACGTCAGGTCGCAGCTCCATTGTGTTTTCCCCGTGATTTTGTCGGGAATGTGTCCCGCCGGAAACGATGTTCCAAGGACCTTGAACTCCTTCGGCGCTGTCATCGGCGGATCGCCCGTCACGGTCAGTCCATCGAGCGAAGTCATTCCAACCCAACCCGCGGGATCGGGTTTTGCCAGCGAGCCCTTGACCGGAATCTTCAGTTCTAGATGTTGCCCTTCCACCAATTCACCATAGCTGATCTTCTTGCCGCCGCCCGATACAACGCCATCGCTAACGCTGAGTGCCGAGATAGGCACGCCCAACTGCATCGAGGCCGATCCGAGCAGCGCCTGATACGTGTACGCTGCGACTTTCCGCAGGTTGCTCATACCGGTGAGGAATCCCGCCGAATATCCGCCATCTGGAGTTCGATCTGTGTCGCCCATGATCAGCGTGATTGCTTCCGGCCGCACATTCAACTCTTCAGCAATTGTCTGCGCATAATAGCCCGTCATTCCAACGCCTGTTTCGGTTCTTCCCGTGCGCGCCAGAATCGTGTTATCGCTGCGAATCTCAAGCCAGGATCCGAGCAAAGTGGGATCCATCGAGGTCGGATTCTCAGCCGCTTGCGCTCTCCCTATGAATCGCACCGGAAGCGCCAGCGAAACCAAGAGGACCCCGCCGTTCTTCATGAAGCCGCGCCGCGAGATTGTCGCTGCAAATACAGGAGTCTCACGCTGATTCGTTTTGCCGATCACCGCCCTGCTCCTCTCATCGCGTGCGCGGCGCGCTGTACAGCGTCAATGATTGCGGCATACGTTCCACACCGGCAAAGATGAGGCGAAGGCGGCGTATTCGTGAATGCGTCCTTAATTTGCGCGACCGTCGGATTGGGAATCTTCGAGAGCAGTTGCACCGCGACGACCATCATTCCGCTCTGGCAATACCCGCATTGCGGCACTTGCTCATCGATCCATGCTTGCTGCACGGGATGCAGTGTTTTGCCAGCCTCCGTTGCGCTCAATCCTTTCTGCGCTGCCCACACCGCGGGTAGACCTTCAATCGTGGTGACTTGCTTTCCTGCCGCGTCCGATATTGGCGTAACACAAGTGCGAATCTCTTCGCCATCCAACAACACCGCGCAGGCGCCACACTGTGCCATCCCGCAACCCATCTTTGGCCCAGTCAATTTCAGCTCATTACGCAGCACAAACAACAGCGGCGTATCGGGATCAGTGGTGATCGTTTGCTTTGTGCCGTTCACCGTGAGGGTCAATTGGTCTGGCATCGCGCCTCCTTCGAGCTTGGGATTTAGACTTGAGGCAGCATGGGTTACCGCGGCGGCGGCCATTTCCGGCTCTTCAAGAAGCGAATTCGCCTTGAGTTCTTCATTGGTTGATTGTCACCTCTCTACCAGAGGCGCCCGAGTCTGTTCGGGCTCTCCATGCGGTGAACACCAGATACCACGCCGGCAAAGTGAGCGCCCAGTTCCAAGTCCATTGCGGCGCACTCCACCAGCGCCAGTGTCCGTCGCTCCACGTGGGAATCATCAGGAGTGTCAGGCTCAGTGCGACGATCAGCGCTGAGGCGAGCCTCATTCCGGACATCCGCAATCCGCGATGCACTCCCCAGATCGCTGGCAACAGAAACAGAAGCAAGCAAAACCTCGACAGGGACTCAATGCGAAAAAGCCACAAACAACGTAGACAAGGCGAATAGCACAGAAGTGTGCTCGCCCACAGAGTTCGCCGCGAGACCGAGCCCACCACAAAACCGCCGGTCCAGGACCAACCAATCAGCAGGAACATATGCCACAGCAGCACTAGGACAGCTGAGGGCTTGGTCAACGAAGCTTGTGCGAGCAGTTCCGGGCAGAACAGTCGCATGTAACTCCACGTAACGGACAGGGACGCCCCCATCAATAGATAGGCGCTCGGAAGCGCCACTCCAAATCCTGCGAGCCACGGCCGCCAGCTCTTCCAAGGGTCTGCTTGGCGCCGAAGAGCCAAACCGAGCACTCCCATCACAGCCGCCCCCGGAGGTTCCCTAGTCTCTGTCAGGTCCCCGAGAACTGCCTCTCGCTCGTTGCGCTCCAACAAGCGGGAAGCGAGGTCGACCAAGCGCCAGCCGGCGCTCATAAAGAGCTCCCTCCGATTCGGTTTGACGTCCAGGAGGCGTTTCGGCTGATTCGGGTAACTGCTTTGTAAAAATCTTTCGCTGCATGCACACCGTCGGGTGTCAACCGAACCATGCGCTTGGCCCGCCCACCTCGCTGCGCTGTGGCCTCCCCCATCCAGGTGATGAGAAAGCCTTTGGACTCTAGGCGATCGATCGTGGTGTAGAGAGCACCGATGGAGCAACGCCGTCCCGTTGTCGTCTCAATTTCCTCCCGAATCGCGGCCCCATAGGCGTGGTCTCCGAGCCCCGCTGCGGCAGTAATCAGCAGATATTCGAATTCTCCGAGCATGATTAGGCACACATTGTGATACTAATGACAACTTCCTGTCAAGCCGAATATAAACTCGGTGGGCCGTTCTTCGTTGCTCCTTGGGATATCCTTTTCTGCATGTACAATACGAGTAAATGCTCACAAATAAAACTCGCGTTCTGGACAGCAGAGGCAGGCGACGTAAGAACACGCTGAAGGCCCGCAAAGCGCCGGGTCAGGCGAGGTCTCAGGAGACAGTAGATGTCATTCTGGAAGCGTCTGCTCGCATTTTGGAATCAGACGGACTTCGTGGATTCAACACCAACGCGATCGCGGCGAAAGCGGGGGTGAGCATTGGATCTCTCTATCAATATTTTCCGAACAAGGACTCCATCGTCCTCGCCCTGATTGGCAGTTTTGAGAGGGCGTTACACGATACCGTCGTGAAGGCTGTGCAAGATGGAAAAGGAAAAGGACTGGCGTCGCGCCTCAGGTTAGTCGTTCAGGCGCTGGTGAGTGCACATTACTACCGCCCTCGGCTAAACCGCGTGCTGGAAACTGAAGAGGAAAGGCTCGGAAGCGAGGCCGATGATTCTGCGTTTGACACAAATCTTCTACAGCTACTACGAGATCATCAAAAGGAAATCGCAATGCCTGCTTCGCGAGTAACGGAACGGGTTTTCATGGCTATACTCCGCGCTGTCGTGGACCTCGGCCTTGCGTCCGGCGCGAGTCCGCGATCGACCGAACACCGAGCTATGCGCGCGATAAGCGGATACCTGCTCTATTCGGGCTAGAGGTGGGTGATCGTCGATTGGGTTCTAGCGGTCTTAGGAGCTCCTGGCAAGAAACACGAGTCACACCAGCACCAACATTATGATTCCAAAGTTGCTACCCAGCCCGAGTTACGGGCCGACCGGAAGTGATTCCGGGCCAGAAGTCGGATTCGAGGACGTCATCCGTAGATTTCCCCGAAGCTCGTTTCTGGAGAGCCTCCGGGTGGCCGGCAAACCGGAATTAGTCCGGACTGGTGAGAAGTCAGAGGAGGGGAGTGCGCTGGAATTGCGTGCGACAGCTTATCCCTCAAATCGCGATGCACCTACAACCCGCGCGAGCTAAGCCTCTGCTGCCGATGGAGCGCGATATTGCCAGGCCGTCCCCATACCTGTTTTCTTTGTAGAAACAAAAGCATTTAGACGATAAAGCCTAAGAAACGAGAGAATCGCTTTGCCGAAGTTGCAGGCTTGCCACGTGCAGGAAGGTTGCCATGTCTGTGCCATTTAATCGCGGCGGGGCGTGGCGATACTTCGCCTGACCACCGCCGACGAACAAACTGCAACGGAAAGTGCTCCTTGCAGCGGCTGTCTCGTCGTAAAAACTCGCGGTACAAGGACGGTACAAGCCAACCGTGCTCCATCGAACTCCTCACCGTTCCTTACAGGGCGTTGCAGAGCGACCGCTGCCTTGTAATTACAACGTGATACAGCCAATCAGCGCCCTTTCACGGCGCAAACGCGGGTTCAAATCCCGCCGGGGACGCCAATTCAATAACTTAGGGGGGACATGTTTACTCTCTGTTTAATAAGAGGGTTGAAAATCGCGGGTGCCGTAGCCTTGAATTGAGTGCAAATCAGTCAAAAACTGCTGCATTGCTGGGCTCTTGGGCAGTCAGTTGCGGCCAGATTTCAGGGCAGTACAACTTTGAAATCAGCGGGCTGCTGTAGACACTAGGACAGAGGCAAAATTCACACTATGGCGATATGTTTGCGATACCGATTATTGGCTAATTATGATAATATATATCGCATAGGAGGAAGCAATCATGCCCTCTAGCACTTTCGCAAATTCAGGCCGTCACCAGCATTGGGACATTCAAGAAGGTTCGGCACAGGATCTCGCTCCTGACCTCGAGAACTCCGAAGGCCAAGCGCTGGTGTTCGTCTCTCATTCCCGAGCGGACGACGAATGGACAAAAACTGTTTTCGAAACCCTTAAGCGAGCATCCCAATTCATCGACGTCCTGATCGACAAACGACAGGAGGACAGTTGGGAAGCCCTTATCGAAGCGCTGATGCCTGATCTTCCGTTGACTTCAAACAGAATGATAGAGGCCAAAATGTTCGCTCAAGCCATGAAAGGGATTTTAGAGAGCGACGATTTTGCCAAGGCCACAGACATCGCTGAAATCGCTCATTTCAGCAAGAGAAATCCAAGCTCCCAGCCGAATAGATGGAAGAAAACTGGACTGATCTTTGCTGTGCCCTACAAGGGAGTCGATCTCTATCCGCTTTATGCCCTAGAGCTCAAAAAAGGAGCAAAACCTCTTCCGATCGTGAAGGAGGTCCTTCAGGTTCTTGCGGAAAAGGACGACTGGCAGAAGGCGTTTTGGTTCGGGAGCGTAAACACTTATCTAAGGAACAAAATGCCGAAAGAACTTCTGAAGTCGAAACCTCAGGAAGTGCTGCGGGCGGCTGAGATCGAGGCGTCGGGAGTACAGCACGGGTAGGAGAACCGCATATCAAATCTCCGACCGGCACACTCGAAGCGACCATCATTCCCTGGGGTCTGGGAAAGACGATATTTCGCGTCCATCCGGATGCGTACGGCAGCGCGCAGTTCAATCCCTCTGCAACCGGCAACGCAAGATTCAGTCCCCTTGTGAATGCAGCGGGCGTGGTCATTCCGACCATCTATGCGGGTACGACTCTGGACTGTGCTCTGATGGAGACCGTCTTCCACGACGTTCCTTTCGCGGCTGGTCCCAAGATCTGGTCAAAGGCATCGCATGTTGCCGGCAAGGTGTACTCGCATCTGACGCTCAGCCGCGATCTCGCTCTGATCGATCTCTCGGCGATCGCCCTACACAAGCTGGGAATTTCCCGGAAGGATCTGATTGAGTCCGAAGGCTCGCAGTATCCCGAGACTCGCGCTTGGGCCTTGGCGCTACACGACCAACATCCGGATGCCGAAGGTCTCACCTGGACTTCTCGCCAGGCCGATCCTGAGCGCGCTATCGTC
>Ga0302324_100023544_pt1 | contig 11909 bp, 13 predicted proteins | sample Palsa_T0_1_FD_201949 | JGI IMG/M metagenome (GOLD analysis project Ga0302324, IMG submission 201949) | Peat permafrost microbial communities from Stordalen Mire near Abisko, Sweden - Palsa_T0_1 | ecosystem: Environmental > Terrestrial > Soil > Palsa > Peat permafrost | place: Sweden: Abisko... | reverse complement strand
ATCCGCGATGTCATGCGCAACGGCATGCGCGAGCGCTAGAAAGATCGTCACGAATCTCCGAACGTCGGGAAAAAGTGCTTTAGCGCAGAGGTCGCAGTGGAATCCACCGGGGACGCAGAGTTTGCTGCGCGCATTCGCGTCCGGATATTGCCTCGGCGACCTCTGCGAAAACCCTCTGCGTCCCCTGCGCTAAAGTCCTTCTTGGTGGCAGGAAACCGGGTCCGGGCAACTGAACCGGCCCGATCCACGTTCCTCACTGTCTTCGACAGGACGCGGTCATGGCGGAATTCTCAGGGATAAAGCTCCTCATCTCGGATGTGGACGGCACGCTTGTCACGCACGCGAAGCTTCTGACGGACCGCGCACGGGAAGCGGTGCGGGCGCTCAAGGCGAAGGGGATTCGCTTCGCCATCACGTCCGGCCGCCCGCCTCGCGGCATGGCGATGTTCGTCGAGCCCCTGGCCATCGTGGAGCCGATCGCCGGGTTCAATGGCGGCGTCTATACGCGGCCGGACCTGACCGTTCTCGAGGCTTACACGCTCGTGCCGGACGCGGCATCCCAGGCGCTCGCGCGCATCGAGGCAGACGGGCTGGACGCATGGGTCTACACCGGCAACGACTGGTATGTCCGCAAACTGAACGGGTCGCATGTCGAGCGCGAAGCCCGGACGGTGCAGTTTGAACCCAGCGTCACCGCCGATTTCGATGCTCTGCTCGGGCAGGCCACGAAGCTCGTCGGGGTGAGCGACGATTTCGCTCTGGTCCGGCGCACCGACACGGAACTCCGCTCGGCGCTCGGCGCGCGCGCATCAGTATCGCGCAGTCAGGACTATTATGTCGACGTCACGCACAGGCTTGCGAACAAGGCCGAAGTCGTCGAGTACCATGCCAGACGGCTTGGGCTTTCGCCCGATGCGATCTGCACCATCGGCGACGGGGCGAACGACGTGCTGATGTTTGCCAGGAGTGGTGCATCGATCGCCATGGGTAACGCCCCGACGGAGGTTCAGGGACAGGCCAGCGTGGTTACGGATTCCTGCGACGATGAGGGCTTCGCCAAGGCGGTCGAGCGTTATCTGCTCTAGCGCGATTGTGGGATGTCAACCGACATTATGAAGTCGAATTTCACGGCCTCATTTCCCAACTCTTCGGGTTTGAGTTTCGCTCATCTTCACGTCGAACCCGTCGTCCCCCATCCCAGCTCCTTTTCGAGCCGTATTCGAAGCGCCTCGATGGTGCGTAAGGCCGAATTCAAATCCCGCGCATTGAGTCCCATTGCGAGCGCGTCTACCCAGGGTTTTTGACGTCGGCCTACGGCCTCGAAAGCGACGCGCCCCTTTTTCGTCATTGCGACAAGTTTTGCGCGGCGATGATGCGGGTTCTCCTTCAATTGAATGAAACCCTCGCTCGCAAGCTCGTTCACGATCCGCTGCACGCCTTGCCTGTAGAGGCCCATGTTGCGGGCGAGGCGCGCAACTGTCTCGTCAGTGGGAGATGCAGCTATTGCGCCCAAAACCTGCCAGCGCGCGCTCGTCAGCCCGAGATCCGCGACGAGCCTGTCGCCGGCCGCGAGAAGCCGCCCATTCAAGCGGAACACTTCGACGATCAGGTCAGTTGCGGCCTGACCAGACGGAGCGGGAACGTCTCGACTCATCATTGACATCATGTAGTCTATATGACCACATATTGTCAACGTGTGAAGAGCAGATGGTGAGGACTTACACATGCTCGCTGGCGAACTTGCACTGGCTTTGGCAGCGGCGTTTACCGGCGCGGCGCTTTACATCAATGTCGCGGAGCAGCCGGCGCGTCTTGTCTTGGATGATCGAGGACTCCTGGCGCAGTGGAAGCCAAGTTACAGTCGTGCCGCGAAAATGCAGGCGGGACTTGTTCTTCTATCGGGTGGTTTGGGGCTGGTGATCGTGTGGCAGACGCAAGATTGGCGGTGGGCCCTGGGAGCCGGACTGATGCTTCTGAACGGGCCCTATACGCTGCTTGGCATATTGCCGACCAACAAGCTCTTGAACGGCATTGCGATCGAACAGGCGGATTCCAGGTCCCGCGCCATGATCGTGAGATGGGGATGGATGCATGCGGTTCGCACGCTTATGGGGTTCGCGGCGACTGCCGCCTATATCTGGGTTCTGAATTGAACATTGTGCGGACCAGCGCACGCCAATTGCTGCGGCATCGCCAAGCGGCCTACCGAAAGCAGCGCGTCGATCGGCAATCTGGCGCGATCAATTGTATGCGGCAGCTTTCGCCGCTTCATGCACAAGCACGTCGTCGCGCCATACAAGAATGCGTTTCATCCGCACGAAGGCGCTGTCGAACAGGGCCCGTGCAAGGATGATGGCGTGTTCATCGCCGAAACATTGGGCGATGAAAAGACAATTCCGATCGCCACCTTCGTTGAGCATATCAAATTGATAGGGCAAGCCGCTCATGGCTCCTCACTCCCGGAGGCCGCCTGCCCCGCAGCTTGGCGAGCCTCCCATGCGGCAAATTATCCACGTCTTTGCTGCACCCGTCGAGCAAAATTTTTGTGCGCGCAACAATTGTATCATTGCGGTACAGCCCGCAATTCGGCCGGAGCGAGCGCCCTGATTGCGTCGTCGACCGTCCGGAACACGAACCCGTCCCCCAGCTCCTTCATGACACCGAATTGGGATAGCGCGTGATAGGCGCGGACGGATTCGAGGCGGGCAATTGCGAAGACTATCCCCGCGTCGTGGCACTTGCGAATCCCTTCCCTCAGCACCTGCGCCGCCGTGAAATCGATTTCGACGATGCTCGCTGCTTCAAGGACGATGAGCTTCAGGGATTCCTGCCCGAGCAGGTTGGCGAGGTCGGCACGAAACTCTTCTGCGTTGAAAAAGGAGAGCGGCGCCTGAAACGCGACAACACAAATGCCTTCGCGTTTCGAGCCCGCTATGTCCTCGCTGGGCGGCCACCACACCGTCGTGCCGGGTACGTTTACGAGCTCGATCAACCGCGTGCGCGTGACCGTCCACATGCCGTGCAGGAGCGACAGGAGAATGCCGAGCCCGACGCCTATGTCTATGGGCAGAACGACCATCGCAAGCACGGTCACCGCGATGAGGCCAAATTCGCCCTTGCTCTGGCGTAGCACCGTCAGCATCGTGCCGACGCGCGTGATGCGCCAGGAGACGTAGAGAAGAACGCCTGACAGCGCGGCGCTCGGTATGTAAGCCAGGAGGCCGGAGCCGAAGACGGCGAGCACGGCCACCATGGCGGCTGCGGCAAGTCCGCTCGCCTGCGAGCGCGAGCCCGTCTCCACGGCGATGGCCGTTCTGGGTGGGCTCGCATTGACCGGAAACGTGCCGGCGATCGCAGCGAAAACATTGGCTGCTCCGACGCCGATGAGATCGCGGTCGAAGTCCAACAGGGCCTGTGCGGGAGAGGGAAAAGACCGCGCTGTCGCGGCGCTCTGCACCATGATCACCAGCGACACAATGAGCGCCAGCGGAACCAGGCGGATCACGTCCGTCAGAGGCGGCAGGGCAATGCCGGCAGACAGGGTCGCCGGCGCGAGCGGCCCCAGCATCGCGATGCTCGTTCCGGCATGCTTCAGCAGAAGGCCGGCGCCTCCAGCCAGAATGAGGCCGATCAGGGCGCCGGGGATCCGCGTGCTCACCCGCTCAGACGTCAGCGTGACGGACAGAACGCCCAGGGCCATCGCCAGGGTGAAAGGGTTGGTGTGACCGGCCCTCGCTACGAGGCTTGTCAGCTGATCGACAAGGTCACCATGACCGGCTTGCAGGCCCATGGCCGTCGGAAGCTGCGAGACGGCGATATGGACTGCAATCCCGGCCAGAAACCCCGTTGTAACGGGCACCGACAGGAGATTGGCGATCCATCCCAGCCGCAGAAACCCTGCCGCGAGCAGCATCGCTCCCACAAGCAGGCCGAGCGTGCCGGCCAGTGCGCCATAGGCAGGCATGCCGGCCGCTGCAATGAGAGCGAGACCTGCGGCGAAGATCGGCGTGATCGTCGAGTCGGCGCCCACCGAAATATAACGACTGGCCCCGAACATCGCGAAGGCAACCGTGGCGGCGACAAACGCGACGAAGCCTGCTTCGGGCGGAAACCCGCCGAGCTTCGCCGTCGCCATTTGCTCCGGGATCGCGATGGCCGCCAGCATTAGACCCGCCAGAATATCTGGCGCGAGATACCTGCCGCTGAAGCCTGCGAGCGGGCGAATGATCGGCAGCCAGGCGCGTGACGGTGGCGGGATGGCAGCAACCCCCGTTGAAAGTCACCGGCAACTGGCAACGAACGCCGCGATTCGTCAATTGGCCCCATGCCGGGCCGTTCGGTATCCGTGGCCCCGGGAGGGTATGCTAGGCCCGGTCAAATTGATTCCCTTTCCACGGTGCATGCCATGCCTTCGTCACGCGAGCCTCTCCTCAAGCCGGTCGTCATTTCCGAGCTTCGTCCAACCCAGATGACGGTCGGCATGCGTGAGGTCGATGAACGCCGGAGGCATATTCGCGCCGGCAGAAAGGCGGGCGGAACGAAATTCTTCGAGCGCCACATGATTCCAGTGGTGCTCGGTCCCAAGGGGCGGCACTACGTCATCGATCACCACCACCTTGCGCGCGCCCTTGAGGAGGAAGGTATCGAAGAGATATTCGTGACCATTACAGCCGATCTCAGCATGCTCGGCCAGGACGCATTCTGGATCGTGCTCGATAATCGCGGGTGGATGCATCCTTTCGACTCCAAGGGCCGGCGCTGCACCTATGACGAGATACCGCTCGCCATCTGCGATCTTGCCGACGATCCCTTCCGCTCGCTCGCCGGTGCGTTGCGACGGGTCGGAGGCTTCGCCAAGGACACGACACCCTTCAGTGAATTCCTCTGGGCGGATTTTTTGCGCCGCAGAATGAAGCGGGCGGCGGTCAAACAGAATTTCGACCGGGCTCTTGCGGCGGCGCTTCGTCTGGCGAAGTCCAAAGATGCGGACTATTTGCCCGGCTGGTGCGGGCCTGCGGGCGACGACTGAACCTTGCATCCGGTTGCCTGCGATCCCGCATGCGGCTATTGAGCGTGCCGAGGCGGGCGCATGGCTGGCGCCCCTTAAGCCATTGTTTTACAAGGACAGACCATGCAGGCCGGTGCTGCCCCCTGGCTCGTCGCGCCAAGAAACGTTCTCCAGCGATCGCGGGCTGCTGCGATTGCCGTGGCCCTTGTCCTTACGATCTTTATCGGCTTTTTCGACTATGCCACGGGGGCTCAGATTTCCCTGTCAGCATTTTATCTCATACCCGTCACGATCGCAGCCTGGTTCGTCGGCATCCGGTTCGGGCTGTTCGTCGCAGCGGCATGTGCCGGGGTCTGGGTTGCGGGAAATGTGGCCAACGGGGACGACGAATTTACAACCCTGTTTCTCGCCTGCTGGAACGGAGGCGTGCAGCTGGTCTCCAACGTGGTTGTCGTGATCACGGTGGCAAGCATTCACACATTGCAGCGCAGCCTCGAGGACCGTGTCCGCGAGCGGGCCGCCGCACTCACCAAGGAAGTGACCGAACGCGAAAGACTGCAGCGCGAGCTTCTCCAGGTCAGCGAGCGCGAGCAGCGGCGCATCGGCCAGGATCTGCATGACGGGCTATGCCAGCATCTGGCAGGCACCGCGATCGCCGGCCAGGTTTTGCGCGAGAAACTCGCCAGGCACCATCTCTCCGAAACGGCCGACGCGCAGCGGATCGTGGAATTGATTCAGGAGGGCGTTTTGCTGTCCAGACGTTCCGCCAAGGGCCTGCATCCGGTGGAGTTCGATGCCGGCGGTCTGATGCTGGCGCTGGAGGAATTTGCCGATACGACGAGCAAGCTGTTCAGGATCTCCTGCCGGTTCGAATGCGAGTCACCGGTTCTCGTGCATGAAGGCGAAACGGCGGAACACATGTACCGCATCGTCCAGGAGGCGGTGAGAAATGCGATCAATCACGGGCGCGCAGGCAACATCATCATCCGTCTCGAGACGGTTGAAGACGGACAGGAGTTGCGCATCGAGGACGATGGCGTGGGAATGCCCGATATGCCTTCGGCGGAAGGCATGGGTTTGCGTATCATGCAGAACCGGGCTCTGGTAATAGGGGGCACATTCCGCATGGAGCGCAGGGAGGAGGGCGGCACCGTAGTTTGCTGTTCGCTGCCCTATGGCATGGAGATGGAGGAAGCTGATTCATGAATGCGTCCAGGTCCAGGGTTTTTCTTGTCGATGACCATCCTCTTGTTCGCGAATGGCTTACGAACCTCATCAACCAGTTGCCGGACCTCATCGTATGCGGTGAGGCCGCAAGCGGCATTGAGGCGCTTGAGGGGATTGAGAAAACCAATCCCAACATTGCGATCGTCGATCTCTCCCTCAAAGAGGGCTCCGGGCTTGAGACAATCAAGGCGCTCAAGGCCCGGTTTCCCCAGACGGCTGTGATCGTGCTGTCGATGCATGATGAACAATATTATGCCGAGCGGACGATGCGTGCCGGCGCGCGCGGCTATGTGATGAAAGGCGAGATCACGAGCGATATTCTCGCCGCCATCCGCGACGTGTTGGCCGGCAAGATCTATCTCAGTCCGCGCATGCGTGAGGTGTTCGCCGAGCGATTTGTCGATGGTCATGTTCCCGATTCCCGCTCGCCGGTGGAGACGTTGAGCGATCGCGAGCTGCAGGTGTTTCAGCTTCTGGGGCAGGGCATCGAGACGCGGCGGGTAGCGCAGACGCTCAATGTCAGCATCAAGACGGTTCAGGCCTATTGCGCCCGCATCAAGGACAAGCTCCAGCTGTCGAATGCATCGGAGCTTTTGCGGGAGGCGGTGCGCTGGAGCGACAGCCAGGCGCCGGGGTGATCTCCCCGGTCTGCGCCCCTATATGGTTGCGCCCGCCGATCCGTATCGAATTTATACCCGCTTCCCGTCATCTTCCGTCCGCGACTCGCGAACGCACGCAATGTGCGAATGGCGGTCAGGAGATCACAATGCGGTCCAATGTGTACGACACCATGCCCAACTGGTTTCGCGGCGTCCCGCTGGCGTTAACCAGGAACGGCACGATCTATGAATACCGGGAAATCCTTCCTGTTGCGCTGAACGAACGCGCTCGCGCCCGCGCAACGGTTCTGGCCGGCCTTTTGGTTGCCGGGCTCGTGGGCCTTGTGCTGGTCGGCCTGATCGCGCTCCTGGGCGCCGTCGGATTCGGCATCTGGCATCTGTGGAGCTGAGCTCCGCGCCGCTTCCCGCTATGCGCTTTATACGCGCCACACCGCCAAGCTGCTCTCGAATCTATACGGCCCAGGCGTCATTTAAGGCTCCAGTACCCGCTCACTCTGCCCAGGTGTCGACATGCGCAATCGCCGTTCAACTGGATTTGGCGGCCCCGGCTGGGGCGAGGTGCCTCCGCGTTATGGCCGCGATGCACGAAGCGACCATAGCGATTCCGCGCCGGCCAGCTCGAATTCTCCGGAAGAGGTTTTTGGTGAAATCGGGCTCGTTCTGGTGATCGTTCTCGGAGTTGTGCTTGCGATCAACATGGTGCTGGTCGCGCTGCATATCAGCTGAAACGGACTTGCTTGATGCACAATCCCGGTTTTCTGGAACAGTGGCGCCCTACTGTGTCGCGCGGCGAAATCCTGGAGCAAGCGACACGCCCTGGGAGCAGCGTCTTTACGCGCGCCGCGGTAACGCTCGGCCTCATGCTCGCGCCGGTTCTCGCGATCGCAACCGTCTGCGCAGCATTTCTTGTCATAGCAAAGCTCGTTTGACCATGCGCGCCGATCCCTTCGGGGTGACTGCCCGCGTCTCAAGCCGTTGACGATTCTCAATGCCCGGGAAGCTAGATCCGCACACTCTGCAATTCAGGCACGGAATTTATACGGAACTTATATTGTTGCGATGCAGCACGTCCCTCGCTTTTATACGCCGCGAAGCCGAAGTTCCGGCACCCTGATAATCGGAGACCGTCCATGATGGACGCAATTATGGTGGGTTTCGGCGTGGTCATGTTTCTGTGTTTCCTGGGCTACACCGCCGTCTGCGAAAGCTTGTGAGGATTGCCATGCTGTTCGATTACGTCCTGGGCGGAATCGTCTCTCTCGGGATTCTCGTCTACCTCGTCTACGCGCTCGCGCGGCCCGAGAAATTTTGAGGTCCTGCGATGAGCGCCAACGGTGTTGCCCAAATCCTCGTCTACTTCGCGATCATAGCGGCCATCGCCGTGCCGCTCGGCACGTATATGGCACGCGTATTCAATGGAGAGCGAACGCTCCTGTCTCCCGTGCTCGTGCCCGCGGAGAAGGCCATCTACTGGCTTTCGGGCGTCGATGATAAGCGTGAGCAGGGCTGGGTGACCTATACGGTCGCGATGCTGCTGTTCAATCTGGTCTGTTTCCTGCTTCTTTACGCGATGCTTCGGCTGCAGGGCACCCTGCCCTATAACCCGCAGGGCATGACGGCGATGCCGGTCGATCTGTCGCTGAACACGGCGATCAGCTTCGTCACGAACACGAACTGGCAGAATTATGGCGGCGAGACGACGCTCTCTTATCTCGTCCAGATGGCCGGACTGACGGTGCACAATTTCGTATCGGCCGCGACCGGTATCGCGATCGCCATCGCGCTCATTCGCGGCTTCGTGCGCCGTTCGGGCAATACAGTGGGCAATTTCTGGGTCGATCTCACCCGCTGCTCGCTCTATGTGCTGCTGCCCGTCTCGATCGTTGTCGGGCTTATCTTCGTCTGGCAGGGCATGCCGCAGAACCTCGGCGCCTATGTGACGGCCCATACGCTGGAGGGCGCCAGACAGGTCATCGCGCAGGGACCCGTCGCCTCGCAGATCGTCATCAAGACATTCGGCACCAACGGCGGCGGCTTCTTCAACGCCAATGCGGCGCATCCTTACGAGAACCCCAACGCGTTTACGAATCTGCTTACCGATGTGATGGAATTCGCCATCGGCGCGGGCCTCACCATGACATTCGGGCGCATGGTCGGCAGTCTGAAACAGGGCTGGGCGCTGTTCGGCGCGATGTCCATCCTGTTCCTCGTGGGCGCATTCATCTGCTACGGCGCCGAGAGCGCGGGCAATCCGGCTTTCGCGCCGCTCGGCATCGATCAGCAGGCGACCGCGTTACAGGCTGGCGGCAACATGGAAGGCAAGGAAGTCCGCTTCGGAATTGCGGATTCCGCGCTGTTCGCGACTACCACGACCGACACCTCGACCGGCGCCGTCAATTCCATGCATGACAGCTACACGCCGATCGGCGGCCTGGTGCCGATCGTCAACATGCAACTGGGCGAGATCATCTTCGGCGGTGTGGGTTGCGGACTTTACGGCATGCTGCTGTTCGCCATTCTCTCCGTCTTCATCGCGGGCCTCATGGTGGGCCGCACGCCGGAATATCTCGGCAAGAAGATCGAATCGCGCGAGGTGAAGATGGCGATGCTCGCGATCCTGTCGGTGCCGCTGTCGGCGCTCGGCTTCACCGCGATCGCCAGTGTCATCCCCGCGGGGCTCGCAGGCATCTCCAACACCGGTCCGCACGGCTTCAGCGAGATCCTTTACGCCTTCACCTCGCAGACCGCCAACAACGGCAGCGCGTTCGCCGGACTCAGCGGCAACACGATGTTTTACAATCTTACCGGCGCGGCCGCGATGATGATCGGCCGGTTCGCCATCGCGGTGCCGGTGCTTGCGATTGCCGGCTCGCTCGTGACGAAGAAGCTCGTTCCCGCATCGGCCGGAACATTTCCGACGGATAACGGCCTCTTCGTCGGCCTGCTGCTGGGCGTGATCGTCATCACCGGCGGCCTCATCTATTTCCCCGCCGACGTGCTCGGACCGTTCATCGAGCATCTGCAGATGGTTGCCGGCAAGCTCTACTGAAAGACATTCAGCCATGAACGACCGTCCCTCGACCGAGACCTTCGCCGACCAGACGCCTCACCGCAGGCGCGGCGTTGCCGGCATCTCGTCGCAAATTCTCATTACGGCCGCCGGAGAGTCGTTCAAGAAGCTCAGCCCGCGCACGCTGGTACGCAACCCGGTCATGTTCGTTGTCGAAATCGTGGCGGGTCTCACCACGATCCTGGTCGTGCGCGAGCTTGTCACCGGTGATCCCAATTTCGGCTTTTCCGCGCACATCACGTTCTGGCTGTGGTTTACGGTGATCTTTGCGAATTTCGCCGAAGCGGTCGCCGAAGGGCGCGGAAAGGCGCAAGCCGAGAACCTCCGGCGCACGCGCACGCAGACCATGGCCAAGCGGCTCGTCAATGCGGCCGCACGCAACTACCAGTCGGTGCCGGCGCCAGATCTGAAACTGAACGATATCGTTCTCGTCGAAGCCGGCGATCTGGTGCCCAGCGACGGCGACGTCATCGAAGGCCTGGCATCGGTCGACGAATCCGCGATTACCGGCGAAAGCGCTCCCGTCATTCGCGAATCGGGCGGCGACCGCTCGGCCGTCACCGGCGGCACGCGGGTGCTGTCCGACTGGATCAAGGTGCGCATCACCGCTGCGCAGGGCTCCACTTTCCTCGATCGCATGATTGCGCTCGTCGAAGGCGCCGAACGGCAGAAGACGCCCAACGAGATCGCGCTCAACATTCTGCTCGCCGGCATGACGATCATCTTCGTGATCGCCACCGTGACGATCCCGAGCTTTGCCCACTATGCCGGCGGATTCGTGCCGGTCGTCGTGCTCGTCGCCTTGTTCGTGACGTTGATCCCCACGACGATCGGCGCCTTGCTGTCCGCCATCGGCATTGCCGGCATGGACCGGCTGGTCAAGTTCAACGTGCTCGCCATGTCCGGTCGTGCCGTCGAAGCGGCGGGCGACGTCGACACGCTGCTCCTTGACAAGACCGGAACGATCACGCTCGGCAACCGCCAGGCGACAGAGTTTCTTCCGCTGCCCGGCATCCAGCCGCAGGACCTGGCCGACGCGGCGCAGCTTTCGTCCTTCTCCGACGAAACGCCGGAAGGCCGCTCCATTGTCGTGCTCGCCAAGGAAAAATACGGCCTCCGGGCGCGCGAGATGGCATCCCTGAATGCCCGCTTTGTGCCGTTTACCGCCCAGACGCGCATGAGCGGTGTCGATCTCGAAGGTGCCACGATCCGCAAAGGCGCCGTCGATGCGATCGTTGCCTATGTGCGCCAGGTGAACAGCGCGCCGAACATGCAAATTCCGTCAGAGCTGGAAGAGATCACGTCTCTCATCTCGCGCTCCGGCGGCACGCCGCTCGCCGTGGCGCGGAACGGCCAGCTGCTGGGCGTCATCCATCTGAAGGACATCGTCAAGGGCGGCATCCGGGAGCGTTTCGCCGAATTGCGGCGCATGGGCATCCGCACCGTGATGATCACGGGCGACAACCCGCTGACGGCCGCCGCGATTGCCGCGGAATCCGGCGTCGACGACTTCCTCGCGCAGGCTACGCCTGAAGACAAGCTCAGGCTCATCCGCGAGGAACAGGCCAAGGGCAAGCTCGTCGCCATGTGCGGTGACGGCACCAATGACGCGCCGGCACTCGCCCAGGCCGATGTTGGCGTCGCAATGCAGACCGGCACCCAGGCCGCGCGCGAAGCGGGCAACATGGTGGATCTGGATTCCGATCCCACCAAGCTCATCGAGGTGGTGATGATCGGCAAGCAGCTGCTCATCACGCGCGGCGCGCTGACGACCTTCTCCATCGCCAATGACGTGGCCAAGTATTTCGCCATCATTCCGGCGATGTTCGCGGCCTTCTATCCGGCGCTGAACGTCGTCAATGTCATGCGTCTGCACTCGCCGCAGAGCGCCATTCTGTCGGCCGTGATCTTCAATGCCCTCATCATCATCGCGCTGATCCCGCTGGCGCTGAAGGGCGTGAAATACCGGCCGCAGAGCGCCGGC
>Ga0302324_100023540_pt1 | contig 11911 bp, 14 predicted proteins | sample Palsa_T0_1_FD_201949 | JGI IMG/M metagenome (GOLD analysis project Ga0302324, IMG submission 201949) | Peat permafrost microbial communities from Stordalen Mire near Abisko, Sweden - Palsa_T0_1 | ecosystem: Environmental > Terrestrial > Soil > Palsa > Peat permafrost | place: Sweden: Abisko... | reverse complement strand
CGGGTGTGATAAGGCGAAGTGGCCCGGGCTGATCGCCGGGCTACTTTTGGCCCCAGTGAGTAACCTCCAGGTTGCCGGCTACACAAGTGGAGCAGGCGAAGAGGCGAGGCTGTCCGGACCGTCTATTTGGGGGCTGTTCGTGATTCGAGCGCGCGCCGGAGTCGCGTAGCGCTTTCGTCGTCGAACCTCAGCCATCGTTGACGCAAGGCGTTCATTTGCCTTTGGCCCCAGGCTGCCTGCATCACCCCATCCGGAGTATGCTCGGCGCCCAGGATCAGATGGCCCAGTTCGTGCGCCATGACGAACCCCAACAACACACCCGGGTCGCCGTGGTGGAGTTCGGAGGTGGCTTGGATCGCCTGTAAGTAGGCGTCCGCCATGTAACCCCCGGAGTCCTCCACAAACGCCTTGCCCATCACGTCCAGGGACGCCGCACCCACCTTCACAGGCGGCTTATCGGTCCTGAGCCGGATTACGAACCAAGGGTCGCGGGTCTTGGCGGCAGGACGAGGAAATGCTTCGCATTCACGCCACTTGATTTCCACGCCGGCCGAACGGTAGACCAGCTCCGTCTCCGCCTTTGCGTCGGCGATCACGGACTCACGCACTCCGCCCGGGTTACAAACTGCCACGTTCACCTGTTGGCCGGCGGTTAATAGCTCCACGGAACACAGAGCAGTCACCAGCAGCATCCTCATTTGAGCCTCCCCTCGGAAGCCCATCCCAAAGGCGTCCGGTTCGCCCTTATTCGCGCTATACTTCTCCGACAGACACCATCAGGCGCCAAGAAAAATGGACTCACCCGATTCCCCGCCCATCACAGGCCTGTTACTGCGCTGGGGAGCAGGGGAGAAAGAGTGCCTGAACGAGCTAGTCCCCTTGGTGGAACGGGAGTTGCGCCGCATTGCCCACCGCCTGATGCGGAAAGAACGGCAGGGGCACACGCTGCAGACCACCGCCCTGGTCAATGAGGCCTACATGAAGCTGGTTGACCAGTCGCGCGCCACTTGGCAGAATCGCGCACAGTTCGCGGGTATTGCCGCGAGCCTGATGCGCCGCATCCTGGTGGACCACGCCCGCGGTCTCCAGCGAAATAAGCGCGGCGGGGCAGCGGAACATCTGCTGCTGGACGAAGGGCTGGTGTTCTCGCCCCGGAAGTCGGCCGCGCTGATCGCGTTGGACGATGCCTTGGAGGATCTGGCGAGGATGGATCCGCGCAAAGCGCAGGTGGTGGAACTGCGCTATTTTGGTGGTTTGAGCGTGGAGGAGGCAGCTGAAGCGCTGCATGTCCACGCGAACACCGTCGTTCGCGATTGGAACATGGCCAAAGTCTGGCTGAAACGGGAGCTGACAAAGGGAAAGTCCGCCGATGCAGGCCGATAGGTGGAAGAGAGTCCAAGAGCTTTACGAGGCGGCGATCGCGCTCTCGCCGGAGAAGCGCGCCGAACTCCTGCGAGAGGAATGCCCGGCCGACGCCGGCCTGCGCGATGAAGTAGAGTCGCTACTGGCACAGCAGGCCGATTCGTTCCTGGAAAGCGGGCCGGTGTCGGCGATCAAGACTCTTTCGCCCGGCGCCAAGCTCGGCAATTTCGAAATGGTGGAACTGATCGGCCGCGGCGGTATGGGCGAAGTCTACCGCGCGCGCGATTTGCGCCTGAAGCGCGATGTGGCGATCAAGGTGCTGCCCGCCGGAGTGGCGCGCGATCCCGGCCGCATAGCCCGCTTCGAACGCGAGGCGCGCACCGCCGGAGGGCTGAATCACCCGAATATCGTTGCTGTCTACGAGTTCGGCCGCGATGACGATACCTACTGGATTGCCACGGAGTTAGTGGCGGGAGAATCGCTCGCGAAGGTGATAGAGCGCGGCCCGTTGACCGTGCCGAAAGCTCTCGATATCGCCACGCAGGTGGCCGCCGGCTTGGCCGCGGCGCATGCCGGCGGAATCGTGCATCGCGATCTCAAGCCCGCCAACCTCATGATCACCCGCGATGGACGCGTGAAGATTCTCGATTTCGGCCTGGCTAAACAGGAGGGCAAGAAGGCTCTCGGGTCTCTGGCGCCAACGCAAGGTATGAGCGTCTGGGGTGTGGCCATGGGCACGCCCGGTTACATGTCTCCCGAACAAGTACGCGGCGAGGAAACCGATGCGCGCACGGATATCTTCAGCTTCGGCGCCGTTCTCTACGAGGTGGTATCGGGCCGGCGCGCATTCGCGGGCGACTCTTCGATCGCCGTGATGCACGCCATTCTCAACGACGAACCCGTCGATCTTCCTGCCGACCTGCCGCCTATCCTGGAAAGTATCGTGCGGCGCTGTCTGGAAAAGGAACCCGCACGGCGGTTCCAATCGGCTTCCGACCTCCAGTTCGCCTTGGAAACGAGCAGCCTGGTGCGGGCCACGCCTGTCTTCCCGCCATCAAAAGCTCGCGGGCGGGTGATGATGGCGTGTTTCCTGGCCGGCGCTGCCGGCGTGGCAGCCGGCGCCTATTGGCTACGGGGGTACCTGCACCCGGCGGCGCCGGCCGAACAGAACATTTTGCGCCAGATCACTTTTGACCACGGGATGACGGCCGACCCCGCCATCTCTCCCGACGGAAAACTCCTGGCCTTCGCCAGCGATCGCGCGGGAGCCGGGAAACTCGATATCTGGGTGAAACAGATCGATGGTGGCGACCCTGTTGCCGTGACGAAAGACGCGGCCGATGATTACCAACCCACGTTCTCACCCGACGGCGCGCGCATCGCCTTCACTTCCGAGCGAGATGGCGGCGGCATTTACGTCATGCCCGCCTTGGGAGGAGAAGCTTCCTTACTGGTTCCCAAGGCTTCACAACCCCGTTTTTCTCCCGACGGACAGTATTTGCTCTACGTCACTGGGGTCCCGACGCAGAGAGTTGGCATGGGCACAGCCGGCAGTCATCTGTTCGCGATGCCCTTGCAGGGCGGGAGCCCGGTCGAGCTGAACAAGGGCTGCTCCATCGTGACGAGCGGCCCCATCTGGACGCCCGATGGCCGGCGCATCCTTTTCCCAGGTATGTGCGGCGGAAGTGGCGACATATGGGCGGCCGACCTCAGCGGAAAAGGACCTCGGCCCACCGGCTGGCGGGATTACGCCGAACGCTTCCACGTGGAAGACACTTGGCTTACGGGCGCTGCTCTACAAGGCTGGCTCGATCATCCCTTGCGATTACTGGTCCACGCACGTTCGGGAACTGCCGATTTTCTGCAGTCCGCCGCCGCGTCTTCGGACGGCAACCCGGGAACCGACCCGCCTGCGAGGGTCACGTTCGGAACGGGGGCTGAGGTGCAGGCGTCGTCCGCGGCGAATGGGCGCATTGCGATCGGAAGCCTGGCCTACGAAGCGCACATTTGGGGTGTTCCCTTGGATGACTCCGGCCGCGCAACCGGACCGGCACGCCAGCTCACCACAGAGCTTCCGGCCGAGACCCAGCCCGCCCTGTCGGACAACGGGCAGCACCTGGTATTCGTTTCGTCCAAATCAGTCCCGCCTCAACTCTATGGCAAGGACCTCACCACTGGGCGCCTAAGGAGACTGTCACAAGATAACGCATGGATCAAAATGCCCATCGCAATTGGCCTGGGAGGCTCGGAGGTACTCTACGCGGATATTTCGAGTACACCCATGTCCCTGTTCGCGGTTCCGTTTGCCGGAGGCGTTCCGCAGAAGTTCGCGCTCTCCTCAACATCGGCGACGCCCTCCGACTGGGCCCGCAAGGGCAATGCACTGCTTCTCACCCAGCACCCTGAAAGCTCCCCGGGCCACTTCTCCATTGCCGCAGCCGATACCAGTAACGGGAAGGTGACCCCGCTGATCCAAGATCCGGGCCATGACGTATTCGAGGCGCATTTTTCCCCCGACGCGCGTTGGGTAACGTTTACTGTCCTCGATAACAGTACGAGCCGGGTTTTCATCGCTCCCTTCCGATTGGCGCCGATTCCACCCGGGGAGTGGATTCCGGTCACCGGAGACACAGCCTGGACCGATAAGCCAAGATTCTCCAACGACGGCAGGAGCATACTTTTTAGCTCCGATCGCGACGGATTTCGTTGTATCTGGGCGCAACGCCTCACGCCTGCCATGCGCCCCACTGGTGACCAATTCGCGGTATTTCATTCCCACGGCTCACAGCTTTCCATCCGCAATGGCCCACTGTCCGAGGAGGGGATGTCAGTCGGCCAGGGGCTGTTAGTGTTCGATCAGACCGAGTTCAAAGGCAACATTTGGATGTTGGAGCCGTCGGCGCCAAGCAAGTCAAGATGAAGAGGTGATTTCAATCAAGCCCCACAGTGCAGTGAGTGGGCCAGTACAGCTTGGGCCGACGTCGACCGACTTTCGTTCGATCGGTCTGCCCATGTTCGGCATTTTTCAGTGGGCGTATGCGCTTCCGAACCTGCCTGGGTTGCTACGTGGAGACCAGCTTGAAGGAGATCCGGGCTGGTTGACTCACGAACTCTATGACGTGGTGGCGAAGGTTGACCAAGCAGACCTTGCCGACTGGCAGAAGCCGGCGATGAGGCAGACAATGCTCCGCGCGATTCTGCAGGCGATGTTGGCCGAACGGTGCAAAGTAGTGGTGCACTATGGAAGCGAGGAGGCGCCGGTGTATGACTTGGTGATAGCGAAGGGCGGGCCGATGTTCAAACAGGCGGAGACTGTGGATACGGCCGAACTGAGGTGGACGCACCCCCCGGCGGAGGGATGATGAGGGGGAGCGGCACGATGGCTGTGCAAAGCCACAATAGGACACAGTTCTACCATCTCGATGGCGATCCTGGCGAACACTATACTACCGAGCGTTGCGGAGAGACCAGTGGTAGACAAGACCGGCTTGACCGGGTATTACGACCTTGCGCTGCCATCGTCGGCCCTGCGGCGACCGCGGCCGCCCCCTCCTCCCGGGGCGTCGCAGCCGCAGGATGCGCCATCCCACCACTAGAAGATGAATCGAGCTTCGCGGCGCCTGGGGGCGTTGGGTTTACTGCTCGAGCCGGCGAAGGGCCAGGTGGAGACGTTGGTGCTCGATCACGTAGAACGACCGTCCGAGAACTGACCTGGCAAACGACCGGCCTCGAAAATATCGCGGTGGGACAACAGCGGCTTGGCATGACTGGGGGGCGAACCGTGACCCACCATTAGTCGCGAAGTGTTTACCGGGGTACGGACATCCCGAGGGAAGCAAGGTATTTCCATGCCGGGATCATGCCGCACGATCCGGTGGCAATTGGCTCTTGGCGATGTCGAGGAGCAGCCGGAGCGCGCGGTTCACCGATTCGGAATCCCTGAAGACCTTAGCAATATCGGCGTCGAGAAACACGACGTTGGTGCCGGCCTTGAACTGCTCATGATGCTTTCCCCGCACTCCGGCCGAGAAATCGTACTCCGGTCTCATGTCGTCGTCACTAGCCGGACTGTCCCAACTCATACTTCCTCCGCTCCTTCGGCGCAGCCTCTCGGGCACTGATGAGGCGGATACGTCCCTCACGTTCAGTATACGCTACCACCAGCAGCCGCCCCTGCAAGGAGCATCCTAGACTCAAAAGGCGAAACTCGCCCTCGGAATGATCCGGGTCGGGGATCGTTACCTCTAGCGGGTCTCCAAAGATACCCATGGCCTCGGCGAAACTGACACCGTGCTTTTCGAGGTTGGATTCCGCTTTGGCAGCGTCCCATTCGAACTCCATGACCAGCTCTGTGTGCGCGCGTCGTCCACCACCGATTGCAGCATTTCACAGAACTCCTGTCAATTTTGCACCGATCTTGCCGGATTTCCCCAGCCACTTCGGCACCCGTCTTTCCAACGCAAACAGTATAGTCGGGCGTAGTCGAGCGAGGCACACCCGCAGGACATTCCAAGATAGATCCTCCCTGAAAGTCGCGAAGTGTTTGCCTTCGGCCTCGGAGGAAAGCGGTCGTGGGCGATAGACGGGGTTCCCGTCCATTAATGGCGCTCGGTCGAGGCATAAATTTCAGTAATGACGAGAAGCCTACCTATCGGGAGCTTATCGGAAATGGTGTTCGGACCGGCGCGATCAGGCTTGATGCAGGTGTTTCGAAGGGGAACCGGCAATGTCTAAGTGGTGTCTACTCAACTATGCACCCGTTCATTGCTGCAGTTGCTGCCACACTCCTCGTGGGTTCGGTTGCGCTCGCCCAAGGGGGGACGCTGCCCTGCAAGTTCCCCGGCCCTCTCCTTAAAACAAAAACAGGTGAGCTGCTGAGGCACACGTCCAACGAGATGAAGATTCGTGCGCAACACAAAACGGACCTGAGCGGTCTGATTCGAGATGCGGACTTAAAAGGCACCGCGAAGGCGGATTTGCTCATTGGCACTTCCGGTGAGGTGGTCTGCCTGACGGTCACGTCTACAAATCCTCTGATTAAGGGCTCAGTGGCACGAGCTTTGAGTTCCTGGGTATTCAAACCGGAGCGAGAGAAGGGTAGCCCGGTCGCGTACTTGGGGCGGTTGGAGTTTTTCTTGTGCAATATCGACTGTGGCGGGGACACGACTGGTATGACATTACTCAAGTGACGCGGTACTGTGACCCGACAGGCATACCTCAACAAGGCCCGACGACGGTGGGGCAGTGATTGGTTAGCGATATACGGGGTTACCTTCCATTGACCTGGAGGCCCGCTGGGGCGCTGCCCTTGCGAAACTCGGTTGTTCACTTGGTGGAGACTGCTTCGTCAACCCTACCCGTATCGTGATCCACGGTCATCATGAAGCCCTCCCACGTCCACGCGACCAGACGCCCGCCGCGCAGATCGACATTTATGAAAATGTCGCTGGATCCGGGCGCAGAAGCCATCCAGACAACTTCGCCGGTCATTTTCAGTCGGCGGAGATTTGCCCGCAACTTTGCCTGCGATGCCTCATAATAGTCCAGCAGGATGATGTAATCGTCACCGCATGGAAGCGTTTTGCAAACGCGCACTCCAGTTGCGCGCTCATGCAACTCGGCAATGTCCAGCATGGGTCCATTATCCGCCTTCATGGGGGCGAAGGCGGCTCCTCTTCGACAGCGCCCACCCACAGTTCTGGACAGAAGACGGAATTTAACCGGCCAAGGTTATTTTCGGGGCTAATCGACGTTCGGATCATTCGGGTCCCGACTGACGCGCCTTCTATTTCTTTTCGTTTGAGATTTCCCTACTTCTGGTCCCTTCCGAACCCAACAAGGACCTCGTCGCAACTTACTCAGGCAGTTTGCGTTAGAAACCGCTTGCAGCGCCCGCCAGCCTTGTGCAGAATGGTTCTGCGCGATCTTTGAACGATCATCCGCGCAGCCGATCCAAAACGAGCAGATATTGGCCCGTTAAACGGGGTTACCGGTAACTACGCCAACTCAAGCAGGCAAGAGGGGGTCTGCCGTCGCGGTGTCGAAAGCGTCCTCCCTCAAATCGAGGACCTAGGCGTACGGTTCCCGCGTCAAGCGCGAAGCGCTGTCATCGGGTCTATGGTGCTGGCCTTCCAGGCAGGCCAAAAGCTCGCGATGGCCGAAGTGAATAAAAAGACGCCGGCGACGCACAAGATTACCAGCGGATCGTAGATGTCGGCCTGCGCCCAATGGCGGAAAACTCCGTTCAGCATTACGCACGCCACAACTCCCACTGTGAGCCCGGCCAGCACCGCCCGCGCACCGGCGAAAAGCACATTCAGCAATACGGATCGCCTGGATGCACCCAATGCGAACCGGATGCCGAGTTCCTGGCGTCGCTGCGCGACCGCCACCGATATGACGCTAAACAGACCGATTGCCGCTAGCGCCAGAGCGAGAGCCGAGAACATGGCGAAGAGGCTCGCCACGAACTTCTCGGTCGCCCAACCTTCATCGGCAAGGATATCTTCGGCCGTTCGCATTTCGTTCACTGGCTGACCGGCGTCGGCGCGATGGACCTCTTCGCGAATGGCTTTGGAGAATGAAAGCGGATTGCCGGCGGTGCGCACCGAGACATTGAAAGAGTCGCCCAGGACCAGGCTATACGGCAGATAAACCGCCGGCACGGCTGGCCTGGACAGACCGTCGTTCGGGGTGTCGCCAACCACGCCCAACACTTGCAGCCAGTCGTTGCTTCCCGGGTGCGCCAACATCCAGGCCGTGAACGCCGTGAAATCGGGCAGCCTGATTCTGCACCCAAGGGCATCGCCCGCCGGCCAATAGCGCCGGACGAACGTCTGGTTGACCACGGCCACGTGCGCGGCACGCGCGGTGTCTTCCGGGGACCAGACTGCGCCTTGCAGGATCGGGATCTTGAGCGTTTCGAAGAACTCGCGGCTTACGGGGTTGGTGGCGACGTTCAGGCTGTTCGCCGACGGCTGATCGAACAATTCCAGACGGCGGATGAATTGCGCTCGCGGCGGAAAACCGAATGGGTAGATGGCGGCGGACTTTGCTCCGGGAATGTGCTCGATCCTGTCCCTGACATCGGCATAGAAACGCTGGCGATCGTTCAGTTCGGTATGGGCGCCGTCCGGGAATTGAAGGGCGACAGTCAGCAGGTGTTTGGGGTCGAAAACCTAACGGCGTCCGGTACAAGTGGAGGAAGGCGCGGATGGAAGCGCCGGCGGCGGCCAGAAGAACCACGGTAAGGGCAGTTTGAGCGGCGATCAAGAGTGTCTGATAACGCCGTCCCTTGCGCGTTCCCGAGGTCCTCGCAGTCTGCGATTGAATCACCTGTGCGACGGGCCGGGAGGATTGAATGGCGGGCCAGAGGCCGCAGAGCAGTCCGGTTGCCAGGAAATCGCGATGGCAAACAGCAATACCTGCGTGTTCACGTGAATGGATGCCGCATTGGGAAAGGAATTCTCCGGCAATCCGCGCACGATGCGAGGTACGCATCCATAGGCGAGCGCAGCGCCAGCCAGACATCCGGCGATTGCCAGCAGGACCGCTTCGGTGACCAGTTGGCGGATGAGGCGCGGGCGACTCGCCCCAATGGCGGCGCGGACCGAGAGTTCCTGTTGCCGGCCGGCGGCTCTCGCCAGGAGGAGCAGCGCCACGTTGGTGGATCCGACGGCCAGCAGCACCATCACCGCGCCAAAAATGAGGATGAGCGTTCCTTGGTAACGATCTGCCGTCGCCGCGTTCAGGCCGGTGATTTTGAGGCCGGGCTGCCGCGCGAAATGCTTCGGCGTCTCCTTTTCGAAGACCTGGATGAGCGGAGCCAGGGCTGCGGTGGCCCGCTCCAGGGTAATGCCGGGCTTGAGTCTCGCATCGACGATCTGTACGCGATCGGGATCGCCGTTGAGGCGTAGCGGAATGTAGACATCGCTATGAAACCATTCGAACCGCGGCGGCACGACGCCGATCACGGTGTAATTTTCGTGGTCCAACTGCAGGATTCTGCCCAAGGCGGCGGGGCTACCGCCATAGTGGCTTTGCCAGAAGTGATAGCTCAAGACGGCCACGGGGCGGGGTTCCTGTCCGAACGGCCCATCTTCGCTGGCGAATTCGCGCCCGATGACGGGAGGCACACCGAAATATTCGAATGAGTTTGCGGAGAGTTTGCCCGTGTGTACCGCTTCCGGTAGGTCTTCGCCGGTGATCGCCATGTCCCAACTGTCGGTGGCAATGGCGCCATCCAAGACCGGCGACTTTCGAATTTCCTGGAACTGCCGGGACGAAAGCAGCAGGTAATTGGAAAATCCGTTGTAGCCGGCGGTATCCGTCACGCGCAGGGTGATCATACGGTCTGCGCCCGCATACGGAAACGGATGCAGGAGGACGCCGTTGACGATGCTGAAGACCGCGGTGGCGCCGCCGATTCCTAACGTGAGGGAGATGATTGCGATGACGGCGGATGCTCGATACTGGGTGAATTGCCGGAGGGCGTAGCGAATGTCGGCGATCATAGTGCGGACATCCTATCAAATCGGCGAGCGGCCGATTCGTTTGGCCGCACCGGTGACCAGGACGACTTTGCCGGCGAGGGATCTTCGTCGAACTAGGCTACCACTGGTACGAGTTTCGACTGGATGATGCGCTGGTCCGACGTCAGGAGGCGAAGATTTTTCACCCGAGCGGTGGCGACGATCGCACGGTCGGAGGGATCGCGCAAGGACGGGCCCAGCGCGGCGACCTCCGCGGCAACATCGAAACTGAGCGGTACGATCTGGAAAACCGGATGGGACTCCAATTCGCTCAGCAGTTGGTCGGCGGGTATCTTGCTGCGCATACTGCCTTTGCCGAACAGCAGTGCCATCTCGAGAAGGCTCATAGCACTGACTGCGATGGGCTCGCGTCGCCGGGTGGCCTCGCGCAGAACTCGTGTTTGATCGCGCGAGAGTCGCTTTGGCGCGGCCAGCCAGTGAACGACGATGTGGGTGTCGGCGAGATAGCGGGGAATCAATCGGGAGCTCCGGGTTGCGGATTGACCGCTTCCCAGAGATCGGATGTATCGGCTTCCAGAAGATCCTCGGTAAAGGTGACCTTCCCAACCCACGCGCCTTCCAGAGATTTCCAAGGACTCCGGCGGGCTGGCCGGACGGTCGCCAAGGGGCGGCCGCGCTTGGTTATCGTTATTGTGCCGCCGCGTTCCCCGATATCCTCAAGTAAGGCGAGGCATTTCGCCTTGAACTCGGTCACGCTCACGATGCGGTGCGGCATACAATCATAATACCAGTTCGATTCTGGTCAGATGACCAGTCTCGCGGATCTAGCTTTTCGCCGACCAATACTCGCGCATGAGCTCGTGCGATCAGGCGGGTTGGCGAACTTTGTGGCGCGGAAGGAATTCAGTCATCACAGGCTTGATATCGAGGACGGGCATACTATCGGCGGGTGCCCTCGATACGATTTGGCCGGTTCTTACCGCTTTGTGCAAAAATGCCGACCGCCGGCCAGTTCGGATTATTTCAGGGATGGCTGTTGGGCCCACGGCGCAGGACGAAAACTCGCGGACTCGTCGGGCACGGAAGTGCGGGTGGCGAAATGATGTGGCTCGCGTTTCCGAACCGGGCGAGCTTGGTTCGCCTGGACAAGCTGAAGCTTATCCCACAAAAGACTCATTTTCTCGCTGCGGCTGTCGAAAATGGAATTCGCCGTTCGACTCACCGATGAAAGGGGAAGACAAAAGTGAAATACATGCTAATGATGCATTGCCCGAAGACGGCCTATGAACAGTTCGGCAGTTGGCCCAAGAACGATCTCAAGGCGAATATTGCCTTCATGATCCGGATTGACAAGGAACTGCGCGCGTCGGGAGAGCTGGTGTACGCCGAGGGATTGGCCAACCCTCACGACGCGAAGATTGTGCGCGCCGCCAAGGATGGCGCGCCGGTAATTGAGAGCACGTTCCCGGATTCGAAGGAATACCTGGCGGGATATTGGATTGTCGAAGTGGCGAGCGAGGAGCGCGCGTATGCCATCGCGGCATACGCATCGGCGGCGCCGGGAGTCGGCGGCGCGCCGATGAATATGCCGATCGAAGTGCGGCAGGTGATGAGCGGTCCGCCGAAAGAATTTCTGTAATACTACTCGGCCGGCAGGCGCGCTAGAGTAGATTCAAATGGACCTGAGCCTATTACATGAGACCCCACCGTGGGATTGGCCGAAGGACGTGCGCAAGACATTCCTGGGCCTGCTGAAGGACCGCCTTGCGCCGCCGGCCGACCGCTTGATCGCCGTCGATCTGGCGGGTGATTTTACAGCCATTAACGATGATTTGGCGGACGCCCTGATGGCCGTACTGCGCGACCCAGGCGAGCCGGAAGAATTACGATCGAGGGCGGCGATTGCCTTCGGTGCCGTGTTGGAAGTGGCGAGCACCGAATTCGACGAAGAGCTGGAAGACTTCGAGGACGAAGAGATGGTGCCCATCGGCCTCGAGACCTTTCTGGAAATTCGCGAATTGCTGCAAGCGCTTTACGCCGACGGGAATGTGCCGAAT
>Ga0302324_100023539_pt1 | contig 11911 bp, 12 predicted proteins | sample Palsa_T0_1_FD_201949 | JGI IMG/M metagenome (GOLD analysis project Ga0302324, IMG submission 201949) | Peat permafrost microbial communities from Stordalen Mire near Abisko, Sweden - Palsa_T0_1 | ecosystem: Environmental > Terrestrial > Soil > Palsa > Peat permafrost | place: Sweden: Abisko... | reverse complement strand
CGAAGAATACGGCGCGGATCGGCTTCTCACCCAGCTAAACTTGCCTGACGTTTCGCCCGAAAGCCTGCTCGCGGATGTCCGGAAATTCACGAATGGAACCGGGCTGCGCGACGACGCCACTGTGATTCTAGTGCAGACGCGCCCACCAGGAGCCGGTTCAGGCAAGAACACTGGCCGTAAGGCAGGGGGGTGACTATCCGAGTCGCGCGTGGTGCTCTTTGAGGACGCAACGGTCCATCACCACAAAGATTCCGGCGTTCCGTGCTTTCTGCGCGGCGCGTTCGTTGATCACGCCCTCCTGCAACCAGAGGGCCGGAATCTTTAACTGTATCGCCTGCTCGACGATCTCATCCACGTACTCGGGGCGACGGAAGACATCCACGAAATCGATTTCTTTTGCGACCTCAACCGGCATTTCGAGCAATGAAGGATATGCCTTTTCGCCGAGTGCTTCCGTAATCTGCGGATTCACCGGGATAATCTTGTATCCAGCCGCTTGCATGTACTCAGAAACCCCATGACTCGCCCGCAGGGGATTTTTTGACAACCCAATCACAGCGATCGTCTTCGCCCGCGACAACAAATCGTAGATAGGATCGGATTGCTGCGAAGCGTATTTCCCTTTAGCCTTTTTTTTCCAGTCTCTGACGGTACAAGCGCATCGCGGTCTTGCGAATCGTCTCCGAAACGTCTTTGCTCTCCGCAAGATTTTTTAAGTCATGAGCGAGCAGATTCTTCACCAATGGCAGAGAGGCGTCGAGCGGAGTGCGCGGATTGTGAACCACGTTCCGCAGAATGATGTAATTCTTCGCAAACTTGCGTTTCATCGGAATTGTCCGCAGCACCGAATCGAGCACATTTTTTTGTGCGGCGAAATTCTCGACTTCGCTCTCGGAAACTTTGGGCGAGTCCAGCACCGCCAGCGCGACGAGTTTCGTGGAATCGCGAATCAGGATTGACCGATCCTCTTTGCTGCCCCGCATCGCCAGTGCAATCCGGCCTTTGATGTCGAGCTTGGATATTCTTTGCAGTGCGCTATCGCGCCTTTCCGTATGAGCCCCAGGCTTGCGGCCATGGACAGGGGCGGCAACGGCAGCGGCTGATTTTGCCGCCGATGTTTTGCTTCCGTCAGGGCTTGCGCCGCCCGATTCAACCACAGGCTGCAGCCCGACCTCCGCCTCCGCACGGATGGCATGTTCCTGCGTTGTTTCTATGGCCTGGAAGGGCTGGTCTTTTTCCGCCTCCAGCTCAGGCGCATTCACCTCCAAAAACTTGGTGAGTGCACCCTCGATAACCTCGTCGCTTACTTCCGGCTCGGGGTGGGCTTCAACGCCCGAAGTCACTTCCAATGAAGCCAGCTTTTTAACAATTTCGGCGAGCTCCGCTGGACGAAGGCAAGGGTTCGACTGCAACGCTTGCAAAAGCGTCAGAGAACTCATCACGCGCTCGCTCTTCATCAAAGTCTCTACCACCCAGCGCGTCCCCGATACCGCTAGTCCCGCAAGCGATTCCTCACCTACGGACGGGTTCTCCGCCAGAGTCGGCAGCAGAGCAGTCCTCAGATTTTCATGCGCAAAGAAATACTCCAGCACCTCCGCGCTGGTCTGTGGATCGGCGGCGGCGGCCAGACTGGCTTTTTCATCCCAACCCGCCAGAGTGAGACCGGCCTGCTCGCCGAAAACTTTGTTATGCAGCGCCAGATGGACCAGGATCTCAATCATCTCCGGCGGCCGAACCGAGAGTGATCCGCGCGCCGCCGATTGCATCAGGTTCGACGGAAGCTCCGAATTGCGAATCAGATCAATCATTCGGGACATGATTCATCTCCTGGAACTTGCGGACTTCTGGTTCGCGATCCCTTTCGTGATCTTATTCGTGCCCCTCGTCGACGAATGCGAATTCTTCGCGACTGCCAACTCCAATTCGGTGACTGCAATTTCAAGTTCGCCTGTGTTGCGATTCGGACCGCGGCGCCGATATTCATTACTCAAAGCGCGATAGTACCAGAGCGTACCTTCCTTTTTCCCATTGAAGCGCGTCCAGACGGCTTCCCCGTCCTGCCGGTAATCCGCCAGAATCGTGCGGACGTTGTGCAGCTTGTCAGCCGCTGAGACAAGACGCGTGTCGGCGTCGGCATGCTTCACTTCACGAAGATAGTCTTTTTTCCGCTCGATCCATTCCGGCTTGGGCTCGCCGAATGAATCGGTGCAACCTTCCACGGTCTTCGCCACCCGCGCGCCAAACAGCTTGCGCACTTCGCGCAGCCGAGGGAGACCGCCGCAATCTTCGACCACATCATGGAGCAGGGCCGCAATGGCCATGTCTTCGTCGCCGCCCGCTTCCAGCACCAGCGAAGCCACTGCCATCAGATGAGAGAGATAAGGGACCGCCGTTTGCTTACGCGTCTGTCCGGCGTGTTTCTCGGCGGCATAGCGAAACGCCCGCTGCAGGCGCGGGCCAAGCCGAGGCGGTTTCAGCGGAATCTTCTTTCTAACTCTCATAGCACCACAACTCCATAGCAGCCGCGTGATCCTGAGCGTAGCCAAGCCATTCGCGAAGCGAAGGATCCGGCGGAGTCGAAGGATCCCCACACTTTCTCCCGTACCCGCGCCGCCGCAGGGAATTTCAACCACGCCGGCCGACAGCCATACTCAACACCAATCCGAGAAGGCCACTCGTCAGAACACCTACGCCTTCTTCTCCCCTCGCCGCATCCGCAAATACGCCTGCATCAGCGGCCGCAGATCGCCATCCAGCACGCGATCCACGTCGCCAATTTCGAGTCTCGTGCGGTGATCCTTGATCATCCGGTAAGGTTGCAGCACATAAGACCGAATCTGCGATCCGAAATCGATATCCAGCTTTGAGTCTTCAATCTTTTTCGTGACCTCGCGCTTTTTCTCCAGTTCGTATTCATAAAGCTTCGAGCGCAGCATGCTCATAGCCTTGTCTTTATTCTTGTGTTGCGAGCGCTCGTTCTGGCATGCAGCCACCAGCCCCGTCGGGATATGCGTGATCCGCACCGCCGAATCGGTCGTATTCACGTGCTGTCCGCCCTTGCCGCTCGAGCGGTAGGTGTCAATCCGAATGTCGTCCGGCTTGATATTGACCTCAATGCTGTCGTCAATCTCGGGAGAAACATACACACTGGCAAACGACGTATGCCGCCGCTTCGCCTGATCGAAGGGCGAAATCCTCACCAAGCGGTGTACGCCGATCTCGCTGGTCAAATACCCGAACGCATATTGGCCAATCACCGAAAATGTAACCGACTTGATTCCGGCTTCCTCCCCTGGTTGATAGTCATACATCTCGGTCTTGAATCCCTGCCGCTCCGCCCAGCGCAGATACATGCGCAACAGCATCTCGGCCCAGTCCTGCGACTCGGTTCCTCCTGCTCCGGGATGGATGGTCACGATGGCATTCAGGCCGTCGTTTTCGCCCGAAAGCAAGGTCTCGGTTTCGACGCGATCCACCAGTTCGCGCAGAGATTCCAAGTCGCGCTGCAGGTCGGCGGCGACGTTCTCACCTTCGCCTGCCAGATCGAAATAAGTGGCGATGTCGTCGGTTCGCCGCGCCAGGTCGCCTTCCAGCGACAACATGCTTTCCAGGCGCTTGCGCTCACGCATCACTTGCTGAGACTTTTCAGGATTCGACCACAGATTGGGATCCGACGCCTGCTTTTCTATTTCGGCGAACTGCTGGCGCAGTTTACCGGCGTCAAAGATACTCCCGCAGGTCGTGAACCTTGGTCTTTAGAGATGTGTATTGTTGTTCCAGTTCATCCAACATACTTCGTTACTCTGCCTATCTCGGCCAACAACTCGTGATACAGCGACGATTCGTATCAGGGTATGCCTTTAGGGCCTACACCCCACGTGCAACTCATGAACGCGCCTTTAGGCGCTGGCTTTTCGCGCTGTTTCATCATGGCCACGAAACACAAAACGTATGAGCAGCGCGACTCCTGAAATTATCGCACACAGATATGCGAACCAGTCGCCATGCCGCGTGTAGAACGTGGTACCTGAAGCGAGCGCATAGGGCGCCGCCAGGGCAGTCCGGATCTTGCGCGGCGTGTTCTCCACGATTCGCCCATAAGGATCGATCGCTGCTGTCATTCCTGTGTTTGTGGCCGCCAGCAGCCAGCGGTCATTTTCGATGGCCCGCATTTCGGTCTGCTCGAGATGCTGCTTCCAGGCGCCGCTGTCGCCATACCAGCCATCATTGGAGATATTCACCAGAACCTGCGCGCCCTGCAACGGTCCCTGCCGCACTTCGTCGGGAAAGATCGATTCGTAGCAGATGAACATTCCAAGTCGCTGGCCACCGGCGTCGAGCGGCGCGCGCGACACACCACGCTGAAATTCTCCCACCTCTTTGGTGAGCCCTCCGGCAAAGGCAAACAGCTGCGGGAATGGCAAATATTCTCCGAAGGGAACGAGATGCACTTTATCGTAGCGCCCAATCCATTCGCCTTGCGGGCTGACCAGTGCAGCGGAGTTGAAAATCTGCGTGCTACCTCCGCCGCTCGGCAGCCCAGGCGTGATACCAATCGAGCCAGCCACCACCCAGGTTCTTGACTGCCTGGCCAGCGCGCTCACGCCGTCTCGGAACAGAGGATCGTTCGTGTAGAACGGTGAAGGTGATTCGGGCCACACGATCAAGTCGTAGCGCTTATCTGATTTTTCTCCCGCGGGATGCAAACTGAGGGCGGTCAGATCCCGCAACGTGTCCTGAAAATATTCCTTCGTCCACATCGCACCCGCCAGGATGGGAATATCCGGCTGCACCAGAAGCGCGGTGTGATCGGCCGCGGCCGCAGGAGGCGCCAGCAATTGCCCGGCCTGCAGAATCGCCACTGCCAGGAACGCCGCCAACAGTAGCCGCTTGCGCTGAGCCTTCGGGGCCAGAAGCGCCGCTGCAAACACACTATTCACGAGCAGGATTTCAAACGAGAGCCCATAGACGCCGACCAGAGTCGCAATTCGCGTGAGCGCAAAATTTGCGGTCTGCGAGTATCCGAGAAGTTCCCAGGGAAACGCTGTGATTCGAGTTCGGGCAAGTTCGACCGCAACCCACAGGAATGGAGCGGCCACAAGCGCGCGTCTGATCGACCCGGTCGATGCAGTGGGCTTGGATCCGGAACCCGCGGATTTTCGTCCAGCCTTTTCTACAGCAGGCCTGGGTGCAAGCTTGTTGCCAGCGACCATGGCCAGCAGCATGCCAAACATCCCGTGATATAGCCCGACATACATGCAAAACAGAATCAGCGCCAAGGTGGCGGCCGGCAGCGGCATGTCGCCATAACGGTGCATGGTGTCGAAGATCCAATAGCAGGTCCCGGCAAACCACACCATTCCGCACGTGTAGCCCAGAAGAAAGCCCTGCCACGGCGTCGCGGGCAGCAGGCGCGCCGGATCATGGCCGTGCATCTGCAGTCGCAGGGTCTCGGCAGTGCGGCAACGCAGGATAGCAATGAGCAGCGGCGCTAACGCAATCCAGGAGAACCAATAAAGATTGGGAAGCGGAAAGATGACGACCTGCAGGGCAGCCGAAAGCAGCGTCAGCCCCCATGCGCTGCGATGAATTTTGAGCACGCATCAGAATAGCAAACAGCGCCGCGGTCACTTCACTTTCGGAGAATCCGGATCCGCGGGCTTCTGATCGTCGGCGTGAATTACGCCATCATCCTCCGCATACAACGAGCGGTGCTCGCTGTCGAGATGCTTAGGCGTCATGGTGAGCACAAAACCCTCATGGTTAAGATCATGATCGTGAACATCACGGTGCCGACGGAAACTGGCCGTGTAGTCCCCGCGGTCGGTGGAGTGCGCCATACGTTTCGTGAAGGATCCGGTTCCAGCCAGAGACTCCAACGAATCTGTAAACTTGCCGTGCCGCTTCTTGTATTCGCGCTCCGCCCGGAGAACCACGCGCATGTAGCCGAGTGCCTGCGCTTCCGCTTCCGAGCGCGCCGGGTCCCCTGGAAACTGCGGCTTATAAGGCGCGGAAGACTGCGCCGCTGCTGGAGCCTGATCCTGCGCGAACGCTAGCCCTGCGGCTAACACAACCATGGCAAGAATTCCCGTAAGACACCGCCGCTTCAGCTTTCCGCTCACCACAACCTCCTATGCGTCTGGATCCGGGGGTTACTCCCGTAATTTATCTGGCTCGGCAACCGTTTCAATTCCCCGCTGATTCAGGCAAGCTTGGATAGGATGCAATCCTAACAGGGAAGCCCTAATGAAAGCTGCCGTCGCCAGAAAGCCCCTAATACGTGTCGCCGTAGTGGAGAGCGATCCACTGCGTTTTGTGGGATTCCGGGCCCTCTTCGATACCGAACAGGATTTGGAGCTAGTCTCCGCCTCGCTGGCTGACCTGGGCCAACTGCAAGGCATCGATCTGGTCCTGCTCGGCAATCGCGGAGGCCAGAACCTTTACGACATCATGGCCAGCATGAAAGCGATTCGGCCGGATCTGCGCATCATCGTCACCGGCGCGGGCATGGACGATGAAAGCGTGCTCAAAGCAATTGCGGCAGGCGCCAAAGGCTACGTGGACGAAGCTGCCTCGCCGGCCGAGTTCATCCAGGCTCTGCGCATCGTGCATCTGGGTTCCGTGTGGGCCCCCCGCCGCGTACTCTCAACCTTCATCGAACGCGTAAGCGCATCCCCAGGCCGCATCTTCCCGGCCGGCCGAATTACCTTTACCGACCGCGAAAAAGAAGTCCTTGAGATGCTGGTAGCCGGCCGCTCGAACAAAGAAATCGGCTCCGCCCTTGGCATAGAAGAACGCACCGTGAAAGCGCACGTAGCCAAACTGATGCGCAAAGTAGGAGTGCAGAACCGCATCGCCCTGTCAGTCCATGCCATCACGCATTCGCTGGTCACGGCAAAGTAGTTTCTAGCGGCCTGCGGAACGACCGGGGGCCGGCCCGATTTTTGGGTGGTGCAGCGCTTCAGCTTGCGGAAAAACGAGGTTTCGTATCAGGGTGTCGAATTAGCGATACCACAATTGCTTTAAATCGGTCGCCCGTTTAGGGCTGGGCGTCGCGCTTTCGACTTTCTCGGCAGAGCTCTTCAGCGCTGCCTTCACCGCCTGGCTGCGAGTGTGGCCTTCCAGTTTGCCAAGATATCCAATAACCGAAACGAACGGGAGGGCGCGGGATTCCACCGGGCGGTCACCCTGGATTTTTTCCTCACACCGAGTCTGTGATCCCCGCACAGACCTAGAACTCTTCCCTGCGAGCATAAGCTCCCGATGGGGCGGTGCAAATGGAACGGTGCCAAGGAGTGCCCTCTGTCAACACGGACCTCGAAGCTCCCCGAAAAACCCGAAACTGATCTCAGCCCGTGATCGCCTCTTGCCGACACCAAGTCAGCATAACTCCTTATCTCGCAATACTTTGATATAAGCTCTTTGGATTCAATTTCCTGAAATTCCGCTAACTCCAGGATTCCAGACGCTAGGAGCAGGGTAAGAGTGGGGGGTATCGGTACGAACCAGGAAACATTCCCGGGTGCGCACTGCGTTCCGAACGGCAAACCTCGTGACTCGGTCCCTAGAACGAATCATTCGGACTAGGACCGGCCGATCCAAACCTGGTTACCAAAGTACAGTGACTCTCGTAATCTTGTCCGCTTTTCCCACCTGCCGCATACTCGGCTCACCTACCACAGAACCTGGGAGACGGGGCTGGAAACGGAGATTAGGGTCGCCGATTTCAGCCCCGCATTTTTTCTAAGAGTTTCAAGCCTGGCCGAGCACACGGGTTTTACCCTTTGAAACCTGGAACTGCCTCTTATTTCCACAGCCTGACTCACCCTTGCCACCCCTGAGTATCCCCCGATTCGACCCTCGCATCCAATAGAATCAGAACTAGTAAAGACCACATTTGATCTCAGATTCTTGATCGCCCAGGTGAGGCAAGATGCGAAATTTCCTCGTTTTGTTCCTGTTGTTCTGTTTCGTTACCCCAATTCTCTGCGCCGATTTGATTGCCGATGATCAGCCTGCGGCCACCGAACCCGTTACCAAGGCGTCCGGACGCATCGAAGCCGCCGGCACTGTGCTCGATGAAATCCAGGCCGCCCCGGATCAACGTATCCCCGAAGAAGTACTCGCTTCGGCCGATTGTGTCGCCGTAGTTCCGTCGCTGCTCAATGGTGGCTTCGTCTTCGGCGGCCGCTATGGCAGAGGTGTCGCCAGTTGCCGCACGCCTAAAGGCTGGAGTTCGCCCGCATTCTTCACCATCGGCGGCGGTAGTTTTGGACTGCAGATCGGCGGCCAGGCGACGGATGTCATCATGCTGATCATGAACAAGCACGGCATGGACAATCTACTTTCCAGCCAGTTCAAGCTCGGAGCCGATGCCAGTGCAGCCGCCGGCCCTATCGGACGCCATGCTTCGGCCGATACTGACTGGAAGATGAGAGCCGAGGTTCTGACCTATTCGCGCTCCCGCGGTCTATTTGCCGGGCTCGAACTCTCGGGCGCAGTCATCAAGCAGGACAAAAACAGCACTCGCGAATTCTATGGCCGCATGGTGCCATTCAAGACATCCCTGAAGGGTGACGTCGACGCTCCAAAAGACGCTTACCCGTTCTTAAGCAGTCTGGCCAAGTGGGCTGAGGAAGCTGCAAAGTAGTAAAGTCACCGGTTCCCAGTGCCCAGTACCCAGTTCTTGGCCCTCTAACCAGTTCCGATAGTCAGTTCCGAGGACTGGGTTGAAAACTCGGTGCTAGGGTACTGGCTACTGCCCCGCCGTGCGAGAACGCCTTGAGTACGCTCTGGTCTGGCCTTGGATAAAATTCCTGGGCTTACTCCCCCGTCCCCTGGCGCGATCCATCGGGATCATTTTCGGGTTGACCGTCTATGCGGTCTATGGGCGCTTGCGCCACGTCGGCCTGCGCAATCTGGCTATCGCATTCCCGGAAATGTCAGTGCGGGAGCGGCGCCGACTGCTTCGCGGGGAGTTCGTTTCGCTCGGACGCCAGCTTGCCGAAGTATGCCTCTTCCCGCGTTACACTCGCAAGAATATTTCCAGCATCGTGGTTTACGACGGGTTTGAAAACTTCGAGCGCGCCTATGCTCGCGGCAAAGGCGTCCTCTTTCTCACCGGACACCTCGGCGCATGGGAGCTCTCGGCTTTCGCCCACTCGCTCCACGGGCATCCGCTGTCGATCGTAATGCGCTCGTTAGACAATCCTTATATCGACGGTCTAATCCAGGGTTACCGCACCATGCACGGCAACCGCACCGTCGACAAGGATGATTTCGTGCGCGGCCTGCTCTCCGCTATGCGCAGTGGCGAAACCGTGGGCATTCTCATGGACACCAACATGACTCCGCCGCAAGGCGTTTTCGTCGATTTCTTCGGCATTCCGGCCTGCACCGCGAGCGGCCTGGCCCGCATTGCACTGCGCACCGACGCTGCTGTTGTCCCGGGTTTTACCGTGTGGGATGCGAAGCTGGGCAAATATGTTTTGCGGTTCGATCCGGCGCTAGGGTTGATTCGCAGCGCCGACAACGAAGCAGACATCGTCGCCAATACCGCAAAGTTCACCCGGGTCATTGAAGATTTCGTCCGCCGCTATCCCGACCAGTGGCTCTGGGTGCACCGCCGCTGGAAAACCCGCCCTCCCGGCCAGCCGCCGCTCTACTAGTAGTTTATGTAGGGACAGGCGCTTCGCCCGTCCAGCCGAGCAAATCCGTCAGGCGCGGCAAAGCATTCGGCGTTGTATACGGCGCCAAGGAAAGCGACAATAGACAACCATGAAACAAACCCTGCGCAATCTGGCCGAGAGGCTCGGCTGCCGTCTCCTGGGAGACAGCTCCATAACCGTGACCACCGTCTCCAGCCTGCAATCCGCAACCAGCAAGGGCCTGGTCTTCGTGGATGATGCACAACACCTCGACGCCGCGCTCCGCTCGTCCGCCGCTGCGATAATCGCAGGAGAGTTCGCCGCAGACAGCGCGTCCAAACCCATCTTGATTTCGTCTCACCCACGCCTGGCCTTTGCCCGAGCCGCAAAACTCCTCCGCGATGCCGACCGCAATCGCGTCATTCATCCCTCGGCTATCGTTCCTGCAAGCGCCCAGATCGGCAAGAACGTAGCCCTCGGTCCCCGGGCAATTCTCGGCGAAAACGTCAAGGTCGGAGATGAAACCACGATAGGCACAGGTTCAGCAATCGGCGACGAAGTTGTGATCGGCAACCACTGTCGCATCGATCCAAACGTCACCATCTATACGGGCGCGACTCTAGGCGACCGGGTCATCGTGCAAGCCGGAGCCGTCCTCGGCAGCGAGGGTTTCGGCTATGTCCGCGACGAGCAAACCGGACGTTACGAGCAATCCCCCCAAATCGGACGCCTTGTAATCGAAGACGATGTAGAAATCGGCGCTAACTCGACTATTGACCGCGGAGCCCTGGACGAAACAAGAATCCGCCGCGGATCGAAAATCGACAACCTCGTCCACATCGGCCACAACTGCCAAATCGGAGAGAATGTAGTCATCGCCGCGCAAACCGGCCTTTCCGGCAGCGTGACCATCGAAGACAATGTGGTTATGGCCGGCCAGGTGGGCATAGGCGATCATGCCCGAGTCGAATCCGGAGCCATGATAGGAGGCCAAGGCGGCATCCCGTCCAAAAAGGTCCTGCGAGGAAAAGGCGTCGTCTTCTGGGGAACTCCGGCGCGCCCTCTGAAGGAGTATCTTAAAGAACTGGCGTTCGTATCGAGGTCAGCCAAAAAAAACCGATGAACGTCATGCAGAAATTCTCAGTCGAGCCGCGGCTTGCCGCGTCTCAGCCGACGCCAAGACCTGACGGCCAAGAGCTAAAGACCTTAAGAGCTAAAGGGCTAAGACCTTAAGACCTGCGTTCCCATGCCTATTCTCGTCATCGGCGGACATTCGCGCAGCGTAGGCAAGACCAGCGTAGTAGCCGGTCTGATCGCTGCCCTGCCAGCCTATCACTGGACTGCCCTGAAGATCACGCAATACGGGCATGGCGTCTGCTCGGCCAACGGCGAGGTCTGCGACTGTGCCACTGCCGATCATTCCTGGTCTGTGTCGGAAGAAAAAGACCGTTCCGGCGAGTCCGACACTTCGCGCTTCCTGGTTGCCGGAGCCGATCAATCCTGGTGGGTGCGCACCCAGCAAGGTCATCTGGCGGAAGCCATGCCGCGCATCCGCAAGCTTCTCGCTTCGGCGCCAAATGCAATTATCGAGTCCAACAGCATCCTGCGTTTCATGAAACCGGACCTCTATCTAACTGTGCTCGATCCAGCGACTCCGGACTTCAAAGAATCCGCGCAAACTTACCTGGATCGCGCCGATGCCGTGCTTCTGCACACCGCGGAGAGTTCGACTGGCCCGGCCTGGGAGCGCGTCTCGCTGAAACCCGTCGCCAACCGCCCGACCTTCGCGATTCGCCCGCCTGACTATGTAACTCCGAAGGTAGTCGAGTTCGTCCGCGCACGGCTCAGCAAATCCCGACAATAACCAAAGCTTTTCTCCGCGCCCCTCGGCATCTCGACGGTGCATTGCCCCTACGCGCCCGGCTTGATCTCCACTGCTTTATCGTTTTCAAAGGTGATCACAAGCGGCTTCCCGCCATTCGCATAGCGCAAAGTTCTCGAACCGTAGTCTCCGGAACCTCCCGGAACACCCAAGCCAATTGCGAAGCTGGCCTGCAATTCGCTCATCCCCGACTGCACCTCATGGGCATCAATCTTCTGCCAAACATCCGCTGGCCAGTGTTTGTAAAGATCGCGCGGATCTTCAAGAAAGAACGCCTCATCGGTATAGATCTTGAAATCACTTCCCTTCTCAACCCCGATCGGAGCCGCGTAGGTTTTGCCGTCGAGCGAGAAGACCGCCATCATCTGCTTAACATCAGGCG
>Ga0302324_100023538_pt1 | contig 11911 bp, 7 predicted proteins | sample Palsa_T0_1_FD_201949 | JGI IMG/M metagenome (GOLD analysis project Ga0302324, IMG submission 201949) | Peat permafrost microbial communities from Stordalen Mire near Abisko, Sweden - Palsa_T0_1 | ecosystem: Environmental > Terrestrial > Soil > Palsa > Peat permafrost | place: Sweden: Abisko... | reverse complement strand
TCTTGTAGATACTGAAGTCCTTGGTTACCTGCAGGTCCAGATCGTGATAACCGAGCGTTTCGGTCGGGTATCCCGAGATCGGGGTGTAGCCATGCGGGCTGCCAACTGGCACGACTGGGGTGCCGTATTTGAAGCCGTCGTAGGCGATTGGGGTCGCCAATGTCAGCTTGGCACCCACCACCGTATCCCACGGTCCGTGCAACGAGCCCGCGGTCACCAGGCGGTGATGCGGCTGCTGGTTCGAGCTCTGGAAGGGATAGGCACCAATGTTTGCTTCGTCGAATGCGTATGGCCCGGAGTTCAGATTCTGCGCCGCATTGGCGTAGGTGTAAGCGATCGACGCGCCCCACTTGGATTCGACCGTGTAAGGCTTGTCCGCTGACAGCAGGATTTCGGTATCGCGAGTCTCGATGCCGTTGCTGCCCAGGATCAGATTGCCGCCACCCAGGGCGCCAGTCGTCGTCGGGACACCCTCACCCCAGGGCTGGCCGCCATTCATCCAGAATGCGCCAGTGGGATAGCGGTTACCCAGGGTCCATACAAAGCCGTTGTAGCTCAGGATGCGCGCAAGGCTGATGCTCGTATTCCAGTCACCCAGCTTGTTGCGGATACCGATGCTGAACTGGTCGGAATAGGGGACCTTCAGGTTGTTGTTGATAACGTCGATTTCGCCGGCGTTAGCCGCGTTGCCGTAGGTCGCGTTGTAATACGACTGCAGTGCCCCTGGGGTGTAATAGCTCGCATTCCAGGCGGTGCTCGCACCGCCGCAGGTGTAGTTATTAGGGGTAAAGCACAGCGTTGGCTGCGGCAGGGCGGACTTGGTCTCCTCCACCTGCAGGAAGTTGTACAGGTCGCGATCATAAGCGCGGCCGTAGCCGCCAAAGACCACGTGCCTCTGGTCCTCGAACAGGTCATATGAGAAGCCCAGTCGCGGCTGCCATTCGCCAAGGTACGGTTTTCGGTTGCTGCCGTTGCTGATGTAGTCGTTAATGTTGATGCCGCCGGCCTTCAGGGCATCAGCATAGGTTTCGCCGGCGGTTCCGCCCGGCTCAAGCTGATCCAGCAGACGGTCAACGGTTGCGGCTGGGGTCTTATAATTGATCCACTCGCCGTTGTACTCGTAATCCCAGCGCAGGCCGAGATTCAGGGTCAGCTTCTTGTTGACTGCCCAGTCATCCTGGAAATAAACGCCAATCTGGTTGTCGACGGATGAGGCCACCGGATTCTGCCCTGGCACCGGATCCGCAAACTGCACCTGATAGGGCGTGGTGCTGGTGCCGTTTGCGTCGGTGACCGCGTAGCTGAAGTCCGGATTCACATCGGCTGAGTCTTCCGCAATCAGCTTTACCTGCTTGAACTTGAAGCCGGTCTTGAGCGTGTGCTCACCGTCCCATTCCAGATCGTTGAACGTCAGGTCGTCCTGGAGGCCGGGGCCCTTCTGACCCTTGTTTTCCGATGACAACGGACTTGCCGGTCCCTCATTGATGATGAACTGGCTCTGATAAGTCGTAACCCCGCCCACGGTTGTGGGAATCATGTAGTCATAGATCGAGCCGTTGCCCAGCTCCTGCGGTGTCTGTATGTAGAAGGCATTCTCATAGGTAAACAGCAGGTCGTTGAAGGCGTGCTCGAAGCTATGCTGCCAGCGCAGATCAATACGCTTGTCGGTGACGATGTCGTCCACGCCGGCGCTGACCGCCGTGCCCACGCCAACACCATTGTTGCTCGAATCCTCGCGGCGGTACTTGCCGCTCAGCTCGAAGCGATCGGAATCGTTAGGTTCGAAATCAAGTTTGCCGAAGTACAGCTTTTCCTTGAACGGCAGGTCTGCAGGTCCGAACTGCGAGGTCACGCTGCTTGGCAGCAGCGTATCAATCGAGGCGCCGCCAACGGTCGTTAGGGTGCTTGGGAGCACTGCCGTCGGCGTGTTGTAGTCCTTGCCTTCATAGGTCACGAAGAAATGGAGCTTGTCCTCGATGATCGGGCCGCCGAAGGCGAAGCCATACTCGGCTGTATTCGAATCGACTTTCTTGCCCGAATGGACTTCTGCTGGCTCCTCGGCGCGGAGGCTTTCGTTGGTGTAGTCACCAAAGATCTCGCCGTGGAACTCGTTGGTGCCGGACTTGGTCTCGGCAACGATCGCCGCGCTTGAGATCTGGTCGTACTCTGCCTTGTAGTTGGAGGTGATGACCTTGTACTCGCCGATGGCGAGCTGCGGGAACGGATTGCCCTGGCTGTTGTTCTGGCCCGGCACGCCACCCTGCATGACATAAGCCTTCTGGCCCACGCCATCGATGTAGACGTTGGTTTGATCCGAGGCCTGTGCGCCGCTGGTCAGCGACGTGTTGCCGTTCGGCGCGATGTTGAAAATCATGCCGGGGACCAGGTCCGCGAACTCCAGGAAGTTGCGGGTCGCCTGCGGTACGGTATTGATCTGATCCTGAGAGACCGTGACACCGACTTCTGAAGTCTTCACTTCGACCAGTCGCGTGGCCTTGACGATCACTTCTTCGAGGGATTCGCTCGCCGCAACTGTAGTGGCCACCAGATCCAACGTCGCCGTGGAAGCGACGGTCAGAGTGATGTCTTGCTCGGTGCCTGGGCCCGCATCGACGCGGTAGGTGCCCGGAGGCAGACCGACAAGGGTATACGTGCCGGAGGCGTCAGCGGTCGTGTGCCGCACGGCGCCAGTGGCTGCGTTCTTGGCAGTGACGACACTGCCGGCGGCCGCCTGCCCGCGCAGGGTGGCGTCGACCGACTGGGTCCAGCCTACGCTGGGAATTGCCAGCGCCGAGGCGACTGCGGCCCCGATGAGCGTCCCATACATTCCAGCATCATTTCGAATTCGATTGCGATAGCGCTTCTTCACGATTCAATCCCCCTAGTTACCCTGATAACAGCGCTCAAAGCGCTGCACGTTCTGATTCCTGTAATGAGCCGGGCCTACACACCCTGAACCCATTTTCTCCAGATCTTTCAAGCCAGCCATGCGGTGGTACCGGTGCGCTCTCGGCTTACGAGCGAGCGACGCGACTGGAACCGCTGCTTGGAGCGATCTTTGATCAAATTCTTCTGGGCACGCTGTTCCGGCCCCGCCGTGCCGCTACCCATCTGACCCGGGTTCGCGCACGAGGCGCGAATGACCAGCTGCGTCGTGAGCAGATGCTGGGTGCGCTTGGCGCTGGCCGGATCTTCAATGGCGCGCGCCAGCTCCTCGAGCGCCTGACGGCCCAGCTCGGTTGTCTGCGCACGCACAGTGGTCAGGGGCGGCGTGACAAAGCGCGCGATCGGAATGTCATCGAACCCGGCCAGTGCGATGTCCTGCGGTACCCTCAGGCCGGCTTCAGTCAGTGCAAACAGGCAGCCAATGGCCATCATGTCGTTGCCGGCGAAGACCGCATCGGGACGCGGCGAGGCGGCGGCGATCTCGCGACCTGCGAGGTAGCCGGACTCTTCAGAGAAATTGCCGTTCACGACGAGGCTCTTGGCCGCTTCGGTACGTCCGAGCGCTGCGCGAAAGCCGCGCAGACGCTCTGCAGACTCAAAATTGCTCTTCGGGCCGGTGATGTGAGCGATCCGCTGGTAACCCAGGGAGCGCAGATGCTCGACCATTGCCCGGGCACCGCCGTAGTTATCGGTGATGAATGACGGTGCAAGCCCCGAATGAGCCGGCGTATTCATCAACACGGTGGGCAAAGTCTCAGGCAGCGAGCGTTCGATCAATTCGGCGTCCACGTGCGGTGACATGATCAGGACGCCATCTACCCGCCCGTTCATCGCGCGCAGAGCAAGGCTCGCCTCGTCGGCATCGCCATGTGAACTTGAAACCAACAGATGCAGGCCCATGGTGCGGGCGCCGCGGTCAATGCCGCGAATCAGCTCTGAGAAGTACTCGCCGTGTATATCAGGCAACAGAACGCCGATCGTGCGGGTGCGACGGGTGATCAGGCTGCGGGCCGCTTGGTGCGGCGTGTAGCGCAGTTGCTTCGCGGCCCTCTGCACGCGCTGGCGCGTGTGTTCCGTGACCACGCCAGTGCCGTTCAGCGCACGGGAGACCGAGGCAATAGATACCCCCGCGCGCAGGGCTACGTCCTTAATCGTGGCTGCCATCAGACCGTCAAATCCCCCGAATTTATTCTTTCGTAAACGTTTACCAATGCAGAAGTAAACGTTTTCGCGATTCTAGGGACCAATGTACAATGTTGTCAACACGGCACCTGATGCTCCGTGCAGATGTAAACGATGCGGCGCGCAGGCCGTCTTGGGGGAATCGGTGAGACTAGGGCTATCGCCTGTCGCTCGCATGGCATTCAATGCAGTGCATTGCAGTGGCGCCGCGCCATCAGTGCTAACTTTCTACCCTAGCTACTGACGATGCCGCGAGCCTTGGGATACCAAAGGCCGTTTTCGTTGCCTGAAGGCAACAAACCGGGTTTGGATGCGCTGTCCGCTGGGGGTATCGCCCCTATATACTTGCACCAATCTGGACGCGAACACCGCGCGCGACGCGGTCCATCGACTAGCGGTACTGAGCGTGAGCTGCCGACCCGGCTTGGACGGTATGCGCCGCGGCCTTCGGCGTGTCGTTCGGCCGGCGTCGCGGCGTGGCTGGGTCTGTTCATGCTGGCCGGGCATACCGCGATCGCCGCTCCCGACGCACTGTCGGGATGGATTGGGCAACAGGAAGTGAGCTCCTGGCAGCACCTGATGGAGAACATTTCGCCCCAGATGCCCAAGCATCCGGGCGAGCCGCCACCTCTTCCGGGCATCGTGGTCGCGGCGCTCCAGATGAAGGATCCGGACTATTACTTTCATTGGGTGCGTGATTCGGCCCTGGTCATGCACACTGTGGCCGAGGCCTTTGAACTGCAGCGCCCCTATACCAGCCGCGCGCTCTTCGAGCGGCAATTCGACGACTTCCTCAAGCTCTCGCGGCATCTGCAAAGCACCCCATCAACTTTCGGGCTCGGCGAGCCACGCTATACGGTCAGTGGGGCGGTAGACACGCTGCCCTGGTCCAGGCCGCAATATGATGGTCCGGCGCTGCGTGCGCTCAGCGTACTGGCATATTTCAGGGCTGAGGCTGCGATGCAGGTACACGATCCGGAGCGCGACGCGCTGGCCTCTGAAGTGCTGCGGACCGATCTTGATTACCTCACGACGGTGTGGAATCTGCGCGGGTTTGATGTGTGGGAGGAACTGCGGGCCGATAACTACCAGACGCGGCTGGTGCAGCTGGCCGCGCTGGAGCAGGGCGCCGACTGGTTTGAGCATCAGGGGGCCGCGCCTGAGCAGCTGCTCCGCTACCGCAGCGTGGTGGGGCAGCTCGAGCCGCTGCTCGAGGATCACTGGGACCCGACCCGCGGAATCCTGCGCTCGCAGCTGGCCATCGCTGCGACCGACGGCTACACCGCCAAGAAGACCGATCTGGACTCCGAGGTCATCGTCGCCGTCGTCGATGCGGACCGCACAGGTGGCGCGCAATCGGTCCTGGATGATCGGGTGCAGGCCACGGTGGCTGTTCTCGAGGATCTGTTCCGCACCAGCTTTCCGATCAATCGTCGCACCGATGTGGGGCTCGCCTATGGCCGCTATCGCGGCGATACCTACTACGGCGGCAATGCCTTCGTGTTCATAACAGCAGACTTCGCCACCTTCTATTACCGGCTCGCGCGCCGGCTCAAAGAAGGGGCGAGCCTCACGGTGTCCAAACGCAATATGGCCTTTCTGCGCTCGGCGCTGCCCGAGAGCGCTTCCGCGTGGCTCATTGAAAGCACCGCGGCACCCGGCTCAGCGCTGCATGATGCGGCAATCGCAGCCTTTGCGCAGAAGGCCGATCGTATTCTGGAGCGCCTGCGACTCAGTACACCGCCCGACGGGCAAATGTATGAGCAGATCGATAAGCGCACCGGCTTGCCAGCCTCGTCACGCGGTACCGGCTGGAGCCATGCCGCGTTTCTGACCGCCGTGTATGAGCGTGAACAGCTGCACACTACCGCGGCCGCTGCGCCGGCGGCGCGATGATCGCCGCGCCTCATCGCTCTGCGCGGCACGCGCGGCCAAGGCAGACGGCGGGTTTCAGTGCCAGGCCCGAGCGCATTCCAAACAGATCAATCCACCCATAGGGAAGCCCTACCATGTCGCGCAATTCATGCCTTTGGATACCGCTGCTCACGGCCAGCCTGTTGATCGGCGCGACGGTGGCACGAGCACAGGAACATCTGAGCCTCGATGCCTCCGCCCCAGCGCATCCGTTTCCGCATTTCTGGGAACGGATGTTCGGCTCCGGGCGCGCTGTGCTGAGCCTTCGGGACAGCTACCGGCAGGATTTGCGCGCGGTCAAGGCCGTAACCTCCTTTGGCTACGTGCGCTTCCACGGCATCCTGATGGATGAGCTGGGCGTCTACGATGAGGACTTCAGTGGCCAGCCGGTCTATAACTTCTCCTATATCGATCAGATCTACGATGGCCTGTTGGCGAACGGGGTTCGTCCATTTGTCGAGTTGAGCTTCATGCCCAAGAAGCTCGCGGCACAGCAGTTGCTGCACCCGTTCTGGTACAAGCAGAACATCTCACCACCGAAGGACTACGCACGCTGGGATGGGCTGATCCGTGCGTTGGCCACGCACCTGGTTGAGCGCTACGGCATAGCCGAGGTCAGCCAGTGGTATTTTGAGGTCTGGAACGAACCCAATCTCGACTTCTGGGGCGGCACGCCGCGGCAGTCAAGTTACTGGGAGCTCTACGACCATACTGCCAAGGCGCTTAAAGCGGTGGATATGCGTCTGCGTGTCGGCGGCCCGGCGACGGCCCAGGCAGCCTGGGTGCCCGATTTCATCCAGCACGGCACCGATGCCGGGGTGCCGATCGATTTTGTGTCCACTCACGTATATGGGGATGACACGGCCAAGGACGTCTTCGGCACCGACGAGCACATCACGCGTGAGCACATGGTGTGCCGCGCCGTCAGCAAGGTACATGATCAGATCAAGGCCTCTTCGCAGCCGTCATTGCCGCTGATCTGGAGCGAGTTCAACGCCAGCTTTGCCAACAAGCCCTTCGTCACCGACTCGGTGTACATGGGGCCATGGCTCGCCAGCACGATCCGCCAGTGCGATGGCCTGGTCGATGACATGTCCTACTGGACCTTCTCCGACGTCTTCGAGGAACAGGGCGTGATCAAGACGCCGTTTTACGGCGGGTTTGGCTTGCTCGCGGAAGATGGCATTCCGAAGCCCTCATTTAATGCCTTTGCGTTGCTGCATCAGCTGGGCGATACGCGACTGCAGCTGAATGTCGAGGGTACGCTGCTCACCCGACGAAGTGATGGGGCTCTGGTCCTTGCCCTGTGGAACTATGCAGGGGCTGACGAGGTCGTGGCACCGCGGCGCATTGCGCTGGATCTGAAGGCTTTCGCCAAGCGTAAGGTGACAGTAGCGCGCCTGGATGGCGGCCACGGCGACGTCCACCCCGCCTATGAGGGCATGGGATCACCGCGTTACCCCACCCCGCAGCAAGTCGCGGCGCTCAAGGCTGCGGCGACTCTGCCGGCCCCCAAGGAGGAGCGTCTCATAGACGGTGAACTGGACTTGGTGATTCCAAGCGAAGGTCTGGTGCTGGTGACCATCAAGTAGCGGGGCGAGGACTCAGGAGACAACCAGAGGCGCGCCGATTCGGTCGCGAGCTCAGCTCAGGGCGCGCGTGCTCGTGAAAAAGCCATTCAGCGTCAGCCGGCCGGTTGCCGGATGGCTCGTCAACAATTCCGGGGCAGTGATGTCGCCGGAGTGCAGCACGCTGCCGTCATAGAAAATCAGGCGATTCCAGCGTGCCGGAACCGTCGCGACACACTCGAAGTAGTTGTTGGAGCCATGCAGGTAGCCGCCGGGTAGTCCGTAACGCTGCGTGAATGCGGCGGGCGGCAACTGTGAGGCATCGTTAAACAGCGCCCCAATCTCGGCAGCAGAACGACGCGGCTCGTAGAGGCTGGTCCCACCCAGGCGCTCATCGTGAAACAGGTACAGCAGCGAGGCCTGGATACACTGGCCAGGCGCCAGCAGATGACTGTCCCGGTGTGGCAGCCACTGATACGGCGCCAGGGCGCTGGGGGCGAGCGTGGTCAGCGACAAGCGGCAGTGCACGCGCAGGCAACGTCGGGCATCGAACTGGCGGCGCACGCGCAGGTTGAAGAGATCCTGTAGCTCCTCGACCACTGGCGCAGGGGCCGCCAGATACAGGCCGGGGTAGGCATTAAAATCGACGTTCTTGAACGCCTCGGCTTCGCGCACCGAGTAATCCAACAGCCGCTCTGGCTCAAGCAGCGCATCGTCCAGGATCAACAGCGGGTGGCCGGCACCCACGCGCTGCAGTTGTATCTTCGCGTTCGGATTGAAGATCACGTGCGCGAGATATCAGGGCTTGTCGCTTGCCTCGGGATTGCGCCAGCCGCCATCCGGGTCGATCAATGCTTCGGCCTCAGCAGGGCCCCAGCTGCCCGGCGCGTATTCGTGAATCGGGGAGGCGCCCTTGATGGCAGCATCGACAATCCGCCAGGCCTCTTCGATGTAGTCCTCGCGTGCAAATAAAGTCTGATCGCCTGCAAGGGCATCACCCAGGACGCGCTCATAGGCACCCTGCTCGCCCGCGCCGGGGCGGCGGCTGGCCAGCAGCTCGACCAGCTGGCCGACCATTGAATCCTTGTCATCCATCGTAGTCGCCCCAATGGCGATCGTGACATCGGGGCTGATGCGGAAGCGCACGTAGTTCGCCGGCGAACTCTGGCTGGCGAAAATGCGTGGCGGGTGCCGCATGCGAACGAAGACCTCGGTGGAAGACACCGGCAGACACTTGCCGGCGCGCAGGAAAAACGGCACCCCTTCCCAGCGCCAGGAATTGATGTGCAGACGCAATGCCGCAAAGGTTTCGGTGGTGGAATCGGCGGCTACGCCTTTCTCCTTGCGGTATCCCTGAAACTGGCCACGAACCACATCCTCGGGACTCAGTGCCGGGATGGCACGCAGCACCTTGACCTTTTCATCGCGCAGCGCCTCGCTGTCATTGCGGGCCGGCGGTTCCATCGCAATATTCGCCAGAATCTGGAACATGTGGTTCTGCATGACATCACGCACCGTGCCGACTTCATCGTAGAAGGCGCCGCGCCCCTCGACGCCAATGTTCTCGGCCATCGTGATCTGCACGCTCTCGACGAAGTTGCGGTTCCAGAACGCTTCGAGGAACGCGTTGGCAAAGCGGAAGAACACCATGTCATGAACCGGTCGTTTGCCCAGATAGTGGTCAATCCGGAAAATGTGGGCCTCATCAAAGGCACCGAGCAGAATCCCGTTTAGCTCGCGGGCCGAGTCCAGGTCGCGGCCGAAGGGCTTTTCAACCACCACGCGGGCGCCCTGGGCGCAGCCGGCCTTCGCCAGCTGCTCGACGACGCGCCCGAACCAGTCGGGTGGGATCGCCAGATAATGTGCCGGCTGCTTCGCACCGGCCAGCTGTGCACGCAGCGCCTGGTAGGTGGCCGGATCAGAGTAGTCGCCGTTGACGTAGCGCATGAGGCCCGCCAATTTATCGAACGCGGCTGCATCGATACCACCGCCGTGTTGCTCGATACTGGTACGGGCGTGGGCCTTGAACTGCTCGAGGTTCCAGCCGGCTCTGGCGACGCCGATCACCGGAACATTCAGATGCCCGCGCTTTGCCATTGCATGCAGCGCTGGATAAATCTTCTTGTTGGCCAGATCACCGGTAGCGCCAAAAAACACCAGGGCATCGGCTGGGGGCAGCGTTGCGAGCATCGTCATGTCCTACTTGGGAGCCGATTTCTCGAGATGACCACCAAAGCCAAAGCGCATTGCCGAGAGCAGCTTGTCCTGATAGTCGGCCTCGCCCCGCGAGCTGAAGCGTTCATAAAGGGCGGTGGTAAGCACCGGGGTTGGAATGCCCTCGTCGATGCCGGCTTTGATAGTCCAGCGGCCTTCGCCAGAATCCGAGACACGTCCTGAGAATTTCGCGAGTTTCGGATCCTGGAGCAGGGCGCTTGCCGTCAGGTCCAGAAGCCAGGAGGCAATGACGCTGCCACGGCGCCACACTTCGGCAATGTCGGGCAGATTCATGTCGTACTGGTAATGCTCGGGATCCCGCAGCGGTGTGGTTTCGGCATCGTCCTCTTGAGCCAGCTTGCCCACGTTCGCCGCGCGCAGCAGGCTGAAGCCTTCGGCATATGCAGCCATGATGCCGTACTCAATGCCATTGTGGACCATCTTGACGAAGTGGCCGGCGCCGCTGGCCCCGCAGTGCAGGTAGCCCTGCTCGGCCTGCCCGCCGATCTTCTCTCGCCCAGGGGTGCGTTCTATCGAGCCGAGGCCCGGAGCGAGGCGCGAGAATATCGGGTCGAGCGACTTCACCTGTGCAGCTTCGCCACCGATCATCATGCAGTAGCCGCGCTCGAGCCCCCAGGTGCCACCGCTGGTGCCGACATCGACGTAATGAATCCCCTTGGGTGCCAGCTCTTTGGCGCGCCGGATGTCATCGATGTAATAGGAATTGCCACCATCGATCAGGATGTCGCCCGAATTGAGGAGCGGCAGCAAATCGGCAATCGTGCTGTCGACCGCAGCCGCAGGCACCATCAGCCAGATCGCGCGTGGCTTGCTGAGCTTTGCCGCAAAGTCCTTGAGCGACTCGCTGCCCACCGCACCATCTTTGGCCAGCGCTGCAACGGCCTGGGCAGAGCGGTCGTAAACTACGCATTGATGGCCGCCGCCGATCAGGCGGCGCACCATGTTGGCGCCCATACGACCCAGGCCAATCATTCCAAGTTGCATGCTGGATTCCTCTTAGTGAATAGACGCAGGTGCTGGCGTTGAAGTTCGGCCAGCGGGCACATCATTTGTGCGCCGCTGCTGCGCGCTGGCGCGGCGTTCTGACAGCGGATTGAGTCCAGAGTCGGAAGCCACCCTTGAAGGCGTGGCTGTTGTCGCCAAGGCGACAGTGGGGCGGCAAGCTATGGAGCAACGCCGCATTGCCACCCCCAATGACCGTTTCGTCAGGCTCAACGGCTGCCATCAGGCGGATGATTACGTCGTTGACAAATTTGCGCCACTTGCGCTTACCGTATTTCTTCAGGCCGCGCAGGCCGACATAGTCCTCGAAGGTCTTCTTGCGATACGGCAGATGTCCAAGCTCCATCGGCTCGAGCACGCCATCGACGATCAGCGCCGAGCCCAGGCCCGTGCCCATACCCAGAAACAGCATCCGCCCACCCTCGTAACTGCCCAGGGCCTGCATGGCCGCATCATTGATGATGCGTACCGGATGCTTGAAGGCGCGCGCAAAGTCGAATCCGACCCAGCCGGCTGCCAAGTTGTGCGGTTCGGCGAGCGGGCGATTGTGCAGCACTGGGCCGGGGTAACCCATGCTGATCGCATCGTAGTGCCAGTCGCGCGTGAGTCCGCGGACCCCCGCGACCAAAGCCTTTGGATTCAACCCGGGGCCCGAGGCAAATTCAGTCTTCGTAGTCTGCCCCGTGGCCAGCAGTTTCACGTGCGTCCCGCCCACATCAATGACGAGCACCTTCATTGCGGGTGCCTGACACAGCGGCTTAAGTTCATAGGTGTTCGGCTCACCCCGTGCGCCCAAGCGCCGCGCTCTTGGAGGCGATGACGTCCATCAGATTGTTCCAGGATTTGACGAATGAGGCGGCGCCTTCATCCTGAAGCTTGGCGGCAAGCGCACCAAGGTCGATTCCGGCGGCGGTGAATGAGGCCAGTACGGCCTCGCAATCTCCACCATCCGCAGGCGTGGGCGCACCGATTCTACCGTGATCCGCGAGGGCCTTCAGTGTGCCCTCGGGCATCGTGTCAACCGTGTATGGCGCCGCCAGAGCCTCCACGTAGAGTGTTGCGGA
>Ga0302324_100023536_pt1 | contig 11912 bp, 9 predicted proteins | sample Palsa_T0_1_FD_201949 | JGI IMG/M metagenome (GOLD analysis project Ga0302324, IMG submission 201949) | Peat permafrost microbial communities from Stordalen Mire near Abisko, Sweden - Palsa_T0_1 | ecosystem: Environmental > Terrestrial > Soil > Palsa > Peat permafrost | place: Sweden: Abisko... | reverse complement strand
AGGGGGCGAATCTTTCCCCGCACGGGCCTGTGGGATGGAGGACGGAGATTTCAGAGCATTGTGCGGGAGTATATGTTATCGCTCTCACGAAAGAAGCCAAAAGTTCCACAAGTGTCCTGGTTGATGTTTCTAATCTGGATGAGCATGAGCAGCAGCATTGGTTTCCAAACGAAGTCGTCGTCTACATCGGACAAACGAGCAAACAGACCCTGGCGACGCGTATTCATCAGTTCTACGTCCACGTTTATGGAAGCAAATCCCCTCATCGCGGTGGTCAGGCGGTCCACCTCTTGGGATGCGACTCTTGGGTTTATTGGGCACCGACGCCCGATCCAAAGGGCGCGGAAGGGAAGATGATGGACGCATTTGTGGAAAGGGCAGGTCATCTGCCGTTTGCAAATCGGCGCCGTTGAATGGATGTGAAGAATTCATCGGTGACCTAACAAGCTAGTCGGAAGATCACGGTGCCAACCCCTCTCGCAATCGTCAACATCGGTCAGCTCATCACCGTCGCCGGGCCCTCGCGTCCGCGCACAGGCGCAGAGCTCAGCGATCTCGGCATCGTCGCAGACGCCGCGCTGCTGATAGAAAACGGCCGCATCGCAGCAGCAGGCCCTTACTTAGAAATCCGCTCCAAAATCCCGGCCGGCGCAGCGGTCATCGACGCCGAGCATCGCTGCGTCACGCCAGGCTTCGTCGATGCCCACACGCATCTCGTCTTCGCCGGCAACCGCGCCGTCGAGTTCGAGCAGCGCATCGCCGGCGCGACTTATCAGCAGATCGCCGCGGCCGGCGGCGGCATTCTGCGCACCGTCGAGGTCACCCGCGCCGCCAGCGAAGACGACCTGCTCACAGCCGCACGCCGTCACCGCGACTGGATGCTGCGCGGCGGCACCACCACCATCGAAGCCAAATCCGGCTACGGACTCGATCGCGACACCGAACTCAAGATGCTGCGCGTACTCGAGCGGCTCAATGAAGAAGGCCCCGTGCGCATCGTGCCCACGCTGCTGGCCGCACACACCGTGCCGCCGGAGTTCGCCGGCCGCCGCGGCGAATATGTTCGCTGGGTTGCCGACGTGCTGATCCCCGAGGTCGCCGCAGCAGGCCTCGCCCGTTATTGCGACGCCTTTTGCGACGACCATGCCTTCACCGTAGATGAATGCCGCACCGTGCTCGCCGCCGCCCGCCATCACGGTCTCGGCCTGCGCATTCACGCCGAGCAGTTTCGACCCGGCACCGGCGCAGCCCTCGCGGCCGAGCTGGGCGCTGCGACAGCCGACCACCTCGAAACTGTGACCGAAGAGACGCTGCGGCAACTCGCCACAGCCGGAACCCAGCCGGTGCTGCTCCCCGGCTCGGTCTTCGCGCTCAGCCGCACCGCTTATCCACCCGCGCGCGCCGTGGTCGAGCTCGGCCTCGGCATCGTGATCGCCACTGACTTCAATCCCGGCTCCTCGCCCGTGCCGTCCATGCCGTTCATGCTTTCGCTGGCCTGCCTCGAGATGCGCCTCTCGCCCGCCGAAGCGCTCACCGCAGCCACCATCAACGCCGCATTCAGCCTGGGACTCGGTGCGGAGATCGGCTCGCTCGAGCCCGGCAAGCAGGCAAACTTGCTCATTCATGAGTTCGCCGACTACCGCGAGCTGGCATATTTCATCGCTGCCCCCGCGCGGCCGAGGGTCTTCATTACCGGCAGGGAAGTGACGGCATGAGTGCGATCGGTCCCCTTCGTTGGGATGAATTTCTAACCACAGGAAACGAGTTTTGAACTAATCAAGAGGTTTCCCGGTTCGCCTTCGAACCCCAGGTTTGACTGCGGTTTTTGCTTGACACCCAAGCACTTGCAGTCGCTATGATGAACCTGCTCTCCCTGCTGAGGCCTCAGGCCAACAACGTCCCCAACTTTGCTTATTCACCGAGGAGTCCTCCCATGCTCTTGTTCGTTCGCCCTGCCGTTTTGGCGTCCGTCGCCATTGCCTCCTGTCTATCAACGGCTTGTTTCGCCGAGACGCCTCAAACCGGGTCGCACACCGCGCCCGCGCTGATCACGCAGAAGATCGACGACACCAGCCTGGTGGAGCTGCGCGGCAACGTACGCCGCGACCTGGCCCCCGAGCAGGATCTGGGCGCGGTTGAGGACTCCCGCCCGCTGCGGCTCTTCCTGGTGCTCAAGCGCAGCCAGCAGCAGCAGATTGAGCTCGACAACCTGATTGCGCGGCAGCAGCAGCCCACAGCGGCCGAATATCACAAGTGGCTCACCCCGCAGCAATTCGGCGAGCGCTTCGGCCTGGCTGAGCAGGACATTCAGAAGGTGTCGGCATGGCTTGAGTCCGAAGGCATGCACATTGACAGCGTGATGAATAACGCCTCGATCATTGTGTTTTCCGGTACGGCAGGCGATGTGCGCGAGGCGTTCCACACGCAACTGCACTACTTCGATGTCGCCGGCGGCAAGCGGCCGGCGCTGGTGACCGATCCTATGATTCCCGCCGCGCTGGCGAATATTGTGGTCGGCATCGAGGGCCTGAACAAGATTCCCCGGCAGAACCGGCACACGCCCATCCGCCAGGTGGCGTATGACGAGGCCACGCATCGCTGGCACAACGTTGATCCCGGCGCCAGCCCCACGCCGCTCTACAACGCCGGAGGCGGCGAATACGACGAGACGCCGCATGACTTCTACACCATCTACAACGTGAACAAAATCTACACCGCGGGGTACACGGGGACGGGCGTGACGGTCGCCGTTCCCGAGCCCACCGACATGCACTACGGCACCGTCACTGCGGGTACGGGCGTGGCCACCGGCGGCGATGTGGCCACGTTCCGGAGAGTGTTCGGCGTGGCCGGCACGCTGGACATGCACGTCTATCACGGCTACGGCACGGTCACATGCCTCGACCCCGGCATTACCAGCGCGGGCGACTCTGGCGAGGCTACGCTGGACGCCGAGTGGTCCAACGCATTGGCGCCCGCCGCCAACCTCATTTTCATGTCCTGCGACGACACGGTCGACAATGGCGTGGACAGCTCCATTGCCGCGTTGATCGACAACAATCTGGCCGACGCCATCGGCCTGAGCTGGGGCAACAGCGAACTGGTGGCGGACGCATCGCAATATTCCACCAACGACGCGGTGTTTACCCAGGCCGCCGCGCAGGGGCAGACGGTGTTTGTCGCCGCCGGCGACGCCGGCTCCGACACCAACGACCAGGACACGACAGGCACCGCTACATCCGGCCTGAATATCGACGCATACTCGGCCAATCCGCTGATCACTTCGGCCGGCGGCCTGGACTTCCAGGACAACTACGATTCGCAGCTCGGTGGGCCGGCGCAGAGCAAGTACTGGGGCGCGACCAACTCCAGCTACTACGCCGATGCGCTGAGCTACGTGCCTGAAACCACGTGGAACGGCAGCTGCGCAAGCAGCCTGCTGGCCAACTTCCAAAACGACACTCCGGCCGCGTACTGCGCCACCGATCCTACAGGCTACGTGGCCGGAGAAGTGGTCGGCGGCGGCGGCGGATACAGCACGCACTATGCGCAGCCGAGCTGGCAGAGCGGCATTCTGGGGCTGAGCGCCGCGGCCACCAAGCGCTCTACGCCGGACGTGGCATTGTTTGCCTCGAACGGCATCTGGCAGCACGCCATCGTCGATTGCGACTCCGACGCAACCACCACCGATTGCTCCTCTACGAGCACCTTTGGCGGCGCAGGCGGTACCTCGTACGTGGCCCCGCAGATGACGGGCATTGCCGGGCTGCTGGTCCAATACACCGGCTCGCGCCAGGGCCTCTGGAACCCCACGCTCTACGCGCTGGCCAAGCAGCAGTTTACGGCCACCGCCACCAAGTCGGCCTGCTACGCCGACGGGCAGACCTCAAACATCGGCGTCACCACTTCGCTGCCCGCCGCCGCCTGCATCTTCAACGACGTGACCACAGGCAACAACGACGAGCCATGCGAGAAGGGCTCGCTCGATTGCTACGTGCAAAGCGGCGCAACCTACGGGTTGCTCTCCACCACCGGCGCCAGCTCGCTCAACATTGGCTTTAACGCCGGCACCGGCTACGACCTGGCCAGCGGCATCGGCAGCATCAACGTCTACAACCTCTTCACCGGCTGGGACAAGGCCTACACCAGCACCACCAAGCTGGCCGCATCGCTGACCACCATGACCACTGCTCAATCCACTACGCTCACGGCGACGGTGGCGGGCGGGCGGCCGGCGGACGCGACCGGCCTGGCGCCCACGCTGGCAGGCACTGCCAGCTTTGCGCTGGGAACCACATCGCTGGGCAGTTGCACTCTCAAGAGCGGAGCCTGCTCGGTGGCAGTGGCCGGCACCGCGCTCAAGGTGGGCGCCAACTCCGTCACGTCGACCTTCGCGGGCAGCAGAATCTATCCCGCGTCCACATCGAGCATCGTCACCATCACGGTGAATGCCGCCAGTTCGCCGCTCACGCTGACGCCGTCCACCATCGCCTTCCCCAACACGGTGACGGGCACAACCAGCGATGCCCAAGCCATCACCATCAAGAACACCGGCACGGCCGCGGTGTCGCTCACCTCGATCGGGTTCGCGGGCACGAGCCCCACCTCGTTCACACAGGTGAACAACTGCCCCGCGTCTCTGGCTGCCTCGGCAACTTGCAGCGTATTTGTCGCGTTCAAGCCTGCATCTGCCGCTGCGGTGACGGCTAACTTGACCATCGCCAACAACGCGGTGGACTCGCCGGTCACGGCCAGCCTCAGCGGCACCGGAACCGCCAAACCCTCGGTGACATTGAGCGCCACTTCGCTCACGTTTGCATCCACTGTGGAAGGAAAAACTTCGGATGAGCAGAGCGTGACCATTACCAATGCCGGCACATCGATCCTCGATCTCACCGGCATTGCTATAGGCGGCGCAAATGCCAGTTCGTTCACGCAATTGAACACCTGCGGAGCGACCCTGGCGCCCTCGGCAAACTGCGTGGTCTATGTTGCATTCAAGCCGGCCGCGGTGGGAACGCTGACGGGAAGCCTCACCATCACCGACACCGGCAATGCTTCGCCGCAGACCGTCACGCTGACCGGAACCGGCGCGAGCTAGAACGATGGGCGGCAAGCAGAATTGCCGTTTTCAGCGATCGAAAGGCCAGGGTCCGGCAATCGGCCCTGGCCTGCTTTTCGCTCAGATTCCCGATCAGCAACTGCCGTCGCCGGCTCCAGCCGCTTCTGTGGCGCCGCCTTTCAACTCCACGCGCGTGCTGTGCGCAGCCCTGGCCAGCACCAGCAGCACGTGCTGCATCTCAGGGTTGAACTCCCGCCGCTCGGCGTCTTTTTGCGCGAAGCTGAAAACCCAGTACGCCAGCGAACAGAGAAAGCTGATCGCGACCAGCCGGTACAGATGGTCGAACTCCATTGCCGTGGCCTGGCGCGTATTCAACGCGGCCACAGCCAGGCTGACCAGCGAGTAAAACCCAAACCCCGTGGCCACCTGCAATTCGCGGTCGCGCCAGCCAATTGAGAGCAGATGGCTGCATCCTGCCAGAACCAGAAAAAACAGGACTCTGAGAATGGACGCGGTCTGCTGCAGTTGAATCACATCCCGCCAGGCTTTGGAAAGATGTGCGAATCCGGCGATGCCGGCAAATGGCCAAATCGCAGCGCCCGCGGCCAGAATCACCAGCGCCACCCACACCAGGGCTCTGCGCGACAGGCTCGATCGCAATGGGAGAAGCACCGACCACGCGACTTCAACCAGGACAGCGAACTGCATGGCGAAATCCACGACGCTCACACCAAAATAGAAATGAATGTTGTACCCGGCCGGGGAGATCAGCCGGAAGGCGTATGTTCCCAGATCGCTCACCAGGGCCCAAATGGAGTACACAAAGAACACGGGCAACTTCCGCCAGATCCGGCGGTAGATCAGCAGGCCGATCACCGCAGGCTCGGTCAGGTTCGCGGCAGCCCAGAACGCGTTGTCCAGACTCAAGTTGGCCTCGCTTCACTGGGAAGATCATCTCTCAAGGCGCCGGTCGAGGGGGGCGCCGGCGCCGCATGAACGTGCTGTCTGTTTCGCGGCCCGTGCGACGGCCTGCCCCTTTGCGCCGTTCTAGCGCGGGCCTTTGCTCACTTATTATCGGCATTTTAGGGCAACTCGTGAACCTCCCGCTGGTCCCGATTGCACTTCAACTTCACTTTGTCCGCGCCGCCCGGCCTTATCCTCTATACAGACCCTCGCATGTCGGACTTCGCCCAAACCGTAAAGCAGCAGGCCGACATCGTCAAGGTGATCGAGGGCTACATCCGTCTGCGCAAGGCAGGCGCGCAAAACTACACCGGCCTCTGCCCATTTCACAAGGAAAAATCGCCGTCATTTTCGGTACACGCCGTGCGCCAGTTCTATCACTGCTTCGGTTGCCATGTATCGGGTGACGTATTCAGCTTCGTCGGCAAGATCGAGAATGTCGGCTTCCCCGAGGCAGTGCGGATGGTGGCGCAGAAGTGCGGCATCCCGCTGCCCAAGCGCGAGTTTTCGTCGCCGGAGGAGGCTGCCGAGGCGCGCATGCGCGGCAAGCTGCTCGATCTGCACGAAGCCGCTGCCGCCTGGTTTGAGGAGCAACTGCGCGGTCCCGAGGGAGCCGTGGCGCGTGAATACCTGGCCGGCCGCGGACTCACCGCCGACGGCATCAAGACGTTTCGCATCGGCTACGCGCCCGACAGCTTCAACGCGCTGCGCGACCGGCTCAGCGGCTTGGCCGACACCGACACGCTGCGCGCGAGCGGCCTCTTCAGCGCCAAGGAGCAGGGCGACGGCACGCAGGGGCATCTCTACGACCGCTTCCGCAAGAGGGTCACGTTTCCCATCATGAGCGAGAGCGGGCGCGTGATCGCGTTCACCGCGCGTGCGCTTGAGACCGGCGAGAAGGCCGGCGCCAAATACATCAACTCGCCGGAGACGCCCCTTTATATCAAAGGACAAGTCCTGTTCAATCTCGACAAGGCGCGCACCTCGATCCGCCAGCACGAGTTCGCGCTGCTGGTCGAGGGGCAGATGGATTGCATCAGCGTGTTCCTGCGCGGCATTCAAAACGTGATCGCCACCAGCGGCACGGCCTTTACCGAGCAGCAGGTGGCGATCCTCAAGCGCCACACATCGCAGGTGGTGGTCAACTTCGACCCGGACGCGGCCGGCGCCAATGCTGCGGAAAAATCCATTGCGCTGCTCACCGAAGAGGGCTTCGCCATCAAGCTCGTCACTCTCGACGGCGGACTCGACCCGGACCGCTTCATCCGCGAGCGCGGCGTGGAGGCCTACATCGCGGCCATGCGCGGCGCGCGGTCGCAGAGCGACTACCTGATCGAGCGGGCGCGGCAGATGTTTCCCGGCGCCAGCTCCGAGCAGAAGGTGAAGGCGATGAACTACCTGCTGCCGCACATCCGGCGCATGCCGGAGAAGCTGGCGCGCGACCAGTTTGCCGGCGACGCCGCGCAAAAGCTGGGCATTGACTCAGCGGTGCTGCGCGAGCAACTGCGGCAGGCCGCGCTCCGCCGCCGCGACCACGTCGAGGTCAAGGCCACTGCGCTCACTGAGGTCGAGCGCGTGCTGCTGCGCGCGCTGGCCATCACCGATCCCGGGTTCGAATCGTCGCGGCGTCTTGCGGCCGAAGCCATCGCACAGCAGCCGGCGTGGTTTGAATCCCTCGCCACATTTGCGGCGCTCACGGCGCTGAGCGTGCGCCGGGCCGGCGATCCCATGGACGCCGTGGAAGACGATGCGCAGCGCGCGCTGCTGGCCGAGACGCTGCTCAGAGAGGTTGAGCCGCCCGCCGAACGCGAAGTGCGCAGCGCCATCCAGGAACTCGAAGAGCGCTCACTCGAAACCCGGCAGCGCGATCTGCGCGCGCTGATCGCCGAGGCCGAGCGCCGCGGCGACTTTGCCGAACTCGCCGTGCTCACGCAGCAGAAGCTCGATATCGACAAAGCGCTACGGCGGTTGCACAGCGAAAATCGCGGCCCGGTATAATCCATCTAAGGCATCCGCACACTCGCGCCGGAGGTTCCGCGATGATCATCGAACTCAAACCCGAACAGCAGAAAATCCTGGAAGAAGCAGTCGCCACCGGCTTGACCCAGGACGAAGTGGTCGAACGGGCGTTTGCCGTTATCGAAGAGCAGAATCAAAGTCCGGACTGGTTGCTCGAAGATCGCACGGCGGTCGCGGCGCGCATCGCTGAGGGCGTGGCCGCAGCCGGACGCGGCGAGCTGTTCGATGAAGAAGAAGCCATCGGAATCCTGCGGGAGCGTCGTGCGGGCCGCCAGGTTGCATGAGAATGGCCGCCGCGTTCGGTACTCTTCCACCGCGCTCCAGGATCTTGAGGACATTTGGAATTACATTGCCCGAGACAGCGTCGATGCTGCAAACCCGGTGGAGGAGGCAATTCTGCAGGCCTGCCGGAATCTTGCGAAACATCCTCTGGCAGGTAAAGTGCGGCCGGATGTCACTTCCGATCCAGTTCGATTCTGGACTGTGAGCCGGTATCCAAATTACATCGTCGTCTATCTTCCAAACACCAAGCCGCTTCAAGTCGTATCCGTTCTCCATGGGAGGCGGAATCTGAACGCTCTGTTCTCCTAGTCGCGTTCCGCCAATCGCTGGCGAATCCACTTCCCGGTCTCTTCCACAGCCGCCCTATCTACACCCGTCTCGATACCGAGCCTCGCGAATAAGTCGAGCACCGCTTCCGTCGCCACGTTGCCGGGCGCGCCAGGGGCGAACGGGCAGCCTCCCAGTCCGGCTACCGAGCTGTCGAAGACGGCGATGCCTCCTTCCAGGCTGACCCGCACATTCGCCACAGCGCAGCCATACGTGTCGTGAAAATGCATGGCAAGCTGCTCGTGTGGGATGTGGGTGGCGACGGCGTCGATCAGCCGCTTGACCTGCTCGGGCTCACCCACGCCAATTGTGTCGCCGAGCGAGATTTCGTAGCAGCCCATGGTGACCAGTTGCTCCGCCATCTTTGCGACTGCGTCCGGCGGAGTGGGCCCGTCGTAGGGGCACGCGATCACGCAGGAAACATAGCCGCGCACACGCAGGCCGCGATCGAGCGCCGCTTGCGCAACCGGCGCAAGGCGCGCCAGGCTCTGAGCGCGCGAGCAGGCAATGTTGGCCTGGCTGAAGCCTTCCGACGCCGAGACAAAGATCGCGATCTCTTCGACACCGGCGGCCAGTGCGGCTTCAAGGCCCTGCATGTTCGGCACCAGCGCCGGATAGCTCGCGCCCGGCAGCCTGCGCATGCGGCGATAGACCTCGCCCGAATCCGCCATCTGCGGTACACGCCGCGGCGAGACAAATGCGCCGGCCTCGACAACAGGCAGCCCGGCCGCAGCCAACCGCTCGATCAGCTCGATTTTCACGTCGAGCGGCACCAGCGCCGGTTCATTCTGCAGGCCGTCGCGCGGACCGACTTCCACCAGCTTCACGTGCTCAGGAAAACCCATCAAAGACCCAATGAAATCCAGGCTTCCGTTAAAGGGTACGGGCTTCAGCCCGTACATCAACTCGCCAGGATTGGTTTGGGTCTTAGCCCCTGAGGGAACGTTCGCACGCTTACGTTCGGATTCCCTCAGGGGCTAAAGCCCACGTGTGAATTTCCTCTGAATGTACGGGCTGAAGCCCGTACCCTTCGACGAACGAGGAGCAGTTTCATGATCGATTTTCTCGCTTGGTGCTCACATCCTGAAAATCCCAAATCGCGTCGGCTCAATCGGCGCGTGCATGGCTGCCGCGAGGCCCAACCCAAGCATCTTGCGCGTGTCCGCCGGATCGATCACGCCGTCGTCCCAGAGCCGCGCGCTCGCGTAGTACGGATGTCCCTGCCGCTCATATTGCGCGCGCACCGGGTCCTTGAACGCAGCCTCTTCCTCCGCGGTCCACATCTTGCCCTGCGCCTCGAGATTGTCGCGCTTGATCTGCGCCAGCACGCTGGCCGCCTGCTCGCCGCCCATCACGCTGATGCGCGCGTTGGGCCACATCCACAGGAAGCGCGGCTCATACGCGCGCCCGCACATGGCATAGTTGCCCGCGCCAAAGCTGCCGCCGATCACGACCGTCAGCTTGGGCACGCGCGCGCACGCCACGGCCGTCACCATCTTCGCGCCGTCCTTGGCAATGCCGCCGGCCTCGTAGCGCCGGCCGATCATGAAGCCCGAAATATTCTGCAAGAAGATCAGCGGCACGCCGCGCATGGCGCACAGCTCAATGAAGTGCGTGCCCTTGAGCGCCGACTCGGAAAACAGAATTCCGTTGTTGGCCACAATGCCCACCGGAAAGCCCATGATGCGCGCAAATCCCGTCACCAGCGACGCCCCATACAGCCGTTTGAACTCGTCGAAGTCGCTGCCGTCCACAATGCGCGCAATGATTTCGCGCACGTCAAAGGGCTTGCGCGTGTCGGTGGGGATGATGCCGTAAAGTTCCTCCGCCGGATAGAGCGGCTCGGCCGGCGAGCGCAGCGCCGTGCCCCACTGTTTCTCGCGATTGAGATTGGCGACGCAGCGACGCGCGATTTTGAGCGCGTCCTCGTCGTTCTCGGCCAGGTAGTCGGTCACGCCCGACACGCGCGAGTGCATCTCCGCGCCGCCCAGGTCTTCGGCCGTCACCACCTCGCCGGTCGCGGCCTTTACCAGCGGCGGTCCGCCCAGAAAGATCGTTCCCTGGTTGCGCACGATGATGGCTTCGTCGCTCATGGCGGGCACATACGCGCCGCCCGCCGTGCAACTGCCCATCACCACTGCGATCTGCGCAATGCCCTCGGCCGACATGTTGGCCTGGTTATAAAAGATGCGCCCAAAGTGATCGCGATCGGGAAAGACCTCGTCCTGGTTGGGCAGGTTGGCGCCGCCCGAGTCGACCAGATAGATGCATGGCAGCCGATTCTCTCGCGCAATCTGCTGCGCGCGCAGGTGCTTCTTCACAGTGAGCGGATAATAAGTGCCGCCCTTGACCGTGGCGTCGTTGACCACGATCATGCACTCGCGCCCGCTGACCTTGCCGATGCCGGTGACGATGCCCGCGGCGGGCACGGCCTCATCGTAGACCTCATAAGCTGCGAGCGGGCTCAGCTCAAGAAACGCCGAGCCGGGATCGAGCAGCATCGCGATGCGCTCGCGCGGAGTGAGCTTGCCGCGCGCCTTGTGCTTGTCGCGCGCGCGCTTGCCGCCGCCTTGTTCGATCACGGCGAGCTTGGCGCGCAGATCGTCAACCAGCGCGCGCATGGCAGCCGCGCTGGCCTGTGTGGCCGGATCGTCTTGCGAGATTTGTGTGGGTAGGATCATGCGATCATTCACTTGCTCTCATCATGGAACACGCGCCCGTTCAATGCCTCAATTAATGCCTCCCGGCCTTCAAATTCGGGATGGCTCGCAAAACGAACAATCCTGCAACGATAGAAATGAAACTCTCTGATAGGCCACTGAGACCAGTCGAAGTAGTCGACGAAATCCAGTTCTATCTCTTCTGAGTTTACGTAAATGTCCTTTCCTTCGCCCCAGCAGTTGTTCTCACCAGGCTTGTTCAAGAACTTGATGATGATCGGCGAACGCTCTCGCGGAACGACCTTCAGAACCGGCGGTGCCAACTCATCGACGTTCGCTTCGCCTTCATAATTGAGTTCGTTCTCTATAAGCCCCTCAAATAACAGCGGCGTGATTTGGCTGAATGCGTCGAGAGAACCACCACTGTTCTCTCTTCCGGAAAAATAGGTGTTCCATAGGTGCCGCGAACACTCTCGGTATATGTTCATCAGGTCGGTGATGTCTCGCATTCCCATTCAGTCCACCTTACATCGTCTCCTTGAACAACTCCGTCCCAATCAGCATCCTTCGTATCTCGCTGGTCCCCGCGCCAATCTCGT
>Ga0302324_100023535_pt1 | contig 11912 bp, 12 predicted proteins | sample Palsa_T0_1_FD_201949 | JGI IMG/M metagenome (GOLD analysis project Ga0302324, IMG submission 201949) | Peat permafrost microbial communities from Stordalen Mire near Abisko, Sweden - Palsa_T0_1 | ecosystem: Environmental > Terrestrial > Soil > Palsa > Peat permafrost | place: Sweden: Abisko... | reverse complement strand
TCCGGCGCCGCATCTGGAATTCGCCACCGATGTCGAAGGCTGGGCGTGGCTCGCCGATATGTCCTCCCGCCTGGCGACAAAAATTCCCGACTGGCCGACGCGCCGCGATTTTCTGATCACCGTGCAGTACGAGGCCTCGCGCGCGGGGGTCGATCCGCAGCTGGTGCTCGGCCTCATCCAGCACGAGTCCAACTTCCGCAAGTTCGCCGTGTCTTCCGCGGGCGCGCGCGGCTACATGCAGGTTATGCCGTTCTGGCTGCGGCAGATCGGCGATGTCGAGCACGATCTGTTCAACCTGCGCACCAACCTGCGTTACGGCTGCACGATCCTGCGTTATTACATTGATCGTGAGAATGGCGACCTGTATCGCGCGCTCGGGCGCTACAACGGCAGCCTCGGTCGACCCGAGTATCCGAGTGCCGTAATCGCCTCGATGCAGCGCCACTGGTTGTGGAATCCGCTGCCCGCGAACGAGGCCGAGCCGGCGCACGCTCGAGTCGGCGCCAACATCACGCGGTGAAGGGAACGGCGCGTTACCGCGGCCGGTTCGCACCGTCGCCGACCGGGCCGCTGCATTTCGGCTCGCTCGTCGCCGCACTCGCCAGTTGCTGCGACGCACGCGCCGCCGGCGGCGAATGGCTGCTGCGCATCGAGGACGTCGATGTACCGCGCAGCTCCGGGCGCGTTGCCGCCGACATGCTCCGCACCCTGGAAGCTTTTGGTTTCGAATGGGATGGTGCCGTCGTGCACCAGAGCGAGCGTAGCGACCGCTATCAGGCCGCGCTCGACCAACTCACGGCGCGCGGTCGCGTGTTCGCCTGTGCCTGCAGTCGCAGGGAGCTTGCCACCGCAGCGCTCGGCATCATCGGCGAGCGCGTCTATCCGGGCACCTGTCGCAATGCCATGGCGCCGGGAAAGAACGCTCGCGCCTGGCGGCTCAAGGTGGACGACAATCCGATCGGCTTTCGCGACCGCCTGCAGGGTTGGCAGGAGCAGCGTCTGCAGCGTGACATCGGCGATTTCATCGTCCGGCGCAGCGACGGCGTGTTCGCCTACCAGCTCGCGGTGGTCGTCGACGACGCCGCGCAAGGCATCACCGCGGTGGTGCGCGGCGCCGACCTCCTCGCCTCCACACCGCGGCAGATCGCGCTGCAGCGCGCGCTCGGCTTGCCGACGCCTGCCTACCTTCACCATGCGGTGGCGATCACGGAACGCGGCGAGAAGCTCTCCAAGCAAACCGGCGCGCCGGCGCTCGATTCCGCCGATCCGCTGCCTGCGCTCATCGCCGCATGGGAGTTTCTCGCCCAACCGCCGCCATCGGCGGCGCCCGCGTCGGTGGTCGAATTCTGGCAGTGGGCACGCGACGCGTGGACGCCGACGCTGCTGCCGCCCGTGGCGATGCTGCCCGTCCCGCGCTAAAGCGATGCCGCACGCGGTATAATTAGCGCTTCCCGCTCGTCTATCGCCGCAGCGGCGCCGCGCCATCATCGCGGCAATGCCGCGGCACTCGTATTCCCGCCTGCCATGACCACGCTTGTCGTCGTTCGCAAACACAATGAAGTCGCCATTGCCGCCGATTCGCTTACGACCTTCGGCGACACGCGGCTGCCGGCGCAGTTCGACCGCGTCTACGACAAGATCATGCGCTACCAAGACACCTACGTCGGGCTTTGCGGCAGCGCCGCCCACCAGCTTGTATTCGAGAGCCTGCTCACACAGCACAAGGATCTCGATTTTGGCAGCAGGGGCGCGATCTTCGAGACCTTCCGCAAGCTGCACCCGATTCTCAAGGATCAGCATTTCCTCAACCCGAAGGAGGAGGAAGACGATCCCTACGAATCGACGCAGATCACCGCGGTGATCGCCAACGCCAAGGGTATTTTCGGCGTGTACTCGATGCGCGAAGTATTCGAATACACGCAATTCTGGGCCGTCGGCACCGGGCGCGAATTTGCGCTGGGCGCGATGCACGTGCTCTACGCGCGGTTGCGCAGCGCCAGCGCGATCGCCAAGGCGGGGATCGAAGCCGGGTCCATGTTCGACAAGAATTCCGCCCTGCCGATGACCTTGTACACCTTGCCGCTGCAGAACCCCTGAAGGAACGATCCCAAGGTGGTGCCGCCGTTTGCAGACAATCTGACGCGCTTCGTGATCGAACGCGCGGCCGTGCGCGGCGCGGTGGTAAGCCTCGATGACGCCTACCGCGACATCCTTGCCTGCCACGCTTATCCGGCGGGCCTGCAGCGGCTGCTGGGCGAGACGCTCGCCGCGGTGTGCCTGCTCGCCAACGCGCTGAAATTCAACGGCAGCCTCATCCTGCAACTGCACGGCGATGGCATCCTGCGCCTGCTCGTGGTCGAGTGCGATGCGGCGTTGTCCCTGCGCGCGACCGCGCAGTGGGATGGCGTCATTGGCGATGACGCACAACTGGCCGACCTGGCCGGCGCAGCCGGCGGCGGGCGCATGGTGCTCACCCTTGACCCTAAGGATGGCGGGCCCCTGTACCAGGGTGTGGTCGCGCTTGAGGGCGGCTCGGTCGGCGCCCTGTTCGAGCACTACCTGGCGAAATCGGAACAGATCGAAAGCCGCCTCTGGCTTAAGGCCGGTGACGGCCGCGCCCGCGGGCTGTTGTTGCAGAAGATGCCCGATGCGATGGAGAGCGACGCGGCCACCTGGCAGCGCGCGGCGGCCGCGCCGTCCGCGGCGCCGGCTGCGTTCGAAGCCGCCGATGCGCATGCGCTGCTCACGGCGCTCTTTCCCGGCGATGACGTGCGCGCGTTCGGCGCGCGCACGCCGCGCTTTGGTTGCTCCTGTTCGAGCCAGCGCGTCGCCGGCGCGCTCAGGCTTCTGGGCAGCGCCGAAGTCGAGGCCATTCTCGCCGAACGCGGCACGGTCGGGGTCGACTGCGAGTTCTGTAACCGGCGCTACGACTTCGATCCGGGAGAAGCGCGCGCGATTTTCGCCGCGTCCGCCCCAGTGCACTAGGAGCCGAAGATGAGCATCTACACGCCGCGCGCATTCTCCGTCGCTGATGAGGCAGCGGTCACGCGCCTGATCGACGACCATCCGTTCGCAACGCTGATCACGCCCGGCGCGACCGAACCGCAGGTGAGCCACGTGCCGCTGCAATACCGCGCCGCGCCGGGTAAGGGTGTGCTGCTCGGACACATGGCACGCGCCAATCCGCATTGGCAGCAATTCGCCGGTCGCAATTCGGTGGCGGTGTTTCACGGTCCGCACACCTATGTTTCGCCGTCGTGGTACACCGATCCTGCGCATGCCGTGCCGACATGGAACTACGCGATCGCGCACGTGCACGGCGTGGCGGAGCCCATGACCGACCCGGCCGAGACCCGCGCGCTGCTCGATGACCTGGTCGCGCGTTACGAGGGGGGACGCGCCAAGCCCTGGCACCTGCAGCTCGAGGGCCGCGAACTCGCCGCGATGCTCGATGCGATCGTCGGCTTTCGCCTCACCATCGAGCGCATCGACGCGAAGTTCAAGTTATCGCAGAATCGCAGTGCCGACGATCGCGAGCGCGTGATCACGGCGCTGCGCGGCGAGCCCTATGCCGAGTCGGTGGCAACCGCCGACTGGATGGAGCGCTACGCACCGCCGCGCTGACGCGCGAACGCTTAGGCGGCGGGCGCGCGGGCGCCCTGACCGCCGGCCAAGCCCATCAAGCGCGCCGCGGCGCTTCGACGGCTACGGCTGCGTTGCCGGGCACAAGGCCCAGTTCGCGCATGGTCGCCATCACCGAGCTGAAGTCGGCCGCCGTCTGCACATTCATGATCGGCTTCGCCAGCAGGTTGACCGCGCGTCCGCTGACGATCAGCGGCAGCTCGTCGGGTAATTCGCTGCGCAGCGAACGGATCTCCTGGCCGGCGATCTTGCCGGAAATGCCACGATCGAAAAGCAGGATCGCGAGGCAGACCCGGTAGGCGCGCGCGGCACCGCCGATTTCCTGCGCAGGCACACCGGCGCCGAGCGTCAGGCAATTGATGCCCTCGGTGAAAAGCAGCAGCTCAAGAATCGCAAGTCCGAGCTGGTTGGGATCGTTCGGCGGCGTGGCGAGCAGGATCTGCCGCGCATCACGGGTCGGGCGAACCAGCCGCGTGACGTCACGCAACAGGCGCTGCGCCAGATCGCCGAAACGCAGTTCCTGAAAATTCTGCATGTCCCCGCGCACCACCCGCTCGTGCACGGCCTCGTTCAACGGGATCAAGGTGTGCTCGAGGAAGCGGCGCAGGCCGAGGCCGACGAGCAGCTTCGACAGGTGGTTCTGCAGTTCGCCCACGCGGTGCTCGGCCAAGAGCTTGACCGCGGTCTCGATCTCGCTCGGCAACGGCTGCGGGCCTTCCACGGCAATGCCGAGCATCGATTGCAAGGCCGATTCGGCAAGCGGGACCACGGCACCGGCGCGCCAGCCTTCCGAGAGCAGCTGCTTGATGAGCTTGAGCCGCGCCACCTGATCGGGCGGATAAACGCGGTCGCCAAAGCCGTCGCGGGACGGGTCGGGGAAGCCGTAACGGCGCTGCCACATATACAACTGCTCGCGCCGCAGACCGGTGATGCGCACCACTTCGCGGATGTGCAACGCGCCACGCGTGTCAACGAGGGAGACCGGTGCGACCGCCGCAATGCCCGTTTCGCGCCGGCGGGTCGGCGCTTTGATCAGGATGCCCATGAACGAGTCCTTCCGATTCTGTGTGTTACAAGTATAAAGAAAACCTTTGTCCGTTTCAGCTTGACCAATTGCGGCAACTCCGGCCGCAACACGTCAGCCGCATGGGCCGTTTGGCGGCTCATGTTGCCGCCCTCGATGCTTTGGCCCATCATCTCGCTTTCGGAACAAGGACTTCCGGCGCAACTCGCCGCTCCGACCCGGCCTGATCGCGGATGATGATCGACTCCGTGCAAGCACCGTGCCGGCGGCAGCGCGCCATCCCCCGATGTTCGGATTCGGCAAGACGATCAAGGACCCGCTCTCCGACGCCAAAGGCGCCGAGCGCTGGCTCGGGTTGTTTCCAACCAACGACCCGCTGGCGATGCACGGCGCGGTGCTGGCCGAACTCGGCCGACTCACCGAACGCGTCGCCAAGCGCACACCCGCACGCCTGGAGGCGGTTTTCGCCGCTGACCGCTACACCGAACCGCTGCGCAAGAACCTGACCGCGCAATACTTGGAGCACGGCAACCGCTCGACGCGGGTGGAGAACCAGCTCTGGCAAGCGCTGTTCGATCTGACGCAAGGTTTCCTCCTCTGCTACCAGGCGTTCGCGCGCGAAGTCACCGACCACGCGCAAAGCAACAAGTGGCAGTCGCTGTTACCCGAGCTCATCGCCCGACAGATCACCCATCAAGGCCTCGATGCCAAGGTGCGCCTGTTTCGCTACGAGCAGTGGATTCCGGCGAAATGGTCCGATCTGCACGCGCTGTTCCAGATGGCGTGCTCGGCGCAGCTCGAGCGCCAAGCCGTCGCCGTGTTGAGCGACGGCGGGCTCACCACCATCGAGCAGGAGTACCTGCGGGTACTGGTGCTGCAGCTGATGAATTCGGGCAACCTCACGCCGCGCCATCTCGAATGGGTAGCCGAACAGCTGGCCGAATGGTGCGCGCCGCTGCGCCTGTCGCTCGAATCGTCGACGGTGACGAGCTTCTACGTCGACCTGGGCTCGCGCGGCGGCCTCAAGCGTCGCGCGCCGCAGCCGCTCGAGGGTCGGGTGCTCTTCCTCGACACCCGGCCGCTGCATGCGGTGTTGATGCAGAATGTGGTGATGCTCGATCAGAAAGTGCGCAACAACCCGCTCTCCGATCGCACGCCGCGCCGCACCGATCAGCTCAACCTGCTCTCCAAGCTCGCTTCCCAAGTCGATCCCGAATTCAAGCCCTTCGCGCGTCGCGGCGAACGCACCACCGCGGAGGGCGCTGTCGATGCGATCCTCGGCTTTACGCGCATCGCCGGATACCTGCGCGAAGAGGAAGTTGAACCCTATATCGACGGCAGGCGCAGCCCCAGCACCTTTGGCGAAACCATCGAAATCGCCACCTTCGGACGCATGCGCAATGAGAATCTGCGCGCGCAGGACGTCGCGCGCCGCCGCCTGGCGAGCTTCGCCGCGCCCGGTGGCGCCTGGGATATCCGCGACATCTCGCAGACCGGTTTTCGGCTGGTGGCGCCGATGAGCGTGATCAACGCGGTGACCCTTGGCACGCTCGCCGCCATCCGGCCCCAGTCGCAGGTGCGTTGGACGCTCGGGATCGTGCGGCGCATGAAGCGGCTGACCACCGAGCGCGCCGAAATCGGTCTGCAGGTCATCGCCAACAACTTAGTCGGCGTGGAGCTGGCCGAACCGAAGAAGGGCGAGCCCGATTATTCGGTCGACGGTGAAGTGACCGTGAGCAACCGGCGTTTCAACGGCTTGTTCCTGTCGCTGCACAAGCGCGACGGCGAGACGGCGGTACAGACGCTGGTGGTCCCGCCGGGCGAGTATCAGCCCGGCAAGCGCCTGCACATGAGCGCGGCTCAGTCGTCGCAGCGCATCGCCTTCGGCCGCGTCCTGGAACAGCACCCGGACTGGGTGTGGGCGACGGTCGAGCCGCTCGTATCGGCAACGCAGGCAACCAGCAGCGCCACGCCCTAGGCCTGCCCCGCATGCCGCAGGCGACCGATCGCTACCAGGAGATTCGTGCCGCCTACCGCTGGGAGGTGCCGCCGGACTTCAATATCGCGCGTGCGGTGTGCGGACGTCACGCCGGAGCCGACTCGCGCCTGGCACTGTTGTGGGAAGACGAATCCGGCGCCACGGCGCGTTACCGCTACGCCGATCTGCAACAACAGGCGAACCGTCTGTCCAACGTGCTCGCCGCCTTTGGCGTGGGCCGCGGCGACAAGGTCGCGGTGGTCCTGCCGCAGCGGCCCGAGACCGCCATCGCCCATATTGCCTGCTATCAGATGGGCGCGGTGGCGGTGCCGCTGTCGTTCCTGTTCGGGCCCGACGCGCTCGAGTATCGCCTCGATAACGCGGAAGCGAAGGTGGCGATCGTCGATGCGGCGTCACTGCCCAACCTCGCGCCGATTCGCGCCAGGCTTCCGCGACTCGCGCGTGTTATCGGCGTGGCCGGAGCGCGCGAGGCGTGGACCGAGGACTGGGAGGGACTGCTCGCGCGCGCCGCCGATACCTTTGCCGCGGTCGCGACACGCGCGAGCGATCCGGCGCTGCTCATCTACACCAGCGGCACCACCGGCCCGCCGAAGGGCGCGCTCATGCCGCAGCAATGCCTGCTCGGCAACCTGCCCGGATTCATCTACTCGCACGATCTTTTTCCGCGAGAGGACGACCTGTTCTGGTCCCCCGCGGACTGGGCCTGGACCGGCGGGCTCATGGACGCGCTGCTGCCTACGCTCTACTTCGGCTGCCCGATACTCGGCTTTTGCGGTCGCTTCGATCCCGAGCGCGCCTTCGCGCTCATGGCGAAATACGGCGTGCGCAACGCCTTCCTTTTCCCCACCGCGCTCAAGATGATGATGAAGGCGGTGCCGCAGCCGCGCCCGCGTTTCAAGCTCGCCCTGCGCAGCGTGATGAGCGCGGGGGAGGCGGTCGGCAGCACGGTCTTCGCCTGGGCGCAGGACGCCCTGGGAGTGACCATCAACGAGATGTTCGGTCAGACCGAGATGAACTACATCGTCGGCAACTCGCACACGCTCTGGCCGGCGAAGCCCGGGTCGATGGGGCGCCCCTATCCGGGACATCGTATTGGGGTGCTCACCGACAGCGGCGAGGAAGCCGCACTCGGGGAGACGGGTGAGGTGGCGGTCCATCGCAACGGCTCCGACGGCACGCCGGATCCGGTATTTTTCCTCGAGTACTTCAAGAACGCCGAAGGCACGGCGAAAAAATACAGCGGCGACTGGTGCCGCACCGGCGACCTGGCGCGCCAGGATGCCGACGGCTATTTCTGGTACCAGGGTCGTACCGACGACATGTTCAAGGCGGCCGGCTACCGCATCGGGCCCTCGGAGATCGAGAATTGCCTGGTCAAGCACGCCGCGGTCGCCAACGCCGCGGTAGTGCCGAGCCCGGACGCGACTCGCGGTAATATCGTCAAGGCGTTCATCGTGCTCTCACCCGGACGGACACCGTCGCGCGCGCTCGAAGAGGACATTCAGCGCCATGTGCGGGAGTTCCTGGCGCCCTACGAGTACCCTAAGGAGATCGAGTTCATCGACGCCCTACCCATGACCACGACCGGAAAGGTGCAACGGCGCGTTCTGCGCGAACGCGAGCGCGAGCGCAAGGCGCGAGAGGAGACCGCCTGATGGCGCGCCGGCATTCACTCACCCTTCTGCCCGATCCGATCGCGATCTGTCGCCTCGAGGCTGCCGAGCCCGTGCCGATATGGGCAACCGCGTCGGCCTGGTGGTCGATCACGCGCACGCCGGATGAATTGTCGGTAGTCTGTGCCGAATCGCTGGTACCGGCTGGCGTCAGCGCCAGCCGCGGTTGGCGGGCGCTGCGCTTCGCCGGGCCCCTGCCGCTCGATCAGACCGGCATCCTCGCCAGCGTCACCGGTCCGCTCGCCGCGGCACGCATCTCGGTGTTTGCCATCGCCACTTTCGATACCGACTACGTGCTCATTCCCGATGCCCAGCGTCCGGCGGCGATCGAGGCGCTCGAGCACGCCGGCCACCGCGTCGGCAGCCCCGGTTACTAGCGCGTGCGTTTTACCGCGCCGCCGTCGCCGCGCGTGAAGCGCTCGACAAACGCGCGGTGGGTCAGGATCCAGAACACCGCCGGGGCAACCGTGGGCAGAATCAGCGACCCGAACTGGTAGGCGAAGGCGATCACCTCGCGCTGCAGCGGACCGAAGCCGGTCTGTGCCGCGACCGCCGGCGCGGTATCGAACACCACGCGCTTTAGGAATTCCGCGATGAGCCCCCAGCACACCAGCGGCGCCAGTACCACGTAGCCCAAGGCGAGTTTGCGCAGTGGATACGCCTCGCGCGCCGCCAGGATCAGCGCCGCGAGGAGCGGCAGGCCGAAGCTGTAGAGCAGGAAATTGACCTCCACCGAGACCACGCCGCTGGCGAGTTCCCGGGTCGTGGCGAGCGCGGGCTTGAGCGTGGAGACGATGGTAAACAGATGCCCCTCCTGCTGCACCCGGGCGACGAGATCGGCGAAACCGAGCTTAAGAATTGCGGCCATGAGAAGCCCGATCGGCCAGGCGAGAATCGGTCCGGTCAGATACCAGACCAGGAAGGCCAGCGGCAGCCACGCCGCGACGCGTAGCACAAAGCGCCCGAGCGACGTGGCGCGCGCAGGCATCGCTAAGCCTCAGGCAGGCGCGGGTGCGGCGCGAGGCAGCGTGCGCACCCACAGCAGCCAGACGACGAGAACGTCGAGCATGATCAGCGCCTGCCACACGTACTGGTGCGCGAATTCGAACAGGTCGAAGTTCCACTGCCCCAGATAGAACAGGCTGATGACGCGCACGACGTTGAGACCCTGGACGGCGAGGATGCCGATGGCGAGCCCGACGAGCTTGCGCTTCCACGGCGCCGGAAAGGCGAGCATCGCCGCCACGAGCACGATCGTTGCCTCGACCCCGTTGCACCCGGCCTCGATCGCCACGGCGAAGCCGTTGTGCGCGCTCTGCAACACGTTGCCTTCGGCAATGACGGTCGGATCGAAGACTTTCACCAGACCGGCGCTGATCGCGGCCAGCGTATCGGTCCAGGGAATGACGAACCACTGCTGCACCCAGGGCGTGAGCTCCAGGCCGAACAGCAGCGCCTGCAACAGCAGAAATCCGAGGAAGAAGCGAAGCATTGCGTGCGCGCGCCTAGCTCCGGCGGGCCGCGCCGGCGAACCGCGGCACAGACCATGCGACCGTCGCCGCGGCGGGCGCCATTGTACGCGATCGCCGCGGCATTCGGCGTCTCGCTCACCCTAGCTTCGCGCGGGCGAGCGGCGGATTCTGCGCGAAGTAGTGCTTGATCCCGGAACGGATCGACGTGGCGAACTGGTTCTGCTGTGCGTCGCTCTTGAGCTTCAACTCCTCATCGGGATTGGAGATGAATGCGGTCTCGACCAGGATCGACGGAATATCGGGCGCCTTGAGCACCGCGAACCCGGCTTGCTCCACCGTGCCCTTGTGCAGCGCATTGACCGCGCCGATGCCATCGAGAACCGAGCGGCCGACGCGCAGGCTGTCGCTGATCTGCGCGGTTTGCGACATGTCGAGCAGCGCTCTCTTGACGATCGGATCCTTCACATCGAGATTGACCCCGCCGATCAGATCGGCCTGGTTCTCGTGCTGTGCCAGCAACGCGGCGGCTGCGCTCGTCGCCCCGTGCTCGGAGAGAGCGAATACCGACGAGCCGTGCGCCGTCGGCGTGGTGAACGCATCGGCGTGAATCGAGATGAACAGGTCCGCCTGCACCTGGTGCGCCTTCTGCACGCGCCCGTGGAGCGGCACGAAATAGTCGTCGTCGCGAGTGAGCATGGCGCGCATGCCGGGCTCGGCGTCGAGCTGCATCTTGAGCTTGCGCGCGATGGCCAGCGTGACGTCTTTCTCGTAGGTGCCGCGATGGCCGATCGCGCCGGGATCCTCGCCACCATGGCCCGGGTCGATGGCGATGACGATCGGCCGCCTCCCGTCAGAGAGTGCGCGCGACGCGGGCGGCTCGTTGGCGGCGCCCGGCCTGTCGGCGGAGGCCGACGTGTTGTCCGGCGGACGCTCGCCGCGGTCTCCCTGCAGCAACGCCATTAGCGGGTCGGGCGCCGTCAGCGGATACAAGTCGAGCACCACGCGGTGACCGTAGTCGCCGACCGGCTTGAGCGCGAAGAGCTGCGGATTGACTTCCGTCTTGAGGTCGAGCACGACGCGCACCACGCCCGGGCGATACAGCGCGACGCGAATCGCTCGCACGTACGGGTCGTTGGGCAACACGCGTTGCGGCAAGCCGATGAGCTCGGCATTGAGTTCGACATCCTCGAGATCGAGCACCAGCCGATCGGGATTCTTCATTACCTTGAGCTCATGCGCCATGGGCACCGGCGCTTCGAGGATGAGGCGGGTGTATTCCTGCGCCGGCCACATGCGCGCGGAGCCTACCGTCGCGCCCTCGGCGCGCGCGAAAACCAGACCTTGCGCCAGCGGCAGCAACAGCCAGCTGCACACGCGCCGGCGTGTGAGCGAAATGCGGCTTACGCGAAGGGGAAACAGAATGCGTCCAGGCATGCGCTACCTGCTGCGGTACCCGCCTGGAGCATCAAGGTGCGTCCGGGTTCGGCGTGAAAGAGCTCTACGGCAACGTCCGCCGTCGGCAACCGCCCCGCCACGCGCTCGGGCCATTCGATCATCCCCACCGCGTCTGGCCGGAAGAGTTCGGCGAAACCGGTCGTATCCCATTCGGACGCATCGTTGAGTCGATAAAAATCAAAGTGATAGAAGTATAAACTCGAAATTGGATAATGTTCAACCAGGGCGTAGCTGGGGCTCTTCACCGGCCCGTTCCAGCCAAGCGCCCGCAACAGGCCGCGCACGAGGGTGGTTTTGCCCACACCGAGCTCGCCCGACAGGGTCACCACCATGCCGCCGCGAAGTCCAGGCGCCAGGAGCGCGCCCGCGCGCGCGGTGGCGTCGTGGTCCGGCAGGTAACGCTGCAGCGCTTCTATAATTCTCACCCGTCCCGTTGCCTTGCCTAAGATGAGCGCCGCACCCCTGCCCGAATCGTTCGACCTTGCCCATCTGGCGCGCCAGATAGCGCATTGGGGACGCGCGCTCGGCTTCAACGAAATCGGCGTGACCGACACCGGGCTTGCGGCCGAAGAAACGCGCTTGTCGGCGTGGCTCGCCGCCGGGCGCCATGGCGAAATGGATTATATGGCACGCCATGGCACGCGCCA